>Ga0209542_10002522_pt1 | contig 40819 bp, 42 predicted proteins | sample RifCSPhighO2_01_FD_184028 | JGI IMG/M metagenome (GOLD analysis project Ga0209542, IMG submission 184028) | Soil microbial communities from Rifle, Colorado - Rifle CSP2_plank highO2_0.1 (SPAdes) (version 2) | ecosystem: Environmental > Terrestrial > Deep subsurface > Rock core/Sediment ... | reverse complement strand
AGAGGCTATTAAATGCCACCAATCCCAAATAGGGGATGTGAATTTAGTACTTAAATTATTCGGTAAAATTCCAAAAGAAGAATACTTCTTTGTACTCCAAAAAGATTAAATCAAAACACTTGCTTACTAGCTTCATATTAGCTACAATGGATTGTAAGGCAACAAGCCTACTTTTTTTTGACAAAGGCTAATTGTATTTTTTCTTTGCCTCACTTTCTTTTCAGAAAAGAAAGTGAGAATAATGTATGGACATCGGAAAAGTATTACCCACAAAAATAGTTGAGGAAATGGAAAAAAGTTACCTCGACTACGCGATGAGCGTTATTGTCGCCCGTGCTCTTCCCGACGTCCGAGACGGACTTAAACCGGTCCACAGAAGAATTCTGTTTGCTATGCACCAGCTCGGACTTAACCCAGGAGGAGCATTCAGTAAAAGCGCGAAGGTTGTGGGAGAAGTTCTCGGAAAATTCCATCCTCACGGAGATATGGCTGTGTATGACGCACTCGTTAGGATGGCACAAGATTTTTCGCTACGTTACCCACTAATTAAGGGACAGGGTAACTTCGGATCTGTCGACGGGGACCCTGCTGCCGCCATGCGTTATACAGAAGTAAAACTTTCCAAATACGCCCCATCGATGCTTTCCGATATTGAAAAGGAAACGGTCGATTTCATCGAAAATTTTGACGCAACTTTAAAAGAACCGGTATTTCTTCCTGCTGTTCTCCCAAACCTTCTTTTAATGGGTTCGGAAGGAATAGCTGTAGGAATGGCTACGAAAATTCCACCGCATAATATAACCGAGGTGATCGATGCTATCGTTGCCACGATCAAAAAAGGCAAGGTAACCTTTGAGCAAAGCGTTCAAGAAAAAGAAACTGATTTCGTCATAAAAAAAATAAATCTTGTTGCTTCCGGTCAAACCAAAGAAGTAAGTGGAGATATTGAGCCTTCGAGTGTGAGCTTTGAAAGCGATATTAGTTTAGAGGAACTCGTTCAAATATTGCCGGGTCCCGACTTTCCCACAGGCGGCGTAATTTATGACGCAAGCTCTTTAACCGAAGTTTACGCTACAGGCAGGGGAAAAATAATTGTCAGAGGAATCGCGGAAATTAAGGACGGAGCCAAAGGTAAACAACAAATTGTCATTTCAGAAATCCCTTATCAGGTAAATAAAGCCGAATTAGTAAAAAAAATCGCAGATCTGGTTAAAGAAAAAAAATTAGTCGGCATATCAGATCTTAGAGACGAGTCAGATAAAGACGGAATGAGCGTTGTTATTGACCTCAAACGTGATGCGAGACCGAAATCAATCCTTAATAATCTTTACAAGCATACCAGGCTTCAAACTTCATTCCCGGCCAATTTTGTAGCTCTTGTTGACGGAACTCCCCACACGCTCAATTTAAAACAAATTGTAATCGAATATATCAAACACAGGCAAAAAGTCATTGTAAGAAGAACTATATTTGACTTAACTGCCGCGAAAAGGCGCGCCCATATTTTAGAAGGATTAAAAATCGCGCTCGACAATCTCGACGACGTGATCGCTACCATCAGAAAAAGCCGCACACAAGAAGATGCAAAAGCTAATTTGGTGAAAAAATTCGGCCTATCCGATATTCAAGCAACCGCAATTTTGGACATGCAACTTCGTCGCTTGGCGGCACTCGAGCGGGAAAAAATTGAAAAAGAATACGAGGAAATTAAAAAACTAATCGACAGATTGGTAAGCATATTAAAAGACCCTTCAAAAATTCTTCAAATAATTGTTGATGAAATTATCGAGATTAAGCAGAAGTTTGGCGACGCAAGAAAAACCAAAATATATAAAGCCAAAATAGGCGAATTCACCGAAGAAGATCTTATCGCCAAAGAAGAAACTCTGATAACAGTTACCAAAACCGGCTATATCAAGCGTGTCCCGCGTGCAACCTATAAATCCCAGAGGCGGGGAGGCAAGGGAGTTGTCGGCATGACCACAAAGGAAGAGGATGAAATTGATCACATTATTTCGGCCTCTACACACGATACAATATTATTTTTCACTAATAGGGGTAAGGTGTACGGTACGCGAGCTTGGGAAATCTCAGAAACCACAAGACAAGCAAAAGGTCACGCAATAGTAAATTTATTAAATACCGAACAGGGAGAAAATATAATGTCCATTTTACCAATGGGAGCAAGTGCAAAAAATCTAATAATGGCAACCGCAAAAGGGGTTGTTAAAAAAACTAAAGTCTCCGAATTCAAAAATCTCCGTGCCTCGGGACTTATTGCAATAAAACTCGACTCCGATGATAGTTTGGTTTCCGTCAGAGAAACTTCGGGGGAAGATCATGTATTTATGCTGACGAAAAAGGGCAAATCAATAAGATTTCCTGAAGCCAATACCCGAGCTATGGGTAGGGCAACCAGTGGAATGCGCGGAATTAGAATTGACAAGGACGACGAGGTTATTGCAATGGAAATTTTTGCAGCAAAGGAACTTAAATTGGAGGATAAAAGAAAAAAGGTTTTTCGGGATATTTTGACTATTTCCGAACACGGACTCGGCAAAAGAACTCCGATACATCTCTTTCCGGTTCAAAAAAGAGCGGGTAAAGGAGTCAAAGCTTCAGTAGTAAATGCAAAAACAGGAAATCTTACTGCGGCCAAACTGGTAGACCAAGAGGTAGAACAAATAGTGGTTACGTCTAAATTCGGGCAAGTCATCAAACTTCCCCTTAAAAATATTCCACAGTTAGGTCGCGCAACCCAAGGAGTAATTTTAATGCGATTTACCGATAAAACCGAAGGGGTAGCGGGTGTTGCCGCACTTTATAAAAATGGAGACGAGTCTGATAAAATTGAAGAAGCTCCATCAAATTGACCATATTCAGATTTTCTTCTTCAAACAAGGTTCAAATTTTCCTTAATAAATTGTCTTGTCGGGAAGTAAATTCACCGGTAACAAAAACGTGGGACTAGGACTTAACGGTGTTGTCAGTCCGGATCCATCCCTTATTCACAATAATAGCTTTGAAAACAACAAATATGGAATAATTGTATTAGGTCCGTCTGATTCCGAAATAAAAAGAAACAATTTTTACAAAAATACCATTACCGGTATCGAATCAAAAGGTAAATTCAAGGGATTTATTGAAAATAACATTTTCAGTGAAAACGGATCCGGAATTCTAGTAACCGAAGAATCGTCACCACATATCGAAGGTAATACTATTACCCCAAACCAAGAGGTGGGCATAGTTATTGAAGCCAATTCCAAACCTTATATTAGAGCGAATACCATACAGAAAAACCAAATAGGGATTTGGGTATTAATTCCTGCAAACCCGTCTATAACCAACGGAAATATTTCGAACAATGTTATGGACATAAGGGATTGGCGAGATGTTTGCGAGTTGATGGTAACCACCGTTGAAAAAGAAACCGTTACTTTAAGTGTTTTCGGAGATTTTGTCACCCGGATGAAAGTAGATTGGGGAGACAAAATAGAAGACGACTACGCGGACTATGTTTTTGAAGCGCTTCACGATTATCAAGGAAACGGGACATATAAAATCAGGGTTCAGTTACTTGATTCGGCGCAAAAATGGCGGACTTCCAAAAAGTGTGAAGCGGAAATAAAAATAGGAAACTAATGTTCTAATTTATATTAGGCAGAGTGGGTAAGTCCCTTATTAAATAATAAAAGGATGATCCCACTCTTTTTTTTGAAATATTACCCTGACTAAGGCTTTAGAAATTTTTGAAAGTCTTCGAAATATGGATAGTTATGATCTGAACGAGGTTTGGATATGACTTTCAATTTTGGCTCAACTGCGTGGTAGAATTCATTGGCCTGAGCAAAGGGAACGTATTTGTCGTGCTCGTTTTGGATACAGAGAAAATGCTCAACAGGAATTTCCAACAAAGAAGTTTCTAAAAGAGCACTTCTGTCTTCCGCAACAACACTGGCGATTCCACAAAAAATAACTTTATTAACTTTCGTAGGAATTTTTGGAATCAGATTAAGCGCCACAAACACCCCAACGGATTTTGCTATTATATTAACTTTCTCGTTTCCTACTTCCTCAAGTATTTTTGCAACTTCACTCTTTAAACTGAATCCTCCTTTGGAGGACCAGTGTTTCCACTCATGAACGACGATTTTGTGTCCAAGCTTGAGTTTTCGGGCAACATCCTCCGCCCACTCACGATTATGCTTAGAATATCCCGGTAAAATTACTGTCTTCATTTTTTTGTTATTGTCTCTCCACTCATATCATATATTTCCAGAGTAAAAACCGGTTCTTAGCCTTTGTTACAATGTTTTAAATCATTGTAAAAGATCAGAAACCTTCTTTAATCCTTTCAATCTTTTTGCGCCTGTCTGAAATTCTTTTTGCTCTTTCTGGACTTCTTAGCGAACTTTTTGTAGGCAAGTCAAATATATCCCTAATTTCTTCCTTTAGTACTTCTTTTGCTTGTTTTCTTAAGGTGTCTTCTATGATCGGCATTAGACCTTCTCCTTCGTATTTGAGTTTGAAATTCATCTTGGAAATTGTTGTTAAGGACATTCTCAAACTCCTTGCAACACTTCTTTGATCCTGACCTTTAGAAAGTAAAATACAAGCTGCAAATCTTTTAGCAAACATAATTCGCTCGGTTGGGGAAAAGATGCTGTGAACATACCTATTAAGTTTATTTTTATCTCTTGCAAATAGAAAGCTCTCTAAAAAAGTATTAAAAATTCGTTCCCAAACTTCAGGCAGAATCATAAATTTCGATACTTGCGTCATGTTCTGTGTTTTCTGTATTAATGATATAAATCATTGATAGAAGATGTCAATCCTAAAACGACAATAAATATTAATCAGACTACTTGTGGTGAGGGATTATTAATGGGGATTATTAATTAAGTTCCTTGGTCGAACTTTTATATTATTACGAATGAGGTAACTAGGTAGATTTATTGTTTTCATTACTATATTGCGGACCTAAAACTTTGCATAAATGAGTCTGATAAGTCCTTCCTACTTTGAAATTTTTTGGCAGCTTGCCTTAGAGAGTAAAGTGGCCACTCATTTCTACCATCGTTAATAGGAGAGTTAAAATCAATCCTTTCTTCAAAATCCTTAAGGGTACCAACTATCCCTGAGTGGTCTCTGGCCTTAACATATTTTCCGTAATCCCGATCATTCGGATCAGTCATTCTTTGGGCTTCGGAAACAACTTGATACCAGGGTTGCTCTTCCAATTCTGAAGTAAGTGTCGTATCAGAATACCACGACATATCTACTCCCATTCGCTCAAGAGTATTTCTCCGAGCTTCGATATCCTGTTGTCTATTTGGGGTATCGTTAGAAGAAGCCAAAACATTTGCTAAATTCGTGGTAACTGCAACAACTCTATCCAAGTCTGGTTTTTCAGTAAATCTTTCTTCAAAATTTGCACCTTCAGGATTGTAAGCTTCATCCATAATATTATCTAGCTTCCTCCTTTGCCGTGGAATGCAAAGTGGACATCTTTAAGGTGTTTGTGTGTGACATGAGTGTAAATTTGGGTAGTTGATACATTTTTGTGTCCGAGCATTTCCTGAACACTTCTGAGATCTGCTCCGGCCATAAGTAGATCTGTCGCAAAAGAGTGTCGAAGAACGTGAGGAGTTACTTCAACGGGCAATTTCATTTTTTCACCATACTTTCTGATCATTCTTTGAACCGATCGCACGGACAATCTTAAACTCTCATCAGGGGTAGTAATCTCCCTTTTGCCTTTATGACGAATAAATAAGGGTTTACCCTTATCTTTCCTCGCTTTTAAATAACCTCCCAGCCATTCCGATGCGCGCTTAGACAAAAACACAACTCGTGCTTTTCCACCCTTACCTACAATTCCAAACTCTCTTCTGTCCAAATCCACCTTGTCGCGGTCAAGTTTTACAAGTTCAGATACCCTCAAACCCGTAGAAAATAAAACTTCTAATATTGCTTTGTCACGCTTACCCCGTAATTCTGAGATAATCGGAGCATTAAGTAGTCTATCAACTTGTTCTCCAGTTAAGAATTTGACCTGCCGTTCGGATATTTTTGGTAAATCAATTTTATCCGGAGACATAACCTTAAAATCATTTTTAATTAACCAGCGCAAAAAAGATCTTAGAGCAATAACGTGGTAGCTTTGGGTTTTTCTTGATAAGGATTCTCCCTTTCTGCTCGATATACGGCTTAAAAATACTCTGTATTGTCTAACCAGTTCCGGATTAATATCACGAACCTGAGGTCGAATTCCTTCTTTTTTAAGCCAAGCTATAAAGCGTAATAAATAATGTTTATAGTTGCGAATGGTTAGGGGAGAGGAGCCCTTCTCGACTTCCAGATATTCTAAAAAATCATTAGCCTTATCAAGTATCTCAGAAGATTCATGGACAGAATCGGGCATGCTAAAAATAAGTTTACACTGAGCGAAGCGAAGTGTCAATATTGTGCGACTAAGTCAGTCTTGATGAGACAAATCATATTTATCATTTATGGCGATATCTATATACTTATATAAAGGGTACATTGATTGCATTTGGCCGGGATGGCGGCCAATTACAATCAGATGTTCGTGATTAAAATCAGGCTTAATAACGCCTTGAGGAACATTAATAGCCAAACAGTTATCGATTCCTGATTCCAATACACCCCTAACATAGTCGGTCGAGTCGTCTATGAAAACTATCCAATCGACCAAAGGCGAAAAATCCTTAATTTTTTCGATTTTAAACTCACTTCCATTGTATGAACTTTCTTCTTCTCTTATCAGTAAATTTTTAACTGGAAATTTAGGTATCTCTTTAATTAACCAACGTTTACTTGACTCTTTAAAGCTTGAAGGTCTCGAGGTTAGAGCAAAGTTACGTTCAATTCCGTATTTTGAGACAGTTAATTTTACCAACGGTCTTGCATAAAGATAACGCCGTGCTTGTTCCATAACGCCTGAATTATACCAATCATCCTCGCTAGTATCTATTATTTGTTGCGTCAGTTTGTTTTCAATTGCAACTCTTTTTAAATATTCCCAACTATCAATTTTATAAGGACGAACGTCTATCCCTGTCCTGTCTCTAAAATTTCCCAAAACTTTTTCAGCTGAATAAGCTAAAATTCCGTCCAGGTCGTACAAAAAAATAATGTTTTTGGTGTTTAAGACTTTGGTAAACAAATTCCAGTCTCCCTGAAATTTTTCAAAATCCTTATGGTTTAATCTTTCCATAATTAAATTCAATGTAATCTATATATCATTTATGCAATTAAATCAACCCGGCTCTTCACCAAATCAATTCTAAGGCCTGTTTGGCTTAAAAGATGAGTAATATATCATCTCGTATAATAATTTATTAGGCTTTAATACGGTTTTTGTTAATGAAATATTTTTAACTAAAAATAAATGCCCAAAAGGGGAGAGAGTCATAAAGACATAAATTAACAATTTTTCTTTTTCGGTATTTCTTCGGGACAATTAAACTTTATAGATCTTTTGCAGAGAATAAGAATTAAATATAAGTTATTAAACGATTTGTATGAATAGAAGTTAAACGGCTAAAAAGATAAGAAAAAACGCTCCACCCCAAGTGCATATTATATACGTCGCAAAAGTATTATTGTGCGACTTTGTAAATGAACCGACTTTTGGTCCTTCTGATGGCTTAGATTTGATTAACAGTCCGGAGGATATGGATGCAAACCAACAGGAATATTTAAATAGAATATATTCTTTTACCCTATTTAGATTCATATCTTTTGTAAGCATGCTCGTCTTATTGGAACACCTTAGTTATCCACAAAACACTCTGGATTCAAACCTATGCAACTTTATTTTAGGAAAATGATTAACTCTTAAAAAGAAAGGATAATAGTTCCTTTAGCCTCAACTAACTATATCATTCTACATCTTTTGTTTGTTAAGAACGTTCGGGTTATATTCGAAATGATTTCTGTACCGCTGCCGTGAAAAAAACCTATAATATTTGTGAAAACTTTAGAAAAGTGGCGCATCCTATAACTATATTATGGGTTAAAACATGCACTCTACTCCCCTTCTAAGTCGCTCTCGCTACAAAAAAATTATCTGCTCCAACTTGTAGCAATAAACATTCCGATAAAAACAAAAAAACCCAGTATTAAATATTCTTTGATTGTTTGCGAAAATAACCTACCTTCTATTTTTGCCTGACCTAAACCTAAAAGCACATAGGCAGTAAGGGTTAAAAACAAAGAACCGACAACCACAGTAACTGGCCAGAAAAACAAAGAGGCCGCGATTTCCCCTATCATCAAACTCGAGACAGCAGAAACTAAAAAAACATCTTTTGTAAAAGTTTTATTAATGACTATTGACCAATAACCCTGATAGTACAAAGGAAATGAAGTTAGCATTACAAGAAAACTAGAATAATAAACCGGCCAGTGAAGTGATAATAGAGTGTCAAATATAAGAAAAAAAGTTAGAAGCGTAAGAACGAAACCGACCCCTCTTGCGGCGCGCATTAAAGCAATAGTTCTTATGGCAGCAACAGTATAAATATTAGCGGTCAAACACAGTGCGTAAATACCGAAACCAAATAACACCAAAATCGGAACCCGAGTAATGATACTTACTGGAAGCAAAAACCAAAATAGACCTACTCCCACGGTAAAATAAAAAGGTAGAACCAGCGTAAGTAATGTTAAATTTAAACCCAAACCCTCCCAAAGTGACCAAATAAAAAGAAGCGTTGTCAACAACCCCAAAGCGGCAATCGATAATATTCTAAAACTTTCAGGTAATAATTGTATTCCTAAAAATCCTAGTGAAGTTACTATCGATGTTAGAATGAATTTTTTTCTTTTGCTCATTGGAGCTAACTCGAAGAACTGATACTCTTTATGATATTTTCGGGAATGTCTAAGTTTGCAAATACTTTTTGTACGTCACCGTTATCGTTAAGTAAATTCAAAAAATTAAGAACCTTACTTGCTTTATCTACATCATTGATAGTCTGATAATTAACAGGTTTTTGTGTAAGCTCCGAAGAAATAATTTTAAAACCTTCCTCCTTTAGTTTTTCTGTCATTTCGTGCAATCTTACCTGAGAAACATATGTCTCAATTACACTTTCGCCTTCGTCGATATCTTCTATTCCCAAGTCAATAAGTTTAAGCATCATTTCATCCGAGTTTTGAGGCTTGTCAATTAAAATAAGGCCTTTTGGTTCAAAATTAAAAGAAACCGATCCTGGACCTCCGAGACTTCCCCCTACCCTTTCAAAAAGATTTTTAATTTCCTGACCGGTGCGATTGCGATTATCGGTCGCTACTTCTACCATTACTGCTATGCCGTATGGACCAAAACCTTCATACACCACCTCTTGCATATCCTCTCCCCCTTGAGCTCTTAATATCGCTCTGTCTATATTATCCTTCGGTGTATTAGCAGACCGTGCCGCATCAACAGCCATCCTTAATTTATAATTTGTATTCGGGTCGATCCCTCCCCCTGTCTTAACCGCAATAGAAATAGCCCGCCCAAGTTTAGAAAATATTTTACCTTTTGCGGTGTCTTTGACCTCTTTTTGTCTTTTAATTGTTGCGTAGTGCGAATGTCCACTCATATTTTTCCCAATGACAATTATACAATATGTCATTTTCAAAAGCGCTACAAAGTTTAATCTACCCCAAAAAACGTCTTCGCCATTGAATTCAAATAAAGGATTGAGTGTTTTAAAAGGTCTTGACAATATCATAGACATATTTATACTCAAAAAAGTATCTATATGAATAATGACGTTCTTGCCCAAGATGCTATATCGAATGCTCTTAAAGGTAATTGGAAAAAAGCAGTAATAATAAATAAAAAAATACTAGAAACCGATCCCGATAATGTCGACGCATTAAATCGCCTTTGTAAAGCTTACGCAGAATTAGGAAATATTCTAAAAGCGAAAAAGACCGCCAGAATAGTTTTAAAGAAAGATCAATTTAACAATATTGCAAAAAAAACCCTTGAAAAACTAAACGCACTTAAAAAGCTTGATATAAATTCCTCCCCTCCAACCAAACCCGATGTTTTTATCGAAGAACCGGGCAAAACCAAAATATTTTCGCTCCTTCATCTTGGCGATAACACGATGATGGCAAAACTTGACGCTGGCGATGAAATTCTGATTAACCACCACTCTCATAGGGTTTCTGCCAACACCATTGACGGGAAATATATCGGAAAGTTGCCTGACGATCTATCGGCACGATTGAAAAAGTTAATCGGACTCGGCTACTCTTACAAAGCAGTTATAAAGTCAGCCGACAAAAAAGACGTCAAAATATTAATTCGTGAAACATACAGATCAAAAAAACACATTGATTTTCCCTCCTTTCCTCCTGAAAAAATTGAATATATTTCATTTACCGCGCCAGAGTTGGTCCACAAAAAAAATGATGATGATTTTATGGACGAAGACGAAGAAGAATAAGTGCCAATATACTCTCAAGGGTTCAATTGGTTACTCTTCAATAAATTTCTTTAAAACCCGTGCCGAGATTAATCTCTATATCAACTCCGCTGGATAATACGCCTTCCGAAATTTTGCAGCTTAATATATTTGCAATATTTTTAACCGCCCTTTTATCTTTCCCTTTAATAAGGCACGATTTCTCGCTAATATCGCTTTTGGAAAGCGAAGTTACTTTAGCCCCCATTACCTGGACAATATCACCAACACCTTCCGAAATTTCAGTCCCCGCTCCCAAATCAAAAATTGCAACTTTGTAAGAACCATTTGCAACATAATCATCACCAAAGTAGGAAAGAATTTTGGGCGATGAGACCTTAGATACTAGGAAACCCTCTTCCCCGTCGGTCAACGTCCCTTTTTTAAGTAGCTGCGTGTCGGCCAAATTGATCTCAATCCTGTTGGGATTTTTTACACCGCTTGAAAAAATAAGAAGTGCAATTTTTTCAGAAAAGGTTAAATCTGAACTGTAGGAAGTGAAGTTTGCTAATAAAAGATTTTTTAGATTTGAGTCGGAATAACCCAGAGCTTGATAATCAGCCCACCTGCTGATTGGAAATTTAAAGGTACGCCTTACGCTTCCGAGCAAAAGTTGGCCACCCATTTTTTCCTTTTTCCCCAACTCCCAAAGACTACCCAGTTTCCAAATTCCGAGCCCACCCGCTGCTTCAACTTGGGTATTTGATGGAATCAGAATGTTAATAATTTGTCCTAATTTATGATCAAATACACTCACCAATACAGAATCATCAGATTTATGGACTAAAACAGATATTTTTGAATTGTTTTTCCAAAAGTTAGTGTTAATATTCCAAACTACCGCAATTAAACCTATGGCCAGTAAGCTTATAGCTAGACCAATCGAATATTTCCTTTTTGTAACTTTCTTTTTGTTTTTCAGAAATCTATGTCTTCGGGAAGGCATGATTGATAAGTCAAAAATTAAATATTAAAAATCTAAATCGAGTCGGACTCGATCAAAATGTAATCTAATTTCTGTAATTCTTTTAAGTTTAATTAGTCATTTTGAACTATGTATTTTGAGATTTGAATTTGGCTTTAGGTAAATATCAATCTCTCGAAATGACTTTTCCCTACTTCTTTCAACCTTTCTCCTTGGGTTCCAAAAACGTCTAAAATATGCCTTATGTGTTCTCCGGCTGCAATTTCGGGAACAATTACATACGAAGCTCCGGCTTCATACAACCTAATCCCATCTTTCATATCACCGGCTGTTAGTATTGTTGGTAATTGTCTTTTTATTAGATTTATATTTTTTAATATCAATAAGTTATCTTCAAAACTCGGTACAGTCGAAACAAGTAAGCGGGCGTATTTTATATTCGAAGCCTCAATAATATCCATGTCGTTTATATCCCCGAATACAATCGGAATATTGTCGGCAGTCAATTTATTAAAAACAGTCGGATCAAAATCGACAACTATAAAAGTAAGATTTTTCTTTTTGAAATATCTTGTAAGCGATAATCCGGTTCTTCCCGCCCCGACTAAAATAATATGATCTGTCAACTTGGTCTCAGATATAAGAACTGATTCTTTTGTCTTCTTCCTTTCAAAAATTACTAAGTAGCTACTAAGGAGGCTGTATATTTTTTCTGCACCCTGAATTAAATATGTAGACATTGTCATTGTAACGACTCCTACAAGTATGACGAGTCCTACCTCTTTCTTTCCTACGTGACCGAGCGATTCACCCATTACAAGCATGATAAAAGAAAATTCGGAAATTTGTCCCATCGTTATTCCTGTCAAAAATGAAGTTCTCTTCCTGTATCCCAAAAGACCCTTGACTATAAATACTATTATAGGTTTACCAATAAGCACGAATAATGAAAATATCACACCCTCTAAAATTACTGTTAAAGTGTTACTGACAATTGTTAATTTGGCTCCGAGATAAACGAAAAAAATAGTTAAAAAAAAGTCTCGCAATGGACGTGTTAGCGAAGCAATTTGCAGGTGCTCAGGTAAGTTTGAAAGAGTAAGTCCGGCCAAGAAACCTCCTATCTCAGGAGTAAAACCAAACGCTCCCGAGACAAAACTTGCGACTCCCAATGCCCAGGCAATGCTTACAATAAACAATAACTCATTCGATGAGGATATAACCTTCTCATAAAGAATAGGCATAACTTTTTTGGAAAGTAAAAATGCACCAATAAAAAGAACTATCGTTTTAATAAATATTGTCAATATTGCCAATGGATCACTACTTCCCTGTTTAATACCGGATAAAATTATTAATATAATCATTGCAATAAAATCCTGAAAAAGAAGCGTCCCTACGGCTATCTTTCCGTAAAGACTTTTTAGATCCCTTTTTTCTGAAAGAAACTTGATCACTATTATTGTTGAAGAAAAAGTAAGCGCAACAGCTATATATAAAGAGGCCATTGGGGTAAAACCCATAAGGATCGCAAGTAAATAACCGCTTGCCGAAGTAATAATCATTTGCCCCAGACCGATTATTATGCTCGACTTCCCCACCGTTGGAATATCTTTCAAATTCATCTCCATCCCGAGCAAAAATAATAGAAGTGTAACCCCAATTTGAGCTAGTGAAGAAAGGGTCGGGGTGTCTTTAATAAACCCACCCAAACTCAGTATAATACCGGCAAAAAGATATCCGACAAGCGGTGGCTGACGAAGTGATTTGGCAATTACTCCGACGATCGCTGCAATAACTAAAAATATTGCTATTTGGGTAAAGTCCATAAAGGTATCAATTAAGCTTAGGTTGTTGAAGCAATCTTTTCAAGAGAGTCCAGGACTTGAATTAAATCCTTAGGTAGCTTACTGGTAAATTTTAATTTGTTTTTTTCTGTGGGATGAATAAAAGACAGTTCAGACGCATGAAGAAATAGCCTCGGGCACCATTTTTTATCTCTTCGGGAGGTTTTTCTCCCCGCATAAAACTCGTCAGAACAAATGGGGTGTCCTATATACTTTGCATGAATTCTTATCTGATGAGTACGACCAGTCTTAGGATAGAACTCGGCTAGGGTGAAAAACGAATGTTGATCAGACTTTAACTTAAAATGCTCAAGTGTTTTATAAATCGTAACAGCATCCTTACCACCCGGTAGCACTCCAAATCTTTCTCTTCTCCAAGGAAGTCTACCGAGAGGAGCTTTAATCTCACCTTCTGGAGATTTCATACTCCCGTGAACTAAAGCTATATATTTTTTTTGAACTTTTCTCTCTTTAAACTGTTTTTGTAGATTTTCGAAGGACTCTCTGGTCTTGGCGACCATGAGGGCTCCGCTTGTTTCCTTATCAAGTCTATGGACAATACCGTTCCTATACTCTCTATTGTTGGTTAACGGATAATCAAAATTATTTTTAAGCCACTTTTGTATAACCGGTATTCTGCCTGTTGTCGTCGCTTCATTCACAATCCAGCCTGAGGGCTTATCCAAGATAATGATTGACTCGTCTTCGAAGATAATTTTTGGATCCATTGAATTTCTATGTCGTTACTTCTCTCTCTTTGCTTGATCCTTAGCACACAAGGTCGCCTCGGGGTAAACCATTAATCTATCCGTATCTATCATTCTTCCGCAGTCTTCGCATATTCCGTATTTACCTATTTTAATTCTCGCCAGTGCTTTTTTGGTTTGTATAATCCTCCTGTCCAGCTGCTCTTTTATTGCCGTAGTTCTTGCATGGCCAAATTGTTCATAGGCATCCGAGTCGGGAGATGCATTATCAATAAGCCTGGCAGTATCCCTAAACGGGTCTTCTTTTTCTATTTCCTTTTTTCTTCTCTCCAGCGTCATTAGTTTATCCGAAAGAAATTGGTACACCGGCGACAATAACTTAGAAGGAAATCTGATTATATCGCGCCCCAAATTGATTGCTCTCTGACTTCTGCTCACCCTCTCGGGCACATTTTTTTTATTTACGCGTTTCACTGTTTTATTCTTGCTAAATTAATTAAGATAATAAAGTGTATTAATGCAACTAGGGCGGAGATCAATGAGTCGCCTACACCAACAAAGGATAACATATGTGAAAACTTAAGTGCAAGGAACGCTCTTGTTGCAAAAAATATCCCAGCTGTAATAAGACCTGAAAAGCCTACTCTTCCCGAAGCGTACCATCTTATTTTTTTATAGTGTTTTTGGGCATACCAGAATAAAAATATATAAAAGCTGGTTAGCAAGAGAGCAATAAAAACGTACAAGTTAAGTTTTTTAACAAACTCAAAAAATAAATATAAACTTAAAAGTGGTAAAGAAGCAGATACTGCCGCTTCGTATGTCTCAAAAAATCTCATTTTAAATCTCACTGTCGCGATTGAGAAACCGAGAAACCCTCCTACCACCACGAACCAAAACCACCAATCGGGTAACAAACGGAGGCTAATCAAATAAAAAAATATTGACCCAAACATCGAATAAAAGGCGGAAGTATAAATAATATTTTCGTGATAATCCTCCTTGAGTTTGCGCCAATAAATGAAAAGAAATGTTACTATTCCGACCAACAAAAATAAAGATCTTATGAACATTCGATTGATGATATCATTTTAATAGTTTAAACAAAATCTTGACTTAAATTTATTTTAAATGTATTATTTTCCTTACCGTGCTCGAGACACCTCACGTCATAGTGGGGGCAGCGATTGCAACAAAAGTGGTAAATCCTGCCCTGGCATTACCGCTAGCCTTCGGTAGTCATTTTATATTAGAAAGGGTTCCTCACTGGAATCCCCATTTAAATACAGAAAAAAACAAGTTCGGAAAAATTACTGTTGTGAGCACAAAAATTGTTATTTTAGATGTGGTTTTATCCTTAGTTGGTGGATTTTATATTGCATCGAGAGTACTTCCGGATACAGGAAGATTTATAACCATTTTAGCTGCTTGCATTCTTGCCGCACTACCGGACCTTATCGAAGGTCCTTATTTTTTCTTGAATATGAAATCTAAATTAATCGAACGCTGGATAGCTTTTCAAAAATCATTACAGGTGGATACGGGAATTTTTACGGGATTACTAACACAGCTCATCACGGTCATCGCAACCTTCTGGTGGATCCTAGGGTAATTCAAAGTTTAAAATGCAAAGTGCAAAATCATAAAGCAAAATTGATTTTTAAATTTTCACTTTGCTCTCTCAACATATTCTCCAGTCCTAGTATCCACAATTACACTTTCATCTTGGTTTATAAAAAGCGGAATCTTAACCTGCAATCCGTTTTCCAAAATTGCAGATTTAAAGACGTTTGTGGCTGAATTGCCTTTGACTCCCGGCGCAGTTTCGGTAACTTTTAGCCGAACTTTTGGAGGAATATCAATTGACAACGGTTTTTCATCCCAAAATAGTACATTAACTTCTTGGCCTTCTTTAATGTAAACAATTTCGTCGGAAATTATTTTCCTGTCTATTTCAACTTGGTCAAAATTTATCGGATCCATAAAAACGACACTATTCCCTTCGCTATACAAAAACTGCAACTTTCTTTTTGACGTACCCACATCTTCGACCTTCACATTACTGGAGTATGTTTTTTCTTCGATATTTCCGTCCATCAGATTTTTTGCAGTCACTCTTACGGTCGCCCCTCCCCTACCCATTTTTATATGGGAATATTTCATAACCCTAAAGGGTTTACCGTTTGATAAAAAGGTAACTCCGTTTTTAAGATCTGTTGATTGAATCATGTTATTAGTTGTCAGTTGTGGGTTGTTGGTTGTCAGTAAGAAAGCATAAAAACCAACAACAGACCACCGACTACTTAAAACTTAATTAGCCATTTACCGTCTTTCTGGACTAATTTATCGTCGAACCACAATTCCCCGCCTTGACTCGCCAAAGATTTATCGGAGGCGGTCTTTCTTAAATCTTTTATCATATCCCAATGAAGCGCCGACTCATTTTTGCTCCCTGTTTCTTTATAGCCTTTTCCCAATGCCAAATGGATACTTCCGCCGATTTTTTCATCAAAAAGTATATCTTTTGTAAATTTTGTTATTTGAAAATTATTGCCTATTCCCAACTCCCCTATTCTTTTTGCGCCTGAGTCCATATCTAAAATTTTATTCAAATCCGCTTGCCCTTTGTCTGCAGAAGCTTTTATTACTTTTCCCCCGGCAAATTCCAGTTTTATATTATGGAATTCCTTACCCAAATAAATTGCAGGATAAGTATAAGTAATAAAACCGGAAGTAGAATTTTCTACAACCGACGTAAAAACCTCGCCATCAGGCATATTAAATCTTCCGTCACCGTTTTCTGATTTCCTTCCGGAAATTGTCATTCTCAGATCAGTTTCCGCACCAATTATATGAACCTCTTTCGCTTCATCAACAATTTTTCTTAATTTTTCCTGTTCCTTTTGTTTTTCTGTCCAATTAACGCCGTTTATTGCCGAAAACACGAACTCTTCGTAATCAGCTAGACTCATGTCGGCTTCTTGGGCTTGAGCTTCTGTGGGAAACTTTGTTATAACCCAACGGGTTTTTAAAACACGCTCGTCAATAATTGGTCGAACAACCTTTGCCCTTTCGGATATCTTACCCGCGTCGATATTTGCAAATCCGCGTGTATTTGCTTGGGCATACAATCGTATCCACACGTCAATCCCCTTCAATTCTTGGTCGGCAAGCTTTGGAAACTCTTTAATTTGAAAAGGTCTGGCGTATTTGAAATAAGCCTCCGCAAACTCGTTATATGACCTACTTATTACCTGCTCATCTACATCAAAGTTTACTCGAACTTCGGCAGAACCGGCTCGGATTAGTTCTTTGTAAACTTCAAGTGCCAATGGCCTTGCCAACCAATCAGCTACTATAAGTACCCTATCCCCTTTTTTAGTTTTTGTGGAATAATTAACCAAAATTTTTGCTTGTTTTGTAACTCTCGGATCAACTAATGACATACATTGTGTATTTTAGCTTAAATTCAGTTTCGTTTGAAGAGCGTTTTTGATAGAATATGTATATTAATTAGAAATCGCGCCGAGGTGGCGGAATGGCAGACGCGCAGGTCTCAAAAACCTGTGAGCCTCAAAGCTCGTGTGGGTTCGACTCCCACTCTCGGCACAGGTCTATATACCTCTCATATCAGGTCCTATAATGTTGTATTCCCTATTAATTTGTGGTATAATTCCAGTTTAATAGGACACTTAAGGATCAGTATTTAACTGCTAATTACATATCCTTTTGCACATTAATCTCAAAAAGGAGTTCATATGGACAAGAATATCAAGTTCCTAGGTGATTACCTTGGTAAGGTGTCGCAATATATTCCAAAGAAAGGTGGATTATTTGAGGGTGGATACTTCGAAGTATATGCAAAACTAATTGTAGGCGTAGGTTTTCTGCCTTGCCCACCCTTGCTTATACGCTTTATTGAAAAAACAGGTCACGCATTTGAAATTGGTGATAAATTACCAAGCTTTTCGGTTAAACTTGAAGACTCTTTACCAAACCCTGGATGCGAGATAGTAATGTCTGCGTGGGAATCAGAAGGAATAATGTTTACGAATTCGTGGGGATATTACGATCAATTCCTCGAAATTAAAGACTTAATGCTCAAAATGCCATTTTATAGACTCTTGGCATACAATGACAATAAAATGAAACCGATTATTACAAGTAGAAATATAAACTCCTTGATAGATAAAATCTCAAGTGTTTGGGACATGATGCCACCATTTGTACGGCTTGGTTTAAAACCATCCAAAGTATTTGCGCTTCAAATCGCTGAAAATAATGGTGAAGCTAGACCTAGGTGGAAAAACGTCCCAATTGAAGAAACTAAATATCTATTAAATATTGATTAAATTCTAATGTCTGGGTCTTTTAGACCAATTGAATTCAAATTCAAAAAGTCCAACTGGCCCAGACTGTTTTTTATTAAATTACTTCTTTATTACTCCCCTTCTATAGTCTTCTTCTGCTTTTCTTGAAATCGTTAATACTTCCGATACCGCTTCATTTACGATATCCGTAGCAAAAGCTACAATATTAGGCCAAGCACGATTGTCCAAAAAGATAGGTTTCACCATTTCAACTTTTCCGTTAATTCTGCATTCCTTAATATTTCTGTAAAGAAGAAAAAATGATTATGGGTCAGTCTTTTCTTTTTGTCTCGCGGGGGTAGAATTTAATTCTGTCGCCTCTGAAGAATAATTTAATTGAACGAAGCGGGCCGTTGCGATGTTTGGCAATATCTAAAATAATATTTTCTAAGTTTTCCTCGTCTTCCCTCCAGATAAACATTACAACATCCGCATCCTGTTCAATACTCCCCGACTCCCGAAGATCGGCTAATTGCGGTCTTTTTTGCCCTCCGCGTTGCTCAACTGCCCGGGAAAGCTGCGATAAGGCAAGTACAGGAATTTTTAATTCTCTGGCCAAATTTTTAAGCCCTTGAGAAATTTCAGAAACCTCTTGAACACGATTTTCGAGGCGTCTGCTTCTGGCCAGTTGAAGATAATCCACGATGATTAAATCCACACCGTGTTCAATCTGCAGCCTGCGTGCTTTTGTACGCATTTCTAAAATAGATAAAGCGGGAGTATCGTCAATATATATTGGTGCCTCAGCCAACTCTCCCATTGCGTTAGAAAGATTAGTAAAATCCTCCTCTGATAATTTTCCGGTTTTTAATCTCCATGCGTCTATATCGGCTTGAGCCACCAAAAGTCTGTCCACCAATTCCTCTTTGCTCATTTCTAAGGAAAATAATCCAACCGGGCGATTTTCCTTTACTGCTAAGTTTTGAGCAATATTTAAAGCGAGAGACGTCTTACCCACTCCGGGCCTTGATGCTAATATAATCAAATTAGATTTCTGAAAACCTGCCAAAGTATCGTCAAGTTCACTAAAACCTGTCGTAATTCCCCTTAAACCTCCCGCTTGTTTATGAAGTTCGTCTAAGCGGTCAAAGGAGTCAGAAAGGGCTTCCCGAACTGCGGTAAATGATCCACCCAACTGCCTTTGAGTTAATGAAAAAACCTCGGATTCCGCTTTATCCAATAGCTCTTCTGCCGCTAACCCTTCGTCCATTGAAAGTTCAACGAGTTTACTGGCTGCTTTCATTAAAGAACGCTTTGTTGCAGCGTCTTTCACAATCTTTCCGTAGTGCTCTACGTGAGCGGCAGTAGGAACTTGGTTAACTAACTCAACTAGATATCCTGCCCCTCCGATCTTTTTTAATACTTTTCTTTTTTTAAGCTTTTCTGAAATCGTCAAAACATCTATCGGAACTCTTTCCTCATAAAGCTCAAGTGCGCATATATAAACTTCTTTATGTCTATCATCATAAAAATCCTCGGGTCTTAAAAACTCCGCAATCGCAATGATAGCATCGCGATCCAAAAGTAGCGCACCGAGTACTGATTCTTCGGCTTCTGGGGAGTGTGGTGGAATCCTAATTGCTAAATTATCGGCCATAACGTTTTTTGGTGAGAAGCGTTTATTAAAGCAGGAGAGTTAACTAACTCTAATTAAGATTTTTTTTCGAGAATTACAATCTTTTTATCTTCTCCAAATTCTCCTTTTTTTATAATTAACTTTTCCACCCTCTCGGTTGCCAATCCGGATTCTTTAATAAATTCTTCAACTCCAGACAGTTTCCCAAAATTTTCCTTATTCATTCCCTCCACAAAATAATGCATTGGAATTGTTATTGATGGTTCAATAGATTGAACTATCTCTATCGCTTCGGATATTCCGGTCGTATAAAACCCGCCAATAGGGATCAATAGGATGTCAACTGTGCCTAGATCTTCTAATGCGTCTTCCGAAAGTTTGTGACCAAGATCTCCAAGGTGTACCACCCTTACTCCTTCTACTTCAATTACATAAATTGTATTTTTTCCTCTTAATGCTCCTTTTTTATCATCGTGATAGGATGGGTAGCCGATAACCGAAATACCCGCAACTTCATATTCTCCCGGTCCATCGATTACTTTTCTTACCTGGCCAACGAGATCACTTCTATTATGATCGTCATGGCCGTGAGATACGGTTACAATATCTGCGGTTATCTTGGGAAAACTAATACCGACCATTTTGGGATCGAATGGGTCTGTAACAAGGATGGCGTTTTTCCCCTTTAGTCTGAATGAGGCATGGCCTAAATATGTTATTTCCATCGTCCCTCATCCTACCAAAGTGTCAGAAACTTGACAATACCCCAATACTCACTTATATTAACTTTGACTTTTCCTTATTCCCCTGCCGGATGTATGCGTAAAGAAGTTTTATTTGTAATTGTTGCAGGAATATTTTTGGGTTTAGTAATAGCCTTTGGAATGTGGCGTGCAAATACGATATTAAAACCCGCCATTGACGAAAATCCTCCAAACAAAAATCAACTAGACGAAAGGTCAACAAATGATAGAGAAAGTTTTCAACTTGCAATTTCTAAGCCTCAAGATAAGGATGTCGTAACGAAAGATAAAGTAGAAATTTCCGGAATATCCAAATCGAAGGTGTGGATTGTCATATCGACCGAAAATGACGACTTTCTTTTACAAGCTGACGAAGATGGCTCGTTTGGCCAAGAAGTATCTCTTATCGGCGGAGCCAATCAACTCGTAGTCAGCGCATTTGACGAAAACGGTGTAAAAAATGACGAATCTTTAGTTTTGGTCTATTCAAGCGAATTTTCTGAAGAATGATTAAATTATGAACCTAACAAAACTCTTAACGATCGCCACATTAATAATATTCGCTACCCAACCAATAGTTGCTCAAGAATCGTCTACAAAAGAAGCACAAGACATACGAGCAAAAGTGGAACAAAAAATCGAGGAGGCTCTAAAAAACCCAAAAGCTTATATCGGATCGATAACAGATAAAACCGAGGACACTCTCCAGATAAAAAATTCGGGAGGCGAAATTCAGCTTGTTTCTGTCGATGTCGATGCTACAAACTTTGTTCAAATTAACAAAACCACAAAAAAAATAAAATTTGACGATATAGCGATTGGAGATTTTATAATTGCAATGGGTTACCGAAATGGCAATGAAGTTTTAGAAGCAAAACGGATTCTTTCAACACTTCCGATCGAACCACCCAAAAGAAAAATTGTAATGGGAAATATTATTAATATAGAAAAAAAAGAAATAGCCACCAGAGAACTTGGGGGGCAAGAGACAACATTTACGTTTCCGAAAAAATGGAAAGGCCCGGATATTAAAGAGCTGTCTATCGGCAATAAGATTATTATTGTCTCAACCGAAATCGAGGGAAAAGATACAATCCGAACCATTCATTTGATTGAATCACCTACTCCTACAGCTGGCAATTAGACTTTAGCCGATTAAATCTATTGACAAATAAGTCCCGATTGAAGTATTATTCTTTCAATGTTACGAAAATTTCAATTAACTAGGTGGTATCACCGCAAGACAACCTCTCAAGGGGAGGCCTTTTGTGGTGTGAATAACACTTAACTTTTAGTAAATTTCTCATAAAGGTATAACCTCCCCCAAAGGGAGGTTTTTTTATTGCTAATACGTGGCTCGTAGCTCAATCGGATAGAGCACCTGTATCCTTACGGGGCGCTGAAGGTTCGAATCCTTCCGGGCCAACATATGGAAAATATTAAAGTAGCTAAACATGAAGATGAGTTGATCAGCCTTTTTAAAGGTGTTGAGCCTTTTATGTTAAAAAATTTGTCACCAAAAAAAAGAATAGATTTAAGAAGTATTACATTAAAAGAGCTAATGATAATTGCTGAAAGCGGACGAGAAAAAGCCTCGTTGCAGTTTAAAGACATCTTGAATAATAAAAACGACGAATTATCTAACAGTCAACTGCTCAAGCTCAATTCTCTGGTTGAATTTGGGGAAAAGTTATCCGATCTTAATCCGAATCTAAGAAAAGAAGTTATTAAAAATGAAATTCAAGAAGAAATGAACCATTTCTCAAGAATTATGGGTTTGGACAAAATAATATCTAATTCTAGGCTGCTACCCCTTAGTACAAACGAGGCCTTTTCTCAATGCAAGGACTTCGCAAGACTTATGTGGCTTGTATTTGAGCGAAGAAATCAAAAACTTAAAACTGATTATAAATTGGTGACTTTTCCGGCTACTGTCGACATTAAAATACAAGGTGGCATCTCTTTACTAAGCCAGAATAATGAGAATAATTTTTCTGTTCTTTTGTTTACGAAGAAAAATCTTTCAAATGTTCAAGAGAGTGAGTTCCTTAAAGTAACGGAAGTTTTTGGAAAATTCTTATCTTTGTACTCGCCAGAGATGGCTATTAGCCTTTTGGATTACTTCTTATTTTTAACAGAAAGCAAATTGGGGCTTGGAGTTGTTTCCGCTCAAGAAATTTCAAGCAATAATGGTGAAAGTGAAATTAAAATCGTTGGCACCTGCGGATTTTCTTTAGCTTTAACAACCAATACAGACAATTTCAATAATTCTATCGTTTATAAAACAGCTTTTAATGACAAAGACAATCAATTCTTAGGTTCAATGAAATCGGTTATAATTTTCAAAAAAACGTTCAGTTTGCCATCCAAAGCGTCTTCTGTGTTTCTCTTTCCTTCGGATTCAGCCCTTAATGAGTTAAGCAACCGGCAATTAATAAAAGTTGCTAACCAGAAGGATAAACAAGGAAAAATCAATCTCGCAAATAACTTTAAAAAGTTTGTTCAGAAATCCCAACTGAACAGTTTATTTGGGATTCTAAAATGCGGCAATAAGCAAGTTTCAAAAAGTTCAATTGGTCAGTCGCAAAATATCCCTGTAAAAATATCTATACCGGCAAATTTAATAAGTGCTCAAAAAATCGTCTTTGAAACCGCACACATTCACGCTGACCGTGAACCTACACAAACCCAATTCGACACAATTTATCTAAGAAAAAGAATGATAAATAATTTGAAAGAATCCGGTTTCAAAGGAAAAGTTGAAGATATCCTAATGATTGATGACTATCACGTTGTCAATAGATTAGACTACAAAAAATATTTAACCAGACTTAAAAAGAACGGCTTTGTACCTGATTATGTCGTCCTTGAATCAAGTCCGGTTGTAAGAGCAATAGCGATTGATATTTTAAAGAGGTTGTTTAAAGAATTACCGAAAAATATCAGTCTACAAGGAAATAATCTTTACTTAAAAATAAATAACAACAAGGTTATCGAATTGGTGGAAGGACTGGCTGAAAAAGATATTATCGGCTGTGTGCTTTTTGATGCGGCATTTTCTCTTTTTAAGAAAGACATAAAAGCTACCAACTCTATGTACAAAAAATTGATTAATGACAAAAACATAGCAAAAAACGATGCTTATATATTGCAATTTTATTTTAAAGAAATAGATCCAATAAAAAGACGAGAATTTATCAACAATTTATTGTTCCCTATTCCAAATTTGTATAATTTAAAGAAAGGTAATAATGTCACGCCATTTTTAAATAGTTTGGAAAATGTAAATGCTCAAGTAGTTAATATTCATGAAATTTTTTACCAGCCACAGCAGGCAAAAGTAAACACTCTTTTAGCACTAATGGGTTTATCCCCCATTACAAGTGCTTATATAAATCCCTTAAGCCAAAACGATGTGCTAATTGAATGCAGCGCATTGTTTGGATAGTGCTTTTTAGAGTCGCCACGTGCGACAGCTCATAGCAACTGATTAAAACCAGTTGTAACGCACTTTAACATTCCTACCAAAATAATTTCCAACTCAAACTTTTAAGTCCGGAGGATAAGATGTTCACCAAGAAAGTCGGAAAAACAATCGAGTTAAGAATATGGGAAGGCGGTCCTTTTGTAGCGCACCAATATGGGCCTAACTATATAAAGGCTTTAGCGCAACTTGCCAAAGAAGCGTTTCCTCAAAATTCTCCTGAAGAAGTAGTAAATAATGACTTTTTAGGCCATGAATGGCATACTTCATTATGGACAGGTGATTGCTTGATCGGTGCAGCAAGTCGTCAAATAAGAGAAATACCTTGGAATGGAATAAATATCAAACTACTCTATTTTTGCACAGCTGCAATATTTAAAAAATGGCAAGGGCAAGGAATGTCGTACCATTTTTATGGGCCAATCTTTGATCAGATTCAACCCGATTTGGTTGCTACAACTACAAAAGTAGCGGCAATCTACTTTCAAATGTTAAAGCTGTCGCAAGACATGGGATTAATTTTATCTCATTCACGAGATGGCAAAATACAACCTTCATTTTTCAAGCTCGGCAAAGGGGTTTTGAAAGAAACAGGTAGAAACCCTGAACAGCTTGATAACACGCTTGTACGGCGCAACTATTTGCCTGAGAGCTCTAGTGAAGTCAGCAGGTTCGAACTCTTCGGGATTTTAAATGTAAAACCCGAAGACGGAGTATTACTGTTAGCCACTAGATTGAAAATAAAATAAAGGAGATATAACATGCCTATTCATTTTATAAGCGGAGGTAATTTATCTCTTCGCCAATCTCTAGAATATGTCGATCGTGGCTCACGAAGTCCCCACCCTGGGGGTGGAAACAATATGACCACAGTACTTATGCAGCTGGGTATTCCCACAGTACTTTTTTGGGAAGTGAAAGCAGGGCTTTCCGGATATGAGGTCACAAAGTTAGGTGATAAAATAATTTCTCTGGATTCTGAAAAGTGTGGTCCTTGGGCCCAATTCGAACCTGAACTTTGGAGAAGGCGACTCGAAAGTCTGCCTAAAAACATATTCGAATTGGTAAAAGACTGCTCCACGCCTTACCAGGTTCACCTAAACATTGCCCAAACTGCTTTCTCGGGGATTGTTGAAAGTTCCGCAAGCTTTTACTTAAAAAACAGAAATTTAATTGAACCTGTGCTTCACGTTTTGGCAAAAAGTAGATTTGCTGGTTATTTTTCAAAAAGAGTTTTCCCTAATGGTAGAATCGCTTCTGCTAGAAATTCTTATGAAAAGGTTGTCGTTTACGAAGACGGCTCAAATATCGCGAAAGGTAATCTTGCTTCTAACTATTTGACACTACTTGAAGTAGTTAGAGATTGTGAATTAAACAATGACTTAAATCCGTTATTTTCTGGTGCGGAAGGTGTCTTACCTGACGCGAGAATTATGTCGGTTCTTGATATGGTTGTCTTTTCGTTAATGGCTAACTCTAACCATGTTTACGCTTGGAGTGGAGTTGCAATGTTTCAATATATTCTAAAAGAAGCCGATTCGCAAAGGTGGCGGGAAGTAACTTCTCAAATGTATGATCTTTGTCGACGAGAAGTGCTTCCTCAACTTCCTGAAACTCTTAATTTTGTTTTAATTCCGACACAAGGCTTAGGTCAACTTGCGGTTACTGACGCCAAGCTGGCACACGAATTAAACACTTTTATAGCTGCAGCTAAAGTACCACCCGAACTTAACAGCAATCAACTTGCACAAAAGTTTAGATATGAAGTTACAGGTTTATCCAAAACTGAAGTATTAACCTATCTCTCCGGTCAAACGTCTGAACCTGTATATGCCAGACTCAAGAAGATGATCGAGGAAAGAAACATTGATGGCGCATGCGGAGTTGCAGCACACTACCTTCAGGAACAATGGAGAAGGGAAAATAAACAACAACTCGCTGAAACCAAGAAACAGTTAAGTACTGCCCTAGTTGATAAAAATGGGAAATTTATACTCCACAACCAGCGCACCATAACACCACTTGAGATATTGCAGGGGCAACAACTCTTTTTAATAGAAGGGGTACTAGACACACCGACCGGAAAGTTGGAAGCGCTTAGATCAAAGTATCAGCAAGTGGCATTAGGAAAGGCAAAAGAAGATAACAACGGCATCGGATTTAGTCCTTACAGCCACGCAGGTTGGGATTGGTAGGTAAACTTACTGGGGAGCGGAATATATTTTCCGTATTACACACCGTGTAATCTTTTCTGCTCCCCTAACTTTTAAATTATTGAATATGATTAGAATATAAGATATGGATAAACAATTCATTATCGATTTGCACACCGACATTGCCAGTAACGTCTTAGAAGCAACAAGCAAAGATATCGGCAAAAGATACTCTTTACATGAAGGAACTCCAAAAGTATTAGGAGTAGTTGCAAATAACAATGTCGACCTTCCCCGATTAAGAGAGGGAGGAGTCAAGCTCGTTTTCACGAGTATATTTGCGTTGGATAAAAAATCATTAGACGAATTAATAAATTTAGAACAAAATGAATATAATTTTGAGAAATTGAAAGGAATTAAATTTGGAATTGAAGCTGCAAATGAGCAATTATCTTTTTATAAAAATTTATTCCAACAATATCAGAATCAAATATTACCGGTAAAATCGAAGGCCGATTTTATGCAACTGACCAACACCAAAAAAATCGGATTTCTCATCCATCTCGAAGGAATTGATTATATTGATAAAAACCTAAGAGTATTAGATAAATTTTACGATCTTGGTGCAAGGTCCCTAGCAATGACATGGAGAAACAGAAATAATTTTGGTAGTGGTAACAATGTTTCCGGCGGACTGACAAAAGCGGGAAAAATGCTGATTAATAAAGTTAGGGATCTGGGAATGATTTTTGATTTAGCACACGCTAATGAAAAGACTTTCTGGGACGTAATAAAACTTATCGATTTCCCTATCATTGTTTCCCATGCGCTTTGCAAAACACTATGTGATAACTCAAGAAATTTAACGGACGACCAAATAAAGGCAGTCGGTGCAACTGGTGGAATTTTGGGAATGGCTGCGATTCCAGATTATATAGGTGGTAAAACTCTAGAAGATTATGTCGATCATTTTGAACATATAATCAATCTAGTTGGAAACGATTACGTTGCTTTCGGCACAGATTTTGACGGTCTGGTTGGTCCTGAAGACACGTTTATGGATGGCTTTACCGGATCGGATGGTTTTCCGAATGTTATTAAAATTTTTCAAAAAAGAGGTTTTAGCGGTGAGACTATAGAAAAAATTTGTTTCAAAAATGCGGAAAGAATAATATTAAGTAATCTAAAATGATAATCGACGTACACACTCACATAGGCGTCAATCTAAAGCGGTTATTTAACGGTCTTTATCCTCCTTTGCAGGCAATAAAAGATTTGTTAATAAAAATGGACTTAGCAGGTATCGATTACGCTGTATCCTTTCCTTTCGGAGCTTCATTATATGACGATCCAAGAGACTATAACGAAAATATACCTATCGGCATAATGGACTTTCCTTACCAAATAGAAAACCGAATGGTTTTGGATCATGCCAAAAACTTAGGAGAAGGCAGAATTTTGCCTTTTATTAGTATCGATCCCAAAAGAAAAGTAGTCGAACAAATTAAACAAATTGAAAGGTGGCAGAAAAATTACAAAATATTTGGGATTAAGGTGCATACCAAGTCCACTAACACAAAGGGTAATGAGCTTATTAACTCACCTTTTCTGGACATGTTTAGGGAAAATAGTTGGCCTATGCTGTTTCATTCATATCTCCAAGAAGTGGCGCACCCCCTTCCAATTCTAGAGTTTGCGCTAAGAAATCCGGATATTAATGTTTGCATAGCACACATGGGAGGCGGAATTAAAAAATTCTTTGATGAGTTAGAAAAGACGAACCCAGAAAATCTATTTATTGATCTCTCCCCTTTTCTTGCAAATTGCAATGATATACCGTTCGATGCAAAGAAACGTGGATATGAAATTCTCGATTTGAATTACAAAAAGCCTTTTGAAGCCTTAAAACGGCTCGTGGATCAGTTCGGAAAGTACATTGTTTTTGGAAGCGACGAACCCTTTACCACCTACATTAACCCAATCGAGCCCTCATTGGAAATTCGAGGAAAGTTAACGCAAGAGGTTGAACTTATCGAAAAATTACCCAAGGGCAAATTTAAAATAATAGCCGAAACTAACCCAATGAAATTTTTGGGTGTTAAATTAAATAGAAGACAAATATAAATCTTTAGTCTTGTATGTGCTAGACTAGAAACCATGGACAAGCAATTATTACAGCCGGTAAAAGGATTCAGGGATTTTTTGCCTGAGGAAGCAAGAAAAAGGCAATACCTAAAAAATAAATTTGTAGAGGTATTTGAATTATATGGTTTTGAGCCTTTGGAAACTCCGGCTGTAGAATACCAGGAGGTGTTACTTGGAAAGTACGGCGACGAGGCAGATAAACTTATTTTTAAGTTCGAAGACGAGGGAGGAAGAAAAGTTGCTCTAAGATACGATCAAACCGTTCCTACTTCAAGAATTTTAGCGATGTATCAACAAAATCTGCCAATGCCCTGGCGCAGATATCAAATTCAAAACGCCTGGCGAGCGGAAAAACCTCAGGCCGGTAGATACCGCGAGTTTATACAGTGTGATATAGACATCTTCGGTACGGTTTCTCCCCTATCCGATGCAGAACTATTATCCGTAGGCAACGGACTTTTAAAAAATCTCGGTTTTAAGGAATTTCAAATCCTTATTAATGATAGAGAAATATTATTCAATATTATGAACGGGGCAAAAATCCGACAGGAATTGCAGCTCCCAGCTATTCAAACCCTGGATAAATTAGATAAAAAGTCTCGAGAAGAAATAGAAGAAGAATTACTGCAAAAGGAATTTAGCGTCGAAGATGTACACAATTTATTCAATCAAATTGATCGTGCAAAACCTACCGAAACGCTGACTAAAGTCATAAAGTATTGCGAAAACCTCGGAGTCGATCAAGCAAGTGTAATATTCACTCCGAGGCTTGCAAGGGGTTTAGATTATTATAATTCAACAATCTACGAGTTTGTAATCGAAGGGTATAAGGCCGGATCTGTCGCTGGCGGAGGGAGATACGACAATTTAATCCAGAAGTTGTGCGGAGTAAATATTCCAGCAACAGGATATTCTTGGGGTTTTGACAGATTGTTGGAGGCAATGGATCAATACAAGTTGTTGCCAATAAATAAAACCGACACAAATGTATTGGTAACTGTTTTTAACTCCGACTTTGTCGAAAAATCTGCCTTAGTAGTTGCTAACTTACGAGAAAATGGAGTCTCGACAGAAATATTTCCCGACGAAACTAGCAAATTGGATAAACAGCTGAAATATGCGGATAAAAAGAATATAAAGTGGCTTATTGTAATCGGACCGGAAGAAGTTGAAAAAAGTACTGTTATCCTGAAAAATCTCGAAACCGGCCAGCAGGAAGACATGAAGCTCGAGAACTTAATTAACAAAATTACAAACAAAGATTAGTATTGCGTACTGCATACTACTTACTTCATACTACTTATTATCATGTCTTCAAGACGTTTGAAATCATACCTCATGTTAATCTCTGTGGCAGCCATATGGGGTGCGGCCGGACCGGTAATCAAATTTACATTGCAAGGAATTGATCCTCTACCCTTTCTCTCATACCGACTTCTAATTTCAGGGGTAATTTCCCTTATTTTTTTCCTCGTAAAATTTCAAAAAGGTAAAAAATTTAATCGACTACGTACCCACCTTCCTTCTGCAATTTTATATGGTTTTCTTTCTGTTCCTTTGGCGTTAGGACTGCTTTTTGTTGCTCTTGATAAAACTACAGTTTTAGACTTAACCCTAATAGGTGTCGTCGGACCGATGATAATAATTCTCGGAGGCGCACTAATGTTTCACGATCGCATAACCAAAAGAGAAAAATTAGGAATTGTCATCGTGCTTTTGGGGGTACTATTAAACTCTTTTTTTCCGATATTTCGGTCCGGATCACCCATAAGACTAACTGGAAACTTACTTCTCATTGTTTTTCTCCTTGCAGATAGTGGTTCCGTACTTATTGCAAAAAGAGCTGTTCAAAATAAAATTAAATCTTCAAATCTCACTAACCTCGCTTTTATAGTCGGGGCTATTGTTATAATTCCTCTGGCAATTTCAGTTTATGGAGCAAGTAATCTAGCAACAATTATTATTACACTTCCTTTAAAATACCATCTTGGAGTTTGGTATATGGCTATTCTATCGGGTAGTCTGGCTTACTTTCTCTACGTTCGTGCCCAACGTTCCATTGAAGTCTCGGAGGCAACACTTTTTAATTATCTTCAGCCGGTATTTGCAATACCACTGGCTATCTTTTGGCTTGGTGAAAGTTTATCAACCTCATTTATCTTCGGAGCAGGAATAATTGCACTTGGACTAATTATCGCAGAATACAAAAGGCGGGAAATTTAATCGCTTAGTTACGGCTAATCGGAGACTGGAAACTGAAGACTGGAAGCTGTATAATCACTAACATGAAGGCGAATATTCACCCGACATGGCATGAAGATACATTGGTAACTTGTGCCTGCGGTAACTCATTTGTTACAGGAGCAACGGTTCCAAAAATCGATGTTGAAGTCTGTTACAACTGTCACCCTTTTTATACAGGTCAAATGAAATATGTCGATACCGCAGGAAGGGTTGATGCATTTTTGGAAAAGCAAAAAAAGGCACAGGGATCCTTAGTCTCTAAAGCTGATAAACGGCGAATTAAAAAGGAAAAGAAAATTCAAAAAGAATTCGAGAAACCGGAATCTCTAGAAGAACTTCGAAGACAAACTAAAAAAAGTAAAAAGTAGGATGTGGGAAGTAGAATGGGTTTAAAAAGTATATTGCATCCTATATTCTACATACTCCTTACTACATAACTTATATGAATAACCACAATCTACAGAAACAAAATTATCTTTATGGCCAAAACTTTGCACTCCAGAAAGCCTATATTGAAATCCGTGGAGCAACCGGCGGTGATGAAGCTAAAATCTGGGGACTCGATTTACTACGAATGTATATGCGCTTCGCAGTCAGAAAGGGATGGAAAATATCCCAAGTCGACGAAAAAACTCTAATGATTACAGGAAACGGTGTCTTTGAACTTTTGAAAAAAGAGTCGGGAGTCCACAGAGTTCAAAGGGTTCCAAAAACCGAAAAGCGCGGCAGAGTTCACACTTCAACCGCAACGGTTGCGGTATTGCCTGAAATAAAAGAGAGCGAAGTTAACATTAACCCGGTTGATTTAGAATGGCAATTTTATCGCGCTTCAACTCAGGGAGGACAAAATGTCCAAAAAGTTTCCACCGCAGTCAGGCTGATTCATAAACCTACGGGGTTAGTCGTAACGTCCCAAGAAGAAAGGTTTCAAGAACAGAATAGAAAAATTGCAATGGACTTACTTCGAGCCAAACTTTGGGAACGCGAAGAGGAAAGAAAATTAAAGGAAATCGCCGATTACCGCTCTCCGATCGGCCGCGGAATGCGTTCGGAAAAAATCCGAACCTACAACTTCCCGCAGAATAGAGTTACGGATCATAGGATAAATAAATCTTATGGAAACTTGGAATCAATTATCGACGGGAATCTTGACAAACTGACAGAAGCACTCCAAAGCACCAACATTTAAACAATTGATCACTTCTTTATTATTCTGAATTTTCGCTCAAGGTTGCAGTAAGTTTTAGGGTTTCACCGCCTGACTGTGCAGACTGGTCACGCCAGACTTCAATAGACACAGTTTGCCCTACCTTTTTGTTTTTAATCTCACCCGCCAGATCTTTTTCTTCTTTAAGTTCAACCCCGTCAAATTTTGTAATTATATCTTCTTCTTTTACGCCCGCTTTTTCTGCTGGCGAACCCGAAACTACGTTTGCTACGTAGGCTCCCTGAGGAACATTATTCATTATAGCCGTCTTTTCAGGTATCATTTGGTACTCAACTCCCAAGAAAGGTTTTGATGCAAAATTTCCTGTTTCATTGAACGTTTTCAGAGCGTCTTTCAATACGTTAACGGGAATTGCAAATCCGATATTTTCTGCGCTGGCGGCAATTGCAACATTAACCCCAATTACTTGTCCTGCTGAGTTTAAGAGTGGACCGCCGGAATTTCCCGGATTAATTGCTGCATCAGTCTGAATTACATCGTCCAATTTCTCGACAAAACCCTCAAAACTGCTCCCTGCTGTAATGCCTCGTCCCAGACCAGAAATAACGCCTGTTGTGACCGTAGAACGAAATTCTCCAAGTGCAGTACCTATTGCAATCACAAATTGCCCGACTTTCAAATTTCCCGATTCACCCAAATCAACAGCCTTAAGCGCTTGCCCTGAACCTGCCGAAGGGTCAATTTTAAGAACCGCCAAGTCATTGGAGGGATCACGGCTTATCTTTTTTACCTCATACTCTTTGTTATCCGAAGTAACTACTTTATAGCTAGATTCTGCATCAGATACCACATGTTTATTGGTAACTACCAGTCCGTCTGAAGACACGACAAATCCACTACCAATATCCTGAGGCTGGCCTCCTTCGATCCTCGAACTAAAGCCGCCGCCAAAAGGATTAAACTCCAATATTCTTCTACGGGGAGTTTGGATTGAAACAGTAACGACGGAAGGAGATACTTTCTCAACTGCATCGATAACCAAAGATTCCTCACTCAAAACCTTCTGTTCTAGTCGGCCGACATTCGTGTTTTGACTGTCGGTTCTACTGAAAAGGTAATCGAGGGGTTTGATCCCAAAAAGCCTGTCGGCAACTGCTCCCGAGAGCATTGCCCCAACTAGTACAAAAACTATAGAAGTTCCGATAAAAAGTTTTCGCAGTGAAAAATTACTACGCATATCCAAAGACTAAGTATAACTAAGCTAAACTGAGAAAAAACTGAAAATTGACTTCCTAATATTACTTTAAAACTTCGTCGATCGCCTTTTGCAATTGTTCGTCTTCTTCGGTGTCCGGATTATCTTTAACCTCGATGTCTGGTTTCAATCCTCCGTCATTGACCCAAAAACCACTGGGGGTTAACCATTTTGCAATAGTAATATGAAGTCCCAACCCCCCGTTTATTTGCTGCGGCTCCTGTATTGTTCCCTTACCGAAAGACGTCTCACCAACTAGTTTAATTTTTTTGTCGTCTCTAAGTGCTCCCGCAAAGATTTCGGAGGCAGAGGCGGAACCTTGATTAATTAAAACAATACTTTTGTAATTACGCAATCTTCCCAGCTTTTCTACTCTAAATTCTTCCTTAGTCCCACTTCCGTCTTCTTCAATAACAACAACTTCGGACTGATCCAAAAAGTCCGAAGCTAAATCCACTGCCCCCTGCATAAATCCACCTGGGTTATTCCTTACGTCAATAACAACCGCTTTAATCTCGGGCTTTTTCAGTACTTCTGTAACTGAATTATCCCACTCATCCAATGTTTCGGTCGCAAATTTCAGTATTTTGATATGTGCAATTTTTTCTCCCTCCCCCAGAAAATCGATAGTAACACTCGGAACATCTATGCTCGCACGTGTTATCTCAGTTTCAATTGGTTCATCCTTACCGTCTCTAGTTAAGAAAAGAGTTACTTTGCTTCCGGCAGGACCGCGAATTGCTTGCACCGCTTCGGGAAGAGTTATGCCTACTGTCCCGATTTCCAAGTTTTTACTTTCATCTTTAATACCGATAATAAAGTCTCCTGCCTTAACTCCGGCTTTTTCTGCGGGTGAGCTTTGTATTGGAGCGATAACGACAAGTTGATTTCCCTTAAATCCAATCTGAATTCCCGCACCTTCAAAATTTCCCTGAAGATCTTCTTGAACAATTTTATTTTCTTCGGGAGGTAAAAATACCGTATATGGATCTCCAACGCTAGCTACCATTCCGCGAATTGCCCCGTAAACCATTTCACTCGGAATTAATTTACCCCTGTCGTAGTATTTAGCGTTCAGAGTATCCCAGATTTTCCAAAAAAGATTAAAGTCCAGAATGCCTTTATCTTTCGGTGTTTCCCTGTTTATTGTCACTTTGGGAAATTGTTTTATTGATGCTGAATATCCGGCATTTCCAAAAACATACCCACTAGAAAAAGAAAAGGAGATAATAAAAATGAGGATGAGTGCTTTTCTTAATAAGACTAATTTAATTTTCGGTAAGTTAATTTTATTCATGTTAATCCAAACTAAGTCAACTTAAACATAGTATCATAATAAATGTTTCTAAGAAATAAGTGTAAATTAGGTTTCTTTCGGGATTTTGAAATACCTTCTCAAACAGAAGGAATGTAAGGGAGTAGCGATAAATATCTTGCCCTTTTTACCGCACGAGAAAGTTTCCTTTGATGTTTGCTGCATACACCGCTATACTCTTTGCCAATTATTTTAGCCCTCTCCGATAAAAACTTTCTTAAGTACTTATAATCCTTGTAATCGGGAGTTTTATTCTCCTGACAAAAAGGGCAACTGGTGGGAACAATCCTTTTTCTTACATTCCTCATCTTCGACTGTTTACGTTTTGCCATAGGTATAATTTTTTGGAGAATTAGAAGGGTATATCGTCATCTGGTGCATCAGTTGAATCTTCCGATTCACTTTTTGCTTTTTTAGATTCTGCCTTTTTTCCTTTATCGGAAGTTGCCGGTTTAACAGCCGGCACATGAGAGGAATCGGAAACTACATCTCCCTCGTTGCCCAAAGAAACTTCTTCAGAGGGGCCGACCGGAATATCAAACTCGTCTTCGCTGTGTGAAATTGCTGAGCGCGAGTCAAGAATAATCATATCGTTGATGACTATTTCCGTTGTGATCTTTTCGCTTCCATCCTGAGCAGTCCAGCGACGGGTCTGAAGTCTACCCTCAACATAAACTTTGCGACCTTTTGCAAGAAGCTGGGCACAAAGCTCAGCTAGCTTATTCCAAGCCACAATTCTGTGGAATTCAGCATCTTCTTTTTTTTCACCGGCATCGGTGGTCCACTGCCGGTTGGTTGCAAGCCCGAACGTACAAACTGCTGCCCCAGCCGGTGTATAACGCAATTCAGGATCGCGGGTTAAATTTCCAATCAATTCAACTTTGTTTAGACTACGTGCCATTATTCTTTCTCTTTTTTAACTAATAAAAACCTTACAATTTCGTCTTCAAGTTTCAACTTATCGTCTAGCTTTTTAATCGCGTCGCTAGCCAATTCTAATATAAAAAAGAGAAAATTACCAGCGCTAGTTCCCTCAATTTTTGTAGCCAGCTCTATCTCTCCCCATTCGTCGGACTTCACTACTTTTCCTTTCAACGTATCTATCAATTTCTCGATTTTCCCGATGGTCGACTTTTTCTTTGCCAGAGTCATTTTTTCCGACAAGATTACTGTTAGTTCATAATTAGCCATATACGAACGCAAGTATAACAAAAATTCGCCTTTTCTCCAATGACTAAAAACTTACCAAATAATACCTTAAATTAGGCCTTAAATGCTACAATACGTTACTTGCACATTGACAACAAAAATTAGACAAGGATGGTTTAAATGAGTGTCTTTGAAGCTTTTCTTCTCGGAGTAATTGTAGGGGTTGTTATTTGTATATTTATTACGGGTCGGAATAATAGATATCCGCCATAAATGACGGGGTTCTCTTGAATACTGTTATAAACAAGACTGGGTTGTGACGCTTCCAAATCGAAGAAAGGAGTCAAAATGTCTCAAAAATCTAATGATCAGCCAAGTCTGGTTAGAATCATCGCGATACTCGCAATTTCTTTTTTGCTGACGGCACTGGTTTGTAAAATAACAACCGGATCCGGTCCTTTTAACGGACCTATTATGAGCTTAGCCTATATTTTGGTTTCACTTTTAGTGGCCGTGCTTATTTACAGCGCAATCCACGACAAGAACCAATTCGGTGATCCTCAAGAATGAAAATGGAGGTGTGAAATGACCTATGGACATAATTTCCGAGACCAGCATCAAGGTCAGGACGATGGAGATGAAGAAAAACGCGGATATAAATACACATACGAACCACATATACCCTATAATAGATTCATGGATGATGAGGAAAGTATACGGAAAGGAATAGAAATAACAGAACGTAAGGAAAATATCGCAATAACCGTAGGATCGATTACAGCTTTAGTAACATTTCTAGTTCTGTTGATATTGTTTTTTCTCTTACCAGCTGATCACTCCCTTAAGCACTTTCCTGGATGGATTGGATCAGTATCAATATTAATATACTTACCGTCCTTGGTTGCATATATTTTCTATCACATCACAATGATGGTCTGTTCAATCTATATTAAGGAGGTATGAAATGACCTATGGACATATTTTCCGCGACCAACATCAGGAAGCGGATGATGATGACGAACAACCCAAACAGATTCCCTGTCCATATTGCGACAAGGGAATACTTCACCTGATACGTCTCCCCCACGACGGATATAACGCCGGTTATTCTGATAAGAGTTGTCCGATTTGCGGTGGAAAGGGAGAAATTCCCGCAGACCTTAAATTCGAATCATGTCCCGAATGTCAGGGTGCAGGCGTTTATCCGCCCAACCGTGGTGAAATGGATCCTGATCCTTTTCACTGCGAGACATGTCTAGGCCTAGGAGTTATTGAAGCGTCCGTTCATAACCAAGGTCAGGTTTCAAACGACAACCCAGTCTTGGGCATCGGGTTTTTCCTGGTTATATTGGGAATTTTTTGGTCTCTCGGTAAAATTTTCGGTTGGTGGTAATCCAACTTAAGGTGTAAAAGGGTTGCAGAGGTGTAATACCATAATGTCTTTAGCTCAACTGCGAGCTTTTCTCAAAAAGACAAAAACAATACTTCTGCAACCTAATATTTTATATTAAGCTCCTATTTTAAACTCCACAACGTCTCCATTGCGCATTATATAATCTCTTCCCTCAATTCTTACCTTACCTTTCTCCCTACAATTTTTCCACCCGCCTGCAAAAGCTGATGCTTTAGCATCTGCGGGCAGGCCCCCTTTTCCAATAAAATCGTTAAAATTTACAACATCGGCTTTAATGAACTTTTTTTCAAAGTCCGTATGAATTACTCCAGACGCCTCTTGTGCGTCAGTCCTTTCATTAATTGTCCAGGCACGAACTTCTTTTTCACCTGCTGTTAAAAATGTTATCAAACCCAAAGTGGCAAATGCCTTTTTAATTAATCTTTCAAGTCCCGTTTCTTTTACACCCAAATCTTCCAAGTAATTTTTTTGGTCGGTATCCGACAGTGCAGAAAGTTCAGATTCTATTTTTGCCGAAATTGCTATAACTTGCGAGCTATGAAGATTTATGTCTTTTGCAAAACCGTTTTCAATTTTGCCTGCATCCCTTAAATCACTCTCATCAACATTAAGAGCAACCAAAATGGATTTAGAAGTTAATAGTGATAGTTCTTTTAGATATTTCTGTTCTTCATCAGAAACTGTAATTTCTCTTGCCGCAATATTTTTTGCAAGCGCTTCTTTAAATTTAACAACAACTTCCCACCTCTTTCTTAATTCCTTATCAAGTGCACCACCGGGATCTTTTTGCCTTTCAAGCGTCTGTAAATCAGCGAGTTTTAACTCGGTCTCGACGACTTCCAAATCGCTTTTTGGATCCAAACTGCCTTCCTTAATAATATCCGCATCTTTAAAGGCTCTAACTACATGACAAATTGCGTCGGCTTCCCTGATATGTGCCAAAAATTTATTTCCGAGGCCTTCCCCCTTATGGGCACCTGCAATTAGTCCTGCAATGTCGACAAACTCTACTGTCGCCGGAACTTCAGGTGGCAAATGATCCAATCCTTCGGATTCTTTAACAACTTCGGCTAATTTTTTCAAACGAGAATCAGGAACAGGAACAACGCCTATGTTTGGTTCAATTGTAGCAAAAGGAAAATTAGCCACATACGCCTGCTGACGCTTTAGAAGAGCATTAAAAAGCGTCGATTTTCCGACATTAGGTAGTCCAACAATCCCGACAGATAGACTCATGTTTGTATTCTACACTAAATGTTCGTTTACACTCCAGGAGTGAAACAGCTTGACACACCCTACTTTTCAATTCTATTATTAAGCTATGCCAAAAAGAAAAACTCCTTTAGTAAGTAATGAAATTTATCATGTCTACACTAGAAGTGTTGCCCAACAACCGATTTTTCGTAATAAGAAAGAATTTACTGTATTTACAAACTTAATTGAATACTATAAATTCCCAAACCCACTCTTACGATTTTCCCACTACTCAAGACTTAATAGCAAAGAGAGAGCTAAATTTTTGAATAACTTATATAAACAAAATCAAAACTTAGTTAATATTTACGCATTCTGCTTAATGCCTAACCACTATCACCTACTTCTTAAGCAGACATCGGATAATGGAATTATGAATTTTATACGACTTTGTCAGAATAGTTACGCAAGATACTTGAACTCAAAAACTAAGAGGTTCGGCTCTCTATTTCAATCCCCCTTCAAGGCTTTAAGGATAGAAACAGATGAGCAATTTACTCATGTGGCCAGGTATATTCATTTGAATCCCCTAAGTTCATATATCCTAAAAAACTTTAGTGAGCTGAAATCATATAAGTGGAGTTCATATATTGATTACTTCTCAGAAACTCCTCGTAGGTTTATTAACACGACTTTGTTAACGAAGCTATTTAAAGATAAAGAAAAATTTGATAAATTCACACAGGATAACCTTGATTACCAACGGAGACTTGAAAAAATCAAGCACTTAACAATAGATTAGCTCCGAAAGGGATTATAAAAGTTAATAAATCGAGTGTGTCTACCTAGTACACTCCTGGAGTGGTTAACTATTTTTATGATACATTAACACTTCTGCGTAATGTGCAAGACGAGGATTAGTTTTGTAAAGTGATTGTAACTTAAGATTAAATTCCCGCTTTTTTACTTCTTCAGCGCGTTCGACATATCTTTTTAAATCAGGCCAGGAATTAAATACCTTGTTAGGTTTATTAAATTGAGCAACAAACTCTTGCATCAATGGTAAGTCAGGGAACTCTCTTGCTCCTTCAATTGTACCGACTATATCAAGATCAAAAGTCTGTGCTATCGTATTAAGATGGTGTTGCGAACTGCCATCATCATAAATGCTATCATCAATTCGCACTTGATTTAATATATTTCCCCAAAACTGATCCGCATTTAGTTCTGAAGAATTATAGAGATCAATTATTCTTTCAAATGCGTGCATCGCATCGTGACGGGTGATAGCTAAAGGCAGTGTAGGTTGGTGCGTTTCAGGATCAATTACTCTTCTATTCATATATGCAAACATCCGTTCGTATCCAAATATTTCTGCACCCTTCTGAAACGGATTTACTCTGCTTTGACTGTCCTGCCAACCTGGTGCTGTGTCAGTAAGTACTCTGAACAGAGTTTCCCAATCCTTAAATTCACCTGTGGCCAAAAGTGAAGGAGAAATCCCCGCACGTTTCACCACTTCAAGTTCAACAATACTCAGCTTTGTTTCTGGCACTTGTGAAAAATCTTCTTTTGTAAGCGCTGCCCTCTTTTCTGGGTGAGATCTTAAAAACTTGTAATACTCATTACCTTCATCAGTATCAATAAATGTAGTTAAGTCATCAAAAGTTTCTATTCCTAAAGCATCAATCATGCTTTCAAGAAAAACGGGAAGGTGTGTTTCCATTTCAGAAAGCCGCCCCAGAGAATACTTCTTAACGATACGGTTCAAACTAAAATAATCTCCTTCATTGAGTGATTTCAAAGCTTGATCAATAGCAACAATATTTATAACTGCTTCCATATTCGGATCATCAGCAACCTTACTCTTCGCCGTCGCAATTACCGTATGGTCACCCTCTTCCAAAATATCGATTCTGATTATACTTTTTACCAACTCGGGGTCTAGTATGTCAGTTATTTGATTTATTACCCATTCGGCATTATCGGCTTGAGGATTATCGCTTCGGTAATTTCTTAATTCCTTAGTTGGGACTAAGTTATCAAAAAGCAGCAGAGCTAATTGCTGAAGATGATGTTGATCCCACTGTGAAATATCAGATCTGAAATTATAGGTTGTATCGTCTTTATATGAACGATATTTGAGGATTTCTGCAATTGATCTAATGTATGCCTGTTTATCGGTAGGTGTTAATTTCTCTATATGCTCTTCTAGTAATGTTCGCAACCGGTCTCGATCGTCTAAAAAATCATAGTCAATTGTACTAGATAAACGGAAAAACTCATCGGAAATAATTGGCGAAATAAACTCAGGTTTAGTTTTTAAGATAGACAAAGTTTGGGCAGGCATCCGGATAACACCCTCTTTAATCCACCCGCTCATGGGTCGTTCCAATGGAACAGTACGGAGTCCTAATAACTTCAGTCTTAAATCATCTTTACCCCCCTCCTTTAGTTGGTTAGGAAGAGCACTATCTACTAAATATTGATTGATGTCTTCAGTCGTCCAATTGCTTAACGCCATACTCACAATCTCGGGTAAAAACTTAATACCACCAGAATCGCTTGGTGGATGTTGGGTGAGTTCAGCAAGAAACTGGATTGATATTTCGGGTGGCCAATTTCTAACTAATC
>Ga0209542_10002521_pt1 | contig 40819 bp, 41 predicted proteins | sample RifCSPhighO2_01_FD_184028 | JGI IMG/M metagenome (GOLD analysis project Ga0209542, IMG submission 184028) | Soil microbial communities from Rifle, Colorado - Rifle CSP2_plank highO2_0.1 (SPAdes) (version 2) | ecosystem: Environmental > Terrestrial > Deep subsurface > Rock core/Sediment ... | reverse complement strand
TATGACTATTCGCAAAGCCATTATTCCGGTCGCCGGATTTGGGACCAGATTTTTACCGGCCACCAAAGCCCAGCCCAAGGAAATGCTCACTGTGGTAGATAAGCCGGTGATTCAGTATATCGTGGAAGAAGCGGTGGCATCGGGAATTCGCGACATCATTTTAATCACGGGTCAGAATAAGCGAGCCATTGAAGATCATTTTGATCGGAATTTTGAATTGGAGTACCGTTTGAAACAACAGGGAAAAGACGGAATTGTCGCTCAAGTGAAGCAAATTTCTGAAATGGCTAATTTTATTTATATTCGGCAAAAAGTTCCTTTGGGCGATGGGCACGCTATTTTAGCGGCCAAAGATTTGATCGGCGATGAGCCGGTAGCCGTGCTTTTTGGGGACGATATTGTGGATGCGCAAGTGCCGGTATTAAAGCAACTAATCAATGTTTATGAAAAATATGAAGATCCGGTTGTCGGGCTGATGAAAGTGGAAAAGAAAAATATTTCAAAATACGGCGTAGCCGGCGCGACCGCCATAGGCCCGCGCGCTTGGCAAGTCAATTCGTTGATTGAAAAGCCGAAACCGGAGCACGCGCCGTCAAATTTGGCGATTATTGGACGATACATCATTACGCCGGAAATTTTTTGGCATCTTGAAAAATCAAAAAGCGGGAAGGATGGAGAGATCCGGCTGATTGACGGCTTGCGCGCCCATTTGAAAAAGCGATCCATTTACGCTTATGAATTTGAAGGCCGGCGCTTTGATTGCGGCGACAAGCTGGAATTTTTAAAAGCCACGGTGCATTATGGGCTTAAGCATAAAGAATTCAACAGCGGATTTGCCAAATATTTGAAAAAAATCGTATGATTTACAAAAAAAATAAAATTATTGCGCTGGCGATTGTTTTCTTTGCTGTTTTTATTTTGGCCGGCGCCGGTTGCACTAAAGCCAAACCCATCAAGCCCGCATCCGTTTCTTTGCAATGGTGGGGCGTGTGGAATGAGTCGGGTCAAGTAGCGCCCTTGATTGCCGCGTATCAGGCGAGCCACCAGTATGTTAAAATAAGTTATAAAAAATTCCGCTTTGAAGAATTTGAAGACAAGTTAATTCAGGCCTTGGCCGAAGATCAGGGGCCGGATATTATTTCCATAAACAATACTTGGGTAAAGCGTTTTCAAAGCAAAATTCTGCCAATGCCGGACAAGCCTTTGTCCGTAGCTATTGGAAAAGCGCAAAAAAAAGGCTCGAGCACGGAAATTGTTTACACTCAAGCGACTACGCCAATTCTAAGCGCAAAAACGATAAAAGATAAATTTGCGCCGGTCGTTTATGGCGATATGGTGGTTGACGGCAAAATTTACGCTTTGCCATTGAGTATTGATTCATTAGTTTTGATCTATAATCGGAGCATGTTAGCTCAAGCCAAAATCACCAAAGCGCCGTCCAGTTGGCAGGAAGTTTTAAACGGTTCGCGTCTGATTACGCTTCAGGATAAAGAAGGCAAATTGACCAGATCTTCAGCCGCCTTGGGAACCGCCAATAATGTGCCGAGGTTTTTTGATGTTTTATCTCTTTTAATGATGCAAAGCGGAGCGCGGATGACGGATCAATCTGGAAAAGCCGCGTCTTTTCATTTATCCCCCAATCTGACTGAAGCCAATCCGCCGGCGGCCGGCGCGCTTGAATATTATACTAACTTTGCCAATCCGAATAAAGAATCTTACACATGGAATGCTTCCCAGCCAAATGCGGTTGAAGCGTTTGCTTCTGGACAATTGGCAATGATGTTTGGATACGCTTATCATTTGCCCCAATTGAAGGCTAAGGCACCCGGACTTGATATCGGGATCGCTCCCATGCCCCAGCTTGATCCGATAAATGAGATAAATTACGCCAATTATTGGGTGGAAGCGCCGCTTAAGAAAACAAAATATCCGGATGTTGCCTGGGATTTTATTTTATTCGCGGCTGGCGATGAAAAAGCGGCCAGTACTTACGCCGATAAGACAGGCCGGCCTCCGGCCTTGCGCAGTTTGGTTGACAAATATAAAGAGGATCCCGAGAAAGGCGTTTTCGCTCTTTCCGCTCTTACGGCTCAAAATTGGTATCATGGCAAGAATCCGTCTTCGGCTGAAGATATTTTTAAAGAAATGATCAATCAGGTATTAGACGGAACAAGTCCGATTCAAGATGCCTTAAATTCCGCGGCGCAAAGGATTAATCAGACATTTTGATGGTTACTTTTTTTAAAAAATATCTATTTGTTATAATTTTTCTCGCTTTGCTGGCTATTCCCGCCGTTTCATTTGCGGCTGATCCGCCGTGGCAATTGGTGCCTACTTGCGGCGATGGCGGTTGTAATGTTTGCGATGCTATCGGGGTCGGAATAAATATTACCAAAATAATGCTGGGCACGCTGGGCTCTGCCGCGCTTTTGATATTTGTTTACGGCGGTTTTTTAATGCTCTACTCCCGCGGGCATTCTGATCAGGTGCAGAAAGGCAAAGACGCTTTGATAAACGCGGTAAAAGGTGTTATAATAGTATTAGCCAGCTGGATGGTGATAAATTATGGATTGGCTATAATGCTTGGCCAAGAGGAAGATCTAAGCAAGGTTACGATTTTTGATAGTTCGTGGTCAAAAGTGGCGTGCAAATCGCAACCATCCTCTTCCTGTAAAAAAGTCGGCGAACCTTGCGGCGCTGGTTATAATTGTGATGGTGATATGGAATGTGTGGAAACATGTGTAAAGCATTTTGGAAATGCATATTCCTGTAAATTAGGAGGAGCTGATTGTCAAACTGGATGGTGCCCTGGTCAAGCAGACAACATCCAGTGTTGTAAATAATATCTATGATAAATCATTTCTACAAAAATAAAGCCAAAATAATTTTTACAATATTAGCAAGTTTGATTTTATTTTTTAATGCTGTTAATTTAGCTTTGGCCGCTGAATTAAAGAATCCATTAGGAGACGGCAATGATGATCCCCGCGTTTTCATTGGCCGGCTTATCAAGGGTATTCTTGGTTTAAGCGGATCTGTGGCGCTATTGATGTTTGTTTACGGCGGCGTGGTTTATCTCACGGCTCAAGGCGAAAATGAAAGAATACAAAGAGCTAAAAACACTCTCACTTGGGCTACCGTCGGTCTAGCCGTTATTTTCGGCAGCTACGCGTTTTTGAATTATCTTTTTAAGGGGTTGATAGGTTAGATTTTAGAAGCATATATATGAAATTCGTAATTTATATTTTCATAATATCCATAATCTTAATACCAATTTTTGTTTTCGCGTCAGGAGCGGAGGATGCGCTTGTCGGTCTCCAGACATCAGCTTACGAATCAGGAGTTGGAAGCCCGGATACGGACATATCTGTTTTTGTTGGAAATATTATCAGAGCCTTGCTTGGTTTGCTCGGCATCCTTATTCTTATTTTTATTTTATACGGCGGTTATCTCTGGCTTGCGTCTGGCGGCAATGAACAGATGGTGAAGAAAGCCAAAGATATTTTAACGAGCGCGTTTATCGGCTTGATCATTGTTTTGGCTGCTATGGCGATCACGACCTTTATTATGCAAGGCATTACTGGGGCAATAAGCGGTTCGGAGACAGACACTCAAAATGAATGCGCGACGAAAGCAGAAGGTGATATGTGTGATAATGGCCAAGGTAATTGTATGAATGGTGTTTGCAGCATTTATAGAGAATGAGTAATTGAAACAAATATTATGCGAAAAAAAATATTTTTATTTGTAATGTTGAGCTTTTTGGTTGTTTTACCTTTATTTAATAATTTTGCCCAAGCCCAGTGCGATCCGACATCCGGCGATCCGATGGGGTGCATACCGAAGGATGTTTACACGGATAAGTCCATTCAGAATATATTGATTGACATTATTGACGCTTCTTTGTCGCTTCTTTTTTTGGTGGTGCTGGGATTTATGATATACGGCGGGTATTTTTGGATGACCTCAATGGGCAACGAGGAGAAAATTAAAAAATCCAAGCAAATTCTCACCGCATCAATTGTCGGGTTGCTTATTGTTTTAATGTCTCTCTCTATTGTCAATTTTGTTTCCGATGCCATTGGCGTAACGCCGCAGAATATGCCAACCGACACCGGACTATTTGGCGGAACATTGAATCAAGCTTTGACCAGTATTATAAAAGCGGTTTTAACTCTGGTCGGCGTCATATCTTTGGCAATAATGATTTACGGCGGTTATCGCTGGATGACATCGGCCGGAAACGAAGAAACAATCGGCGAAGCAAAAAGAACTCTCACCGCCGGCGCGATCGGACTAATAATAATTATTATCTCTTATTCAGTCGTTTATTTTATTATAAGCAAATTAGTGGCTTAAAAATAATAATTATGAAAAAAATTTTAAAAAACGCCGGTATTTTAGCGATTATATCATTACCGCGGATTGCGTCGGCGCAGATAGATTTAGAAGATGAAAGCCAGTTCCCGGCAGCCGAGACCCTTGGATTGACAAAATATGAGACCGCGGGAGAGATTGCCACGCCAATTTTTAATGCCGTACTTGGTCTGGTCGGCGTCATATCTTTGGCAATAATGGTTTATGGAGGCTTCCGTTGGATGACATCGGCCGGAAACGAAGAAACAATCGGCGAAGCAAAAAGAACTTTGATAGCCGGGACGATCGGTTTGGTTGTTATATTAATATCTTGGTCAATTGTTTATTTTATTATAAATTCAATAAATCCAAGCGCTTAAATATATCCAATATGAAAAAATATTTTACCGCGATTTTATTGGTATTTGGATTATTTTTTTTATTTCTCTTCAGTCCTATTAATAGTGTATTGGCTGCTTGCGCTCCATCAACCCAATTCGGTATGCATATTGTAATCAGGGATGCGGGCGGAAATCTCATTCCAAGCATTAATTATGCCGTATATACGGAGATAAAAAATCCGGACGGCAACCCATATTTTGACGATAAGTATAAATTGACTTCAGGCAAGACCGACGGAGGCGGCCAAAGCGATGTCTTATGCTTGAATGCAGCTAAATATCCTTACGCGGTCAAACTCTGGGAAACAAACGCCACTTATGGATATTTTTCAATTTGGAGCGATAAAATCACCGGCCAGGGCGGAATTTTTGAAATAGAGGCTAAAATGAGCGATCTTTTTGTGATTATCCGCGATGCCGAAGGAAATCTGGTGAAAAATAGCAGTTTTGATGTTTTTGTGCAGGGATTTGATGTTGACAATAAACCGATCATTGATGAGACAAAATTGAATCAGGACAAGCTGGTCGCCGCCAAAGTAAATACCAGCGATGTGGGCGGGAAACATTTATACCTTGCGCCGGGAAGTTATGCAGTGCGAATGTATGTAACGGGCGGAAAAGAATATTTTTATTTATGGAATCAACAAATTTCCGCGGAGCAAAATACCACCCTTGATTACCGGCAGGGCACATTGAGAACCACGCTTGAGGACGGCAATGGAAATTTGGTCAAAAATCAAACATTTTATATTTACACGCAAAAGTACGACGCGCGAAACAAGCCGATTACCGGAGATCTTTTAGCGACTATGCAGACCGGTTCAACCGGAAAAGCCGATGCTTATTTGTCGACCGGCGAATACGCTATCAAAATACCGTCAACGAGCAAGAATTTATTTTATTACATTTGGAAAGTAAAAGTGAGCGATGGAAGTCTGACTGATTTAAAATATCGTTTGAGCGGGTTGCGTGTTATTTTGCGCGATGATAACGGAGAAGTGGTGAAAAATGCAAAATTCAGCATTTCTTCCCAAAAAATTGACGCTTTGGGCCGGCCGGTGGTTGACACTGCCATGGTTTCCGGTCTGAATACGGGCGAAGGGGCTTTCAAAGATGTTTATTTGCCGGCCGGTACTTATGTGTTAGTTTACGGCAAAAAAAATCTATACCAAATTGATGTAGCAGATACTTATTTTACCAAAATTGATTGGTCTAAATACCTAACAGCCCGGCTTCATAAAGATGCGGCCCTGTCCAATCCGTTAAAAAATGTGAATCTGACTATGCGCAAGACAGCCTTGCCGAAGATTAATTTGAGCGGTTTCAACAAATCAATCAGCACAGCCTTTAAAATAGAAGCCTCGCGGATTGAAGCGCCTTATACGGCCACCTTTTACTACACGGAAGAGCAATTGAAGAAAAAGAAAGTGAAAGCGAAAAAAGTTGCCATTGCTTTTTATAATCAGGCGACTAAAAAATGGCAGTACATTGGCAAGAATTATCCGTCAAGAAAGATTGCGGCGGCTAATATCAAAGGAAAGGGAATTATAGTATTAGTGGCGAAAAAATGAGATAATTTTTAAGCATTGACTGTCTTGACGGGTAGTATTATAATTAAAGCATCTGTGGATAAGTTTGTTTGATTGATTATTTATTATTTTTTACTTTGAAAGGGGGTGAATTATGAAAAAACTTTTAAAAAATGTCAGTATTTTGGCAATTTCGTTGCTTCCGAACGCGGCTTTTGCGGCACTTACTTCCCCAACCACGCTGGGAGGATTAAGCACTCAAGAACTTGAAAGTACTATCGGCACAATTTTGAATGCGGTATTGGGATTGGTCGGCGTTATCGCTCTTGGCATTATCCTCTATGGAGGTTTTCGCTGGATGACGGCGGCCGGAAATGAAGAAACGGTAGGCGAAGCCAAGAAAATCCTCATCGCCGGCGTTATCGGTCTTATAATCGTAATCGTCGCTTGGGCAGTGGTTAGCTTCGTTATATCGACAGTAGTGTAGAATATTTAGTTAAGAGAAAAAATCACAAACCCCTTCAAGTAAAATTTGAAGGGGTTTTGTGTTATACTATAATAGAAAGAATTATGAATAAAGAATCAAGATTTTTTATGGGATTGAGCAGGTTTTTACATATTATTGATAAACGCCCGTTGTTTTTTTTAGGAGCAGGAATATTGCTGTATGTTATAGCATTTATTTTATTAAGTTTTTGGAAATACGATAATTTTTTATACAACGCGCTTGACTTGGGAATTTATTCTCAAGTTTTTGAAAGTTTTAGATCTGGGAATCATTGGTATTCGTCCATTCAGCAATCCAGTTATTTAGGCGACCATTTTGAGCCGTTTATTTTGGCTCTTTTGCCGTTTTATCTTTTAATTCCGCACCCTAAGACGCTTCTTATATTACAAACAATCTTTCTTGCTCTCCCGGCGATTCCAATATTTTTTATCGCAAAAACGGTCTTCAGGAATCAGGAATCAGGAATCAGGAATCAGGGTTTATGGGTGCTTGGCATTAGTTTTTTCTATTTATTAAACCCGCTTATTCACAACATCAATCTTTTTGAATTTCATCTTTTGCCGTTTTCTCTCGTATTTCTTTTTTTCGCCGCATATTTCTATATAATATCAAGTCAAGAGTTAAAAGTTAATAGTAAAAAGTCATTTGTCCTTTTTATTCTTTTCTGTTTTCTCGCTCTTTTGACCCGCGAAGATGTTTCTTTGCTTATTTTTATGTTCGGCATTCTCGCTTTGATTGAGAGGCGGCGCTGGTATTGGATAATCAGCCCCATGATTTTAGGTACCTGGTGGTTTTTACTGTCAATGGGCATTATTTCCGCCTTTAATACCGAAGGGAGTTATAAATTTTTAGTATATTATAATTGGCTTTCTCAGGCCAACCCGATCCAATTCATAATTCATATTTTAGGAACCATAGACAACTGGGTAATGGTTTTAGGTTTTTTGCTGGTTTTTTTGTTTTTACCCATTTTTAAGATTCGTTTCTTAATTTTAGCTTTGCCGCCTTTTTTGCAATTTGCTTTGGTAAACGGCGGCAGCGGCGGAACCATCTTCACTATTCACTACGCCGCTTATTTTTTACCGGCTTTATTTTTGGCAAGTATTTTTGGCGTTAAGCGGCTATTGGACTATATGCGACTTGATTATTTTAAAAATAAAGCTTATGATTTTGTTTTTAAAGATCGGGGTTTGTTGATCACCATTTTTAGCGCGGCAATAATCGGTTTGATCATTACTTTTGGCCCCTTAGGGAATTTTATTCCATATATTAGCGTTGATAAGAAGCGTCTGGTTGGCAGAGAAGAAATAAAAGTTCAAAAAGCGCTGGTCAATATGATTCCCGTCTCTTCTTCGGCCCTGCTTTCTTCCGCTTATCTTCCCGGACGCTATGCAAGCCAAAACGATTCGGCGCTATATTGGGTTTTTAAAGGATCTAAGCAATTTTCTTACTCTTCCTATATTCTGCCTTATTCAACCGATTACGCGCTGTTTGATAGCGAAGACCTTTTGGGATTTATTTTTTCCCTTAAGGAATACGAAAACGGCGATGATCGGATCAGAAATTTTATAAAGATGAGAAAACTTTTTGTTCAGGATTACGCTGACAGATTTATTCTTTTTTCAAAAAAACCAACGCAAGAATCGTTATATGAAATTTTAGATTCTTTGCCGGAAGGCCCCGACTTGGTTAAGGATGGTCCCGCCTTCGCTGAAGCTTCGGCGGGCAAGCAAGAAATAGACAAAGATGGTCAAATTGAATTAACTGCTTATACGGAGCCGAAATTTTCCCAAACAACCGGTTCTTCGCTAAATCAATTCTCAATTCTCTCGTTCTCTCTTTTTTGGGAAAAGATGAAAAATACTGACAAAATTTACACTATAAATATATTGGCGCGCGAGGAGAACGGAAAAACCGCAATGAATAAAACTTTTCTTTTAGGTTATGGTTTGTATCCGGCCAGCGATTGGGAGATTGGTAAAATAATACAAACGAATCAGCGCGTTTTTTTACCCAATAGTCTGAACGGTGAATATAAAATTTATCTGCGACTAATTGACGCGACAGACGGCGGATTTGTATTGGATCAAATCAGGTCTAACACTGTTTTGGCGGCGGATAAAATTATTGGAGAAGAAATTTATTTAGGGAAATTTACCGTACCTTATAAATAACCGCCCTATCATTTTCAAATACTTTTGAGAGATAATCTTTGTTTTCCGGCCGCCAGCCGCCTAATTTTTTTAAATTTTCAGTGTAGAAAATATGGGTAATTCCGCAGTCTTTTAGGAATTTTCTCTCCCGCTCTTCGGCGTGATTTTCCGAAAAGAACCAATTTAGCAGCTTTTCTTTTATGTCATAGGAAATCGTTTCCGGATTATGTCCTATGTAAACCGTTCGGCCGGCAATCCCCGGCATAATATTGCCGTGGAATAAATCAGTCAAAACAACAATTTCTTTTTCCGTATTGCCTTTTAGCCAATTTATTCCATTATAAATTTCCAACGGTATGTAAATTTCAGCGCGCAAATTTTTATATAAATTTATATCCGCGTAAACCGCATTTATGGTCGATGCGCCGATGAAAAATATAAAAAACAACGGAAGAAAAAAATTTACATTGGCAATATTCTCTATTTTTTTATACCAGAGCGCTTCTTTGATATTCAGTAAAGTTATTATTGAAAAAATAACTAATGGTATTTGAAGTCCAAGGGTCAAGCGGCGAGTATGATTCAATAGAGGAAAATATACGACCAATAATCCGCCAATAAACCATAAAGCGATAAAAAGCAGCCATATATCGGTCTTATTTTTTTCATTATTTGGGTTTTGCAGGATAAATTTTTTGGAAAAACCCAAAAATGACGGTATTGCTAAGAAAAAAAGCAATCCGTAGGATAGGATTGTCAGCCATAAAAAAGTCGGTGGTCCGCCGGTCCCGTTGTAGCGGCCGTACATGATGAAATCGGTAAAAACAAGAACGACTTGATAAAGCATCGAGGGAGCGGATATCAGAAATAAAACACCCCAATGCTTTAAATGGGCGAAGATAATTTTTCTTTTTACAATCATCAGCGCCGCGATAAAAATAGCGGGAATCCCATAAATCGTAGGTATGTGGTAAGGGTGAATGGAAAAAAGAGCCAGCGCGCAAAAGCCGGAGACGATACTCCATTTGATTTTATTTTCATTAATCGCTTTAATGAAAAAAATAAAAGTCAGCAGAATCAAGGTGAGCGCTGTGGCATAAAGCGGGTTGTGGTAAAGCGTAAGAAAAACATTGAATTCCGGCACCCAAAGATCCATTGGCCAATGAATGTATCCGCCGGATGTCGCGTAAGAAGAAATGAAAGGCGCTATAAAAACCCCTAATCCCGAAGAGAATAGCGTGAAAAGCATTGCCAAATAAAGCGGTGATTTCTTTTCAAAAATACATCTGAAAAAAGAAAAAAGTACGGAAATAAAAACGGGAATAATGATAATTTTAGCGATCAGGAGAGTGGTAATATTAGATAGTTTGAAAATTTTACCGATTAAGCCGAAAAATAGAAAGAACGGATTAAAAAGGCTTGGCGTCTGCTCTTCGCCGGTGTAAAGATCTTTAAAAAATAGAGAGCCTTGCCGGGCTTGCTCAAAATACGAAAGATAAAGATGAAAGTCTCCCGGAGTGAGATTATGGATGCCATTATAATAATATCCGTCCGGAGTTTCTAGAAAACCGAATAAAGTCGGTAAAATTACAACCGCCTCAAGCGCGATAATAAGCAAGATGAGGAATTTTTTATTTTGTTTCAGCGATTGGATTATCATAAATCGTCTTTTCCGCCCAATGGTATTTCATCGTCGGTCAAAATGATTTTGATGGCAAATTTCAGTCCGCCGATAAACAATATAAAAAAAAGCGTCAATGTCGGAAAAAAAAGCCATTGGATCAAGGCCGGTTTATAAGTCAGTATTCTTTTATAAAATGTTATTATTTTTTCTTTCGGGCCGGTAAATTTTGATTCAATAAAAAAAGCCAATGATTTTCCTTCCAAAATTTGCTTATTAATTTTAATTGATGAGTTTTTATCATTAGTCGGGAAAAGCGATAACTGGACGGTTTTTTTCTCTTGATTATTGTTAATGATTATTAAGTCATATGTTTTGTTTGAGGAATCTTTTAGCGGAGTGAATTCCCAAATAATTTTATTTCCAATAATACGCGGTTTAATTGTGCGCCTGACAATGTGTTTTTCGTCGTTCATTAATGATAATTCCATATCAATTCTTTCTCTCCAGCGTGCTTGAATAGTTATACGCGCGAGATTTCTACTAATTGAATAAATATGCTGATTGATTAGCGCGATGTTTCCTTGGTAAATTTCTTTTTTTGCTTGATTTGGGATATGGAGCCATTCTCCAGAGCGGTCATAATAAGGAGAGAAAAATAAAAAATTAATTATTGGAAATCCAAGAGAGATCATTATAGCAAGAATTGTCAAAGTATATAAGCGATTGATTTTCAAAATGTTTTTGTCTGTTATCATAATTTCAATATCAAAGATAATTATATTGCAAAGCTATGTTAAAAAAGGCATAGTTATGAAGGAATAAAAAGAAAATCAATAATCCGATATAAAGAACTTTTTCAGAAATTTTTATAAGATGAAAGATTTTTTTTAATCCAAACAACATTATAATAACTATTGGAGCGATCACCGGCAGATAGTATCTGCCAAACCAAGCAAAATCATAATAATGAGACATTAATGCTTGTTTGTAATAGAGAAAAGTGTAAAAACCGCTTATTAGTAAGAATGCGGCTATGCACAAGACTAAAGGAGCATAGGGCGATTGCCCTGATTGTGGCGCGTCTTTATCTTTGTTAAAGTAGTTTTTTGCAAGATAAATCAAGCCGATAAGCCCAAAAAGTTCAAGCGCAAAAATGAAACTTTTTATGTAAAAAGGATAAAACCTGTCAAAAAACTGCAGTTGCAACCAAATAGATGTTGCTAAAAAAAATTTTCTAATTATATCAAAACCAACGGCCAAAAAAATATTTTCAATAGCGAATATGTTTTTTGTTTGACTGATTTCATTAGATGAACCATTAATGATGGAGTCAATAAGTCTTATATAAAACACAATTGACATAATTGCGGCAATTGTGAAGACTCCTAAAAGAGCAAGTGCTGTTTTTTTTATTTCATTTTTTTTAAATCCTTTATACATAAAAACGCCAGCCGTTAAAGGGATAAAAATAATTGCCACCGGCTTAGTCAAAAGCGCTAGTCCTAAAAGTATACCATTTTTGATAATTGACCAAATTCGTATATCAAGATTATCCAAAATTTTCACGAGATAATATAATAGAATATGACTAAAAGCAATAAGCGCCGCATCATTGTTAATTCCGCCAAAAGAAGACGCATTAATTGATGGCATTAGAGCGATAATCGCTACAACTATTAAAGCAAATGTATTTTCTTTACTGATGAATAGAGCTATTTTATAAGAAAAAATTAGAGCAATAAAAAGGAAAAACAAAGAGAATGCTCGCATTAAATATAAGCGAGAAAAAATATCTAGATTATATCCCAAAACATAAGGAATCACTTCTAAAATATAATAAAAAGGCGAATAAATCGCCGCGGAATTTTTGTAGTTTTCTTTTGAGACATTTCTTGAATATGTTTGAAATCCTTCCGGCGTTCGCTGGATATTTTCGGGAAAATCCATATGGCCGAGAGAAAGAACCGTTTTATTGTGTTGCAAAAATTCTGAAGACTTTTCCGCTTCCTCCGATAAGGTCGGATGCAGAGGAGATATCTTGCCCGGAGAATTCTTCGGGATTTCTTTTTCCTCGGCTAAATATTGGGTATATGAAAAATGAGGCAACTCATCCGGAGCTAAAAAGGGCGGGATCACCCATGTCCAAAGAAGGCCTTTTGTTAAAACAAAAAAGAAAAATAAAATATAGATTTTATTGTTTTTTGCCCAATCGATAATCCTATTGCTCATAAATATTTTAAACGCGTGTATCGTATTTAGTAGATGACTTTATATAAATTTCCTTGAGTGGTTGACAGTATAAACTTTAATTCTTCCGTTGAATCTTTGCTGTTTTTCAAGAATTCAAGCTGGGGAGCGTAGAGGCTTTTTTCTAAAAAGAAAAAATCTACTTTTTTTGATTTAGCGAATTTAATTATTTCGCCGTACTCCCCATAAGGCGTTAATATCGGCAAAGCATTTGCGTAGTAAGCCAAAAAAACATTTTTTGACATTATTTTTTTTGGTTCGTTAACTTTATCATTAAATATTCCAATCATTGCAAGTCCTTTAATGGAAATATTAGCTTCTTCGTCCAATAATCGATGATTAGCGATATAATTAAGCGCAATAACATTCGCCATAAGAAATGATATTATCAACGATATTATGGTTAATAATCCGGTCTTTTTAGAGACTAACTTATTTATTTTTTTTTTGCACCACCGTATTCCAATTACACAGAATAGCATTAATGTTGGAATAATTGGAACAAGGTATCGTTCAGGGCGTTGAGCTCCTGTAAATGAGCCGGCAATTACATAAAACAAGATGTAGAAAAAAATAATTAATAATAGAAACGATGAAAATTTTTTTTGCGAATCGAATAATCCATGGTCATACTCTCTGTTGTCTGATTTTTTCGCGAGAAAACCAATAAAAACAAATATTGAAAAAATGTAAAAAAAAGTAAGAGAAATATATTTTATTGATTCAATGGTATTTATTAACATTTTCTTTATCAACCATTGCCAATTAATGTTTTTATTATTATAATAATCAATTTTTTTATAATTTTTTCCGTCGTATGATAATTCTCTTCTTATAATGTCTCTGGATGTCAGATCCCTCTGATCAGGTAACGATAATTGTCTTAAAATATTTACTTTGTTCTGTTGCATGTTAAGATAATTTTCCTTATCAAGATGTGATAATATTTCTATAGGCATATATACGGAAAGGAATCCACCGATAAGCATAGTCGCCGAAAATATAAATTTTTGTAAAGCATATTTTTCATTAGCTAAATGAAAAATTAGATAAAAAAATGATACCGCAATAATAATAATTCCAACATCTTTTGTCTGCGTCGCTGCACCGCTTATAATTCCAACGGCGAGCCACATCAGTAAGTTTATTTTTGAAATCGCCATAGACATCACGCAGATGGAAGAAATGAATAAAAATGTGAACAGAGATTCGGTTAAAATCGCCGAAGAATATAAAATGTAAATTGGGTTCAAAATCAAAAAAATGATAGTTAGATATGCCGTGCCGATTCCATAAAATCGCTTTGCTAAAAAGATGATTGGACCGATAACTAAAGAGCCCGCCGTAATAGATATAAACATCCCCGCGATTTCAAAATCATTAAATATTTTTTCAAACAATGAAATAAGCATTGAATAAAAAGGAGGGAATGTCGTCATGTAATCTTCACGAATGTGAATATACCATCTGCCTTGTTGAATTGCTTCGGCGAGTTTAATATAGTTTATTGAGTCTAAAGAATAGGGAATGGATGGTTTTGTGGCGAGATATAAAATAAATGTTCCAAAAATTCCAAAAAGATAAAGTAGGGGAGTGATGTAATGAGAATATTTTTTTATCATATTTCAGAGATGCGATATGTTGCTGAAATTATTGAAAATAATTGGCGGATATTTTTTAAAAATTATTTTTTATAGCGATAATTACAAAATAACCACCGAGATATTTAAGAGGCGTTGTTGCTAGTTTGCGCTCTATAATTTGGAAAATATTTCCAGAAAAAATTGAATTGGAAAATAGGACTATTTTGATGCCATATGTATCGGTGATAACAATGTTTGACGGCAGATAAGATTTGATTTTTTTATAACTGTCAAATCTTATGTACACATTTTGTTTCTTGATGAATCCGCTGATTTTTCCAACCAATCCTTTTAGGCTGTACGGATTATAGAATTCTAAAATTAATTTTCCTCCCGGTTTTGTAACGCGAATTATTTCGCGTATAGCCAATTGTATATCAGGGATATGAGCGAGAACTTTAAATGAATATACGACATCAAATGAATTATCCGGAAAGGGGAGGTTGGTTGCATTTGCTTTTTGGACCGTTAAATTTTTTTTCTTTGCAACCTCAAGCATCCCATCGGACAGATCAACGCCAATCGCGTTTTTTGCCAATTTTGATGTTTGATTAAGAATAATGCCGGTTCCGCAGCCAATTTCGAGGATATCTTTATTTTCGATATGTTTGATTGCAATTTCGGTTTCCAACTTGTTTATAAACGCAAAATAACCACTCATCCTTTCTTTGTCGTATATGTAGCCAAATTTATCGTAATATTTTTTAATTTCCGCATAATTCATATTGTTTTTATGGAATTAATTATTGTATGATTAAATTTCAAAGCAATTTTTTCAATTGTATAATATTCTTGAATTGTCTTCTTCGCATTAATTCCGAGGGCAATTCTTTTTTTCGGCGCTTTTATCATGTGATAAATACGGTCTTGAAGTTCTTTCTCAGAGTTAATTATATAACCATTTATGTCATTATTTATGAGATGCGAAAGTGCCGGCGTATTTGTTCCAATGCAGGGTACTCCCATAGCCATCGCTTCAATAGCGGTCTGCGCCGTTCCTAAAACAGATACTGAAGTTCGGTATGGAAGAACTACAATGTCGCACGATTTGATATAAGACAAGACATTTTCTACATATGTAAAAAGTTTAATATTATTGTGTTTTTTTGCAGTTTTTTTCGCCATTTCCAATAATGATCCGCGTCCGCCAGCTAAAAAAAGGTCCGTATTTGGCATATTTAATTTTATAAAAACATTAATAAGCCTGTCCACTCCTTTGCCATAAGAAAAATGCCCAAAAAAACCTATTCGGAAAAAATTCGCATTTTTTTTGACTGGCACAATGTTTTCTAATTGTGATATGTTTACGGCCGGTGAAATCATGGTTGCTCCACCATCCGATATCGTGTTTAAGTAATTATAGATTTCCGGCCCCATGCCGACGAATCGATTAAAAAAGTACTTGCTTAAAGAGTTAATTTGCAGAGTGTTAAGAGAAAAATGCGTGCATTGTGTAAATATTGAATAAGGCGCCATTGAAATGATTCTAATGAATCCAAAGTATAATAATGCTTGCATCGGGTTGATTATGCCGGAAAAAGTTATTAATATATCCGGTTTTAGCGAGTAGGCTTTTATGCCGGCGCATAAAGGAAATGGCCTAGACACCTTATGGATTGTGAATCCACTGTGTTTTATGGGCGAAACAACATTCTCCCCATGTTTAATCGAGACAACATGAAGATCGTATAAGTCTGATAAATTACGACACAATTCAAGAAGGAAGCTTGATATTCCCGAGGGGCGCTTTATTGGGTGGAAATATTTAACAACAACAACTAAGCGTCTTTTCATAAATGGGTCAGTGTTCTTTTTAAGCAAATTTTAACTGCTTTATTTCGATGAAATTTATTTTGGAAAAAAATTACGAAAAATAAGACAGTAGCTTGATCAATTCATTTTCAAGTAAAGAGATTGGAACCTATTTGATATGTTGTCCCAGCTAAATTTTTCTATTGCCTTTCTTCGTCCATTGACGGATAATTTCTTCCTTAATTTATTATTTTCAAGCAGATCAATGACAGCCCGCGCTATTTGATCTGAATTGCTTGGTTCGACCAGTAACCCCGTTTCCATGTGTGTGATGGTTTCTTTGATTCCTCCCACTCGACTTCCAATAACAGGGCATCCGCAAAGCATGGCTTCAATAAAAGTAATGCCCTCCCCCTCTGATAATGATGGACCAATAAAAATATCAGCTGCTCCATAAAATTCAGGAAGCTTATCGTTTGCTATGCCGCCCAAAAAAAATATGTTATTCAGTAAATTTAAACGATCTGTTAAGTTTATCATATCATTCTTTAATCCACCTTCTCCGATTATTAAGAGTTTTGTTGACGGGAAATTATTTACAATATCCGTCATTGAGTTAATAAGATAACATAATCCTTTTTCTTTTATTAATCTTCCAATAAAAAGCAATAATGGTCCCTCAACCTCATACCTCTTTCTCAGATTATGCTCGCCATTTCGACATTTATATGTAAATAAATTCGTATCAATACCCATTGGAATAATTTCAACGGGAATGAATAAATTTGTTTTGGATATAACTTCTTTTTTCGTGGCCTCGCTATTAGCGGTACAAATACTGCCATGGCGTAAAGCTATTTTTAAAAAAATGTTAATAAAATTTGATTTTAAGGCAAAAACTTCGCCCCCGTGAATAGTTATTATATATGGTACGCGATATAAAAGACTGATTATAGCCGCGACTAATCCTTGCGGTATGAGCCAATGGGCATGTATAAAATTAATTTTTTTCCGTCTGATTATTTTTCTGATTGAAAAAAATTGAGCAAGGAATAAAAAGGGGATTTGGATAATTAATGTTTTATGTTTTCGTAAGTTCGATAATATTCCACCGTCGTAACAAAGTTTCTGCAATCGTTTGGGCCAAAAGTATGTAAATCTAAATACCTCCATTCCATCTATGATTTCATATTTTTTTGAACCAAAATAATGCGGCACCAAAATAATAATATTAAATTTATGAGCTAGTCTTTTTTCAAGTTGATAAATAAAAGGCGGCGTCGCATCATTTTTCCATCGAGGAAATGTGTTAGTTAGAATTAATATGTTTTTCTTGCTCATACTCACAGGTTGTAATGTCATTTTTCATTACTATTTCTTTTTCAATAACCAAATGTAGGTAGGAAAGAGAAAATAGGCGATATGTAAAGTCAGTAACGCTATATGCTGTTTCATCGTGTTTGACCTAATAAGCTCTGTTGCATAGTATTTTTCTGGATTTTTAATAATTTTTTGCGTATAATCAATAATCTCGAATGGAGAAACTAATTCTCGTAATCCCCATAGCGTTTTATGATTTTCGTAGTAAAATTTCCCTTTACCCAATATTGATAAATAGCGGTGAGCAATGAATTTAGGAAGAATTGAAAGCATTGGAATTTTGTAATGTTCTTCTACCATCTTTAGTCGATTTGTTGCCGCAAAGTAGCATACCCCGCCCTTTCGAAGCACTCTATTTATTTCAGAAAATAGTTTAAGAGCGTCGGGAACATGCTCGTAAACATGCGCGCAAATAACAATATCAAATGATTCGTCAGGGAATCTCAGGCTCATTGCGTCACCAACCTCAAATTGTAAACGAGGATTGGGCATAGGCGAGGATTGGGCATAGGCGATACCATTTTCATCTATATCTATACCCACTACATTCTTAAATTTTTCACTAAGTCGTACTGATATAATACCAGTCGAGCAACCAATATCCAGAACCGACTTGCTATGCAAGTCATCACAAAAGTAGTCGTTAAGTATTGAAAGGATTTTTTTTGCCTTCTGTCCTCTTTTTTTAATATCATACATTGCACGGCTACTGCGAGAGAAGTTATTCTGATATCGATAATTTCCGGCATCAGCCGTATTATTTTTTTGCGATACAAACATATCCCACAGCAAAGAGTTTATTTTTATCAAAAGTCAAATCAATTAAAAAACAAGTTTTTACAATCAGCCATTTATTAATAAAAAAAACAATATGTTTTATAATCGGGATGTGCCAAAAAGGAATAACCAGCGCCATGGAAATTTGTTGCCCGATAAATGAAAATAACCCCCCTACCGGAATAATTGATATGTCCTTAAATTCTGATTTTTCAAGCATATATCTCAATCCGTATTTCGTGTACCGATAAAAATCATTCGGCTCTTCATGGAGTCGGCTTAAATGAGGGGCTGAAAGTATTAAAACGCCATTGGGTTTGAGAATTCTATAAATCTCGTTGATCGCTCTAAATGGATTGGGAATATGTTCAATGACTTGAAGACAAAGCACGGTATCATAAGTATTGCTTTTTATGGCATCCATGTTTTGGACATCGCCAATAATGTCAACGCTCATCGCTCGCGCTTCAATATCTAAGGCGTCATACCGCGTTACTGTCGGCAATTTTGTTATAAATTCCTTGTAGTGCATCATGCCGCAGCCGATATCTATAACTTTTCCGCGAGCGTGTTGAGAAATAGCTGCGCGTACAGCTAGATGCGTCGCATATCTCGTGGGTGAAAAATATTTCCATTCTGGGGAACCTCTTAAATCTGTTTCAATATTGATTCTATTTAATTTTAGTTTTTTAATGAGATTCATAACAGCGACTTTAATGAATTTCAAGATTATTTCAGTGAAAATACATTCGCTTTTTTTCGTAATACAAAATATTTATTTTAGTTTATAAATCTTAAAATCTGACTGATCGGACCTGTAAACTAAATCTATTTTGTTTTCTTTTATTAATTCTTCAATCACCGGCTGAAGATAGTTTTTTGTTTCATTAAATGAATTATCATCTATAATGTACGATACATCGTTCTCTTGAAAATATTTTTTAATCGCATCTTTGTTTTTGGTAAACATATATCCCAAGCTCTTTCGTTCGGTATAGAAATAAATAAAATACGGCTTGCGGAAAGCGATGATGCTGTTCTCTGGAATTTCTTTGTTGATAAAATCAACCACTTCCTTCAATTCACTATTTATTATAATATTATTTTTGTTCGGCGCATACTTAATAATTTTAACAATATCAAAATAAATATAATTGATCGCAAAGAGGAAAAATAAAGTTATTGAAGACGAAAAAATCGCTATTTGCAAAATGCTCCATTTGCGAAATGGTTGCAAAAAATTTTGAGAAAATATTTTCGTATACCCGTAAATAAAAAAATATATTAAGAAAGGCAAAATAGGGATTAAAAAACGACCCCCTGTCCACGGCCAAGTAAGCAGAATAAAAATATACAAAGGGATATAAAAATGCAGAAGATTGATTTTTTTGCCGGTCATTTTTAAAAAACCAATCAATGTGATAAAGAGAAGCGGTAAAGATATAATCGGGCTTCCGAGATTCACCAAAAAAATAAGTTCGGGAATTTTTTGCGCGTAGTAAACGGCATTATCGGCAATTCTAAAAACAAAATCCGCGAAATGCGCGTTTCCTTCATCAATGTTGTATGGATTTTTTATGAGAAGTTGTTCAAAATATGACGGTTGAGATCCTAAAAGAGAGCTGTACGCAAACCACGGGAGCGTAAATAATATAAACAACAATGAAGATTGTATGGCTTCTTTGTATTTCTTGTAGAAAAATAGCAATAGAACAATTGACGCGATAAGCGCGATTCCGATTGTTCGCGTGTAAAAGCATAAAATCGCAAATAATATTCCGAGATATAGATATTTTTTATTAAAGTTGTCCGTTGTGTATTTATCAACAAAATATACTGACAGCATGCTGAAAAATAAATAAGGAATTTCCGTCAGAACTTCATTGATGTAAGGAGAAAATTGTATGCTTAAACCCGTTAAAATAATAATCGCCGCTATGATGTATTTATTCCGTATTTTTTCTTTTAGGTAAAAATAAAAAATAATTAGCGCTCCAAGAAAAAATATCAAATTTAATGTTTTTAAAGGGATTATAATATCGGGCAGATAGGTATTTTGAGTAAGAAAAAGAGCAGTGGCAATAGCAGTAGGATAAAGCGGCGGATAAAGGTTGGCCGGAGGATTGCCGGGGAGATTCAAAAGCGAATAGCCTTGGCCGCTTCTTAGGGACTCTCCAAGGATGATAAGCTGCTGGTTGTCGCCGCCTAAACCAAGCGAGCGGGTCAGTTGAAAGACATTTAATACGAAAACGGCAGCCAGCAGTAAGGCAAGGAATATTTTTATATAAAAAAAGTTATTTTTTGGCAGATAATTAACCATAAATAAAGGTAAGGGGTTTTATCATTTGATTGTTTTTGCCCAAATGTTTAGGCCAAGCTCAAAATATCCAGAGGCGATTTTGTTTTTCTGAAATCTCCTCTCTTGTAGTATGGCAGAAATTTTTCCCCTGCTGTATACATCTTGATGTTCGTCAATCTCTTCTGGGCTTACAAAATTTGCTTTTGCCATGAGCTTGAGCAGTTTATCGCTCCATGGGGCCGGCGTTGTCATAATGAATAGACCGTTTGATTTTAACACACGATAAACTTCGTTTGTAATTTTTTTGAGCTTTAACGGATTAATGTGTTCAAATACAGCCAGCATTGTAATAATATCAAAAAATCCATCATTAAATGGAATTCCTCGCCCCCCTATATTATGGTTTTGAATAAATAAACTTTCATTACTAAGCCGTTGAATACCGTTTTTAGAAATAGATTTGTCAAGGCCGTATTTTTTATAGAAATTTGTTTGAAGAAGAAAAAGCGGATGGATTCCGCATCCGATATCGAGAATTGCGCCGCGCCTCGCTTGCGGCGGAATAAGGGCATTTACTTTATTTGCTCGCAATTTTGCAAGAAAATTTTCAAGAAGACCGCAACCTCTTGTCGCGTTTTGATTCATTAATTGATGCATATTATTTAGTTAAAAAACTTAAACCACACGATTAAAAAAATTGCTTTCAATCCGTCTTTCCATGTGATTTTTTTACCCTCGCTGTATTTTCTTCCGTAATATGAAATACCGATTTCATAGATTCTTGCGTCTGTTTTTGAAATTTTTGCCGTGAGTTCAACTTCAATACCAAAGCGATTTGATCGGAGCGGTAAGTCCTTAATAACTCCCGATCGAAAGGCTTTATATCCGGTTTCCATATCGGTCAGATTGAGATTTGTGAGCATATTTGACCAGAGCGTTAAAATTCTATTTCCGAGATAGTGCCAAAAAAACAAAACTCGATGCGGTCGGTCGCTAATAAATCGAGATCCATAAACAACATCAGCTTTCCCGTCAATAATCGGTCCAATCAGGCGCGGAATATCATTGGGATCGTATTCTAAATCAGCGTCTTGGATGAGAATGATATCCCCGCTCGACGCTTGAATGCCGCTCCGTATGGCCATCCCTTTCCCCCCCCTATTGATTTCATGAGTTATGACACGGTGATTTTCAATGTATTTTTTAAGTGTATCATCTGTTTTATCAGTTGAGCCATCATTAACGAGAATAATTTTTTTTTACAATTATTAATATGCAGTCTTTCAAGTTTCTGAATTATTGATTCAACCGTTCTTTCTTCATTATATATTGGAATAATTATTGACACTTTCATACTATTTATTCAATCATCCGTTTCTTTTCATAATACAATACATTCTCCTGATTGAGTTTAATCCGCAAAAGCGTGTCGCCGATGAGGCCGAAGAAGATGACGAGGACGCCGAGAGCGTTGAGGTATCCGCCAATAAAACCAAGGAATTTATAGGGACTAAAAGAGTCTGTTTGAAACCACCATATTATAAGGACTAATTCTAAAATTATTCCGCAAAGAAAAATAACCAATCCCAAAGCGCCAAAAAATTGGAAAGGCTTGTAGTCTTTTAATGTTTTTAAAATGATTTTAAGCGTCCGGTAGCCGTACTTCCAAACATTATTCGCTATTCGCGATTTGCCGAATTCCCGTTCTCCGCGGACGGAAAGAGGAATTTCTTCAACTTCAATTCCTTTGTACGCCAGATCAATAAGCGATTCGTGGGTATAGGTGAAATTTCCGTAAAGATTGAGCCGCAAAAGCGCTTCGCGCGAGTAGGCGCGGAAGCCGCAGGAGGCATCATAAATTTTTTTGCCGATTATAAAACTGATTATTTTCGCCACCATTCTGTTGCCCCATAATTTAATTTTAGGCATCTTGGGAATAAGCGCCTTATCTTGAAAGCGCGTACAAGTGGTGAAATCGGCGCGGCCATCTGTGATGGGCGCGAGAAGTTTAGGAATGTCTTCGGGATTGAATTGTCCATCGCCATCCATATTAACCATAGCGTCCGCTCCCAACTCTAGCGCTGCGGCCGTGCCCGTCCGGAACGCCGCGCCTACGCCTTTGTTTCTTTGATGTTTAATCACTTTGGCTCCGGCTTCGCGCGCCAAAACAGCCGTTTGATCGCTTGATCCGTCGTCAACAACGAGAATTTCAACCGTTTCAAATGGCGGTATATATTTTGGCGCATTTTGAATCACGGAAGCGATGGTCTTTTCTTCATTGAGCGCGGGAATAAGGATAATTATCTTTTTTAAATCAGGCATATTCAATTATATGTATTTTAAGAGCGTTTTAGAAATAAAGAGAAGGTGATAATGCGCCTCCGGTGAAGTTTATATTTCGCAAGCGTCCAGAGTATGCTTAAGCCGTATATAACGCTTCGGCGGAAATTAACTGATGACGCGTCCTTGAAATAACGCGTGGGAATAGGAATTTCTTTAATACGGAATTTGTTATGTATTAGTTGTATGATAATTTCCATGTCAAACACGAAATCGTCGGAATTTTTTTCAAGCGGCAATATTTCCAAAATTTCACGCGAATAAGCGCGGAAACCAGAGTGATATTCGGTAAGATCTGTCTTTAAAATGAAATTAGAAAATCTTGTGAGAAAAATGTTAGCAATATATTTCCACAAGGGCATTCCGCCTTTAAGCGCTTGGCGTGGAATCATCATCCGCGATCCGAATACAGCATCCGCTTCATTTAGCGCAATCGGGAGAACGGCTTGTGGAATATTTGACGGATCATATTGGTGATCCGGATGCACCATTACCACGACATCCGCCCCAAGCTTAAGAGCTTCTTTATAACATGTCTTTTGATTGCCGCCGTAGCCTAAATTTTTTTCATGGACAAATGTTTTAAGTCCAAATGATCGCGAAAGTTCTACCGTGCGATCCGATGACGCATCGTCTACTAATATTATATCGTCAACCCAATCTTTTGGAATATCATCAAGAGTCTGTTTAAGCGTTTTTTCAGCATTATAAGCCGGTAAAACAGCGATGATTTTCTTTCCGTTTTTCATATTTTTTTAAAAGTCCACCATTTATTCAGCGCGAAGCTCCAGAAGGCGGCGATTATAATAAAAACCCATAAGCGATGTTTTTGTTTATTTTTGCGTATTTCCGCGCCACAATTTGGCCGCGCCGCAGCCCTATTTCTTTGGAAAGAGAGTCCAGCCGCCTTAAATCATAATTGTTTGGCGCTGTTTTGACTTCATAGCCGTATTTTTTTTCAAGAATAAAATCAATCTCCACCCCGCTTTTTCGCTGGTAATAATTTACCTCGCCTTTTTTGCGAAGAGCGGCAAACACCGCGTTTTCAAAAAGAGCGCCATCGCTTACTTTTGCGAATTGATTGATTAGACCGGTATCGCAAAGATAGAATTTCGGCATACTGCGAATTTCCGTATCGCGATTGCGGCTCCAGGGGCGGATGAGGGCGATAAAATAAGTATGCTCCAAAAACGAGAGATAGTGGTAGATTGTTTCGCGCGCCACCCCCAGCTCTTTTGAAAGTTTTTGAATATCCAATTTTGATCCGGTTCTCTGCATAAGAAGAAGGATAAGATCTCTAATGACATCAATTTTTCGGAAATCGCCCAACTGCCGGATTTCCAATTGAAAATAAGAAGAAAATATTTCTTCAAGCGCCATCTTTTTTTCCTCAATTGATTCTTTTCGTACGACTCCCGGAAATCCGCCGTACAAAAGATATTCATCATAATAACGGTTTATTTCTTCAAAAATCGCTTCACTGACTTTTTCATCGGTTTTCGGCAGGAGAAGATTTGGGTTTTTCAACGCGAGAAATTCTCTGAAACTGAGCGGAAAAAGCTCAAAGATATATTTTCGGCCCGCCAAGGATTCTGAAAAAAGATTTTTCAAATAAAAGCTGGATGATCCGCTTAAAAAAAATTTTATTCCATGGTGATCAATGAGGTATTTAATGACAGATGGAATGTTTCGGACAAATTGAATTTCATCTAAAAAAACATAACTTTTCGTTTTGGCGCTGAGTCCGAGAAATTTTAAATTATCTAAAATTTTTTCATAATTTTTTTCCTCAAAAAATTTTTGATTTGCCGGATTTTCCAAGTCTAAAAAAAGTTTATTCTCCGATTTGACGGTATCCCAGATAAAGCGCAAAAGCGTTGTTTTGCCGGTTCGGCGCATGCCGGTAATAATAATCGCTTCCGCTGATTTGATGACCGGTTTGATTTTTGAATAGATTTCCCGTTCAATAACCATATTGTTCAAGTATACATATGGTAGCACCAAATGTCAAGTACAACTGGACAGGTCGTATATTGCCGTTTTAGTTTATTTGTTTTTAAAAGTCCATCGTTTATTCAGCGCGAAATTCCAGAATGCGGCGATCGCGACAGCGGCGCGAGCGCCTATTGCGGCAGTCTGGAATTTTCCGCGATAAAATTAAAATAATTATTTTTCGCAATCGTCATGAACTCAGAATTTGAATAGCTTCTTAAAAATTCCGCCGGTATTTTTGCTTTGCCGCTTAATTTAAATTCAAACGCGTTTAATTTTCCTCCGCTTTCTTCGATGTAATCAATTTCTTTCCGGTCGTATGTCCGCCAAAAATACCGATTGGGACGCGCTTGGCGATGAGAATTGCTTTTTATCCGTTCCGCGATCATTAAATTTTCCCACAGCGCTCCCGCGTCATTGCGGAGAGAAAGCATATTAAAATTCTGAATCAGGCTGTTTCTCGCCCCTAAATCGTAAAAATAAATTTTTACCGACTTGGAAATTTCTTTGCGAAGATTTCGGTTAAATGATTTTAATGTGAAAATAATAAACGATTGCTCTAAAATATCAATGTATTTTTGCGTTGTCAAACGGCTTATGCCGAGATTTTGCGCCAACTCATTATACGAAACCTCATTGCCTAATTGCAATGCCAAAAGTTTCAGCAAGTTTTCTATGATCGCTGATTTTTTTATTCCTTCAAATGCCAGAATATCCTTATATAAATAATTGGAAACTACCTCGTTCAGCCGTTCCCGGGCTCTTTCTTCGCTTTCGGCTAAAAAAACTTCCGGATACGAGCCAAAACGCATAATATTTTCCAACTTGGCGTCAATTTCAAAACGATTGAATTTTTGCTCCATTTCAGCCACGGAAAATGGATATAGCGTGAATCGCACCGCCCGGCCCGTCATCGGCTCGCTTGTTTTATTCGCCAGCTCAAAACTGGAAGACCCGGTCGCGATAACTTGAATTTCCGGACAATGATCAACCAGTATTTTCAATATTATTCCGGCGCTGGGAATTTTTTGCATCTCATCCAAGACCACTATTTTATATTTTCCTAAATACGATCTCAGTCTGTCCGCTTCCGGAATCTCAATGTTTTGCCGGACTGAAAGCAATTCACAATCAAAATATTGAGCTTTTTCTCCGTATTTTTCAATTATCCGCTTGGCTAATGTTGTTTTGCCGGTTTGCCTGGCGCCATAAATAATAATAGCTTTTTTATCAAAAAGCCGGCTTTCTATCTGTCCCTGCGCCATTCTTGGAATAATTTGCATAATTTTACTAAATATTGTAATCCTATTTACAATATTATACTAAATTTTGTTATTTGTCAAGGTTTATAATGTATGTTTTTTAAATGTCCACCATTTGTTCAGCGCGAAATTCCAGAAGGTGACGATGACCACGGCGGCTAATTTGGTGATAATGTCGGAGATTTTTAAATAATGCACGCCGAGTACAAAAATCCCTTGGCTTAATATGAGGCCGCCGATTGAAACAATAAGGAATTTTGAGTACTGGACATGATAATTTTTGCCCTGGTCCCGGAATGTCCATTTTTTGTTCCAAAAAAAGCTGTTGGTGGCCGCGATGGAAAAAGCGATGATATTGGCGCTCAAAAGATGCTGTTCAAAAAAATCAGTACCGCGGGTGAGCGAGAAATAAATAAAAAAATCAATCGCCGTGTTGACTGATCCCACTATTACGAATTTGATAAACTGTTTCATAAATCTTTTATTTTGTATATTTTCCCCTCTTCATCTTCATACATTTTTTCAAAATCTTCATTGTTTTTAAACAGCTTGTCCATATCCTGATGATCCGAAGTCGCCAGCACATATTGGACGCGCAATTCATTTTTGATCACTTTGGTCATATCGTCCACCCCTTTGCCGGTCGTGATATTGACCCATTTCCAATATAGGTCTTTATTGTACTCGTACATAAAGGTCGGGTCAAGGCCGACAATGTAGTAATTCCAATCGTTTTGGTAAAATAAAACAGGGGATTCGTCCCAATCCGAATGCAGAACAATTGATCCTTTGGGCGTATTGGTTTTCAGCCAATTGCCAATGCCTTTGAATTGAGCAAAGGGCGTTCCGGAAGATAAGTCGCGCTTGGTGTTGGCGATTTCTTTAAAAGCGGAAGGGACGGCCATTACCGCAATGTAGCCGATAATCAATCCGTAAGTTAGCTTTTGGACTATTGATTCGGGGATAAGGTTTTTCAATGCAAGGCGGGAAATTTGCAAGCCGTCGCGCAGGGCAAAACCGGAAAAAAGAATCGCGAAAGGGGTGAAATATTCAATATTGCGTTTTGATTTTAAGGTTAGAATAAAAAATATTGCCGTAAAGACAAAGAGCGTCAGAGATTTTGAAGTCTGTTTTGGAAGCGTTGCCAGAAAAATCGCCAAGCTTCCGACCATGATTATAAAAATAAGATTAAGTCCGCCGATCAGATCAAAAATTTTATAAGGATACCATTCGCCGCCTACGCCGATTATATTCTGATAATTTATCAAACCGATTTTCACGGCCTGCTGCCAAGTAAAGGCGATGTTGTCCGGGAAATAAGGATTGATGATGAGGCCGGCCAGCAAACCCAAAAAAACTATACCAAGAAGTTTTATGTTTAATAAATTCGAAGCACGAAGCACGAAATACGAAACAATATCAAATAACCAAAATACAAAATACAAAATTGTTTTGAAATTTGAAAATTTGAATTTGGAATTTGTTTCGAATTTCGGATTTCGGATTTCGGATTGACTTCTTAACGGGCTGATTATCGCGTCAATGATAGTATAAACAACCGCCGCTCCTCCCAAAAGCATCCAGCCGCCGTAGAGCCAAACATAAAAAAACGACAGAAAAAACAGCGGAATATATTTTTTTCGGAACATTAATTGCAGTCCGACGATGAGCACGGCCAAAGAAAGAATCGGCGCTTTGGCTAAATTAGCGCGAAAAAGATACGGTCCGGCGGCCAGTAAAATCAGAGTGAGGGCGAAAGAAAAAGGAACTTTATTTGATTTTAAAAACCAGAAAATTACGGTAAAAACCATAGTACCGATTACCACGACGGAAAATTTCAATCCGGCCAGAGGATCAGGAAATAGGCTGACGAAAGGAATTAAAAATATATGGTACAGAAAATGGTGGTCGGTAAAATTGTCTTTCAGCGTCGTAAATTGCAGCCAAGGAAATTCATGAAGAATCTTTCCATTGGCCAAAATTTGAGCGATTTTGGCGTGATAAAAAGAATCCGGATCGGATAAGACCGGGGCGCTCTGCAGCCAGAAAAACAAAAAATACGCGGCCAGAATTATTAAAAGGTATTGGAGAAGGGAGTGGTGAGAATTCCAAAAACTAGAAAGACGATTAATAAAGTGCGCCATATTTAGATTATTACAGAGTTAACGGGTTCACGGGTTAACGAGTTGTCCCTCTCCCTAGAATTCATTAATATCAATTTTATCAAATTTCTCTTGAAAAAACAAGAAAAATCTGTTATAGTTTGCGGGTATGAATCTTGAATCATTTGCCAAACCCTACGACCCAAAAGAGGTGGAAGAAAAAATCTATAAGATTTGGGAAGAGTCGGGCTATTTTAATCCCGACAAACTCCCTGAACGCTATACCCTAACCCCTAAACCCTTTACTATTATAATGCCGCCGCCGAATGCCAATGGCTCTTTGCATCTTGGCCACGCGGTTTTTGCCGCTTTGCAAGACATTATGATCCGTTATCATCGGATGAAGGGAGATAAAACCTTGTGGCTTCCCGGGGCGGATCATGCCGGATTTGAGACTCAAGTCGTGTATGATAAAAAATTGGAAAAAGAAGGCCGGAGCCGTTTTCAAATCCCGAGGGATCAGTTATATAAAGAAATAATGGAATTCACCTTGGCTAATAAAAAAGGAATGGAGAGTCAATTGCGCCGGCTCGGCGCTTCTTGCGATTGGTCGCGGGAAAAATTCACCTTGGATGAGGATATAGTTTCAAAAACTCAAGATGCCTTTATTGAATTGCGCAAGCAAGGATTGGTGTATCGGGGAGAAAGATCGGTAAATTGGTGCGTGAAGCATCAGACCGGACTTTCTGATTTGGAAGTATTGCATGAGGAGCGCCGTGACCCCTTGTATTATATTAAATACGGGCCGATTACTTTGGCCACGATTCGTTTGGAAACAAAATTCGGCGATACGGCCATTGCGGTTCATCCGTCAGACAAACGATATAAAAAATTCATCGGCCAGGAAGTTGAGATAACCACGCTGATCGGCAAAACCAAAATAAAAGTAATCGCGGACAAAGCGGTGGATCCGAAGTTCGGAACCGGAGCCGTAAAAGTCACCCCGGCGCACGATCCGGCCGATTTTGAGATTTGGCAAAGGCATAAAAATGAAATTCCCGCGCCAATTGCCGTTATTGATAAATTCGGGCGTTTGGATCTTTTGGCTCATTTTCCCAATAATGAGAAAGCCAAAAAATACCACGGGTTAAAAGTTTTGGAAGCGAGGAAGATTATTGCCGAAGATATGCAAAAAGAGGGATTGATGGAAAAAGTTGACGACGATTACTTTCATAATGTGTCCGTATGTTATAAATGCAAACATATTCTTGAACCAAGAATAACCGCGCAGTGGTTTATTAAAACAAAGCCTTTGGCCGATCCGGCCATTGAGGCGGTGAAAAGAAGAGAAATAAAATTTATTCCGGATCGCTTTAAAAAAATATATTTCCACTGGCTGAAAAATATTCGCGATTGGAATATTTCGCGGCAGATTGTTTGGGGCATACAAATACCGGCTTGGCAGTGCCAAGACTGCCAAAGCTGGATGATTGCCAAAGAAAAACCTTTAAATTGCGATCAATGCCAAAAATCCAATCTGGAGCGCGATAAAGATGTTTTTGACACATGGTTTTCATCCGGACAATGGCCGTTTCTCGCTCTCGGTTGGCCGGACGGAGATGATTTTAAAAAGTTTTATGCCACCGATGTTATGGAAACCGGTTGGGATATTTTGTTTTTTTGGGTGGCCAGGATGATAATGCTGGGCCTTTGGCGAACAAAAAAAGTTCCTTTTAAGCATATTTATCTTCACGGACTGGTGCGCGACAAAGAGCGGCAGAAAATGTCCAAATCAAAAGGCAATGTGATTGATCCTTTAGGCGTGATTGATTTGTACGGCGCGGACGCTTTGCGCATGGCGCTGGTGGTTGGCAATACTCCGGGCAATGATCCGATAATTTACGAGGAAAAAATAAAAGGCTATCGGAATTTTGCCAATAAAATTTGGCAAGCAAGCAGGTTTGTTTTAACCAACACGCAGGATTTTAATTATAAGGCAAAGCCGAAATTAACCGCGGTTGATAAAAAAAATCTGAAAGAATTGAAAAAACTTTGCAAAGATATTACAAAACAAATTGATGATTTTAAATTTTACGCCGCGGCGGAAAATTTGTATCACTATTTTTGGCATTCGTTCTGCGACAAGATTATAGAAGAATCCAAGCCTAGATTGAGCGGAGAAAATAAAGCCGATCGCCAAGCGGCGCAGTACGCATTGCTTGAAATTTTAAAAATAAATTTGAAGCTGTTTCACCCCTTTATGCCGCATATTACGGAAGAAATATGGTCGCATATTCCGGGCGAAAAGAATCTTTTGATGATTGAAAAATGGCCAAATTGACACTTCCAGCGGAATATTGTATATTTAATGTATAATTATTATTGGATATTTTAATAAATTATTATGGATCAAAATACCTCAATGCCGTCAACGCCCGCCGAATCGATGGGCATGCCGGAGCATCCGATGCGCCATCACCGCGCGGCTCCTCAACGGGAAAATAAAGGCGGCGGATGGAAGATAGCGTTTATTATTCTAGTCATTATTCTAATAGCCGGCGGAATCGGCGGATATTTTATTAAAAAATCGGTCTTTGAGGGTAAAAATTCATATTCCAAAAGCGAAAACAGCAGTATTTGGCAGGCTGTGTTTTTAGCTAACGGCCAGGTGTATTTCGGGCATCTGAAAGAGCGGACTTCAAAATATCCCTTGCTTACTGATATTTATTATTTGCAAGTCAATCAGCAAAATCTTCAGTCCGGAGATCAGAATACAAATACAAATACGAATACGAACGCCGACGCGGCCCAGCCTCAAATTTCTTTGATCAAGCTTGGCGACGAATTGCACGGACCAAAAGACGAAATGTATATCGCCAAAGATCAAATTCTTTTTTGGGAAGATTTGAAAGACGATTCAAAGGTCGTTCAAGCGATTAAGGATTACAAAAAGAAATAAAGTCAATCATAAAAGTCATTCTGATCCGTGCGGGATCAGCGCAATGGATTATTATTAAAGTTTATTTAATATTATGGCCGAACAATTATCAAATGATTCAAAATTATTCGCCGCGCTTTCCTATCTCTGGCTTTTGAGCGTTGTAATGCTTGTTTTGAAAAAAGACGATGAATTCGTCAAATTTCACGCCAAGCAGGGGACAGTAATTTTCGCAATCAGCATCATTCTTTGGTTTATTCCGATTATTGGCTGGTTGCTTCAAATTGCGGTGCTCATCGCCGTTGTTATCGGTTTCTTAAAAGCTTATTCCGGCGAAAAATACAAAATGCCGGTAATCGGCGATTTGGCGGATAAGATCAATTTGTAGCCATAAGCCGTAGAGCCATAAAAGCCGTGAAATCTCAGAGTTATAGAGTGTATTTTTAGCGGATTCACGGCCCATTCATTGTTGATTCAATCACCATTTATTTGATTGGATTAATTGTCCGGGTCGAAACGGTGAATCGTTTATGTTATATGTCCAAAAAACTATTTAAAAAAAGAACTGTTCTTTTATTAGTTTCCATTTTTTTTGTATTATCCGCGGAAGGGAATGTCTTGGCGGCAACTATACCGCTTAAGCCGGTCAAAACATATAATTATCGAGAAAATAATACAATGCTTGGGTGGCCAGAGTTTCTTAAAATTGGCAACCTTATTTATTTTATGGGTTATTTTGACGGCGTCCAAGACAAAACCGTTATCCGCGTCTTTGATGTTTCTAATCCGCGAAATCCAGTCCTTAAGTCAACATATAATTTTTCACCTTATAATCAATACTTTATTAGGGGTAATCATCTTTACGCCTTTGTGCCGGGAACCGATACCAAAGCGGCTAAGATAGAGGTCTATAATTTTTCAAATCTTGTTGCGCCGTTCGCTAGATATACCTTTGACCTAGGTTATAATATAAAAACTTCTATAGATGATATTTTCGCGCAGGGGGACTATCTTTATTTGACAAATCCAAACAATGAAACATTTTATATTTTTCAAAAAAAGTCGTCCGCGAACTCCACAAGTCTTACTCTTTTGTCTACATTAGATTTTCCCGGCAATGTGCCTAGGAAAATTCATGTTCAGGGATCAAAATATGCTTTTGTCCATTATACACGATCACAAGAAAGCTCTGATCCGGACAAGGCAAAGCTTCGCATTATTAATATAGAAAATCCTTCAAATCCAATACCCATATCATCATATAAATCCCCCATAGAAAACATTTCTGATTTTTTTGTTCAGGGAAATTTTGTGATGGTCGAAACTTTTAATCACAAAACCGTGGCTAATTATCTAGAGATTGTTAATGTGTCAGATGTTTCTTATCCAAAATTAGTTGAAACCAAGCGTCTTAAGGAGGGTGGCATGAAGAGAGGGTTTTTAAGTGTGGGAAATAATTTATTCATTAGTACTGTGGCTGTTCCGGGCAGCGACAATTATCCGCGCGGTTTTATTGAAGGATTTGATTTGACCGCACTCCCTTCTCTAAAAAATGTAACCTCTATTTCCTATAATGACGAGTCTATGATTACCATTTCAGACGCTGCCTCATCTCATGTTTTTATACCTACCAAAGATTATGCGTATATATTCTATCCCGTCCTCTCCTATCATAATGCCAGATTAGATGTCTATGACATTTCGCCATATGTTCCTAAAATCTTAACCAATGCTAAGCTGAAAGGGCATATTTTAATCCAGGTCGAATCCAAGGGTGAAGCTTGGTATGTCGATCCATCGGAACAAAAGAGATACTTTTTAGGAAATCCATCAGACGCTCTTCAGGTGATTCGTAAACGAGGCACTGGAATTACGAACGCGAATCTCGCTAAAATTCCAAAAAAAGGGGAGTCTAAAGTCGGCGATACGGCACTAAGAAAGAGGTTGGCCGGCAAAATACTTCTTCAAGTAGAAAGTAAAGGAGAGGCATGGTATGTTGATCCAGTTGATTTGAAACGATATTCTTTGGGTAATCCAAAAGAAGCATTTCAATTGATGCAGCAAAGAGGCTTAGGAATATCTAATAGCAATTTATCTAAAATTCTTGTAAGTTCAAAATCGGAATTACCCAGTTGATAATTTGGTCGCATGATTGACTCTCATTGCCATTTATATTTTCCTGAATTTAATCAGGATCGAGATGAAGTCATAAAGCGCGCCCGGAAAACGGGCGTGTCTTTTTTCGTGCAAGTTGGCGCCTCACTGGAAGATAGTCGAAAAGCCGTTGAATTGGCCAAGCAATATGATGATATGGTTGCAAGCGCGGGGATTCATCCTCATTGCGCAGAGAACGCGGATGTTGATGCGGATATTGCAGAGTTAAAAAAATTGGCGCTTGATAATAAAAAAGTTAAAGCCATTGGAGAATGCGGATTGGATTTTGGGAAATCCGGCGAGATTGAAGATAACGAAAAAAAAGCGCAAATCGCGCTTTTTGAAGCGCAAATTGTTTTAGCCCAAGAATTAAAGCTGCCTCTAATTGTCCACTGTCGCAACGCCCACAAAGAAGTCGCGCAAATGATTTATGATTCAGGCTTCAAGATTCATGGCGCCGTCATCCACTGTTTCACCGGCAATTGGGATGACGCCAAGCGCTATTTGGAGCTCGGCTGTTTTATTTCGTTTTCCGGCATTGTTTCGTTTAAGAAAAAAGCTGAAGCGATTCAAGAAGCGGCCTTAAAAATGCCGTTGGATCGCCTTTTGATTGAGACTGACGCGCCGTATTTGGCGCCGGAGCCGCATCGCGGCAAAAGAAACGAACCGGCCTTCATAAAAAATATCATTCAATCAATCGCGGACTCTCGCGGCGCGTCGTTTGATGAGATTGAGAAGGCGACCGATCAAAATGCCAGAAAAATTTTCACCCCCACACCAAACAAGTTTATTTAAAGTATTTAACAATATATTTTATAATGCATTCCTACGACTAGCAACATTAATCTCCCGATAATATAGCTTGAAAAAATTGATGAAAATTAAGAACTTGTTATGGTGTGGGGGTAAATAAAAAAATCCCTCTGATGGCTGTCAGAGGGATAGAAGATTGTCGTTGTATTATTAGTGCATTGTTTGCGTGCGCGCATCCTGATGAAGCAGGGCGGAAATTTCAATTACTCTGATCCCGAATGATTTAAGATTATTTTCGTGTTTTTTAAATTCTGGATTATCGGAAATTCTTTCGGCGAATTCCGCGAAAAAAAGCCGAAATTCTTCAACTGCCTGGTTTTCCTCCTCATCATTATGAGTCGTTTCGCGGTTCATTGAAATTCCTCCTTTCTTTTTTGGGCATAACGCGCCTCCTTTGGTTTAGAGTGAAACGAACATTGCATCTGGATTTTAGCGAAAAATCTCTCGGTTGTCAAATAAAAAATGTTGTGTTATGCTCAAAATAGTATGGATACGGCATCAGTCATCATTATCATCATAGTCGCTGTCGGCTTCGGAGGATTGTTTTGGTTTTTGCAAAATCGGCTAAGGCAAATTGAAGCCAATCGGGAGAATGATCAGACTTATGCCAATGTGACCAAGCTTTTGGAAATGACGCAAAAAGCGCAAGAGATAATGCAAAATGAGTTGCAGGCCAATCGGGGAGCGCTGGATCAGAATCTTCAGGCCCAGAGCAAGGCGATCAATGACCGTTTGGATAAGGCCGCTAGTGTCATCGGAGAAGTGAATAAGCACTTGGGCCATATGCAGGAAATCGGCCGGCAGATGAAAGATTTTTCCGATTTTTTGCGCAGCCCCAAATTGCGCGGCAATGTGGGCGAACAAGTGCTAAAAGAGCTTTTAGAGCAAGTTTTGCCGCGCGGCTATTTTGAAATGCAATATAAATTCCGCGAAGGGGAAACCGTGGACGCGATCATCAAGACAAATAATGGTCTAGTGCCAATTGATTCAAAATTTCCAATGGAGAGTTTTCAGCGGGCGGCGCGCGCGGAAACGGAAGAGGAGAAACAATCCAATATGCGCGAATTTATCAGAGCGGTAAAAAAGCACATTGGCGATATCAGTAAAAAATACATCCTGCCGCAGGAAGGGACTGTAGATTTTGCCGTAATGTATGTGCCGAGCGAATCAGTATATTATGAAATCGCGGCTAATCAGCCGGAGATTATTGATTTCGCGGCCAACCAAAAAGTGTATTTGGTGTCGCCCAATAATTTTTACTATTTTCTTAAAATAATTATGATCGGGCTGGAGGGGGCGAAATTGCAAGAAGAGGGCAAAAAAATTTGGGAAACGCTGAAAGCGGTTCAGCATGACGCGGGTAAATTCGGCGAACAATTGGGCGTGCTTTCCCGCCATGTGACCAATGCCAAAAATTCCATGGATGGAGTAAACAGCGAATTTATAAAATTGTCCGGAAAAATAGAAAATATAAAATTGCTGAAAGGAGGGTAGCTCCCGCATCGCAAAAACAAAAAAGTTAAAGAAACAGAAAAATCGTTCTTTACATTTTAAACCAAAGAGGAGGAAATAAAAATGGACGACGATAATTCATGTGCGTTTGTTTTTTGGGATGTAAACCTGCCGAAGATTTTGCAAGTTGACAATCGTTTTAACGGAGTTAGAATGGCCGGTCGCATTGATTTGTTTATGTGGTTCCGCTCCACTGATGCGGCAATCTACGCGTATTTGATTGAAAAGGCCAAGAAAGAAAAAGTTAAAATATTTTTCTTGACTCGCGATGGTCTTTTTAAGAAATCGGCCGGATGCAATAATTATCGAAAAGAAGTCAGAGAATTGGTGGAATTGATTATTTTGCAGGAATATCGCAACATTGTGCCGGAATTGGCGGCTGTGGACAGCATGCTGAAAAACGAACTCGTTGAGATTATCATCAGAGTACTTAAACATGTTCTTTATTGCAAACAATCGCAATTGATAGTGTCTTGATTTCCCCTCTTTTTATCAAAGCCCGCCAATTTTTAGAGCGGGCTTTATCATTTAATGCATTATTTCAAATGCGTATATTCGTTCCAGGTGGTCAGACGCCACTTATGGTAGCGGCTCTTTTTCTTGTCCGCGATGTATTCGCAGATCATAATGCCGGTGTTGGCCGTTTTGCAAAAATTCATTATTTTGAAAAATATTTGCGAATTTAATTCGTCTCCCAGCATCATTTGCGCCAATATCATTCTCATAAATAAACCGTGCGTCACTACCAAGATATTTTTTTTAACCGGCGATAATTTTTCAATAAAACGAATCGCTTGTTGGCCGCGTTTTCTCAAGTCATTAAAATTTTCTTCATTGGAATGCCGCCAATCCTTGTTATGATAATTTTTATAAATCAGCCCCGTGATTTTAAGCGATTCCGGATCTTCAATCGGTTTGCCAAAGAGATGGGCAGGATTTCGCCGTTCTATAAAAAGCGGAGAGTAAACGATTTTTTTTGCCAATGGCTTTAGAAATTATTTGCGCGGTAAGTTTTGCGCGATCATACGGGCTGGATACGATCAAATCTACCGGTATTTTGGAAAATTTTTTCGCCAATATTTTAGCTTGTTTGATTCCTTTGGCCGTGAGGCCGCCATCCGGCCCCTGCCGCAGACCCAATGCATTGGAAACGCTTTCGCCGTGCCGCACGAAATATATTTTCATACCCCGCAGTAGAACTTTGACAATTAATTTTAATGGATTTCGTTTATTTTTAAACTAAGTATGTTAAATAATCTCTGTATTGTTTTTAATTTTTCGTGCCCGAACGGTGAAAGTCAAAGTTTCACTGCGGGGCATAACTTCGCGATTAATTATATTTACCATTATACCCGCTTTGCGTTGTTTTTCAAAATCACTATCACGATTCGTCTTCTTCAAAGAAAAATGCGCCGCCAATATGGTTGCGTTCGACCCACCCTGCCCATTCCGCGCAACATCAAGGTATTCCGTAAAAATTTTACAAATCTTGTGTATTCCATTTTGGCATATTACACTGTGGAATATAACATATAAGTATTAAAATAACAAGTATGAACAAAACAATTTATTCAAAAGATCATAAATTTTTAACTGAACAATTAAAAAAAGCCCGTATTGAGGCTGGTTTTGATCAAGAGAAAGCTGCGGAATTATTAGGAAAAACACAGTCTTATATCTCGAAAATTGAAGCCGGGCAAAGAAGGATAGATATTGTTCAATTAAAAGGATTTGCAAAAACTTACAAAAAGTCGCTTGACTATTTTATTAAGAAATAAATATGACCATTACTTTACGAAAATTAAAAAAACAGTTAGAAAAAATTAAAGCAATGGGTTTTGTTAAAACTCATAGAGCGCACGATACAGGCATTGGTAAAACCCTTGAGGATCTTTTAGAAATTAAGGAAAATAATTTGCGTCTTCCCGATGTTGGCGATGTTGAATTAAAAGCTAAAAGAATAGACTCAGGCAGCATGCTTACCGTTGTTACAAAATCGCCAGAACCAAAAGGAATAAATAAGGTCTTGTTTGAGAAATATAAATATTTAGACAAAGAGGGAAAATATAATTTACATTCTACTGTTTACGGGTCTCGGAAAAATCCCCAATCATTCAAGGTTGTTTTTGAGGGCGAAAAACTTGTTTTAAAAAATAAATCTAAAATAGTGGCGTATTGGCCTATTTCTATCTTTGATAATGTCTTGAAAGCAAAATCAGATAAAATTCTATTGGCCTTTGCGGAAACAAAAGGTGATCGAAAAACTAAAAACGAAAAGTTCCATTTCACAGAAGCTTATTTGCTTTCAAGTCTCAATATTAATAAGTTTAGGTCCGTCGTTGAAAGCGATAAACTAAAAATTGATATTAGGATAGGCGTTTACAGAAGCGGAAAGAATAAAGGAAAATACCACGACCACGGCACGGGTTTTAGAATAAACAAAAGAGATTTTTTACATCTTTTCGATAATTTTACTCAAATTATTTAGCCTTTTCTCAAAATAACAATACTCTCTTTGTTCATTGTTTCCTCTAATGCCCCAACAATATTTGTTGGCGAGTTTTTAATAGGCATTCTTTTACTGGGGATATTTCTAACAAAGACATCTTCGCAAGTAAAGCCAAATTTTTCGCCCAACTCCGCGATTATAAAGTCTGTTGGTATTCTTACCTGCTTTACGAGCCGATTGCCAACGACCAAACAAAAATATTTTTTTGACTTTAATATTTTATAAGCTTGTTTTAGGCAATCATTCAAACCAATATAAAAACTCAAAACATCCTTAGCTCTCTTTTCGTCTATTTTTGCGATTTTATTTAAAGAATCTTTTAAATATTTTGAATCCAGTGCGTGCTCAAGGGTTTTAGTCGCTTTTCCGCCAAGCAATTCATTGTCTACGCCAGAGGCTTTGTTTGGATTTTCAAAAATATCTATCCATTGTGCGGAAAGGCGAGAAAATTGGCCATAAGCAACCGTCGTTCTCGAATCTCCATAAGGCGGAGAAGTGATAATGCAATCAATTGAATTGTCTTTTATACTATTAGTTTTCGAAGAATCTCCATAAATTATTTTGGTCCAAGATTTTTTATTTTCATCTTTGTAAAAATCAGTCATTCCCTTGATATTCGCTTCCGTTTTTTTTTTGAAAATCCCTAAAACATCGGGGTTATAATTTTCCAGCTTTTCTTTTTTTATTCTGACGAGCTTAAACTCACCGCTTTTTGTATTTGATGATAAGCGCACGGTTTCACTAAAGGAAACCATAAAATAATCTCGTATATCCTCGTTTTTTATTTTTAAAATTGCTCCTTTGATTTTTGCTAATTGAATGATAACTTTTTCTTTAAACCAAAAATCAATATTATTAAAATGCGGCTTTTTAATTTCTGTTTCTTTTATTTTTTCAATGTCGGAAATAAGTTTAAAATATTCATTCGTAAGCGTTAATGGATTGATTGGCGTTGTTTTGGCTTTCGCCAAAAAGATTGCTAATGGATTTAAGTCAATCCCGTAAGCATTTCTGTTTAAAATCTTGCTTTCAACCAGCGCGGTGCCAGACCCGCAAAAAATATCGCAGATTGTTTCTCCTGTCTGGCTATGATTTTCTAAAAGCCGTTTTGCCACCTGTGGGATAAACATTGCCGGATATGTATGTATTCCGTGGGTATATGTTTTTGTTTTTTCGCCCCTATAATCCCATGAATAATCTATCCTTCTAATATATTTTTCGTCTTTAACCTTTTCTTTTTCGATTTGCGTTTCTAAATTTCTGATGATTTTTACAACGACTCCTCTAATTTCAACTTCTTCTCTATAGATGGGAAAAAGTGTGGGATTTGCCGGCTGTAATCTAATTCGATTTTTTTCCCTGTAAAGTTTTTTTAGTGTTGCTTCGTTGTCGTCAATTATGGCAACGACTGTTTGCCCATTGTCGACAAATTCTTGTTTTCTAATAACAACAATATCCCCGTCAAAAATTCCTTCATCAATCATACTATTGCCCTGAACTCTTAATGCGTAGTTTTTTCCATACTTTCCGACTTCATCTTTTGAGACGATTATTGTTTCGCCAAGAGTTTCTATCGCTTCGATTGGCTGTCCAGCCGATATTGTTCCGACTAACGGCACTTCAATTGTCGCTTTTTCGTTTCTTGTAGATACCGCTCGTGGCTGATTATATTCTTTTTGCAGACAACCAGCTTCTTGAAGTTTTTTAACATGATGATGAGCCGTGGAAACAGAGGACAACTTAAGGTATTTCTTTATTTCCTCAAGAGACGGCGAAAAACCTTTCTTTTTTTGGAAAGAAGTAATAAAATCCAAGGCTTGTTTTTGACGTTTTGTGAGCATAGGTTTTATATCCATTGACTTTCGATTTACTTTCGATTATGCTATCAGTATAGACGAATTTGAAAATGTCGTCAATAGATAACAAGATATTGTTTTGGATAAATATTTTAAAGATAGTTTTGACACAATAATTAAATGCGCAGAATTATAAGTTTAAGCGGCGCGCCAACAAAATTGAAACATTGGCGAATAATTGGTAAGATAAAAGAATGAAGAGTTTGATTTTAGAATCTTTAAATAAAGAGCAAAAAGAGGCCGTGACGCACGAAAACGGCCCGCTTTTGATAATTGCCGGCGCGGGGACGGGTAAAACCACCGTAATCACGCGGCGCATTGCCTGGCTGATTTTGGAAAAGAAAATCAAGCCGGATGAGATTTTGGCCCTCACTTTTACGGAAAAGGCGTCTACTGAAATGGAAGAGCGGGTGGACAGGCTTTTGCCGTACGGCTATGTGGATTTGTGGATTTCCACTTTTCACGGATTTGCCGAGAAAATCTTGCGCTTGCATGGGCTGGATATCGGTCTGTCTACTAATTTCCGCATTCTTTCCGATACGGAGCAATGGTATTTGGTGCGCAAGAATTTGGACAAATTCAATCTGGATTATTATCGGCCGCTCGGCAACCCCACAAAATTCATCCACGCGCTCTTGAAGCATTTTTCCCGCGCCAAAGATGAAGAAATTT
>Ga0209542_10002520_pt1 | contig 40834 bp, 47 predicted proteins | sample RifCSPhighO2_01_FD_184028 | JGI IMG/M metagenome (GOLD analysis project Ga0209542, IMG submission 184028) | Soil microbial communities from Rifle, Colorado - Rifle CSP2_plank highO2_0.1 (SPAdes) (version 2) | ecosystem: Environmental > Terrestrial > Deep subsurface > Rock core/Sediment ... | reverse complement strand
GGAGTGGAAAGAGTGACAATCAAGAATCTGGAAATTGTTGATATTAATAACGATCAAAGAATTTTATTTCTAAAGGGCGCAGTAACCGGAAATGAGGGCGGCAGAGTGGAGATTTATAGCTGATTCTATAAATTTTATAATAATTATAAAATTGCATGAAAACTCAAGTCTACAATTTAAAAGGCGAAAATGTGGGCGAGATCAATTTGCCGAATAATATTTTTTCCCGGCCCTGGAATTCTGATTTAGTGCATCAAGTGTTGCGAGCGCAATTGGCTAATCGCCGTCAACCATGGGCTCATGCCAAGGGTCGGGGAGAAGTGAGCGGCGGCGGCAAAAAGCCGTGGCGTCAAAAACATACCGGGCGAGCAAGACACGGGTCCATCCGTTCTCCTATTTGGAAAGGCGGCGGCGTTACTCATGGCCCAGTTAAAGAAAAAAAATACGAGCTGAAAATCAATAAAAAGATGCTTCGGGCCGCGATTTACAGCGCTTTATCCAAAAAACTGGCTGATAATGAATTAAAAATCATTGATTCTTTAAAATTAAATTCGTTTAAAACAAAAGAATTAAATTTGGCGCTTGGACAATTTTTAAAGAAATCGTTAAGCGCGCTTTTGGTTCCGGCAATGGAGAACAAGCTTATTTATCGCGCCTCGCGCAATATTCCCAATATTAAAAGTTCGTCCTCAAACGCGCTGAATGTTTATGATATTTTGAAATATAAAAATGTTTTGATAGATAAAGAAGCAGTGCCGGAGATTAAGTAATTAAGAAAATAAGTTATTAAGAGCTATGAATAAATTTTTAGTTAAACATCCAATAATTACCGAAAAGGCGACTGACCTAAGTCATTTAGGAAAGTATGTTTTTTTAGTTGATGACGAGGCCTCATCTCCGGAGATTAAAAAAATTATTGAAACAAAATACGGCATTGATGTCATTCGCGTCAATGTTATCAACGCGAAACCCAAAAAGAGAAGATTGGGCCGGAATCAAGGAGTGAAACCCGGCTACAAAAAAGCGATTGTTACTCTGAAAAAAGGCCAGAAATTGGATATCATGCCGCATTAAATATAGATATGTAAATATTTAAATATTGAAATATGAAAAGTTATAAACCAACAACTCCGTCGCGGAGACAATTAGTGACTGTAGATTATTCCGGTTTGAGCAATGTTAAGCCGTTGAAATCTTTAACCGCCAAGATATTAGACTCTGCCGGCCGAAATAATCGGGGCAGGATTACGGTGCGCCATCAGGGCGGGGGAAATAAAAAAACCTATCGCTTAGTTGATTTTCTTCAAGACAAACTTGATGTTCCCGCGAAAGTGGAGACTATAGAATACGATCCTTATCGGACTGCTTTTATCGCGCTTATTCTTTACAAAGACGGCGAAAGGCGTTATATCCTCGCGGCCAAAGATTTAAAGGTTGGCGATGAAATTCTGACATCTAATTCCGCTCCGCTGAAAACAGGAAATCGAATGCAGCTTAAAAACGTTCCCATCGGCTATTTTGTTCATAATGTGGAGATGAGAAAGGGCAGCGGAGGAAAGATTGCTCGGTCTGCCGGCTCTTATGCCGAGGTTTTGGCGCACGAAAGCGGACTTACGGATTTAAAACTTTCTTCCAAAGAGATTCGCAGAGTTTCTTCCGAGGGCCTTGCTTCCATTGGACAGGTTTCTAATCCTGATTATAATTTGATAAATATCGGCAAAGCTGGAAGATCTCGTTGGTTAGGGATTCGACCAACGGTTCGCGGTTCAGTTATGAATCCGGTAGATCATCCCTATGGAGGCGGCGAAGGTCGTCAGCCTCGAGGCACCAAAAGGCCAAAAACCCGATGGGGCAAGGTGACCGGCGGTCGCAAGACCAGAAATAAAAAGAAGTGGTCGAATAAATTGATATTACAGAGGCGACCTAAGATTAGGTAATTTCTGCGTCGGTTTAGCGTAAAAGTTCAGTGTCAGTTCAGCGATTTCAGCAGACGAATGCGGAACAGACGCTAAATAAGACGCAGAACAGACGCGAAAAATCAAACCATGTCACGAAGTTCCAAAAAAGGTCCATATGTAGATCCAAAGCTATTAAAAAAAATAGCTAAATTATCGCCGGGCGATAAAACTGTTATAAAAACTTGGGCGAGAGATTCCGAAATCGCGCCGGAAATGGTAGGATTCACATTCGGCGTTCATAACGGCAAAGATTTTATTACGGTTACCGTTAAAGAAGAGATGGTAGGCCATCGATTGGGAGAATTCGCGTTAACTCGTAAATTTACCAGACATGGAGGTAAAATGCAGCGTGAGCTGGAAGCCGCGCAGAGTCAAAAAGAGGCCGAAGCTAAGACAGCCGCGCCGCCAGCAGCAAAGAAATAGGCGTTATTTATGAAACAAATCGCGAAACTTAAATATCTGCATATGGCGCCGCGCAAAGTGCGGTTAATCGCCGATACCCTAAAGGGTTTGCCGATCTCGGAAGCCGAGGCGCAGCTTTTAACGCGATCTCAGCGAGTTGCCGGTCCATTACTTAAATTACTTCGATCGGCGATCGCTAATGCCAAAAATAATGCCAAGCTGGATAGTAATAAATTATTTGTGGAGAGCATCAGAGTTGATCAGGGCCCCATGCTCAAAAGAATTTTGCCGCGAGCCCAGGGACGGACTACGCCTATTCAAAAAAAGATGAGTCACATAACCGTGGTTTTGGAAGAAGCCGCCGCGCCAACGACTCCGCGGTTTACGATCGCGCCGCCTCCCAAAAAAGAAAAGAAAACCAAGAAATCCGCCGTTAAGAAACCGGCATTGCGTGAAAAAAAGGAAGAAATAACCAAAAAGCCCGAAAAGGCCGGATTCTTCAAAAGATTATTTAGAAGAAAGTCAGTATAGCGATGCAGGTAACCCGCCTTCGCATAAAGCTTCGGCGGGTTGCTCAATTTTGTAACTTCGCTATACTCAGACAAAATTGGCATGGGACAAAAAATTAGACCAGATTCATATAGATTGGGTATTTTCCGAGATTGGGTAGCCAGGTGGTTCCCGCGGAAGCGATTTAAAGACTACTTGGAGGAGGATCTTTTGATACGCAAAATTATTCAAGAAAAAATCGGCGCCGCCGGCATTACCAAAATCGAAATTGAAAGAAACGCCAATGCTCATCGAATTTTCATTAAGGCGGCCCGGCCCGGCCTGGTTATCGGCCGCGGCGGAAAAGGCATAGAATTGCTTTCTCAATCCATTGAGGGCGCGCTGAAAAAATTATTTAAAGATCGCGGCAAACCCCAAACCGCCGTTTCTTTAAGTCTGAACGTTGAAGAACTTAAACGATCCGAGATTTCCGCGGTTAACGTCGCCCAAAATATCGCGGCAGACTTTGAAAGACGCATGCCTTTTAGGCGGACTATCAAAAAATATCTAGAAAATATTATGCAAAACAGAGAAGTTCTTGGAGGAAAAATCAGAGTTTCCGGGAGACTTGACGGAGGAGAAATTGCCCGTCGCGAGTGGCTATCCAAAGGCAGTCTGCCCCTTCAAACATTAAGGGCCAACATTGATTATGGGGAATCCACGGCCTTTTGCGCCTACGGCACTGTCGGAATAAAGGTTTGGATATATAAAGGAGAAATTTTTACCAAAAAATAAAAGTTATAATTTTTTATAACAATTATAAATTTTTTAATTATTATAATATGCTAGTACCAAAGAAAGTAAAACATCGAAAATGGCAAAAGGGCAGGTCTTTGAATAGGCGGCTTGATACTCGGGGCGCTAGTTTGGCATTCGGGAGTTTTGGTTTAAAGGCGGAGAGCAGCGGCTGGATTAATTCTCGTCAAATCGAAGCTACTCGGCGGACAGTCAGTAATTTTATTAAAAGAGAAGGCAAAATTTGGATCAGAATTTTTCCCGATAAGCCGATAACCAAGCGTCCGCCGGAAATTACTATGGGCGGCGGGAAGGGGGCGGTTGATCATTATGTTTTTCCGGTGCGTCCCGGCAGGGTTATTTTGGAAATGGATGGCGTTCCCGAGTCGATCGCCAAAGAAGCGCTACGTTTAGCCGGGCATAAACTGCCGGTTAGAACCCGAATGATAAGTAAAATGTAATACTAATATACTAATTCATGCTAATGATACGAATGGCAACTAATAAATTTTATATTCGTATTCATTGGTATAATTAGTATGTATTTGTTGATTGGTATTACATCAGCGTAAGCGTATGAAAAAAAACGAGTTTGAACAATTTAAAACTAAATCGGCTGAAGAACTTAGGCAAATCTTGAAAGATTCACGAGAAAAACTCTGGAATCTTAAAATTGATTTGGCGTCGGGCAAAGTTAAAAATGTTCGGGAAATTAGAAAAATTAAACGGGACATCGCAAGGACAATGACATTAGTAAATGAAAGGGCGTAAGATTCCACGCGAATATATATGCGAATGTTTGCGAATGATATGCTAATATTCGCATAAAATTCGCAAAGATTCGCACTAGTCATTCGCATGTAACACCATGAGAAGATTAAACGGAATAATTGTATCAGATAAAATGAATAAAACCGCGGTTGTGGAGGTGGCTTATTTGCGGCTTCATTCAAGATATAAAAAATACTACAAGGTTACGAAAAGATTTAAGGCGCATAATGAAAATAATGAATATAAGGTTGGCGATAATGTGACAATTGAAGAAACAAGACCGTTATCGAAAGAAAAAAGATGGAAAATAATCGCGAAAATTTAAATATTTAAATATAAAAATATTAAAATATGATTCAAGAAAGAAGCATATTTCCGCCGAAGGCGGATCCGCCTCGGGCGGAAAAAGTTAAATATAATAAATTATCATGATACAAGAAAGAAGTATTCTAAAGGTGGCAGATAATTCCGGGGCTAAAATAGTCCGATGTTTTAGAATTTTAGGCGGGAGCAGAAAACGGTATGCCCGAATAGGCGATATTATTGTCGCTTCTGTGCAAGTCGCCGAGCCGCGAAAACCCGTAAAAAAGAAAGACATTGTTAAAGCAGTAATGGTTAGACAGCGCCACCCGTTGCGGCGTCCCGATGGTTCCCGCGTCCGTTTTGACGAAAACGCCGTAGTTTTAATTGATGAAAAACGAGAACCAAAAGCCACCAGGATTTTCGGCCCTTTGCCGAGGGAAATGAAAGAAAAGGGATTTGATACGATTATGTCAATGGCGGAAGAAATCGTATAACACACAAATAAATAGTGCGAATTTTACGAATGTTGGTGTGAATATTCGCAGTAATAATTCGCAAAGATTAGCAAATAAATTAGCATGCATATCCACAAAAACGATACAGTTCAAATAATAGCCGGCAAAAATCGGGGCAAAACCGGTAAGGTCATTAGGGTTGACGCCGAGAAAGCCGCGATCTTGGTTGAGGGATTAAATGTTTATAAAAAACATTCTCGGCCGAAACGCCAGGGAGAAAAAGGCGAAATCGTTAACGTATCGCGGCCGCTGAATATTTCCAACGCAATGCTGGTTTGTCCCAACTGCAGCCGTCCTGCCAAAGTGGGTTTTCGTTATGAGAATCAAGTCAAAATAAGATATTGCAAAAAATGCAAAGGGCGTATATAAAATGTAATACCAATATACTAATTCATGCTAATGATACGAATGGCAACTAATAAATTTTATATTCGTATTCATTGGTATAATTAGTATGTATTTGTTGATTGGTATTACATCAGCGTAAGCGTATGAAAGACAAAATCGCTAAAATTGAAAAAATAGTCGTTAATACCGGAATCGGCCGTTTATCAACGCAGCCGAATTTTCAGGAAAAAACGTTGCCGGAGTTAATAAAGGAGATAGCCGCGCTAACGGGACAAAAACCGGCTGTTTGCGTCGCGAAAAAATCCATCGCCGGATTTAAGCTGCGAAAAGGAACGCCCGTGGGGCTGAAAACTACTTTAAGAGGAAATAGAATGCGGTATTTTTTCGAAAAGGTAATTAAAGTAGTTTTGCCGCGCCTTAGAGATTTTCGGGGCATTGATTTAAAGAGCGTTGATAAAGGAGGCAATTTGAATATAGGCATAAAAGAACATCAAGTTTTTCCGGAAATAAGTCCTGAAGTTTCAAATGTAAGTTTTGGCGTGGAGATAACAATTGTGCCTAGACAAACAGGCAATCGCGAAGAAGCAATAGCATTATATCGGGAATTGGGTGTACCATTAAAAAAACATGCCTAAAACATCGGTTATAGCAAGAGCTAAAAAGAAACCAAAATTTTCCACGCGCGCGGTCAGGCGGTGTTTCCGCTGCGGCAGGAAACATGGCTATATGCGTGAATTTGGCCTTTGCCGAATTTGTTTTAGAGAGTTGGCCGGTCGCGGACAAATTCCGGGAGTTAAAAAAGCATCATGGTAAAACGTAATACCAATATACTAATACATTCGAATGATACTAATAATACGGATAATAAATAAAAAAATTAGTATTCATCCGTATCATTAGTACAATTCGTATATTAGTATTGTTTAGCGCAAGCGTATGTATACCAATGTTCTGACACAATTAAAAAACGCGCAGCAAGCCAAAAAAGAAAGAATAAGAGTGCCTTATTCCAAAATGGATATGGCCGTTCTTGAAGTTTTGGCTAAAAGCGGTTATTTATCCGAAGCGAGCAAAAAAGGACGTCTGCCTAAGCGGATCATAGAGATTAAATTAAAATACGAAGATGGCAAGGGCGTGATCAGCGGCATAAAATTTGTCAGTAAGCCATCGCGAAAATTGTACGTTGGATATAAAGAGTTGAGGCCGGTCAAACAAGGGTACGGTTTGGCGGTCATCTCTACTTCGAAGGGCATTATGACCGCGAAAGAAGCAAGAAATATGAAACTAGGCGGGGAGGTTTTATTCGAAATATTTTAAAATGTAATACCAATATACTAATTCATGCTAATGATACGAATGTCAACTAATAAATTTTATATTCGTATTCATTGGTATAATTAGTATGTATTTGTTGATTGGTATTACATCAGCGTAAGCGTATGAGCAAGATAGGCAAAAAACCAATCAAAATATCGGAGGGAGTCGAAGTCAAAATTGCCGACGGCTTTTTGGAATTTAAAGGAAAGGAGGGGATTCTGAAACTTAAAATTTTAGAATACACTTCGGCGGAGATTAAAGACGGGCAATTGATATTTTCCGTCGGCGAGAATAAGTTTAAACAAGCGAGGGCTAACTGGGGAACAATGGCGGCTTTGGCTCGCAACTGCGCCTTGGGAGTCAGCCAGGGATTTAGTAAATCTTTAGAAATTGAAGGAATCGGTTTTCGAGCGAACATGGAGGGCAATACGCTGGTTTTAAATGTCGGACTTACTCACTTGGTTAAATTTCCCGCGCCGGAAAGCATAAAAATTTCGGTTGAAAAAAGTATTATTAAAATTTCCGGTCCCGACAAACATTTAGTCGGCGAAGTGGCGGCTCAAATAAGAAAAATTAAAAAGCCGGAACCATATAAAGGAACCGGAATCCGTTACATGGGCGAAATTATTAGGCGAAAGGCGGGCAAAAAGGCGATTACCGCGGCACAGTAAGGGCTTGGTTGAAAAATTCAAGCCAAAGGCGTAGAATTTTTCAGTACCAAACCTTACCCCCTCACTCGAAATGGTGTGGCATTTACGCCGATCGAACAGTTGTACCATTTCGAGTGAGGGGGTGCTCGATTTTGTGGCTAAATTTTCATCGCCGCAAACGGGCTCGAAAATTTAGACAAAATCGGCATGGAAAAAATTACACGAGAAAGAAAAATATCAAGGAAAAGGCGGAACCGCGCCAAAATTTTTGGAACCGCGGAGCAGCCGCGACTTTCAGTTTTCCGAAGCAATCGGTTTACTTACGCGCAGTTGATAGATGATAGTAAGGGCAATACTTTGGCGGCCGCGTCCACTAAAGAATTGGGCGGCAAAAAAGCCAAAACCGAGCAAGCTCGCGCCGTAGGAGAAATTTTGGCGGAAAAAGCGAAAAAATTAGGAATTAAGAAAACTGTTTTTAACAAAGGTCCTTATAAATATCATGGCCGAGTTAAGGCAGTGGCCGAAGGCGCGCGCAAAGGCGGCTTAAATCTATGATGGAAAGAAGATATTTAAAAAGAAAAGAGGAATTTAAGGAGAAAGTTTTGGATCTAAGGAGAGTAACCAGAGTGGTAGCCGGAGGCAAAAGATTTCGTTTCCGGACCACGGTTGTTATTGGCGACGAAAAAGGACGGGTCGGCGTAGGAATCGGCAAGGGAGTTGATGTCGCGGAATCGATAAAGAAGGCGAAATTCGACGCTCAGAAAAATTTGATGATCGTCCATCTAAAAGGCGGAACAATTCCTCATGAAGTGGAAGCCAAATTCAGCGCCGCGAAGGTTAGGATAAAACCGGCGGTGACTGGACATGGCTTAAGAGCCGGCGGCGCGGTCAGGGCAGTTTTAGCGCTGGCGGGAGTTAAAGATATCACCGCGAAGTGTTTGGGACGGACTCCGAATAAATTAACTAACGCGCTAGCAACCATTGAAGCGCTTAAGAAATTAAAGCCAGTAAAATAAATATGCAGCTCCATCAATTACAACCAAGGCATCCCTTAAAAAATAAAAAACCGCGCGTTGGCAGGGGCGGCAAGCGAGGCACTACTTCCGGTCGCGGCACCAAAGGTCAAAAAGCCCGCGCCGGCCACAGGATTCGCCCGGCTGAAAGGGATTACATTCAAAGATTGCCAAAATTGCGCGGCCGCAAGAATAAACCGAAGTCGCCAAAACTAAACGTAGTAAACGTCGGCGACTTAGAAAGTATCATAAAAGGCGGCGTTATTGATGGTAAGATTTTACCAAAAACTAAAATTTTGGGAGACGGCGAGATTAAAAAGGCCTACCAAGTGAAGAATGTGCCGGTATCCCAATCTGCCAAGAAGAAAATAGAGGCCGCCGGCGGTACCGTGACTAGTAGTTAGCGACTAGTGGCTAGTGGCTAATAACAATGGACAAATTTTTTCAAATTTTTAGAATCCCCGATCTGCGAAATAAAATTTTGTTCGTACTTTTTATTTTATTGGTTTTTAGGTTGATGGCCGTTATCCCCATTCCGGGCATTGACGCCGTTAGATTAAAGGGCTTTCTTGAATCTAATCAATTATTCGGCTTTTTTAATATATTTTCCGGCGGCGCCCTGACTAATCTTTCAATTATGATGTTGGGCGTCGCGCCTTACATCACCGCCACAATCATAATGCAGCTTTTAACGATGATCTTTCCGGCGCTAAAGCAAATGTATTATGAAGAAGGCGCCGTTGGCCGCGCTAAATTTAACCGTTATTCAAGATATTTAACGGTGCCGTTGGCGGCTTTACAGAGTTATGGATTCCTGAATCTTTTAATCAGCCAAGGAGTGCTGGGAACTTTAACTTTGGCCGACACTTTACGCAACGTTGTTTTAATCACGGCCGGATCAATGATTTTGGTTTGGTTTGGAGAATTAATTACCGAAAAGAAAATCGGCAACGGCGTTTCCTTGATAATTTTCGCGGGCATAGTAAGCGGCTTGCCCAATGTTATTAGGACGGCGATTTTGTCTTATAATCCAAGCGCTTTGCCGACTTACGCCGCGTTCATTATTTTAAGCATTGTGGTCATTGCCGGAGTGGTTTTTGTTAATCAAGGAGAGCGTAAAATACCGATCTCTTATTCCCGTCGGGTGCGCGGCAATAAAATGTACGGAGGAGCCGCCAGCTATCTGCCCCTTAAGGTTAATCAGGCAGGCGTGATTCCCATTATTTTTGCCATTTCCATTTTGCTTTTTCCGCAATTTTTCGCCCAAATCGTTTCGATTATTTCGCCGGATTTATCGCTTCGCCTTAATGATTTGGTAAGTAAATTTTTGAACAACCAGTTTGTTTACGGAGGCATTTACTTCGCCCTAGTCATCGTCTTCACTTATTTTTATACCGCGGTTACTTTTGATCCGCAGGAAATTTCAAAAAATCTCCAGCGCAGCGGCGGATTTATTCCGGGCATTCGGCCCGGAGAACCGTCGGGAGATTTTTTGTCAAAAATCGTTAAACGGATCACTCTTTTCGGCGCGATCTTTTTGGGAGCCATCGCGGTTCTGCCGATTCTTACCCAAATTTTTACCGGAATCAAAACTTTGACTATTGGCGGCACGGCGCTTTTGATTGTGGTATCGGTGGCAATTGAAACTATGAAACAAATTGACTCGCAAATGGTAATGAGGGAATACGAAGGAATACAGTAAAGAGTTTCTTCTTCTCGCGACGCGCTTCGGCTCAACTTTTACTCAGCCGCTACCCCCTCCCTCAACCCGCTTCGTCCCGCCAGCGCGGGACTTGCTTAGTCCTCGCCGCTCGACCGTCGAGGCTTCGCCTCATACAACGACGGACCGTGCTCGAGCGGCTGTGGGGGTTTCGGAGAAGAGGTAGCGGCTTCACTTTTTTACTTATGGTCGCTACGAAGAAAAAAATTTGGCTTTTGGGTATGGATTTGCTAAAATCTAATTAAACCATTGAGCTCGTAGCTTAATGAGTCAGCTCGTTGAAATTTGAGAAAGGAGGCGAGAAAATGAATAAAAGCATTTCCATTCCTTTGGGCCTTATCGGTGTGTGCATAGTCGTCATTCTAGTCGCCGCTCTTTTAATTATAAACGAAGATAAGGGCAGGGTTTTCGCGGTTGGCGCGCTGGATCATTATGAGTACCTGCCGGGTTTGGGCGGAAATAGAGCAACTGTTATTTATTTCAGCGATGGCACTAGTTTTGTAATGCCGGGAGGTCACTATTCTATTCTGTATTCTCCGGGAACTCAAATCAGAATTGTTGGCGCTGGCAACGGGAATTATCGAATTGAACCAGTTCAATCCCAATAGCCCCTAGGGGCTATTTTGTTTTACCGATCCAAAGCTAAAGATTTCGGGAATCAATAGAAGCTTCTATTGATTCCCGAAATCCCAAATATTGATTAGTAGAAGCAAACATTATAAAATTTATTTATGCGAAAGCTGGCATTAATGATCTACGGGCCGCCGGGGGCGGGAAAGGGGACGCAAGCCAATCTTTTGGCTTGGCGGAAAAATTTTATTCATTTTGACACGGGCAAATATCTGGAACAGCTGGTGCATGACCCAAATCTTAAAAATGATAAAGTGATTCGGCGCGAACGGAAATTATTTGATTCGGGGATATTGATGACGCCGTCGTTTGTTTTGAAAGTAACCAGCGATAAAACTAAAGAAATCGCCAAGGCGGGATTTAATGTTATTTTCAGCGGTTCCCCGCGCACCCTTTTTGAGGCTCTTGGAGATACAAGCGCGGACTTACGCAAACTGAACGCAGACAAACGCGGAAATAAACAAAAAGGTTTAATAGATATTTTAGAGGAATTATACGGCAAGAAAAATATTTATCCGGTTTTTTTGAAAATTGATCCGACGGTTTCTATCCAAAGAAACAAAAACCGTCTGGTTTGCGGCGTCTGCGCCAACGCGGTTTTATATAATGACGCGTCGCATTGGCATAAAACTTGTCCGCTTTGCGGGGCCGAATTGAGGAGGCGCGTTGTTGATAACCCAAAAGTTTTTAAAACCCGCATCCAAGAATATCAAAAACGGACTTTTCCCATTTTGGAAGGATTAAAAAAGCGCGGATATAAAATTATAAACATTGACGGCTCGCCGTTGCCATATAAAGTGCATCAGCAAATACTCAAGAAACTGCCGATTTAATATTATTGGTTTCGGGAATCAATTATTGGTTTCCGAAACCAATAATTGATAATTTATGGTATATTTAAAATCCTTTGAGGAAATAGAAAAAATCCGTCAGGCCGGCAAAATTCTGGCGCGGGTTGCCGGAGAAATTTTGGGATTGGTTCAGCCGGGCGTAAAATTAAAATATCTGGATGAGGTTGCCAAAAGACTAATAGAAAAAGCCGGAGCAAAACCGGCCTTTTTAAATTATCGGCCGTTTGGCGCTTCCAAGCCCTATCCTCGTTCTATCTGCGCCTCGATTAATGAAGTAATTGTTCATGGCGTGCCCGGAGAATATAAATTAAAATCCGGCGATATTTTAAAATTGGATTTTGGCGTAAAATATCAAGGATACAATGCCGACGCGGCGTGGACGGCGCCGGTTGGCCAAATTTCGCCTGAAGTCCAAAAACTTATAGATACAACCAGAGAGGCGCTTTATAAAGCCGTAAAAGTCGCCCATCCGGGGAAAACACTGGGGGACATTGGTTATGCCGTCCAAAACTGCGTTAAATCGCGAGGATTTAAGGTTGTAAGGGGATTAACCGGCCATGGCATAGGCAAAGAGCTCCACGAAGAACCAAACGTTTTTAATGAGGGCCGGAGGGGCAAAGGATTGAAATTAGAGCCCGGCCTGGTAATCGCGATTGAGCCGATGGTCAGTGCAGGGTCTGATCAAATTATCCAATTAAAAAATGACAGTTATGCCACCGCGGACAATAGTTTATCCGCCCATTTTGAACATACAATAGCAATTACCGCGAAAGGCCCGCAAATCTTGACAATTTAATAACGCCTTGCTATACTGGGCTTTAGATAAGATGCGGCGTAGCATCTTATGTATTATGGGCGTTCTTTGAAAAGGAGGCGGCAAGATGGTGGGGGGAATGATTCTTTTGACTTTGGTAAGTGTTGCAGTAGCTGTAGGCGCAGGAGCACTATGGAATAACAATTATAGGAAGAATTCCAAGGCCTTTGGGCTAATACTAATCAGCGTATTTTTGCTATCATTTGCCTTAATGGATGCTTTTCAACTAGGAAATGATCGCCCAAAACTTGAACGATATCTGAACAACCATGCCATCTACGAAGTGCTTTCAGTTACTCCGTTGAACGACGGTTCGTACGCAGTTTGGCTACGGACGCAAGACGGCGCAGAGCGCGTTTACACGATGAAAACTTCGCCGCCACAGCCGCGATTTCAGGTAACGGGAAACGGAGAGAATCGACAGTACTTGCCATATCCGCCTCTATCGCCACAGCCGACCAATTAGGTCGGCTTTTTTTCTTTTTTTGTTTATGGTCTAATTCGCGCGAATAAGGGAACTAAGAATAGGCGATATCTCACACTAGCGGCGCCTCCGCCAGATGTTCTGAACGCGACCCGAGCGGGATATAAGATTTAATCAATATCTAGACATCCGATATCCATCCCGCCGGTAGCGGGATCGCTTACGCGGATTAAGGAGAGCAGGATTCGAACTAACATCAATTTAGTGAGCCAATTCCTGTCCAGATTCAAGGCACGAGGAGCGTAGTGTGCCAATAGGCACATAAGCGACGAGTAACAAAGAAGATGGGCGGGAATTGGCTCACCCGAAGGGAAGAGAGAATTTGGCCAATTTCCCTGCCTACCGGCAGGCAGGCAGAGTTGAAGGCGGGTTAAGGGAAGAGATTTGGCGAGTGAATAATGTTATAATATTCATAGCATGGCAAAGCCCTTTTTATCCGTAATAATTCCCGCGTATAATGAAGCGGACCGATTGCCGCTTACTTTGATAGATGTTGACAGACATTTGTCAGAACAGGAATATTCTTACGAAATCATCGTAGTTAACGACGGCTCCACGGATTCAACCGCCGAGATCGCGCGGCGTTTTATTTCTTTAATTCCCAATCTAAAATTGTTGGATAATCCGACAAATCAAGGCAAGGGACTGGCCGTAAAACAAGGAATGCTTTCGGCCAAAGGAAATTGGCGGCTCTTCATGGATGCCGATAATTCAACATCGGTCGTGGAATTCAATAAAATGATGCCGTATTTGTCCGCCGGAGGCGGCTCCATTTATGGCAAAAAAGAAACTTACGATGTGATTATCGGATCAAGAAGCGTTCGGGGCGCGAGGAAAAGACCCGGGCCGGCATTAATCCGTTGGCTGTTGGACAAATTTAATAATTTGGCAATTCAGCTTTTATTACTGCGCGGCGTCTGGGATACGCAATGCGGATTCAAATGTTTTTCCGAAGCCGCGGCTGATAGGATTTTCCCATTGATTAAAATAGACCGATGGGGATTTGATATTGAGGCACTGGCGCTGGCAAAGGTTTTAGGATACAAGATTAAAGAAATGCCGATATTTTGGTCCGAAAGCGGCTATTCTCACGTTAGACTAAGCGACCACTTGCAAATTTTATGGGAGGCCTTTAAAATTCGGTGGTGGCTTTGGCGGGGCAAATACGAGAATTTAGAATTTAGAAGTTAGGATTTAGGGAATATAAATTTTCCTAAATTCTATATCCTAAATTCTCAATCCTAATTTTATGGATTACTATTTAACTCAAGAACGATTGCAAGAGCTCAAGCAAGAGCTTAATTATTTAAAAACCGAAAAACGGCTTGAGGTGGCCGAGCGTCTTAAGCGCGCCAAAGAACTTGGGGATTTGTCGGAGAATTCGGAGTATTTTGAAGCCCGCGAAGAACAAGGGCAGGTTGAGGGCCGCATCGCCGAACTGGAGGATATTATTAAAAACGCGACTATTATTCAAAAAGCCGCGAGTAAAGATAAAGTAAGCATCGGCTCAACCATTGAAATCGCCAAAGATGGCTTAAAGTCTAAATTCACTATCGTCGGTTCTAATGAAGCAAGGCCGGAAGCCGGTTTGATATCCAATGAATCGCCGCTAGGCAGGGCGTTTTTAGATAAAAAGGCAGGAGACTTAGTAAAAGTTAAAACGCCCGGCGGGGAAGTTAGTTATAAAATAGTAAGCATTGAATAGAAGTTAAACCGATGCTTGACGATATCATCAAAGAACGGCTCAAAAAACTGGAAGCTCTTAAAAAAGCCGGCCGCGAAGTTTATCCGGCAAGAGTTAAAAGAACGCGTCTCATCGCCGAAGTCCTAGAAAAATTCGCCGCCTTATCTAAAAGTCGGGAAAAGGTTTTTTTAACCGGACGGATAATAGGCCTAAGAAATCAAGGCAGTATTGTTTTCGCCGACTTAAAAGACGGCAGCGATGAAAAAATACAGTCGGTTATTAAAAAGGATAACGTAAAAGACTTCAAGTTATTTAAAGAAAATTTGGACATCGGCGATTTTATTGAGGCGAGCGGGCCGGTTTTTAAAACTAAAATAGGAGAGCGAAGCGTTGAAGTAAAAAGTTTGAGAGTAATCGTAAAAAGTCTGCGTCCCTTGCCTTCAGTTTGGCACGGGCTAAAAGACGTTGAGGAACGCTTCCGCAAAAGATATCTGGATTTAATTTTAAATCCGGAAGTAAAAGAGAAGCTGATAACCCGTTCTAAAATAATAGAATTGCTAAGAGAATATTTATTTAATGAAGGATTTTTAGAGGTGGAAACTCCGATTTTGCAGCCCATCCCCGGCGGAGCTTTAGCGCGTCCATTTGTAACTCATCATAACGCGTTAGATGTTGATTTTTATCTTCGGATCGCGCCGGAGCTGTATTTAAAACGGCTGTTGGTCGGCGGATTGGAAAAAATTTTTGAAATCGGCAAAAATTTTCGAAATGAAGGAATGGATCGCGAACATAATCCGGAGTTTACTATGATAGAGTTGTATTGGGCCTATCAGGATTATTGGGGCTTGATGAAATTTACTAATAAACTTTTGGTTTCGTTGGCAAGAAAATTAAAGATTAAAAACTTAATTTATCAAGGCCAAAAAATCAATTTTTTGGGACATTGGGCGATCATCACTTACGCCGACGCGTTAAAACAATATGGCAATGTTGATATTAAAAAGTTAAAAACGGAAGAAATAGACGAGGCGTTCAAGAAATTCGTCCGCCCGAAGATTATTAATCCGACATTTGTAATAAATCACCCGAAAGCAATTTCTCCATTGGCTAAATCCTTGCCAGACGACCCGAGTCTCACGGAAAGATTTCAATTATTAGTTGCCGGCTTTGAATTAGTGAACGGATTCTCCGAGTTAAACGACCCGATTGATCAGCGCGAGCGTATGGAAAAACAGGGAAAAATGCGTAAGGCGGGAAATTTAGAGGCATCTCGGCTTGATGAAGATTTCTTGGAGGCGCTGGAATATGGGATGCCGCCAACCGCCGGTTTGGGAATCGGAATTGATCGCCTCGCGGCATTATTAACCGACAGCCACGCGGTTAAAGAAATAATGTTTTTTCCAACCATCCGCCCAAAATAAATAAAAACCATGCTAGACGTGGAATTGATCCGGCGGGAGCCGGAGAAAGTTAAAAGGGGGATAGCAAATAAAAACGTTGATCCAAAGCTGGTGGACGATTTTTTGACGTTGGATAAAAAGTGGCGGGAACTTACTAAACAAGCTGACGAGGCACGGGCTAAATTGAATATCTTAAGCCGCGAACGCAAAATAGATGAAGCAAAAGTTGTAAAAACGCAGATAAAAAGCTTGGAAGAAGAACTGACAAAAGCGGAGGTTAGTCGCGACGCGGCGCTGAAAATAATTCCCAACTTGCCTTTGCCGGAGGTACCGGTTGGAAAAAATGAAACTAGTAATGTTGTGATTCGGGAAGTCGGGAGGAAACCGAAATGCGATTTCCCCGTCAAAGATTATTTGGAGCTCGGGCAAAAGCTGGATTTAATTGACACCGAGCGGGCGGCTAAAGTTTCCGGCAGCCGTTTCGGCTATTTAAAGCGCGAAGCGCCGCTTTTAGAATTTGCTCTCGCGCAATTCGCGTTTGATTTTCTTACCAATCAGAAAAATATTACTAAGGTTATTAAAGAAAATAAATTATCCATAACGCCGGAGGCTTTTATTCCCGTATTGCCGCCAGTGCTTATAAAACCGGAAGCGATGAGCGCAATGGGTTATGTTGAACGCGGCGGAGAAGAAATTTATTTTCTTGAAAAAGACCAGCTTTATCTTGTCGGGACTTCCGAGCAATCCGTTGGGCCGATGCACATGAATGAGACATTTGACGAAAAAGACCTGCCTCGTCGGTATATCGCTTTTTCCACTTGTTTCAGGCGGGAAGCCGGCTCTTACGGAAAAGACACTAAAGGAATTTTACGAGTCCATCAGTTTGATAAATTGGAAATGTTTGTAGTTTCCGCTCCGGAGACTTCTACGGAAGAACATAAACTGCTTTTGGCGCTGGAAGAAAAATTAATGCAGGTCCTGGAATTGCCTTATCGTGTTCTGCAAATTTGCAGCGGGGATTTGGGAGATCCGGCGGCTGCCAAATATGACATAGAAGTCTGGCTTCCGGGCCAAGATGGGAGTAAAGGACAATATCGCGAAACTCATTCAACGTCAAACACCACCGATTATCAGTCTAGGCGTCTTAACATAAAACTAAAACCTTCCGCCGAAGGCGGATCCGCCTCTGGCGGAAAAAACTCAAAACTAAAACCTCAATATGTCCATCTGCTAAACGGCACGGCATTTGCCATTGGAAGAATTTTGATCGCGATTTTAGAAAATTACCAGACAAAAAAAGGCAGTATTAAGGTGCCGAAAGTTTTGCGAAGATATATAAAATTGAAAGAAATAAAATAATGGCCCCGTTTTACGGCCTATCGGGGCCTATTTTTTATTGAATTTGTACCAATGCCACAAACTTTCGATGGCAACGAAGGCGTCATTGGGAATACTTCCGCCTTTCCATGGTAGTTTAAACGGTACAAAAAGATTTATAATTTCATTGGCAGCCACAAGCATAAAGATAAGATTGATTAAAATCGATTCCGGGAATCCAAAATTTTTTTGAGCAACAATATATACAATTAAACAGGCTGTCATTACTAACAGGGTAGCCATGACACCAGCGACGGCAACAACAAACCGTTCTTTGGGATGTCGATGGGCGTAATAAAAGGATTCGGGATCGGATATTTTCTTATCGCCTACTTCTCCCAGACCTCGCGATTCGGCTTTCAGCAAAGGGACGCCTAAAATAAAATCCGTACCGCTTTTATGTCCCCACTTTACGATATTGAAAATTCCGATTTTGAAAAAAAGAACCCGAATGCCATATTTTCTCTGAAAATAAAAATGTCCCAATTCATGGATAATCATTTCGATCGGCACTACTAATAGTATAAAGACGAGCAGTGTTCTCCAGAGGTACTCATGAAGGTACTCTATCAGCGGATTATCGAAGTACACGAGGTGTCTCCTTTCTTGCCTGACGGCGGCATCTCGATGTAGAATTTTAAAAGAGCCTAGAACCTATCTCAATAATAATTCCTAACGCGATACTAGTCAATTTTACTCAGAACAAGGCGGGAGGAGGAAACTGTGCTTTACGCACGTTGACGACGACCAACGCAGTTATGAATAAAATTGGCTGTATCCCAAGGGGTTGTTGCTAAAATGAAATATCTCTGTGTCGTTCCTCCTCAATGTGGTAAAACCACAATTTCGTCGTCACTCCTTGATCTATTTCATTTTAGCTAACAACGCGTTTAGGGATTATTATTGAGATAGGTTCTGATTTAAGCGTATCTCCGAAGCTTTCAATATGTCAACGCCAAACTTTAATAATTTGAAAACCTGGATAGAAATTGACTCCGCGGCGGTAAAGAAAAATTTCAGGACAATAAAGTCGCGATTAAAATCCGGAACAAAACTTTGGTCAGTCGTAAAATCCAACGCGTACGGCCACGGGTTATTAACTTTTTCTAAACTTGCCAACGATCTGGGCGTTGACGGATTTTGCGTTGATAGCGTTATAGAAGGGGCAAAACTGCGGGACAACTATATTAGAAAGCCGATTTTGGTTCTCGGACCGACTTTGCCGGATTTATTCGCTAAAGCCCTACAAAATGACATAACAGTCACTATTTCTAATTTCGAAATTCTCAAAAAATTGGCCGCCTCAAAATATAAACCGCGCTTTCATTTAAAAATTGATACTGGCATGCATCGTCAGGGATTCTATGTTGAAGAATTGTCAAAAGTTAGCCGACTAATTACTAATTACCAATTACCGATTACTGGAACCTATACCCATTTTGCCTCCGCGAAAGATATCAATTATCCGACATATACCGAAATTCAATTCAAGAAATTTTTAGAGGCAATAAAAATCTTAGAAAACTCCGGCGGAAAAAATCTTATCAAACACGCGGCGGCAACGGGCGCGGTCTTAATCAATAAAAAATATCATCTAGACGCGGTTAGAGTAGGAATGGGACTTTACGGCTATTGGCCGTCAAAAGAACTGGAAATGCAAATCCCCGGAATTAATTTCGCGCCTGTTTTATCGTGGCATGTTTTAGTCAGCGAAATTAAAAATTTAAAAAAAGGCGATTTTGTCGGCTATGACTTAATCGAAAGAGTTAATCGGCCGACAAAGATGGCGGTTTTGCCGATTGGCTATTGGCATGGTTTCCCCAGGGCGCTTTCAAGCATTGGTCAAGTTCTTATCAGCGGCAAAAGAGCGAGGGTTTTAGGCAGGGTGTCTATGGATATAATTGTTGTTGATGTAACCGACATTAACTGTAAAGTAGGCAGTAAAGCAACTATTATTGGGAATCAAAAAAGCGAAGAAATTCCCGCGACTGAACTGGCTTTTCAATCGGGCACCACTCATTACGAAGCAATTACCAGAATTAATCCGCTGATCGAAAGAAAAACCACCAACGGATGAATATGGATGGTTATCGTTCCGAAGATCAACTAAAAAAACAACGTTTCTTTTTGCGATTGAAAATTTACGCCGGTTTAACAATCTTTTCTTTCATCGGCATCGGAGTTTTTTACTTACTGGCAATTTCGCCGATTTTTAAATTGAAAAATGTTGAAGTAACGGGAAACGAGAGCTTATTGACTCAAGAGATTTTATCGGAATTAAAGTCAAGAATGCCGAATAATTTATTTACCAGAATTTTGGGGTTTAGAAATTATTTGGTCTGGTCAAAAAATGGTCCGACAAAAATAACGGCGAAACAGCCGCTTCTGGCCGGCATTTCCATTGATAAAGATTTTTGGAATCAAAGCGTTGAAATAACAGTTCAAGAAAGACAGAAATACGGCATCTGGTGCTTTAATAATTCGGATGCCTGTTATTGGTTTGATAATGGGGGAGTTATTTTTATGCCGGCGCCGGACACGAACGGCTATTTAATAATTAAAATTCAAGATTTTTTAGAAAAAACTCCCATCTTGGGGACAAAAATTATTGACGAACGTTTAACGGCGAATTTTATCAAGATCATAGAGTCTCTAAAAAATTCCGACTTGCGTGTTAAAGAGTTCGTCATTGATCATTTGCTGCAGGAATTAAAAACCGAAACGCAAGAAGGAGTAAAGATATTATTTAATTTGCGATTTGATCCCGAATTCGGCATATCCGCGCTGAAATCTTTGCGAGGAGAAGTGTCTTTTAAAAACATTGAGTATATTGATCTAAGAGTGGAAAACAGGATTTATTACAAAAACCGCTAGAATTCACTATTAGCTGGAAAGTGTTAAAATATTTAAGAGATGAGCAGTTTGCAAGATAATTATAAAGCATGGGCCGTTGATCCTCGCGATTTTTACAAACAACAATGAACGATGGAAGGGGAAGGAAATATTATGAATATGACGGGATGCCCGAAATTCTCGATAGTAAAAATGTATCTTGTCTGGATAGCGGTGATTTTATCGCGAATGGAAAAGTTATCAAATCAAGCCAGGTTTACGATCTATTTCAGCCAACGGTTGACGGATTACTTCAGGATTTGATTCCCAATACGCCGCTAGCCGACAAATTCGCCGCTTATATTGAAAATGAAAATCCCGAGAGTGTCTGGTTTTTTTATCCTAATGATGAGGATCTGGTAAAATTCACCGCTCCTTTTTGGCATCGCATGGCTCTTTTGGCTAGAAACTCCTATTTGCTTCGCGATCCCAAAGGGGCTTTGAGCTGGGACGAGATAAGAAAGATTTTTGACAATGCCGTAATCGCGGTTGCTGGCTGCAGCGTGGGAAATAGCATTATCCACGCGATGGTTAGAGATATAAGACCAAACCATTTCAAAATTGCCGATCTCCATAAGTATAAATTGACCAATGCTAACCGGGTATTTCTAGGATATAAAGATTTTGGTCAAAATAAGGCCGTGGTGACTGCTAAACAGATTCACGCCATAGATCCTTTTATGAAGATTTCAGTTTATGCCGAGGGCGTGCATGAAAAATATATTCATGATTTTTTAGCGGGAAATCCCGCGCTTGATGAGCCAAGGGCGACCATATTAGTGGAGGAAGTGGATGACCCGGAAACTAAAATACGGCTGAGAGAAACCGCAAGGCAAAATAAAATTCCGGTGGTTATGGCTTCTGATTTGGGTTCGGGGGTTCAGATTGATATCCGCAGATTTGATCTGGATGATAAGCTTTCCTTAGCGCCGTTTGTTGAGGACGACCGGCTTTATTCGGCGCTTAATGAATGGAAGAAAGATATGGGTAGTAAGCAAAAACTGTTTGAATTTTATTACACCATGATCGGAAGGCGCAGCGAAACAAAACTCCCGGAATTTAGTTCAGTGGCCTGGCGGAAAATACCGCTTTTATTTGGCGGCGTGGCGCAATTAGGATCAACGGTTATGACTGCTGGCGGGCTGATGGGCGAAACAGTGGCGCGTCTTTTGCTGGGTTGGAATCTTTCTGAGCGCAGATTCTTAGTAAAACACACCTTCGAAGTTTTTGAAGAAAAAGAGAAAAAACAATGAAAGATAATTTCAGGGCGTGGGAAATTGAGCCATTGCCGGAGGTGAATAATCTATCTAAGGCTGAAATGATGAAGCATCTTGCTGGCTGGGCTATTTTAGCTCCTAACGCGCATAACATTCAGCCATGGAAATTCATTCTAAATCCGGCAAAAAATACTATCGCCATTTGCCTTGATAAACGCGGCATATTGCATGCCTCCGATAAAGACGGCAGGCAGGCAGTAATAGGTTTAGGATGCAGTATCGCGAATTTACTTCTTGCTTCTAAGTATTACGGCCTCATAAATGAACTCCGCCTGCCTAGCGAGAACGAAACTTTAAAATTGGAGCCGGGAATTCTGGCCGAAATTGTTTTTAAGGAGTGGCAGCCGAAGATATGCGGCGAATTCTTTAATTTTATGAAAGCTATGAAAAATAGACGCGTGAATCGAGGCAAATATGACCCGCAAAAAGAGATACCGGAGGAATTTGAGAAGACTATATCTGAAACTGCTAAGATTTTCGGCACTAAGCTTTATACCATTCGCGATATGCTGACTAAAATTGCAATTTCCGAGATTCAATTTAACGCGGATCAGCACGTGATGTTTACCAAGAAATTTAGAGAGGAATTAAGAGACGTGATATTGCCGAACGATACCGATCAATATGTCGGCATACCCGGCGGCACTTTAGGATTAAGCGACGAAACGACCATTAAAGTTATTGACGAATTAAAAAGAGAGATGGCCGGCGATCCGGATGTGTTAAGCGGCAACGCCTATGTGGGCCGAGAAGGCATAAAAAGTTCTCCCTTGGTTTGCGTCATTGCTGGAAAAAACGATACGCCGCATTGGTGGTTAAAGGCCGGCATAACTTTTGGCGCCATAGCCGCTGCCGCCGAGGCCGCCGGATTAAATATCGCAGTTCACGCCGCCATAATCGAAGTGAAAATACTGCGCGCCTCGTTAAAGCTGAGGCTTTTTGCTTCTGAGACGCCGCTAGTTCTTTTCCGACTGGGATACGCGACTGAGAATAAACCACGCTCGCCGAGATTAAATGTAGAATCTGTAGTTGAGATTGTTAACTAGGGCCGGATTTTTTGTTATACTGAAAATAGCAGCTTGAAATAGGTTTAGAGATGAGAAAGGGAGGAGGGCAGGCCATGAAAGATCCTTATAAAACTGTAATTCCAAGGTTAACGCTTGATGAAATAAGAGGTTTGGTGAGATCTTTGCCGGAGCCGCATGAAAAGATTAGTTTAGGGAAGCGCGAACAACTTAATTTCGAAGTCTACCTTGTTAAGAAAATGCATAATCGGCAGTGGGAAAACCGGGTTTTATTGAAATTATTGCTGCACGCGCGAGGGTCTTTTTATGTCTATTCCGAATTGCCGCCGCTAGATAGCTATGATTTAAAATCACAGATATATTTAGTAAGGATCCGCTATAATGTTAAGATAGCCAACTCTTGCTATCCAGTTGAAGAGTGGGTGAGTACGCGTTTTATTCCTTACTATGGCGATCCTGAAAAATTTCGTGATATTGAAATGTTTGAATATCGCGGCCGAGGAATAGAATCTCAAATTGAAAAACGTTTATTGGATGTCGCAAAATTAGATTGGGGCTCTGTTGTCGGCGCTTCCGGACTTTGCGGCATAGAGCCTTTTTCCGCTTCAGAAAACATTGTTTCTCAAGAAAGCCTAGCGATGCGTTATACTTCTTTGGCTTTTGCTTTGATCGTGGCGCAATTCATTAAGAGTTGCGAGGGCTGCCCGCCAGCTTACTTAGCGGCTCAGGTAGCCGAAGAATTTGTGCAGGGAGTGCTGAGTTTTCGAGCGCAAAATCAGGTATTCCGGCCAAATTTTACTTTAGCCTCCGATTTGCTAATGATAAAAAATGCCAGTCAAGTGAAGCTTCGCCGCAATAATCGTTTGATTTATAATAGACCCCTCTATTTTTTTAATAGAAAGGCCCTGCTTGAACTCTTGAGGGATTTGATCAGAAAAGAAGTTTTGACTGCCAAAACCTTCGAGTATTATATGGGCGACTCGGCTTTGGCCAAGAGACTTCTAAACAGCGAAAGAGTGGCTGCGTCAGAGTTCGCCAAGTTGGGCCGAATCTTTACTGCTAGCGGCATGCTTTATGGCGCGAAAATTACCGGCGCCAAGCTCCGTAATATCCTCAAGAGGGTGCCAGACGGGCCCAAATTCAGAATTATGAAATTGAGCGAATTTATTTTAAGCCTGCGAAAGATGATTAGCGCCGCCGATAGCTTATAGGCAGTTCCCAAACTGCCTATTACTTTTTAATTTAGGACATGTCAAAATAAAGACGTGAACACCATTTTTCTAATTTCGCATATTATTGGCTTTGTTACGCTTTTAATTTTGGGACTGGCAGTGATCATCAGAAATTCTAAATCGGCTACGAACATATTATTCGTTGTTTTTGTTTTAGAATTTTTAATTTACCTCGTCGTTAATTATCTTTCATTAATCCCCAACCAGTCTTTAGATATGGCATTAACATGGATAAGATGGGTTATGGCGATCACTTCTTTTACCGGCCCCACCGTATTACTTTTGGCATATACTTTCCCTCGACCAGTTTTAACGGTGCCCCTTGGGTGGGTGGCAGTTCTGGGTTTGCTTGGTTTGGCGTCCGCCGCCTCCGCCCTATCTCCTTATTTATTCACTGAAGTGGTTGGCTATACGGCTAATAATGTTCCTCTCCCCAGTCCGGGACCTTTGATCGCAATCTATGCCATCTCTGTGCCCATGCTGTGGTTAGCCAGTTTCATCGTGCTCATTAGGAAATACAGAGGATCCTCGGGTTTAGAAAAATCGCAATTGGCTTATTTTTTGTCCGGCATTATCATCAACCTTTCGTATCTATTATTATTGGGCATTGTGGCCGTGAATATCTTTAAAACTTCGGCATTTATCCCTTTTATGCCGCTTAGTTTTGTGGCCCTTGCCATATTTATCGCCTATGCGATTTTACGGCACCGCTTTTTGGACATCCAGCCCAGTATCGCGCGAGCGGTTTCCTACATCTTTTTCATTGTCATAATAGCCGCGATCTACTCCGTCTTTTTTGTTTTCGGCCCGACTTTTTTGTTTGATATTTCTCTTGATTTGCCTATTATCATCGGTAGCATAAGCTTGACTGTCATCGCTGCATTAATTTTCCAGCCGCTTTACAAACGGATTACCAAATGGACCGGTAAACTATTTTTTCAGAGTCTTTACGATTCCGAAGAACTCCTGTCCAAACTTACGCATATCATGTCTTCAACCATTGACCTGAATGTTATGAGCCGGCAAATTTTGGCGACATTGGACGAGGAAGTAAAAATTACCAAAGCCGCCATTTTATTCTTAGACAATCATCGCATAATTTCTATCAAGGGTTCGGGCTATGACGTTGATTTATTGAAATCGCCTTTGGAAAAAATTATTCACAGAGAAATTATTTCCAGTTACCACGCTATTTTGTTTCAGGATTTGCGCGACGAAGCTGTTAAGGAAATCTTCCGCAAATATGAAATTGAGGCAATTTTCCCCATTACAGTAGGGCAGGAAGATATTGCTATTTTAATTACCGGAGCAAAAGCTTCGGGGAGTATGTATTCTTTGCAGGATTTAAAATTGCTTGATGTGTTTGCCTCCGAGGCCGGCTTGGCAATTAAGAACGCCGTTCTTTATGAGAATTTAAAAATTGTGTCGGAGGCGAAATCAAAATTTATTAGTGTGGTATCTCATCAATTGAGAACGCCTCTTTCCGGCATCCGTTGGAGTTTGGAAATGTTAAACCAAGAAGCCATGGATCCGAAAGAGAGTAAAACGTTTTTGGATAATTCTTATCAAAGTGTGATTTTTTTATCTGAACAGCTTGACGATATTTTAACCGCTCTGGATATTTACGACAAAAGAGTGTTTATTAAAAAAGACCCCTGCAATCTATTTCAGCTTTTCAAAGATAATTCTGAAGAATTTTCAACTTTGATAAAATCTAAAAAGTTAATTATTAAATATAATATTGACGATGTTGTTAGTTTGGTTCCCGCCGATCACGGTAAGCTTAAAAAGATAGTCAATACTTTAATGAAGAACGCGATTGTTTATTCTCCCAATGGTGGTAGGATTAGTATTACCGCGCGAAAAGAAACTTCCAACGACCGAAATCGAGCGGTTATTTCAATAAGCGACGAGGGGATCGGCATTACCGAATCGGAACGGGAGCATATTTTTGAAGAGTTCTTCAGGAGCGATAAGGCCAGAACGGCGCTGCCCAATGGTCTTGGATTAGGCATTTTTATCGCGCAAGCGTTTATTAAAGCGCATGATGGCGATTTGTGGTTTTATTCAGAAGGTCGAAACAAGGGCGCAGATTTCCACTTTTCGTTGCCGCTTGACTAGTGTATAATAAAATTTATGAAAATAGTCATTGTTGAGGACGAAGAAATATTGCTTAAAGTCTTAAAAGAGAAATTCGAAAAGGCGAATTTTGATGTTTGGTCGGCGATTAACGGAGATGAGGCTTTCGCGGTCATAAAGAAAACTTTGCCGGATATGGTTGTCTTGGATTTAATCTTGCCCGGCAAAAGCGGCTTTGAAGTTCTTCAAGAATTGAAATTGGATGCCGAAACAAAGTTAATTCCCGTGATTGTTTTGTCTAATCTTGGTCAAGATGAGGATATCAAGAAAGCCCTGCAAATGGGCGCCGAAGATTATATCGTAAAGACTCAGCATCCGATTAATGAAGTAATAGAAAAAGTTAAGGCGAGAATACTAAGCAAATCAAGATAAAATGTAATACCAATATACTAATGCATTCGAATGATACTAATAATACGAATGATAAATAAAAAGATTAGTATTCATTCTTATCATTAGTACAATTCGTATATTGGTATCGTTTAGCGCAAACGTATGGCTAAAACGCTATTTCTAATTGAAGACGACAAGGCCCTAATTGAGACTATTTCCGAATTTCTTCGGAGCAAAGGATATATTATAGAAACGTCTTATAACGGCGAAGAGGCCTTAAAAATGTTGCCGGTGGTACGGCCAGATTTAATTCTTTTGGATCTTATTCTGCCGGAGATGAATGGCATTGATTTTCTGAAAAAAATCCAGCTGGACAACACGGAATTTGCTAATATCCCGGTCTTAGTATTAACCAATCTTCAGGGAGACGAAGAAACGTTCCAAAAACTAGGGCTAAAAATAGATGGTTATTTTATAAAGGCCAATACCTCCCTTGAAGAACTGAGCGAAAAAATTAAAGACGCGTTGTTTGAAAAAGTAGGCATAAAAGTGCATGGCTACTTGATAAAATCAAATATATCATTGGCTGAATTGCATAATAAAATTAAAGAAATTTTAGCTTAGTCCCACGCCCTTGGGTTTTTTGCCCTCAATTTGAATTTTTTTAAGTTTTAGCCGGCCATCAATTAATTCGGCCTCTAATAATTTAATCCTTTTGCCGTCTTGTATTGTCCAAACGCCGGGTTTGGGATTCAGGGCGCGAATTCGGCGCTCAATATTAATAGCCCCTTCTAAATTTGCGCCGTCCTGAACCTCTCGGTCCTGAGCTCGGGGTCGAAGGACTTGCCGAAGAATTTCCGGATTTATATAAGCATCTTGAGTTGTGAATTTTTTAGTATAAGTCGCCTCTGATCCGTTTTGCGGACGCGGCTTAATTTCGCCCTTGAGGTATTGCGGCAATGTCTTAATTAATAAATTAGCCGATAATTCCGCCAATCTTTTAAGCAAGCTCCCGTAATTATCCTCATCTCTAATTTCTAATTTCTCGTTTCTTAAAACCGGCCCATGGTCTACTTTTTCATCCATAAGGAAAACCGTTGCGCCTGTTTCTTTTTCGCCATTTAGTATCGCGGTTTGAATTGGCGTTGGGCCGCGATATTTGGGCAATAAAGACGGGTGGACGCCGATAGCGCCGAGGCGGGGGAGTTGGATAATTTCTTTAGGTAAGATTTTCGCGTAAGCAGCCACTATGAAGAAATCAAACGGCATTGAATTATGAAGCATGAATAATGAATTATGAAATTCGGAGTCCAGTTTTTCTGGTTGAATAACTTTAATTTTATTCCTAATTCCTAATTTATAATTCATAATTCTCGTTTTGACTGGCGGTGGAGTAATAATTTTTTTCCGTCCGACTGGGCGGTCGGGATTACAAACAACTGCCGCTGGCGCTAAATCGGCATCAATAAGTTTTTTCAGAATTATGGCGGCAAATTCAGGAGTGCCAAAGAAAATGAATCTTGAATTATGAAGCATGAATTATGAATTTACTTTAATTTTTCCCTCGTTATTATCCATAATTCATTATTCACGATTCATGCTTCTAGGAAATTTTGCTTTATCTATAAATAGTTTTCCATTAAGATGATCTACCTCATGCTGAAAAACGCGGGCTAAAAATCCCCAAGCCTTAATTTTGATTTTTTTACCTTGCGCGTCAAAACCTTTTAAAGTAATTTTGTCCGATCTTTCTACCGCGCCGAATAAGCCGGGAACGCTTAAACAGCCCTCGCTAAGCATCGCCAATTTTTCCGATTGGCCTTCAATTTCCGGATTAAAAATCGCGTAAAACTTAGAGCGGCCTTTTTGGCTGGGAACTTCGGCGACAAATAATCTTAAGTTCAGGCCGACTTGATTGGCGCTTAGTCCGACGCCATCGGCCGCTTTCATAGTTTTGCGCATTTTTTCCAAAAGTTCTTTGATTTCTTTTTTGGTAAATTTAGAAAAATCAAAAACGCCAGTTTTTCGACGCAAAAATTTCTCATCCTTTTTATTTTGTATAGTTAAAATATCCATTTAGGGCTAGAGTATAGGATTTGGGGTTGTTCTGAAAATTCCGTCCCCTAAATTCTAAATCTTAACTTCTAAATTCAGTATTCACGTTATTTTGAAACGGATTCGCGTTGTTCGCGATTACTTCGTTGTAGCACTTTCATAAAATACGCGCCTTTATTTTTAATATCCTTCTTTTCCGCTACTTGCTTGGCTAGCTGTATTAGTTTATGTCCGTCATAATTTTTCGCAAGTTTGATATATAGGGCTTTATGCCGAGGATCTTCAAGAATAGCCGCGATTTCCAAACCAATCAATTGGTGGGGCTGATGAACGCGGGATTTTTTGGACCTTTCCCGCATTGTATCGAAATATTGTTCACTGGAATCCTTAAGTGACTTCATATTATGATTATACCAAGATGAAACGGCGTTTGTTTATTGCTATTAATCTGCCGACGGAAATTAAACGGGGCATAGAAAAAGAAGCGGAAAGGTTAAAGCCAATCTTGGATCCATCGGTGAGATTTTCTCATCCCGAAAATTGGCACCTTACTTTGTCATTTTTGGGCTACCAAGATGATCAAGATATTAATTTGATAGTCAATTCAATGCAAACTGCGACGCCCAAATTTTCACCTCCAACGATTAAGTTTAAAAAAATTCTTTACGGCCCTCCTGATAAATCTCCAAGAATGGTTTGGATTTTGGGCGCGCCGGAAACCTCGACGATCTTAGGCAAAATTAAAAATGAGCTGGAAGACACCCTTTTACAAAATGGCATCGGGCTTAAAATTGAAAAACGTTCGTTTTCCGCCCATTTGACTCTGGCAAGATTTCAAGGAATTCCGTCAAAGTCTTTGCTGAAAATTGAAAAAGATCTATCGCTCGAGTTTGAAGCCGAAAGCCTGGATCTTATGGAATCAACGCTTAAACGTTCCGGGGCGGAATACGCGGTTTTATTAAAAGTGGCTTTTAAAAGCGATTTGTAATAAGATAAATAAGATTCCACGCGAATATATATGCGAATGTTTGCGAATGATATGCTAATATTCGCATAAAATTCGTAAAGATTCGCACCAGTCATTCGCATGTAACACCATGAAATTTACTTCCAAACAAATAATTTTGGCGGTCTCCGCGGTAATGATTGCCGCTCTGCTTAGCGGCGGCTTTTATTATTTTGGTTATAAAACCGGCGTTCAACAATCTAAAACCATTATTATCGAGGAAGCGCGCAATATTGAAACTCCGGAAAAAATCGGGGTGGATTTCAGCGTTTTTTGGCAAGCTTGGGAAAAACTTAAAGAAGAACACGTTCGCGGCGCCGAAGCCAAAAATCAAGATTTAGTTTATGGCGCGATTTCCGGAATGGTTGATTCTCTGAAAGACCCCAATACTAATTTTTTCCCTCCCGAAGATTCAAAGAAATTCGAAGAGGACGTTAATGGCAGTTTTGGCGGCATCGGCGCCGAAATCGGCATCCGCGACGATCAATTGGTCATTGTCGCGCCGCTCAAGGGATCGCCCGCGGAAAGAGCGGGATTAAAAAGCGGCGATAAAATTTTGAAAGTTGATGACAAGGTTACGGCAGGGATGAAAGTCAATGACGCGGTTAAAATTATCCGAGGCGAAATAGGCGCCAAAGTAGTCTTGATGATTTCACGAAAAGACTGGGAAAATCCCAAAGATATTTCCATCGTCAGAGAAACGATAATTATTCCAACGGTTGATTGGGAAATGAAAGAGGGAAATCTGGCGCACATAAAACTTTATAATTTCAGCGAAAACGCCCCCTTGGCTTTTTACAAGGCCGGATTGGAGGCGCTTCTTAACGGCGCCCAAGGAGTTATTTTGGATTTAAGAAACGATCCCGGAGGTTTTTTGGAAGTAGCGGTGCATTTAGCCGGTTGGTTTTTAGAAAAGGGGAGTACGGTGGTAGCCGAAGAATTTCGCTCCGGCAATAATCGAACCTTCGCGGCTCAAGGCAATGAAGCGTTAAAAGATTTGCCTGTAGTGGTAATTATTAATCAAGGTTCGGCGTCGGCCTCGGAGATTTTAGCTGGCGCGCTTCGAGATAATCGCGGCGTTAAGCTAATCGGAGAAAAAAGTTTCGGAAAGGGGACTGTTCAGGAATTATTTCGGCTTAAAGATGATTCATCCATTAAAATAACCGTTGCCCGCTGGTTGCTGCCAAATGGCCAGGTAATTGATGAGAACGGACTGCAGCCGGATTACGAAGTTAAATTGACCGAAGAAGACGCGAAAGCCGGCAAGGATCCGCAATTGGAAAAGGCGATAGAGGTTTTGAAAGCAGAGCTTTCAAAATAATTGAATTATGAAATAAGTACGGATAATGACTCCGTTCCTTAATTCATTATTCCTAATTCATAATTCAAGTTCCACAATGAAAGTCTTATTATTACTGGACGTTAAAAAGGTGGGGAAGAAGTATGACGTCAAAGAAGTATCCGACGGTTATGCCCGGAATTTTTTAATTCCTAAAAAATTAGCGGCGGCGGCTGATGAAAAAATGATGAAAATTAAAACTGACTGGGAAAAAGAGGAAAGCCGAAGCCTGGAAGAACGGAAAGCAAGGGCGGCGAAACTGAAAAATGAGATATTTGAATTTTATTTAAAAACCGGCGAGAAAAACGAGGTTTTTAGTTCAATTAAGGGCCTTGATATTAAAAAATCCTTGCTGGAAAAAGGATTTGAAGGCGCGGAGGTCGTTTTGGATAAACCCATTAAAACAATGGGAGAGCATTTGATTGAGGTGAATTTTGGCAAGGGCGTTCTCGGAAAAGCGCGGGTTATAACACGTGCACAATCTTGATATAGCGTCGGCGGCCGTCAAAACGGGTCTTTTTGCCGGAAACAAATTTAACCACGCCGGTTTTTAACGCGTATAATGTGTCGTCCCCGGCTCTTGCCACGTTATCGCCCGGCGAATATCTTGCGCCTCTTTGTCTAATAATAATTTCGCCGACGTTAATCTTTTCGCCGTGGTTTATTTTGATGCCAAGACGTTTGGCGGCCGAATCCCGTCCTAATTTAGTTGAACCTCCGGATTTAGTATGTGCCATACTTGTCTAAAAATTATAAATAATTTTTAGCTACAAGCATGAGCAATCCGCCAGTTGGCGGAGAAGGCGGATGCCATACCTATAGCTAATTGTTATAGTATAGAGTATAGTATACAAAAGCCATGCCGTCAAATCCCTAAAAACTTGTCTATGTAGGTCTGCGAAATACGAAAAAATACAATGTTTTTTAGAATTAAGTTTTGGTTTCAGGAACACAAGCGGGAAATAGTTCTTTTTGCCCTGCTTTTTTTGATAAGTTCAATTAGTTTCGGTTTAGGATATTTATTCGCCAGGGAATCAAACACGGCGCCGATAATTATTGAAAAAAATTCAGTGGGCTTGACAGATTCTGTGGATATGCTATAATGGAAATAGAACCTTAAAAAACCTACCTGCCTCGATCAGAGGCCCCGAAAAACAGCATTTTAAATAAATATAGGGGCCTCCGATCGGGTGCAGGTGGGTAGGCGCAGCCACTCGAGCACCCCCCGGGAATCCTAAGGGGGAAACCGCCTTGGGCAAGGCCGCGTCGCGAAAGCGAGGCGGCGGAGGGGGAACTTAGCCTTGATCGCCCTGATCTGATTGGGGTACGGCAGTTGTCATTCAGGAAATGGGAACCCTCTGGATGCGTACCACTGTCGTCATGGCACTTCCCCCTCCACTGCGCCTGCGTCTGAAAAAGTTGCAGATCAGGGTTGCCGCAGGCAATCCTGATGCGCCCCTCCGTCGGTCGGAGGGGCCTCTTTTTACCCTAAACGGTCATTTTGAATAAAAATACGAAGTCCTTTTAGCCAAATTTTCATCGCTTTCCAGAACGGTAAAATCGAAATCAGATAATTTAATTCCACCAAACCTTTAATAACCCATCCTATTAATCCCGAGACAACAATCGGGCCGAATTTAGCAACCGCCCACTTTCCGCCGACAGGTATGATATAAGGGTAATCCATCGGCTTGTAGCTTTTGATTCGGGGTTTATAGTTTTTAAATTCTATAGATTTGATTTGTTCTATAATATTGCGCGCCGCGACATTGGCTTGAGATATGGCGGCTCGAGCAACTCCGGGAATCGGTTTTCCGGTAACAATATCATAAAAACAAACCGCATCGCCAATGCCATAAATTTTCCCGTACAATTTGAGGTTTGAACTTTGTGGTAAACATTCCATTTCACCGGCAACCTCGATACGCCCTCTTTTTTCCGTTTTTAAAGGCAAAGTTGCCACCAGAGGGACTGCTTTGACTCCGCCAGTCCAAATCAAAATATCGTAAGACATTTCACGTTTGCTTTTCAAAATAGCTTTCCCGGGCCGAATAAGTTCAATGGAATCGCCGACTGATACTTCCACGCCCAAATTTTTTAATCGTTTTTGAATCTTATTGACAATTTTTGGATGAAACCCGGGCAGAATCGTCAAACTTGCCTCAACTATCGTAACTTGAGAAACGCATTGCCTAATGTCTTTTTTTAATTGGCAAAGCCATTCTTGAATTTCACCGGCAAGTTCCACCCCCGTTGATCCGCCTCCTCCTATGACAATTTTTATAATATCCTTGCCTAAAGCCGCCAAATCCAAAATTTTATCCCGAATCTTTAATGCGTCTATAAAAGTTTTTAAGGCGAAAGAATTTTCTTTTAGGCCCTCTATGTCAAAATAGTTTGTTTCCGAACCAAGCGCCAAAACTAAATAATCGAATTTTAGTTCTTCATGGGTGACTTCAAACGCTTTGCAATGAACATCGCCGTTTATCAGATCGATTCCTTCGACTTGGCTGTTGATAAATTTTATGGGCAGATTTTTAATTACTTCCGCCATCGGGAAAGTAATAATTTCTTTGATTTGAAAATAGTTGGCAGTTTCTTTAGATGTGGTGGCAGCCTCGTACAATGTTGGCGTGAAGGTTTGGTAATTATTTCGGTCAACCAAAACCACTTTGTATTTATTGGCTAGATTCAGATTTTTGATTTTCTTGGCAATTAAAACAGCGGCTCGCAAACCGCCGAAGCCAGCGCCCAGAACTACAATGGATTGTTTTTCGGCCATACCATCATTATATATTTAAGTGTTATAATTTTAAAATGCGGTTTTTAAGCAAGCTGACAGATCATAATTTAGGCAATCGAATCGCGCTGCTGCGAGTTGATTTTAATATTGATTTTTCGGCAATAAGATTGGGACAAGACTTGCTACGTCTAGAAGCTGTTTTGCCGACGATAAAATTTTTATTGGAACGCGGCGCCAAAGTAATTATCCTAAGCCATCGCGGCCGCCCCGCCCCAAAGAGAAGCGAGGCTTCGAAGAGGGTTGAGTTTTCTCTAATATCGTTTGTTTCGATTCTAGAAAAAAAGCTAAAACAGAAAGTCGGTTTTACCTCCAATCTATCGACATCGCAAGTCCATAGATTGTTGCGGAACTGCCGTATTGTTTTGTTGGAAAATCTTCGATTTTGGCCCGAGGAAGAAAAAAATGGCCTTAATTTTGCCAAAAAATTGGCTAAATTAGGCGATTTTTACGTTAATGACGCGTTTGCCGTATGCCATCGAAAGAACGCGTCAGTCGTTCAATTACCGAGATTATTGCCGTCATACGCCGGGCTTTTATTGGAAAAAGAAATAAAAATGTTGTCTACGCTTATAAAATCGCCCCCAAGGCCGTTTGTTCTGATATTTGGAGGGGCCAAAATTAAAGATAAGCTGCCGGCCATCAAGAATCTTTTATCAAAGGCTGATGCCCTGCTGTTGGGTTCTTCAGTTTTGCAGACAAAAGAACGATTGCCTTATTCAAAAAAAATACACAAACCGGCCGATTGGATTATGAAAGATGGAAAAATACTGGACATCGGCGCGTTAACGGTTGATGATTACAGAGTTTGGATTAAAAATGCGAAAATGATTTTATGGAATGGGCCGCTTGGTAAAACTGAAGATTCTCGTTTTGCGAAAGGATCAATCGAAATTGCCAAAGCGCTAATTCAAGGCAAGGCATTTTCTATAATTGGAGGAGGGGAGACGACGGCGCTTTTTTTGAGCGTAATTTCTAATTACCAATCGTTAATTTCTAAAAATAAACTGTTTCTTTCCACTGGCGGCGGAGCAATGTTGGAATTTTTGAGCGGGAAAAAATTACCGGGCATTGAAGCTCTGAAATAATGAAAAATATAATTATAATTTATCATGCTGATTGTTCCGACGGTTTCGGTGGGGCTTACGCCGCCTGGAAAAAATTCGGCGATAACGCCACTTATATTGCCGGTAAGCACCACGAACTGCCGCTGACTAATCTAAAAAACAAAGAAATTTATTTCATTGATTTCATCTATCTTGCTGACGCTTTAAGACTGCTAATGAAAAACAATCGCCGCGTTACGGCCATTGACCATCATATCTCGGCCAAAGCGCTGGCGAAAACCACTCAGTATTATTCTTACGCGCTGAACCATTCCGGCGCCGTATTGGCTTGGCAATATTTTCATCCGCAAAAGAAAGTGCCACAGTTGTTGCGCTACATTGAAGACACGGATTTATGGAAATTTAAACTGCCCAAAACGAAAGAAATTTTTGCTTATCAAAATCTTTTTGAGCGGAACTTCAAAGTTTGGGATAAAATGATTTGCGATTTTGAAAATGCCAAAAAACGGCAGGAGGTCGTTAAAAACGGAGGCCTGATTCTGAAATACGAGGATATATTGATCAAACGTCTGGTGAGCAATGCCGAAACGGTGGAATTTGTCGGCCATAAAACCCTGGCCGTTAATTCGCCGGTGCTGATGTCGCAGATCGGTCACGAGTTGGTCAAAAAGATGCCCCCGATTGGCATCATTTGGAACAAAAAAGAAGGTAAAATTGTAGTTTCGCTCCGTTCCGATGGCAAAGTTAATGTGGCTAAAATCGCGGAACGCTACGGCGGCGGAGGACATAAAGCGGCCGCTGGGTTTTCCTTAGATGCCGGTAAAAAAATGCCATGGATAAATTATTCCCCGAAGAAAAAATAATCATATATACTGATGGCGGCTCCAGAGGCAATCCCGGCCCTGCCGCTATTGGGGCGGTTGTCGGTTCAAAAAAATACGGCGAATATATCGGTGAAGCTACTAATAATGTCGCCGAATACAAGGCTTTGATTTTTGCTTTGAAAAAAGCGAAGGCGTTATTAGGGAAAAAGCAGGCGGCGGAAACTGATGTGAAAGTTAATTTGGACAGCGAGTTATTGGTTAAACAGCTGGATGGCCATTATAAGATTTTGGACATCAACCTTCAGCCGCTCTTTATAGAAGTCTGGAATCTTAAACTTGATTTCAAGAATGTTGAGTTAAAACATATCCCGCGCGAGAGGAACAAGGAAGCGGACAGGTTAGTCAACGAAGCGCTGGACAAAAGAATATAAAAAAGCGGCTAATTGCCGGAAATTTTATTCCTTGTCAACTAATAAAAATACCTCGTCTTAAGACAAGGTATTTTTAGCGGCTAGCAATTCGTAAGCCGGATTCTGTCTAATCCGATTAATCATCGGATCGAGACGATCATTTATCTGGGATCAACATTGCTGTTGACCTCTGGCGGCACTCCCTAAAACAACTTGCGTTGTTCGGGCTCGGCCTTGCGCCCAGTAAGGATTTAGCCGTTTCACATCCGCTTTTTATCCCTATAGCGGATCTGGACCTTCTACGTTAGGATGGGGTCCGTCCGACTCTTTCGCGTCGGACCGTCTCTGTTCGCACCTCTTCCGCCGGTTGGCGGATGACGGCTGTTAGCCGCTACCTTTTTATCCCGCCAATGGCGGGAGGGTGTCCGGACTTTCCTCTCCTCGGCCTACGCCGAAGAGCGATCGCCTGAATTACCAGCCTTTTAAATACTAGCATGTTCTTATGCGCTTGACAAGGGGTAGAATATAGTTCATAATGCCAAAAAAGGAGGTGGCGGATGGCTTCAGTCGTAAGAGTGCTAAGTGTCCTGCGACAAGATAATAAAGCTTGCCGAGTCAAGGTTGCTGTCTGTGACGAAACGGGCGCAGAAGACTATGTCGCGACCTTTGTGTTTCGTAACGGCAAAATGCGGATTCGCGACGCGCATCCAAAAGACGATCGGGGCCGTTGGTTTATCCCGCCAAAGTACTTTGGGTCGCTGAGAAAAACGGCGGCGGCGATCATTTACGAAAATCGCGCAATACCTAAAGCGGCTCGATAATTATCGGCCGCTTTTTACTTTGAGCCAACGTCCAAATGACTTAAGGCATACTCCATATTCGCGTCAACTTTTTTGCCGGGATTAAAGATATTATTAGGATCAAAAATATTTTTAACCTCTTTGAATAATTTGTAAATTTTATCGCCGTACATCGCTTTTAGATAAAAACCTCGGATAAGTCCGTCATTGTGTTCGGCGGTAATCGAGCCGCCAAAATCCAAAACTAATCTATAAACCTTTTCAGAAAGCTCGGGGATAATTTTTCGCGATTTTGGATCTGCCAGATTCATCAAAGGAATAATATGGAAATTGCCGTCGCCGACATGGCCGGCAACGGTATAAATAAGACTATATTCGCTCAAAATTTGGTTAAGTTTTGGCAAGAATTCCGGCAGTTTTTCTGGCTTAACCACAAAGTCATCAATAAACGGCGCGGTGCGCAGTCCGCGAATGTGATGGCGAAGCAAATTAAAACTTTCTCTCCGCATCACCCAATATTTTCGGGCCTCTTTTTCATTTCTAGTAGCCCTCATTTTTATTTTCAATGATTGAAGGTCGGTTTTGGCCGCTTCGATTTTTTCGTCAACTTCCGCGATTGAATCGCCGGTAAATTCCGCGAGTAGGATCAATTTCGGGAATCCGCTGGTTAGAATAGTCCAAAATTCCGGCAGAAATTGCCAAGCCAATGAAAAAATATTTTTGGCCCTAAGAAGTTCTACGAATTCCGGTAAAAATCTTATTACAAGCTTAAGAGTGTTGTCGTCATATGATTCAAAACTTTCAGGGCGATGTTTCAAAACTTTAGAAACGATTTCGGCCAAAGGTTTAATATCCTTTAAAAATATCACCAAAAGCTTGGAGTGGGTTTTTGGTTTAACTAATTTGAATTTAATCTCGGTGATTATGCCCAATGTTCCCTGGGAGCCGACGAATAATTTTGTTAAATCAAAGATATTCCTATCCCAAACATCCCAAAGCAAGTAGCCGGCTGAATTTTTAGAAACTTCGGGCTTCGCCTTTTTAATTGCGTCATAATTATCTTCCGCTAGCTTATAAATTTTTCTGTAAATTTCTCCTTCAAAATTTTGAAGCTTTATTTTTTCTTCCAGCTCCGACTTAGTCAACGGCGAAAATTGATATTCATTGCCGTCACTCAAAACTACTTTCAATTCTTCGATATATTTTTCGGTTTTTCCGTAAGCCAAAGTTTTCTCTCCGCCGGCATTATTGGCCGCCATGCCGCCAACGGCGCAGATTTCTCTCGAAGCGGGATAGGAAGGCAATAAAAGATTATGTTTCAAAGTTTCTTTTTCAAAATCGCGATAAAAAACGCCCGGTTCGGTTAAGGCGTAATTATCGCCAATTTTTTTAATATGATTAAAATACTTAGTAAATTCGACAACTATTGATTCGCCTAACGGCCCGCCGGTCATATCGCTGCCCGCCGAACGGGGAGTAAGATGAATTTTTTGATCAAGATTTTTATTGACAAATACAACAAGATTTTTTATGTCGTCAACGTCTTTTGGAAATACCACAATCTGAGGCTTAATTTCAAATAAGCTGGCGTCGCGGCTATAAAATTTTAACGTCGCTTCATCCTCTAAAACTTCGCCTTTCAAAAAATTAAGCTGATTTTTCAAATTCGCCATCATTTAATTATACTATCTTTTTATTAGATAGATTGCTTCGCGCTTGGTATCTAATTTTTTTTCAAAACGGGCGTCGCTTTCTAAAAATGAATTTACTGACGGATTTTGCTGTTTAGTAAGGACAATGTATTTCGCGTTAAAATTCCGAACAAGAACTTCATAAGTGTCTTCCAGCATTTCTTCGGCGCAGGCAATCGCGCCGCAAGTTTTTTCCGCGACAAGATCCGCGGAAAGATAATGAAATTTCCAATAAAGCTCCGGATTATACGAGTATTGGAAAATCGGATCCAGCCCTCCCACATAGTAATTCTTTTGATTCCAGAAAAATAACGGTGAAAAATCGCTCCAATGAAGATTAAAAACAATATCGCCGGGGTCGCTATTATTTTTTAGCCAAAGCGCCGCCTCTTTTAATTTATCGGGGGGCAGGGCATTATTGGCAAGACTAATCGTGTTTTTATAGCCGGAATAAAAAAACGTGAACAATAAAACGCCCATAATTGCCGCCAACGCCGCGTTTTTTATAGATTTTTGATGTCGCGTTGGCAAAGATAAGATAATATAAGTGAACACCGCGCCGACAAAAAGAAGCGAGAATCCAACCCAAAATCCGTAGGCCTTTCTGGCAACCAGCATTGTTAAAAAGAAAAATACCGTTGACAGCAGTAAACTGCTCCAAAGAAAGGTTTTTCTAAAAGCCGGCAGCGCCGGAATTTTTTTTATCAAAACCCAAATAAAAATTGCCATTGCCGCGCCCCATAACAGCATTAAGGGCGTAAAATTTTTGAATAACGTCGCGATGCTGAGCGGCAAATTTTCGTTGCCGAAGAGAAGAGGCAGTCCGCTTTGCTTTTCAAAAATCAATTTAAAAATCTGAATATAAAAAAGCTTGGCCGCGTTTATCGCCTCCGGCCGAAACAACCAACCGGTTATTATGCCGCCTAATACGGCAGCGATTTTATGCCACTCGACTCTTTTCTCTATAAATAAACGCGTCACGATAACCGCGCCAAGAAGCGCGAAGGGAAGCCAAGCGAAATTCATATGAAACCAAACCAAGCCCGAGCTAATAAGAAATACGCTCCAAGCTCCGCCGCTTATCAAAAAAGAAAAAAGCAAAATGCCCAGTCCGAAAGATAATAATTGCGGCCGGGTCATCAAAAAAGAAAACAATACGTTAGGGGCGGAGAATAACAGTAGAAGCGGCCACAAAGCGGCAAATTTCAAATCATGTCTTCTGGCTGCCAAATAATAAAGCGTCAGCGCGAAAACAGTAAGGAATACGCCGGCCAGTTTAATCGCGAAAGCTGGATTATTAAAAAACGAAAAGGGGAGCATAAACAGTCCGAAGCCGTACCAAAGCGATGAGGACAGTGTTTTTATAACAGTGTATGGGAGTGAAGAAAGTTCCGTATTGAAAATTCCCTGACTGCGATATAACGACCCCAGTCCTAAATAATAAAAACTATCCGGCTCGGGAATATTCGGCGAAGAGAAATGAAAAACCGCCGCGACTATGATGAAAAGGGCAATTGCGCAGAGCCGCTGATATTTTTTAAACATCGTTTCCTTACTTAAACGCGAATTTTTCGCGCAGACTTTTGAAAAAATAATCTTTATCCAATTCGGCAAAAGTTATTAAGCGGGGCGATCCGGTTACCTTAATAAGATCGCCTTTTTCGATGGAAAAGATAATTTCTCCGTCGGCTGCCAAAATTACATCAACCGGCGCGCCGGTTTTAGTAAGCGAAAGAAGTCCTCGCTTCCTGAAATTATTGATTTTTAACGTAATTTCTCTGTCACGCTCAATGACAATGCTTGGAGTCGGAATATTGTGATCGAGCAGTTCCGTCAAAATCAGACATTTTATATCCGGCATAACAATCGGCCCATGAGCCGATAAATTATAAGCAGTGGATCCTGTCGCGGTTGATATTAATACGCCGGTTCCCCGAATATACTGAACCGGACATTTTTCAATGCTTACCTCAATTTCCATAAGTCCCAACGTATCTTGAATGGCTATATCGTTAAGCGCGTTGGTAGAAAATATTTTTTTGCCATCACGGATAACTGCCGCTTCAATCATTGTGCGTTTAACCTTTTCATACTGACCGTTAAAAAATTTTTCCAATGCCGGCAAAAATCTTTTAGGTTCGCGGACGGAAGCCAAAAAACCAATTTGGCCAAGATTCAGTCCGATAATAATTGAACGGCTATTTTGATATTTGCGGGCGGCTTCAAGAATGGTTCCGTCGCCGCCGAGCGCTATAACTACGCGGGGATTTTTCGCGTCATACGACAGCGAAAGGCCGCGCTTATTCAGCCATTTTTCGATTTTGTTCGCCCAGCGAATCGCCAAAAAATTATCCTGGCGATAAAATAAGCAAACCGGTTTCATTGACGGATTTTTCATGCCGATAGTGGGTTTCGGTCCCGCC
>Ga0209542_10002518_pt1 | contig 40848 bp, 42 predicted proteins | sample RifCSPhighO2_01_FD_184028 | JGI IMG/M metagenome (GOLD analysis project Ga0209542, IMG submission 184028) | Soil microbial communities from Rifle, Colorado - Rifle CSP2_plank highO2_0.1 (SPAdes) (version 2) | ecosystem: Environmental > Terrestrial > Deep subsurface > Rock core/Sediment ... | reverse complement strand
GATAGGCCATGCTTCTGGCGTAGTTTTCATAGACCATCTTTTTTATGAGATTTATGCTGGTAATATCCCCTTAATCCTACCAGCGACGGCGCCGCAGGGGTATTACCGATGTATCTCATCTTCTTCATTTTTTTACAATTTTACGACTTGCGATGTCGTAAATCGGCAATCGCCTCATCCAAAAGTTCAAAATAAAGATTTAATCCGATGCGGAAGGCGGTGCCGGACTGGGCGCGGCCTAAAATATTTCCGGCGCCACGGATTTCAAGATCTCTTTTGGCAAGCTCCAGTCCCGCTCCAAGCCAAGAATAACGTTCCAAAGCCTCAAGCCTCTCTGCGGCTTTTTCCTTTAATTGTTGCGCGGGATAAAGAAAATAAGCAAAAGCCTCTTTGTCTCCCCTGCCTATCCTGCCTCTTAACTGATGCGCCTGCGAAAGGCCGAGTTTTGTGGAATCCTCCACAATCAAAGTATTTACGTTGGAAAGATCAAGCCCGTTTTCAATAATTGTAGTTGAAACCAAAAGATTTAATTTTCTTTCGCGAAATTCATGCATTGTTTTTACAATTTTTTCTTCCGGCATCCTGCCGTGCAAAATGCCGATCCTCGCCGCGGTTTTTAATTTTTTTAATTCTTCTAAAAGCTGCGGAATTTTATGGATGCGGTTGGCTAAAAAATAAATCTGGCCGTTCCTTGCGAGCTCAAATGTGATTGCCTCTTTAATGATGTTTTTTCCGCCAGAGGCGGATCCGCCTTTGGCGGAATTTTTCGGCAAAACATAAGTTTTAATCTCAAGTCTTCCTTCCGGCGGAGTTTCAATGGCGGAAATCGCGCGGATGCCGGAAAGCGCCAAATGCAGAGTCCGAGGAATGGGAGTTGCGGAAAGCGTAAGCATGTCTGGAGTGACTATTTTTTTCCCGCTAGAGGCGGATCCGCCTATGGCGGAAAATTTTTCCTTATGAGATACGCCGAACTTTTGCTCTTCGTCTATAATCAAAAGCCCCAAATTTTTAAACTTTATTGTTTTAGATAAAATTTTGTGCGTGCCAATGACGATGTCAATGCTTCCCGCTTCAATCTTTTTCAAAATTTCTTTAACTTGCGAGCCGCTTTCCAGCCGCGTGAGCCGCGCCGCCTCTACCCCAAAACCCGAAAGTCTTTTTTTAAAAACTTCCGTGTGCTGGTCGGCCAAAATAGTTGTCGGCGCCATCACAGCAACCTGTTTTTGATTTAGCGCGGCGCGGAAAGCAGCAAGTACCGCAACTTCGGTTTTTCCAAAACCAACATCCCCTGTAAGAACTCTGTCCATCGGCGCATTTTTAGACATATCCGAAAAAATTTCTTCAACCGCTTTTTTCTGGTCCGGAGTGTATTCATAAGAAAAATTGGAAATTAGTTCTTCTTCCAAATCCGGAAAGGCTTCGTAGGGCCAGCGCACTGCGGTTTTTCTCTCTGCTAAAGTTTTTAAAAGCTCTTTGGCGTAAGCGACAATGTCCTCTTTGGCTTTTTTCTTGGTTAAATTCCACGCCCGCGTGCCAAGCCTATGAATCTCCGGTTTTTTAAAACCCAGATAAGGAGAGAGTTTTTTAATTTGAATTGTTGGAACAAAAAGAAGGTCCGGGAAATTGGGGCGATCTCGCGGCGGCGCGTATTCAATAATAATGTCCGCGTCTTTCTGCGTTTCAGTCTGCGTGAGTCCGCGGTATACACCGATGCCGTGGTCAATATGGACGACGTAATCTCCGTTCGCAAATCCAGTAATTTTCTTCGCGCTTAACCCTTCCCCGAAACGGGGCGGGCTCCGACGCGTCTCAGAAAAATTCTGGATTTGCTCCGATACGGATGCTATAATATTCCCCTCAAACTCAAACGCGAAAATTTTATCCGAATTTATTGGAAAAATATGCACAACTCCGCCTCTCTGCGAAAACTCTCCGCGATGTTGAGCCTCCCAAACTTTCGTGTAACCAAGCTCCGCGATATTTCTTAAAAACTCCGAAAGCTTGATTTGCTTGCCGACCTCAAAAATCAAAGCATTTCTTCTCCAAAACTGATTTGCCTCCCGATTTTCTTCTATTTCTTTTAAATTCTTTGTAAACCAATCCGCCCCCTTATCCAAAAAGAAGGGGGTAACCGCAGCTATTAAAATCTTATCTAAACTTTGTTTCAAAGTTTATCCTCCGAAGCTTTGTGCGCAGGAAGACTTCCAAATCCTACCAAAAAATTGACAGAAAATCAAGACGGTTTACAAATTTTGGCGCTTGAGGTAATTTTTAACTAATGAAGAAAAAGAGCAAAAAGCACGCTGAAGCCGAAAAACCGTGGAAATTGAAGTTGAAAACGCTGGAAATTCACGGCGGCGGATCAGAAAAAGACACGGAACTCCGGCCCGGACTTTACCGCGCAACCGCATTTCCTTTGGGTTCCTTTGAGCGCGCCGAAAAACTTTTTGCAGGCGAGGAGCGCGGATTTATTTATACCCGCATAAATAATCCAAGTGTGGACAAATTGGAGCGCCGACTCGCCGCGCTGGAAAGCGCGGAAGCGGCCCTGGCCACTTCTTCGGGAATGTCGGCGATCGCCCTGCTCGCCCTGCATCTTGCCGCCCCAGGCGGACACATAGTTTCGTCAAACAGGCTTTATGGCGGAGTTTTCCACCTCTTTCGCGAAAATCTGCCTAAACTCGGCATTTCCGTAAAACTGGTGGAAAATCCGTTTGACTTAAAACTGTGGGAAAAATCCATAAAACCGAACACAAAATTTCTTTATGTGGAAACGCCTTCCAATCCGGTAATTGATGTTTTTGACGTAGGAGCGCTGGCCCGGCTTGCGCATCTCCACAATATTCCTTTGGTGGTAGACGGCACTCTTGCGACTCCAGCGCTTCTTGCTCCACTAAAATTTGGTGCGGACGCCGTGGTTCATTCGCTGTCCAAATACATGGGAGACGGCGAGGTAATCGGCGGCGCGATTTTGGGAAAACAAAAACTAATTGATGATTTAAGGCTTACTTGGTTCAGAGACACGGGTCCCTGCATTTCGCCGGACAATGCTGTGGTGCTTTGCTACCACATTGAATCACTATTTGGCAGAATGGCGGAGCATTGCCGCAATGCTTCGCTGGTTGCAAAATATCTGGCGCGCCACCGCAAAGTTGAACGGGTTTATTACCCAACCGTCGGAACCAAATCAAGATTCAACAAAAAATTAATGCCCAAGGGATTCGGCGGACTTATGGCTTTTGAGGTCCGGGGCGGGGCAAAAAACGCAAGAACCGTGCTAGAAAACTTAAAACTGTTCTGGCATGCGCCAAATATCGGAGAAGCAAGATCGCTCGTGATCCATCCGGCCACAACAACGCACGGGCAATTAACCCCGAAGGAGCGCGCAAAAGCCGGAATTCCGGATGGCATGCTCAGGCTTTCAATCGGCCGCGAACATCCGCAGGATTTGATTGACGATCTTGCGCAGGCATTAGGCAAAATATAAAATCGGATGAAAGTCAGAATAAAAAGATTTGATAAATCACTGCCGTTGCCGGAATATAAGACTGCCGGGGCCGTAGCATTTGACCTTGCGCCACGGGTTTCCGTTACTCTTTTGCCAGGCGGAATAGTCCGTGTTCCGCTTAATGTTGCCATTGAGCCGCCTCCCGGATATATGGTAATGCTCGCGGCGCGCTCATCGCTCCACAAAAAAGGTCTGATGCTCGCGCATGGTGTTGGAATTTTTGACGAAGATTTTTCTGGCAATAAAGATGAATACCACGCGCCTCTATACAATTTTACAAATCAGCCTGTTTCTGTAGAGCGGGGCGAAAGAATTGTGCAGTGTATTTTTAAAAAATACGACAAGGCTGAATGGGAGGAAGTTGACGATTTGGGAAACAAAACCCGCGGCGGATTCGGCTCAACCGGTAAAAATTAGCAAAATTTTATGGAAAACGAAAATAATAACTTAAGCAGGAAGGAACGGAGAGAATTAAAAAGGCAGGAAAAAACCGCGGAGTTCGCACGCGAAGCTAAAAATAAAACGATACGCCGCATTGCTTTGTGGGGCTCGGTTGCCGTTGTTCTCGGCGGAGCCGTTTTTGGCGCGGTAAAATTCGCCGCATCCCCCGCCAACAACAATCTCATGGCTTCGGCGCTGGACACCATTTCCGGCAACGATTGGTTTTTGGGCGATAAAAATTCCAAAATAACTCTTATAGAATACAGCGATTTTCAGTGCCCGGCCTGCGCGAGCTACTATCCATTGGTTAAACAATTAAATAAAGAGTTGGGGAATAAAATTCTATTTGTCTACCGCCATTTTCCTTTAAAGCAAACCCATAAAAACGCGGAGCCAGCGGCTTGGGCCGCGGAAACAGCCGGAAAGCAGGGAAAATTTTGGGGGATGCACGATATGATTTTTGAGAATCAAAAAGTTTGGTCTGATCAAAAAAACGCAGAGGAATTGTTTATAAAATACGCGGGGGAACTTTCGCTGGATATTGCGAAATTCAAAGAAGATTTCGGCTCAAAAGAGGTAAAGGAAAAAGTTGAGAGCGACTACCAAAGCGGCTTGAGAGCGGGCGTCAACGCCACGCCGACATTTTTCCTGAACGGCAAACAAATGCAAAATCCCCGAAGCTATGAAGAACTTAAAAACACTGTCTTTCCTGACGCTTAGCCTTATCGGTTTTTTGGACGCCTCGTATCTCGCCGTAAAACATTATTTGGGCGAGCCGGTGGTTTGTTCTCTTTTGGAGGGCTGCGAAGAGGTTTTAACGAGCAAATACGCAATTGTTGCCGGAGTGCCCGTGGCGCTTTTCGGAGTGTTTTATTATCTCGCTGTTTTTATTTTAATTATTTTGTACTGGGATACCGGCAAAACGCAGTTTTTGCGGTTTGCCGCGTACCTCACAATTTTAGGATTTGCCGCATCTCTTTGGTTCGTATATCTCCAGCTTTTCGTGATCGGCGCGATCTGCCTCTATTGCATGGCCTCCGCAATTACATCAACAATTTTATTTATGCTAGGATTATTTATAATTTTTAAAACGGGCCTATAGTAAAATGGTATTACGCATCCATGGCATGGATGAGGTCCGGGTCCGATTCCCGGTAGGTCCAAAATTTTACCCACTACTAGATTTTTTAAATTACTGCTAAATTGTTTTTAGAGTGTTTTTGGAGTTTCGCGTGGGTGAACCGAAGCTTTTGAAAAAAGGGGGGCGGAATGAAGCTTTATAAAATCTGGAAGGGCGGCGAGATTGTAGAAAGCCCGTATCCCGGGCTTTATGTCGGAGTAAAAACCACAAAAGTTTTCGGAAGACTGACTCACAAAAGCGGCGCAAAAAAAGAAAATCTTGTATTTTTTCACGCTTGGGCAGACGCTCTAAAGGCTGGATTTGGGCCTTGCAGGGGCTGCAAGCCAGTGCTACGAATAGAAGAAGAAAGTGCAATCCAAAAGAAGGAGGCGCGAAATGCTAAGAGAAATTGAGGATTACGATGTTTTGGACGGCAATACACCCGCAATGCTAAAGGTGTCGACGGCCGGTTTCGCCAAGTTCTTTAAAGCGGTGCCGTTTGTTTCGGCTGTTGGCACTTTTGAAGACATTACTCACATTGATGAAAATTGCGATAACTGTATTCACTTGGCTGTCTTTTTGCATAACCCGCCGGTTATGCGCAGGAAGGCGGGGGCGTTTTGGGATCCTTGCGGCACAGGCGAATGGATGATTCATAGCGACTACGATATTTACGAGCTTTTTGGAAATAATTTTGTAGATAAACTCGGAGAATATTCTGGAGAGTTGCCGCTTACAGGTAATCCGAACCTAAACGTTTTTATATTCGACGAGTTAGTGGTTTCCGACCCGGTATACCGCACCCGCGAATGGAGAAATTGGAAAAGCAGAAAATTTATTAAGCACGTTTTTAAAACTCTGAAATTTTGGAACGAAGCCAAGCAGGAATTTTTGCCTGACAAAAGATGGGAGCGGGCTGTTTTTGACAACAATCCTTATCACTGGGTTTGGAATAACGGCTCTTTACTGCCTACTCACAGAAAGCCAAAGTTTGTCGGAAGAAAAAGCGAGATTGTTGGTAGTACTTACCACAAAACTTCTTATTGCGCCAAGGCGCGGCCTTGGGAAGAGGCTGGGGTGCTCAATGAAGCGGCTGCCAAGAAAGACAAATTTGAACGTTGCGAAAAATGTCTGCCAAAAGTTGATGTCTAGCGCATCAACTTTTTTTAATTTGTCAAGCTACCGAAGTTTTATTGTTATGTTATTCTTTAAAAATGGGCTATTTGAACACGAAAGATCCGCAAGAGTTGCCCGCTTCGCCGGAGCTTCAGCGAGGCGAGCCAGACGATGTGATTTTAAAAAAATCGGTGGCGAATCCGGCGCTTTTTTCTATTTTAATTGACAAATACCAGCTGCCTTTTGTGAGAAAGGCGATCGGAATTGTGCATTCCAAAGAAGAAGCCGAAGATATTGTACAGGAAGCTTTCACAAAAATTTATCTAAACGCCAAAAAATTCAAAAAACAGCCCGGAATTGAATTTAAAAGCTGGGCTTGGAGAATTTTGGTAAACACCTCGCTCACCCATTACCGCAAACTCAAAAAGACTTTCGGGGACGTCGGGTACTTGGATGAAATCTTGGCGGAAGGCGAAGACGCCGAAGCGCTTTTCGCGATGGAAAATACTTTAGATCGCGACGAAAACATCACCGAAGTCAGAGAAGCCATAAATAAAATGCCGTCCGAAGCCGCCGAACTTTTGCGCGCGCACTATGTTGATGACAGGCCCTACTCCGAAATCGCCAGAAAACACAAGATTTCCATAGGGGCGCTCAAGATGAAACTTTTTCGCGCGCGCAAAGTTATAAAAGATGTAATGGGTCCAGAGCTATAAATATATGGCAAATGAGCTTAAAACACGAATAATGAGGCGGATTTACGCAATTTGGTTCGTCCGGCGAGGTCTGCCAATGATTGCGGGGAGCGCGGCTTCTTTTTACATCGCTTTAAGGGTTGCGGCGGAGCGGTTTTTTGTGGCGCAAATTGTTTCCAACTTCGCAGTGGCAACTCGTTCCGGGTTTTTGGGAATGTCTAATTTTGTGGCTTCGGCATTAAATAGCGTTGAGCCTTCGGTTTTGATATTAATTTCAATGGCGGGCATTGTAAGCTTCGGACTGGCGGTTAAGCTCTTGAGAAGCGTGAGAAGCATCATCGCCGGACGAGGAGCGGCTCTGCCAAGTTGGCAAAAGTTCTAAATTTTAATTTGCAAGGTCGTCCGCCAGCTGGCGGACAAAAAAATCCCGCTCCGGCTTCCCGGGGCGGGGTTGTTTTTTTAGGAGCAGGGTTGTTTTTTAAACCACCTCCGTAAATAAAAATTTATCAAATACTTTCATTTTTTCTTTATAAGTGGCCGGATCTAAAAGCCACAATGTCGCCGCGACAGACGAAAGAAGAGCGTTGCCGTCTTGCGGAGTAAAACAGGTGCCTCGGATATGTGTGCCGTCTTCGGAAACATCCAGCGACGGCTTATAAAATACGGTTTGGTTGAGTATTCTGCCGCGCGCCTTGCTCGTGTTTCTAGCTCTGTCGAAAACTCTGTTGGTTGATTTTAAATTGGTAAAAACAATCAAGGGGTTCGCTTCTAGCCTCGCGAGCGCTTCCTTATAATGAATAGGCGATTTTATCTCAATATCGAAGAGCATCGTATGCATATACTGCGTTGGGACTTTGATTATCTGGCTATGTATTGGAATCGAAATTGGACGTGAATAAAGCGTTTGTATAACTCTCGCCGCGTCATACGCCTGATGGGTTCCGTATTGCCTGTATTTTTCTTTTGCTGCTTCAGCTTCTACCCCTGGATTCACTTTATCTTCACTGATATCGCTCCCCCGCCTCGCTATAAAAAATTTTCCGTTCTTTAAATTTTCAATACCTTCATGCTTGATTATAAGAGTGTTTATCGGACATACAAGCTGGTGGGTGTTGCAGCTTACAACCTGAATAAATCTTCCGAAAAGGCATTTGTCATTGACTGTCCAGACATACGGAACTCCGAATCCCTCCTCGCTGCCTTGCGCAATAAATCCCTTTTTTGGGTATTTTTGGCTAAGCGCCAGATAATATTTTTCTTTAAGCTTATTTCCCTCGGGCGTACAATCAATAATAACATCCGCTCTTTCTAAGGCTTGCTGGTGAGTAAGCATGGGATGCAAACCCAATTCTTTAAATTGCGGAAACTTGTCCTCGCCGGCGGAGAAAACGGCGCCGACTTCAACCATTCTTTTTACTTTGCCGACTTCTTCAACAAGCGGTGTGCGCTTATAAAAAGAAACCTCCCCCAAACCGATTTCCTTTCTTTGCTCCGTCAGTAAATAAACCAGCGGCTCGCCGATAGTTCCCGTCCCGACAATATGTACCCGCGGTTTTTTTCGCGCCATCTCAATTTTTTCAACTCTGCCTATTTAAACGCCGCTGGCGGCAGCCGGTTGCGCAAAATATGGTTGATTTTTCGGCTAAAATTAGTATAATTATTAAAATACCCGCCCAGCACTAAAATTTATCCGCCCCTAGCTCAACCGGCAGAGCAATCGGCTCTTAACCGAGAGGTTCTGGGTTCGACTCCCAGGGGGCGGAAAAGTTAAAAAATTTAAATGGAGGAGTGGCCGAGTGGTTGAAGGCGCGGCTCTCGAAAAGCCGTAGGGGAGCAATCCTCTCGTGAGTTCGAATCTCACCTCCTCCGCATTGACAATTTTTTATCGGCGTGTTCCCGTATGCTCGCGAGAGTAGCGCGACCCGATTGGCTCGCCAAGGCTTTAGCGACGGCGGGAATGACTCATTTCAATCGCATTATTCTTTGCTGTAAGCGATATGTGTTTCCGTGTGACAGCAATCCGAGATAAGAAACCTTGGATTGCGGGCTATCTGTGGTTGCAAGTTTTTTGAACATTCTTCTTTTTGTGGAGGTTCTTGGAACGCGGTGATGCGGGAAATGCACCCAGCCGAGAAAATCTACGCCCGACGTTAAAGTTTTTATGAAAACTTTGTCCGGATGAAGCGAGAGCTTCAACTTTGTTTCCAAGAATGCCGATATTTTTGATAGAATATTTTCGAGATATTTTTTATCCTCCTGTAATATAACAAAGTCGTCGGCATATCGAATGCAGTAGGCGATTTTCAATTCTCTTTTCAAGAAGTGGTCAAATTCGTTCATGTAAACATTGACCAGAAGCTGGGAGGTTAAATTCCCCAGCGGTAGACCAACACCGGGCTTGCTCTCTGCGTGAAAACTGCCGACCACTTCTCTTAGAAGCCAAATGACATCCTTATCCTTGATGCGCCGCTTTAGGACATTGATCAGGGTTTCGTGGTCAATACTTGCGAAAAACTTCCGTATATCGCACTTCAAAACCCATGCGATTCGCGTATGATTTTTTGAAACCGTCCGTGCATATGCACGAAATCTGTTTATAGCGCGGTGCACACCTTTGTCGTATCTGCAGGAATACGAATCAAAGATGAACTTTGGATCAAAGCAGGGATACAAAATTCGGTAAATGGCGTGGTGCAGCAGGCGGTCGCGAACGGTCGCCTTATGAATGTCGCGCGGCTTCGGGTCGTTTATTTTGAAGGACTTATACGCCCCATGCCGATAAGTTTTATCGGCAAGCTCGCAATAAAGTGCGATAATGTTGCTTGTAAGATTCAATGAAAATTCGGCGACATCTTTGCGCTTCCGCTTGCCGCGCAGAAATTCGCGCCATGCGGCAAGCAAATTTTCCAAAGAAATGATATTATGGAAAATATGATTCGGCGCTCCGTTTACTCTCTCTCTCTCGGTGATGCCTCCATCCTCAATCGAATCAAAGAGGGATATTTGTTTTGGATGAATATTTCTCCTCATATCGCAAAAGGCGCCCGCTATACTATTGGCGCGAGAATTGAAAATAAATTCCTTGATCTTTTGGAGTCGGCATATATCGCTTATTTTACCGAAAAAGAAAAGAAGGCGGAGAAAATCGTGGAATGTATTTTGGCAACCGATCTTCTTAAATTTTTGATCGCCACGGCCTGGGAAGGAAAACTCATTTCGGACAAGCAATGCGAGGGTGTTGCTTTCAAACTGGAGGAGATCGGCAAAATGCTCGGCGGCTGGAAAAGAAGTCTGACGAATCCCGAAAAGAAAAACCGCACCGTGTAAGCGCGGAAAGAAAATACTTTCGGAGACGGAAGACGAACTCATTGTCGGGATTCCACTCATTCGAGGGCTTCGTCCAGTTGTCGTTCAGCCACAAGTCATTCTCGTCACGTTCCAAGTTGAAGACGTTCGGGTTGCCGTCGCGGTCGGTTTTGTGCGCCGCGCCATCCGCGCCACTGCCCGCCTAATCCGCCGTATGGCGGAGAGATCGGGCTGTATTTTATCTGGGAGCATAACTCCGCCAGCGCAACGCACCAAGTTGTTTCTTTTTTGTTAACACCAATGCAGGTCCTCTCCGCCAAGCCGTAACCGGACGGACTCTCAATCTGCATGTGCCGGATAGGTCTTGGGAAGCAGTGACCGCCCAATGCAACCTATCTGGTAAATAGTATATCCCATTGACGAACTAGCGCAAACAAAAAATTGCGACGGAAGAAATACAAAGAATCAAAGAGTCAAAGCGTCAAAAAAGACCAAGCGCTAAGTTTTTAAGTTTTTCAACTTGCGGAGACGGAAGACGAACTCATCGTCGGGATTCCACCCAAACGAGGGCTCCGCCCAGTAGCCGTCCAGCCACAAGACACTCTCGCCACGCTCCAAGAAGAAGACGTCCGGGTAGCCGTCGCGGTCGGTGATTTGCTTCATGCCAATCCAGAACCAATCGCCCATCGATTTATTTAAGTATTTAAGACGGCAGCGCGGCCCGGTTTCCGCAGGGCAGAGTTCCAATCCCAATTCTTCAATGCGCTTGTATACTTCGTCCGTCGTTGGATGTTTGCCTTTCGGGAAACCAAGATCGCCGACTTTGAGACGGATGAGAATTGCATCTTCCGTTTCCTTGAGCACCTTGAAATCTTTGCTTTTCAGCATGTCCATCGCGTAATCTGATACATTGATTTTTTTCTCCTGCATTTCCTTGATGAGCGTTTTCACATTCTTTCCACCGATCTCTATGGTTTCCTTGCGGATTTTTCCTTCGGGGAAAGAGGTGTAAACGTGTTCGATGTCGTATTCCTGGATTTTGTCAAAGATGCCGGGAACGAGAGGCCCGACATAGGCCTTCGTGCCCTGCTTGATTTCTCCGATGGTATGCGCGATTTGTTCTTTGCCGCATTCAAACACAATCGGCATGTCTTCCTCGGGATTTCTTTGGCCGCGGAGTTCCGCGATGCGCGGATCGCACTGGTAGCCGAAGCCCTCAATAGGGGCGTTGATCTCGTAGAGAAAAACGAGGTCGTCTTTATTGAGGTTTTCTCCGCGGCTTGTTTTCTTCTCGATAGTGGTGAGCGTTTTCATGTCGGCGGAGGCCTTTTTGTATCGTTCAGCTCCTGGCAAATCCTTCATCTTTTCCTCGGCAATGGCGGCCATGTTGCCTTCGAGATTTTGATTGTTGTCTGCAATGCCGCGCACCTCGCCGATAGCCTCTTCCTGCATGCGGATGGCGATACGAGGAATCGTTGGCCTCCCTTGTCGGTCATGGGTGTAATAAACATAAAAGTCGCCGCCTTTGAGCTGGGTTTCTGCTGTCGCGAATCCTTTCGTGCACCAAGCGGTGCCTTTGTTTTGAAGAGATGCCCAGAGTGCCGTGGGTTCGGTTCCTTTGCCGTACTTCACCCACCTGCCTCTCGTTTCCTCGCGCATCTCCGGAGTGATTTCTCCGGCGGCCTTGATGCCTTCGACATATTGTTTTGCGAAAGATAATTTTGCGAACTCTCCGGCTTTTTCTTTGGTGAGGAGTTGATCGCGCGGAGTGCCCGTCGCTTCCTGCGCTCTCCTCAAGCGCTCAAGCATTGTCGGGTCTTTCGCCGCTTCGATTATTTGCTCGACATAGGCCAAAGCTCCGCGATCGATGTCGGGAAAGAGACGCGTGCTTCCCTGTGAGCGTTTTGTAAATTCTCCTTTGTCCTTGTCGTAATCGCCGAGATCGAGGACGTTACGGAATGCGTAATACCTAAACCATACGGGGTATGGTTCATTCGCGTCCGAAAGGTAAGCAATCCAATTGTCTAATGATTTTTCAAGATCTTCGACGGCAATTTCGCCCCGTTGTTCCAACTCTTGTTCTCCGTAGCGCGTCTCGATTCCCATTTCCCGCGCGGCGCGCTCTTCGACTCTTGCCGCACCCTCGGCCATCTTCTCTTTGTGCGGACGGACATATTTATTCATCACCATTTCGCGGAGGAGCGAAAGGGCGCGCGGACGCGGCTCGTCTCCGAACATTTTGCGTTCCTGCTTTTTTTCGGGGTCCAAAGCAAGGCGTTCCAGGCGGTCAAGATAGTTTTGGATGCGTGCGTCGGGGTTTTGCGGCACTTTTTCTCCGGTGCGTTGTTTTGTGCGCTCTGCCGCCTTCTCCACTTCGGAGCTTTTGTGCAGGCCGTATTTTTCCTTGAGAAATTCGTGTTCCATTGCTATCATTATGTAGAAAAAACAAGATAAAATCAACACGATGAGGGTAGTGCGACCCACATGGTTCGAATCCCTCCCTCACCGCCATGACAATTTATTATCGGCATGACCCGAGTGGTATCGACAAAGCTGTGACCCAGATGCCTTAATAGATTGAACAAAAAAGAGCGATTTTTAATCGCGCTTTTTTGTTTGCATAATGATATTTTTATTTTAACTGATTTTCGCAAACTTATTACATTGCGTCTTTTTTGTTTTCAAAATCCGTGCTAGGCTTAGTCTATGGCGTGGTTGGCAGATTTATTTAATAAATACGGCGTTTATTTTTTTCTGGGGCTTTTGGTTTTGAATTTGGCTATTTTGGCATGGGTTTTTATTTTGCGGAAAAATTTTAAAGCGATTTTCAAAAGCAATTCGCCGGACGGCGGATTAGATCTGGAGTGCGTGCTCTTGGAGCTTCGGGAAAACCAGTCGCTTTCAGCCAAAACAACCGAAGAGTTGAAGGAAAGAATCGTCGCGCTTGAAACAGCTATCCCAAAAAACATCCGGAAAGTCGGTTTGGTGAGATACAACCCTTTTTCTGACGCCGGAGGCGACCAAAGCTTCGCGCTCGCGCTTTTAAACGACCAAAATGACGGCATAATAATTTCTTCTCTTTACGGCCGCGAGGTAAACAGGGTTTACGCCAAACCTATACAAAACGGCGCGTCGCAATACCAATTAACGGAGGAGGAAAAAAACGCAATACAAAATGCAAAATAGACCACCGATAATAGTCGTCATGGGCCACATTGACCATGGCAAAACCACGCTTTTGGATTACATCAGAAAATCCAGCGTCGCAGCTTCGGAAGCCGGCCCGCCTAGCATTGCCGCAGGCGAGGCTGGAGGCATAACCCAGCATATTGGCGCATATGAAGTTGATCATGGCGGCAAAATGATGACATTTTTAGACACCCCCGGCCATGAAGCTTTCGGAAAAATGCGCTCTCGCGGAGCCCGAGTGGCGGATATAGCAATTCTTGTCGTAGCGGCAGACGACGGCGTCCGGCCTCAAACTAAAGAGGCGCTTGAAACAATAAAAGGCGCAGGAATTCCGTTTGCCGTGGCTATCAATAAAATTGATAAACCGGCAGCGGATCCGGAAAAGACAAAAAATGAATTAGCCGAACTTCAGGTTTTTTTGGAAGGAAGAGGGGGCACTGTGCCATTTGCCGAAATTTCGGCCAAGCAGGGCTCCGGAGTTGATAAGTTGTTGGAAACAGTTTTGCTCTTAGCCGAGCTTGAAGACATCACCGCGGATCCTAAAACATTCGCATCCGGCGTAGTCATAGAATCGCACAGAGACCCAAGGCGTGGCATCACCTCCACTCTTTTGATAATCAACGGGACAATGAAAAAAGGGGAATACGTAGCCGCCGGAGAAGCGCTTGCCAAAGTAAAAATTTTGGAAAATTTTAAAGGCGAATCCATAGATTCCGCTTCTCCATCCCAGCCCGCTGTAGTCGTGGGATTTGATAAGCTTCCGCCGGTTGGAGCGGAATTTAAAACGTTTTTCTCGCAGAAAGAAGCAATGGAAGCCGCGCGCCGAACAAAAGAAAAAAAGGAGGGAGGGAAGATGAGAGATGCCCTCTCGCCCGGGGGCGAGCCTGTAGCCATTCCGGCAAATATCCGGCTCGGAATAGTAATTAAAACAGACGTCCTTGGTTCAGCCGAAGCCATTGAACATGAAATAGCAAAACTAAAAAACGACAGGCTGGAAATCAAAATTCTGCGAGCCGAGGCTGGAGACATATCCGAAGACGACGTTAAAATGGCCGCCTCTTCAACAAAACCGCTAATCATTGCTTTTAAATCACGGGTCGCGGCCTCCACAAGAGAACTTGCGGAGCGCATGAACGTAGAAATTGCGGAGTTTGAAATTATCTATGACATCACCGATTTCTTTAAGAAAAAAATAGAGTCAATTTTGCCCAAGGAGGTAAACCGCGTAATTTTGGGACATGCCAAAATTTTAAAAATTTTTCCGGCCAAAGGGGCGGTTAAGGGGCAGATCGTGGGCGGGAAAATAATTGACGGCGTTTTAAAAAGAGACGCGGCTTTTGAGCTTTTCAGGCGCGGGAAAAAAATCGGCGAGGGCGCAATAGAAAATTTACAACAGGGGCGAATCAGCGTTCCGGAAATAGCTGCGGACAATGAATTTGGCGCGTTAATCTCGGCGAAGACAACGGCAGCCGATGGAGACGAATTAGAAGTTTTTTCCGCCCAAGGCGGATCCGCCTCTGGCGGAGAATAATATGGCGCATCAACAAGAAAGATTTGAATCTTTTTTAAAGAAAGAAATTTCTGAATTTCTTCAGCGGAATACCTGGCGCGGAGAAGGCGTTTTTATATCCGTCACCAAAGTCGTTTCGGGGGAAAGATCGGACAATGCCAGAGTGTTGGTAACAATCTTTCCGGAAGACAAAGCCGAAGAAACATTTAAACAAATAAAACGCATGGAAAAAGAAACGCGCAGATTTGTAGCTTCCCGATCGCGCAGGCGATTTATCCCACAGATAAAATTTGTTTTATACGGCGGGGGTAAAGAAATGGAACTTGAAAAATTACTGGAAAAAGTTAAAAATGAATAGTACGCACGGCCTGGTAGCCAAGTGGTAAGGCAAGGGTCTGCAAAACCCTTATACGCGGGTTCAATTCCCGCCCAGGCCTCCAATTTCGCTTATATACATGCCTCCGTGGCGGAATTGGCATACGCGCGGCGCTTAGAACGCCGTCCCGCAAGGGTTAGAGGTTCGAATCCTCTCGGAGGCATTAGGGTTTCCGCCAAAAGCTACGCATTTAGGCGGACCAGCCAAATTGCGAAGCTATTGGCTGGCAAATCCCACCATGCCCAATGCTAAAATAAAAATTGTTTTCGCGGCCATGGTTTAGTGGCAGAATGCGTCCTTGCCAAGGACGAGATGGGGGTCCGATTCCCCCTGGCCGCAATGCAAAGTTTGCGCCGGAGTGGTGGAACGGCAGACACGCTCGACTTAAGATCGAGTGCCGAAAGGCGTGAGAGTTCGAATCTCTCCTCCGGCATTTTACAAAACCCCCTCACTCTACCGAGTGAGGGGGTTTTGATTATTTATTTTGATTTTTTATCCGAAGAGCGTACTAGCTACGGCATTTACAATCGCCCACATTGCAACAATAACAAAAAGTCCCACAATGCCATAGATTATGTATTGCCGCCCCTCCTGCAGTTTCTTTTCATCGCCGCTCGCAACAATATATTGTATGATTCCCCAAAAAAATACAATGGTTGCCACAGCGACGAGTATGCGTATCAGTTGACCAATTATTCCTCCGATGTTTTTGAAGAGTTCTGCAATACTCATTGGACTCCAAAAAAGTTTTTAAGCACTGCTATTATGCCGCTTACGGAAAACATTATAAAGAGCCCAACCAACCCCCAAATCATATGAGTTTTTCCCTTGGTTCTTGCTTCTTCGTTTGAAGCTCCTGCCATATATTCAACAACGCCGTAAATAAACACAAGGGTTGCTAAAGCAAAAAGCAAACCCTCAACAGGCCGAATGAGCGATGATTGGACAACGCCGATTATCTCGTCAACTGTTTTGGCTTCTGCTATCACTGTCTGTCAATAAATTATGGCATTAATTAGAAGTTTGTCGCTGGTCCAGGTGGAACTGGTTCGGTCCCAAGGCCGAAAGTGCCCTGAAGAGACGCTATAATTCCCCAGACAGCTACCATAATAAACAGACCGATGAGACCGAAAATTATAAATTGTTTACCTTCTTTTATCTTTTCTTCGTCTCCGCCAGCAGTTACATACCTGATAACACCCCATAGAAACACAATAGTAGCCAACACCATAATTATTGGAACAACCTGATTTAGAATGACGCGAATTTGAATTAAAACGCCCTGTACGGTAGTCGCTGCAAGAGCCACAAGCGGTAAAATGGACGTTGAGATAATGGCGATTTTTCTTAATGTTTTATTCATAATTAATATAATACTAATCTACTAATAAGATACGAATGCTACTAATTTTACCCCGTTTGACGGGACGACCTTTTATTATTTTACAATTTTTTAGCGAAATCGACTAATGCTGTTGCTATGGCATATGCGCCGACGATGAGCGCCGTGCCGATAACCGACCAATAAAACGTGCTTTTGGCCGTTTCAAGCTTTTTTGCGTCCCCTCTTGCCGATACAAATAAAAACCCGGACCAGACAAGGAAAAGTGCAGCTATAGGAAGGCCGATTTGGGTGGCAAGCCTTGCTATGCTCTGCATTAAACTGGCAAAGCTTTCTGGTCCAAATTTTTTAAGTTCTTCCGCAGATGCCAATCTTGCCTCTAAGCCAAGTATAGCGCAGGTTGCTTTAAAAATGAAGTCTTTAAATCTGCTCATGTGCATAAATTAATCATATACTATTTTAATCACTTAATGGTAGCGTGAAGATGCGTTGTGCCAATTCCGCAACCGGCCACTATGTTTCCTTGGTTATTTTCACATTCTATTCTAGTGCCCGGACTGAAGACCCGGAGTTGATCTTTCAATTTTGAATAATTCTCCGGAGTGGGCGCGCTTGGCACCAGATCTACCGCCTTAAATTGATAATGTTCTGAATTCTGAGCGTGATCTCCTGTGGCTATGATGGTTATGGTGAAATTTAAATTTGTAGCGTTTTTGGCCAAAAGAAGTTTTTGCAAGACCGCCGGATCTAAAGTGTTTGTTGTTTTTGTGCAAGTTTTCAAAACCGTAGAGCTACAGCCGTTTTGGCAAACCGTTAAACCCTCGCCCTTCTGCAACTCATTTAGATTTGTTGCGGCACTGACATTTTGGCCGCTGGTATTTACACAGCTCCCGTTTCCGCTGAATAGAACACCGGAAACAAAAAGGGCGTTAGCGTTTTTACTATTATCTAACGGCGCAACACCTGTTGGCGTGGGGATCGGGGTTGTAGCACCCGTTGTAGACGTGGTGGCGGCTGCGGGCGAAGGACAAGTTCCCATTATGTTCCATGGCGCCGTAAACGCTCCGTTGCCGATAGTGGTTATGAGCGTGTCCACAATAAGCCAGCCGCTAAAAGCTATTAAAATGCCGAAGATGCCGGAGGTGAGAATTTTTTTTCCGAGTTCAATTTGTTTCGGGTTTCCGGAGCTTGTTAACCATATAATACCTCCTATAAGAAACGCTAAAATTAAAAGCGGGGCGGCTATTTTATTAAGCAAAAAATCAACTAAATTGTCAGCCAATGTCCAAAGGTGGCACGGCGTGCACGGAATTTCCGCCGTTCCGCAAGGAACCAACCCGCCGAGGATTTCTGCTTGCGCGAAAGCCGGAGTTGCGACTAGAGCGAGCAAACCGCAAAAAAATAAAATTCTAATATAATTTTGTTTAGTTTTGCTCATTTTAATTCATCTAACCTCGCCCTTGCTTTCTCCAGCGCTTCTCTTAATGTCGCGCGGCCCAAAACCGCATCTTCTATCAGATCCCTGAAAATCTGGCCGGAGCGCAGGGGGTCGGGGTTTGGCCAAAGCTTGAGAGCCAGAACAGACTGCGCAAAAACCGATCGCACCGACTCTTTTTGATAATTTGGCAGTGTGTCGCGGCGGAGCGAAACATTCATGGCTGTATCCGCGTAAGCGGCTGAATTTTCCGCATCGGTTAAAAATTTTATGAATTCCCAAGCTTGCGCCTGTTTTTGCGATGCCTTCGGCACTGCAAGCGCGAAAAGTTCCCCGCCCGCAATCGGCCGCTGCGCGTCTTTTAGTTGCGGGATCAGACTTGCCGCGAAAGAAAGATGCGGGTTCTTGCTTTTAATTTCATTATAATCGCTAATCAAGCCCAAATACATAGCGAGCTTTCCGCCAATAAACATTTCCTCGTCTTCCGGAAGCGCGGATGACCAACTTTGCAGAGTTTTTTGCGGATTGGCAAAATCCGTTATAAAACGCAGGGAAGATTCTGCCGGACGCAGAGTGGTATTGCCTACATTAACCGAAGAGCCAAGCGAAACCTCTCCGTCTTCTTTTACAATACTCTCCCCGCTTTGCAAAAAAAGCGTTGTTAAAATGAGCGGCGCGTTTTTGATATTCCCGCCGCGGCCCATGGCCGCTCCGGAAATCAAAATCTTTCCGGCGCTGTCTTTTTGCGTAAATTTCTGCGTGTATACCAGAAACTCATCCCATGTTTTCGGTGGCAAGGTAATAAAATTTTTCGTAAAAAGGTCGCCGTTTGAGTAAAGCGCCAGCACATCCGCGTAAAAAGGTATCCCGAATACCTCGTTTTTGCTGCCCAAAAACGCGGAGGCCGCCTCAACATAATCCTGCCTAATCTCGCGCTCCGTTATCAATATGGGAGGCGCGGAAGCAAGCTTGTCTTTGTGTTTCTTTAAATAACCCGACGGAAAAACTATTACATCCGGAATGTCTGCGCTGCCGCTGGCGATTACGTTCAACAAATCGCTTTCAAAAACACCAATGTCCTTTTTAAAATATTTTACTTCAAAATCGGTGCGGGCGCCGGTAAATTTAGAAATTAACGGGCTGACTGCGCCAGGATCGTCAAATCCCCACATAATCAGTTTCGCGCCGCGCCCTTCGTTGGTCCTCAAACCTGGAAGCGCGCCTGTCAAAACTAAAACAGCAATAACGACAAACATGATTGCACCGCCAATGATGGCTAATTGAAATTTCATTTTACTTTGGAAAATATCATTCCGTAATGATTGCTGCCCGCATTAAATTCTTTAAAAAAAGAAAGGCCGGCGTTTTGCATAATTTTTTTCACTTCGTCTTTTCCGACACGCTCCCCCAAAGCCGGTCCGCCTACAGAGTCTTCTTTCCATTCCACAGCCATAATGCTCCCGCCCTCTTTTAAAATGCGGTAAGCCTCCTCCACAACGGCATTTTTGTTTTCAACCTGAAAAAAAATGTTGGAGATAAGAATTTTATCAATGCTTTCATCTTTGATGCCGGAGCCGCGCGGAGCTTCCAAATCTGCGCGCTGCGGTTCAATATTGAAAAGATGAAAGAGTTTCACTTTGGCGCGGGTTGCCTCAAGCGCTTCCGGGCGTATATCCAGCGCGTAAACTTTGCCGTTTGGGCCAACCCTCTTGCCCAACGGCACGGAAAAAAAACCAGCTCCGCAACCAAAATCGGCGATCTTGTCCCCCGGCCGGACATCCCACGCCTCAATCGCCTCCTCCGGATTTAAAAAGGCCTCATTTGCCATAGCTTTATTTTAGCAAAATAACCGCTTGCTAAGTAGGGCTTGACAAGCTGTAGACAATTTTGCTATGCTTCTTAACAGAAAAATTCAAACCAAAGGAGGGTTTGGCGATGAAAAAACTGGTGGTTCTAGGCCTAATTGCTATAGCCTTGTTCTCAGGCTCGGCGGTAGTTAGCGCAACGCAAACTTCAGAGGATAATGAGACTGTTGTAGTAAGAAAAAAAGATTTGCCGCCGGATGTTTTAAAAGGGCTTGAAGAAAGACAGTCTTTGGCCGTAATGGCAAAGAGGATAGAAACTTACGGCAAATGGGTTGGCATTGGGAAAGAAATCGGTTCGGCTGTAAACGAAAGTTTGTCCTCTATCACTGTTCAAGCAGACAATTTCGCAAAGACAGGCGTAGGCAAGTTCACAATGTTTTTGGTTGCGTACAAAGTTTTGGGCAAGGATTTGCTAGGGATGATTATCGGCGTTCCCTTGCTGGTGGTTTGGACGGCCCTTTTTATTGTGTTTTGGCGCAGACTTTACGTCAATCGCGTTGTGTTGTATAAAATTGAAAACAAAACAAAGATTTACACAGTTGTTCCCCCGGCCATGGCGGGCGAAGACAGACAATGGGCTACTGGTTTTCTGTTTGGCGGTTACCTTATTGCTATGGTTTGGACTATCGCCGGAGTAATTCTTTAATTAAACAGTCGGTTGGTTTTTCTGCCGCCGCGGCTATGCATCGGCGGTTTTTTTATTTCCTCTGTCTTCGTATGAAAGCCGGAATGGAATCCCATTCGGATTCTTCTTGGCCGTTTGCTCCATTTTCTGGTTTTTTAACTCCGTTTATATTCTGGCCTCCGCCGACAATGGGGGTAGAGGAAGAAGCGGTTTTGGGCGTAAAAGAGCTTTTTGGCAAACCTGCCGGACCGGCAGAGGGTCCGAATAAAGTCGCCGTCTTGCCAATATGGTCGTCCGGAAATCCGGAAGCGATTACCGTAATTCTTACATCTCCTTTTTTAAGGCGCTCGTCGTGAATCGCCCCAAAAATGATACGGGCGTCCTGATCAACCGAGGAAGTGATTATTTTGGCGGCCTCGTTTATTTCCCACATGGTAAGATCGGCTCCTCCTGCAACCGCAAAGAGCACGCCTCTTGCGCCGTTTATGGAAATATCCAAAAGCGGTGAGCTGATTGCCGCCCGCGCGGCTTCCTCCGCTCTCGCTTCGCCATGGCCGTGACCTATGCCCATGAGAGCAGAGCCGGCGCTTTGCATAACCGCCCTGACGTCCGCAAAATCTACATTAATAATTCCAGGGATCGTAATCAGATCGGAAATCCCCTCAACGGCGTGCCGCAAAACCTCATCGCACATTGCAAAAGCGGAAAGAAACGGAGTGTCTTTCGTCACGACAGAAAGAAGTTTGTCATTTGGAATGACGATCAAAGCGTCTACTGCTTCGCGAAGTTTGATGAGTCCGCCCTCGGCAATGCGTGCACGCTCCATGCCCTCAAAAGCAAATGGTTTTGTCACAACTCCAATTGCAAGCGCCCCCTGCGCCTTGGCGGCGTGCGCAACTACTGGCGCGCCGCCCGTACCGGTACCTCCGCCCATCCCGCAAGTGATAAACACCATATCGGCGCCCTTCAGAACCTCGTGGATTTCGTCTTTGGTTTCTTCTGCCGCCTGTCGGCCCAAATCAGGATTCATGCCGGTACCCAATCCTTTGGTAACGCCCTTGCCGATTCTGATTTTTTTATGCGCCAAACTTTGATGAAGATCTTGCGCGTCTGTGTTTACGGCGATAAACTCAACACCGCGGACTTTTGAGCGGATCATGTGGTTGACCGCGTTTTTCCCGGAACCGCCTACTCCGACAACCTTTATCCGGGCAAACGATTCAATATCTGGTTTGATGTGTGGCATCGACTATATCCTAACCATCAATAAGAATCGCGCAATGTTGACAACTACGGTAAAAATGCTCTAAGCCGTTATTTCATCATCAACTCGTTAATCTTCGCTCTGGTGGTTTTTCCGACAAAGCCCGTTCCTTTGGTCAAACCCCAAGGAGCCAAAATTTCTTGGGCGTGTTGCTCCTGGCATCTAATCACTGCGGCTTTGGTCAGAGGCCCGAAAAAGTCCGTTTCGTTTCTCGGCGAGCCTGGGCCTGTTTTAGCAAGCGGGACATCAAGGTGCTGATTCAGGAATATCTGGAGCTGTTTGACATCGTTTCCCTTCATGCCGAGTTTGAGGTTAAGGGTGAAGACGAACGGAATCAAAATTGGAGGCGCGGATGGAACTTGGGCTATTTGGCTTGGTGAGGTTGTAGTTTGAGAAGGAGTAACAGGAGCGGCCATTCCCAGAGTTCCGCCGCGAGAGCCAATAATTCCCACAATCACGCCTTCTCCGCAAATATTGGTAGATTGAGATGAAGCCACAGCCGAAGCTACGCTTTCGCCGTAGGAGTTGTAGGCCTTGATGTATCTGCCTGAATAGCTGGTGCCGCATGACAATCCCGTTTCATCAAGATATGAAAGGCCGTCTGGAGTAGCCGAATTAACAGTATTGTCATTACTATCATAAATCTTGAATCCCGTTTCATCATTTGAATTGTCAGTGAAAGCCCAGCGGATGGAGGAAGGAGATAGAGCAGAGGGGGTGCCAATGGTCGGAGCTTGAGGAACCGGATACACATATGCTCCGATTTCCCAGCCCGAACCGCGGAGGTCTTGGTCTATCGTTGTGACGGAAGACGGCCAAGAGGAGCCGGGCATGATGGCGTCATCGTAGTCTGAACCGAGGTTGGTACCTGTATCAATAGCAGGAGAGGTGGATTGGAGGGCGAAGTCCGAACCTGCGGAAACAAATACTGGATTAACATTTATAGATCCGCTATCATGTCCCGCTGTCTGCCAGGTAGCAAGAGTGCTATACCAGTTTCCGCCCCAGTTCATATCGTTTGTCCCTATCGCAGGCCAGTATAAATTGTTTACGAACACTGCAGTTGAATCGTCTGGATTTTTCACATATTCTTGGCCGACATTTTTGTCGTGCCAGATGATGTTGTTCTTGAATGTGTTACCAGCAAGCGTGCCAGCACCGCTGTCCTTGACAAGATATATTCCTGCTCCATTGGCTGCGGTATTATTGTAGACAATATTATTATAAAACAAGTTGTTTTGGGCATTCACGTCATTCCAAGTTTCAACTTCAATACTTCCAGAATTACGTATTCCCCACCCAACCAATCCAGTATTCACGAGAATATTGTTATAAAATATAACCCCAGAAGACTGGATAGAACCCAAGCCCGGTCCTTTTGTATTGTAGACGTAGTTATACCGCACAGTAACCGTAGAACCAGAGATAGTATCCATGTAAAGAGCGGAACCCTGTCCAGTCCCCCCGTTGTCATGTAACGTGTTACTCTCAAATACATAAGTTCCGCCTGTACCACCAAGCAGATGGAATCCTCCACGATCGTTCGTCCCCATCTGCCAATATGAAATTGTATTGTTTGAGAAAGTATTAGTTCCTCCGCTCCATTGATGTAGCCACGCTCCGGATTCTCCGACGTTAGTAATCGTGTTGCCATCCACAAGGTTTACACCGCCCGTAACACCATTAAGGAACATACCGCTGCCAGTTCCTGCGCCGTCGCCCGTGAGCGTGTTCCCGACAATGGTCAATCCTGTGACTGTTTGCCCCGCCTCTCCGTTAACGTCAATCAAGTTCTCACTAATTGCTGAAAACGTATTAGTTATAAGAGAGATTGTAGAAAGAGTTCCCCCCCAAGTATAGAATTTGACTCCATATGTGGCATTATCTATTGAACTGTTTGTTATCGTCACTCCGACATGGCTTGCAGTGCCACCCGTTATTGCGTTCACGTTTGCTTTTGATATTGTAAGCCCATCAAGGGTTATATAATTCTTACCGTTTGTGCTAATACCATCACGTTGTCCAGCCTCAAGAGTTCCGACCGATGGGTCTTCCCCTACGTTGACGTAGAGTACGTTGGCTGCCCAGTCCCATTTGTTTACCCCGACGTTGTTCGTAGCCCCAACGTCCTCGGTGAGAGCGGTGCTGTTATAGTAGACATGTTTCGGCTCGGTTGTTATGGTCTTTTGGTAAGACGCCATCGTGCCTTGCCGGATAATACTTATAGAATCGGCGTATGTGTTTTGGTTGACCCCTTGTTCAATGATTGTTACCGTGGCCTGCGTTCCGGTGGTTGTAAAACTTCCAGCAACGACAGTCCAATCGGCACGAGCAGCATACGAACCATTATAATATTGGTTTGAGTATTGGACACCGCTACCAATAAAGAGCTTTCCATCCGTCGTGCCATTCTTGAGGTATATTGAAAAATCATAGGTGGCACCATTCGTCAACCCAGTGATTATCTGATACGCGGCCTGCCCAGAACCATCGGTGGCCTGTATTTTGAGGGAATTGCCGCTTTGCCCGCCAGCTTCGCTTGTTAATAACGTGGCGCCGATTTCCGTCCATCCGTTTGTTGTTGAATCAAATCCCCCATTAGTAACGATGTTGGAGTAAGCACTTTGAGTCCATGCCAACAACACGTCCGAACCGTTTATTATCGGATTCGCTCCGCTCGCCCCATAACTTCCGAACGTGATCGGGTTCCCCGCGCTCCCGCTACTTGGCACAGTCAACTGTTCTCTCCAGGTACAACCTTTACGAAAAGAAATTGAATCGCCGACAACAAAACTACTTGTATTAACTTTGTTGATTGTCAGCCAAGGGGTAGCCGGGCCTGTTCCGTTGTTGGAGTCGTTTCCGGTTACAACACAATTATCAACATAATACGTCGCCGCTTGGGCTTTTGCCGCCAATCCTAAAAACAAAAAAACGGCGCAGAATATCAGCGTGAGGGCTTTTACTCTCTCTCTCGTGCCGCAAACATGGGTTTTTGATGGTATTAGGGTTGTAATGCATCCTTAAGTTTTTTAAACAAGCTTAATGCGGCAGGGAGTTTTGCATAAACTTCGTCCGCCAATTTTGCGTCGTACGCATGAACCGTATTATTTCGCGTTTTTACAACGTCAATCCACCCGTCATTATAATCAATAACGCCGAGCCTGAAAGCTTCCCGAAAACAGCTTTGAGGAGAAACGCACGTTGCACTGTGCTGATCCTCCAAAAACGCTTTTAATGTCTTCCACAACAAATCGAACACCAGCTCAAATCGTTTAATTGCTGAATCTCTCACAATATCATTTTTGCGCTCTTGCAAAATTTCCTCAAAGCGTTTGAGTGCGTTCTCGAAATCTTCGCGGATAGATTCAAATTTAGTCATGGTTAAGCGATTACCTCAATACTTTTTAGCGCGACGCTTTTAAACTTTTCCGCAACATCGGCAAAATCCACTATTTCTAGTTTGTAGAGCGTCGGCAAATTTTCGATATCCTCCTCAATTTCCCATATAACTTTGGCTGGTATGTGTTCTTGGCCTTCAATTCCGATATCCACGTCTGACCGGTCCGTGCCGCCGCCGGAAACTCTTGAACCGAAGAAGAAGACCTTATACTTTTTTAAATCTAGGCGTTTTGTCAGAATAGATAGAATTTCTTTCTTTAACTTTTCTTGGGAATAGTGTTCAAGCCTCATAAAATGATTTTATCATAAATCCACTAGTCCAGCCACCCTGTTGACAACTACGGTAAAAATGCTCTAAGCCATTTAAAAAGCGGGCCGGTGCGGCCGCGCAGCAGGGGTGAAAGAGAGCTTTGTTTTTTCAAACCCAAAAGCGCTGCGCCTACCGCAACGGACCATGCGGGATTGTTAACTTTCTCTTTAAAACCGCCTAAATTATTCGGTTCAGCCACTTTTACATGAAGCTTTAAACATTCTTTGACAAAATTTTCTATGCCGGGGAGATTTGCGCCTCCGCCAGTCAAAACTATTCCTGATGGCAAAAGGTTGGTGCGCTCCACTTTTTTGAGATGTTTTTCTACCAGCTCAAAAATATCGGACAGCCGGGCCTCTATGATTTCGGAAAGTTTGCGGCGCGAATAATTTCCGTAAACCAAATCAGACGCGCCTTGCCGCGAGACAGGCTTTTTGAGAAAAACAGCCGCGGGCTCAACGCTCCCGTAATTAATTTTTATTTTTTCAGCTTCCTCCAAAGTTATTCTTAGCCCCATGGCTATATCGTGCGTAATATGAGAAGAGCCGAACGGCAAAACATCCAAAGAATAAAGCGTTCCTTCCTCAAACAAAATTATTGAAGTAGTTGAGGCCCCCAAATCCAGAAGCATGACACCGGCTTCTTTTTCCCGCTTCTCCAAAACGGCTTCCGCTGCGGCCAAAGGAGCCGCGGACACTTCTTCTATTTCCACATCAGCCCCCTCAAATGCATTGAGGGCGTTTTTTAAATTTTGAGAGAAAGCTGTAATAAACAAAACCTCCGCCTCAAGTTTTACGCCACTTAGTCCAACCGGATCGTAAGTCGCAACCTCATTATCAACGCGATAAACAACAGGAACCCTGTGAAGAATTTCCTTATTTTGCAAATGGCTCAAATTGGTTTCGCTGGCCAAAATCGCGCGGCCGGAGTCTTCTTTTGTAATTTCGCCGTCTGCTCTGGACACGGCGACCAGGCCCTTTGATCTTTGGCAAACAAGCCCAACGCCACCCAAACCCAAGTGAACATCGCCACGATTAATAGCCGCTGACTTCCTTAAGGCGCCAATAGCCTCTTTAATAGACGCCGCAAGCTCTTCAGGCGCGATAATGACGCCGCGCCTTACGCCTTTGGAAATAGAGGCTCCTGCGCCTATCACGCGCGGCAAAGCTTCGCCAGCCATCATCTCTAACGCTACCGCCTTTACGGATTCAGTACCTATATCAATGCCTATTGCGCCGCGGGAACGCATTATTTCAAGTTTAATATTTTTAATGCTCTGTTCTCCATTTTTTTTGTGTCGTTACTCCCCCTATGATTAAATCCTAACAGATGCAGGGCTCCGTGGACAAATAAATAAGGCAGTTTTTTTTCGCCCGCCTTGCCTCGGCGAGGCAGGCCCGTGTTTAAAAAAATCTCTCCCCGCCATCTCTCTAATAAAAACGACAGAACGTTAGCTGGCTTATTTTTGTTTAAATATCTTTTATTTAAAGCCAGCATAAGAGAGGGCGGGGCGAAAACCACGCTCAATTCAAATTCTTCATTAAATATTTTACTACCAAGCCCCTTAAAAATTTTTGTATTAACGCGCTTTTTCGTTAAATTGCTGAACGAGATCATGCCGACTCGGCTAACTCCCTTTGTAATACACGCGCTATTCTATCGCCAGACGCCTTGCCTTTTAAGATCGGCGTGATCACCTTCATAATCTTGCCGAAATTCTTATCGCCAGCTTCGCGCATGCCGTCTTTCACAACGCGCAAAAGATCCTCATCGGAAATTTCCGGAGGGAGATATTCCTGCAAAATTTTAAGCTCCGACTTTTCTTTTTCAGCGAGATCTGCCCTGCCGCCTTTCTCGTATTCCGCCGCGGCGTCTTTTCTACGTTTGGCCTCTGTAGAAATGGCTTCCAAAACCTCCTGGTCGGACAACCCAACGTCTTTTTTGCGCAGCCCAATTTCCTTATTGGCAACGGCCGCCGACAGCATGCGCAATGTTGAAAGTCTTAAAACATCTCCGCCTTTTAAGGCGGCTTTTTGATCATCTGCTATTTTATTTTTTAGATTCGTCGGCATTTTTGTATTACTGTATCTTGCCCAGCTTGCGAAGCCGCTGCATTTCTTTTTCCCACCGAACCCTGCGCAGCGCCTCGCGTTTCTTTTGATAATCGGATTTCAAGGGAGTATGGTACCGAACTTCCCGCGCGCGCGCCAAAAAGCCGCTTTGCTGCAATATTTTAGAAAAGCGCCGAAGCAAACTCCCGGCCGATTCATTTTCTCTTTTTCTTACTTCAACCATAAATGATATATCTATATATCGAAATTTTTAAATTTTAATTCCAGCCGCCGAGGATATGCAGATGAATATGATCTATAATCTGCCCGCCGTCGCGGCCTACATTGAACACCAATTTGTATCCCGAAAGCCCCAATTTTTCCGCAGCGCTTTTGGCTTCGTGTATAAGATGCCCAATCAACGCCTCATCTTCGTGCTCAATTTCTTTAATGGAAGGAATGTGTTTTTTTAAAACCGCCAAATAATGCACGGGGGCTGACGGTTTGATGTCCTTAAAGATAACAAAATCCTCGGTTTCTTGCAAGATTTCCGCCGGAATTTCCTTTTTTATGATTTTACAGAATACACAGTCATCCATCTTAAAAGCTTATCAACTTTTTAGGATAAAGCAATATTGTGCTTGACGCCCAAATTCAATAGAGTCTTGATCTTTATTCGCCATGTCCGCAATAACTACGAGATGCAACCAAATCATGTTCGGATTGAGGCCACTGATGTTGCCGAGCGCGCGCTTGAACGGGCTCTCGGAAAAAACATGGAACAGGTATACAAAACGAAAATTTGGAAACAAGGTTAACTTTTGTGCGCGCCTAGATCTTTCGGTCTAGGCCTTTTTCTTTGTCCTTATTTCCCATGACACCTTTGCTGTTTATTACCTAGCCCACACGGATTTTTGATATTGAATCAACTGTTATCCATGCCGACATCGAGCCGAATCCAGTTTTATCAATCTCAAACGGCTCAATTTTCTGTGGATTTTTTAGGAATATGAGCATGCAATACTTTTTGTCTTTGAATCGCTCAAAAAATTCTGGAATTTTCTCTTTCTCTAATCCATCGTCATTGCCATATTCATCTAAAATTTCTTTTACTCTCTTGGGAGTTAAATCCGCAAATTGTATTACTCTACTCACCTCTGCTTTCAGTTTTACTGGTTCGCTAGAATCTTTGAAATAAACCGTCTCTCCTTCTTTGATACAATCCCACGGCCTATATTTTATTGAATACCAGCGCGATTCAATCTTTTTCCGGCCATCCAGAATTTTTTGCGTCAGTCCCCAAGATTTTCGCATTATTGCTACGTGTTCCATATTCCTCACTGCCCATGACACCTTTTATATTTTTTCCCGGAGCCGCATGGACATGGGTCATTGCGGCCCAGCTGGGCTTGGCCATTGCCGCGCTCAGCGTGACGGCCAAAGCTGTTTTTGTCAGACATTGGATGTTTGACATTTGGCTGCCGTGACACATTATGGGGTTGTGTAGCCGGAGTTATTTTAAATATCAAATTCGCGATATAAGTATTGATGTGCCCTTCCAGTTGCTGGAACATTTTGGCGCCTTCGTTTTTATACTCAACCAATGGATCCTTTTGGCCATAGGCTCTCAAGCGTACGCTGGATCGCATATATTCCATCGCCTCCAGATGCTCCATCCAAAGCGCGTCAATCGCTTGGAGCATAACCATACGCAGAGCGCCTGCGAAGCCCTGCCAGTCCGGCAGGCGGGCGGCGATCCCCTCTTTTTTCTTTGCAAAAGCATCTTTGGCGTAATTCTTCGCGAGCTCGGTAAGCCCTTCTCTGCTTTCCGTTTTCTCAACTCGCTCGCGAAGAGAGGTACTATCCCCGTCTCCGCCAACCAAGCTTACCAAATTTTCAAAAATTTCTTTCCTATTCCACTCGTTTTCCGGTCCGGCGGTGTGCGCCGTTACTATTTTTGATAAAACATCTTCCAACAGCTTGAGAGCCTCGTCCTCTATCTCTTTGCTTTCCGCAAAAAGTATTTTTTTTCTGCGCGCGTAAATCGCCGTCCGCTGTTTATTCATCACGTCGTCATACTCCAAAACATGTTTTCTTGTGTCAAAATTGAAGCCTTCAATTTTACCCTGCGCCGATTCAATCGCCCCCGAAACCATCTTGTTTTCAATAGGCTCATCTTCCGGAATTCCGAATCTGCCCATTAAATTTTTAACTTTTTCTGACGCGAAAATGCGCATCAGATCGTCTTCCATAGAAACAAAAAAATGCGATTCGCCAGGGTCCCCCTGCCTGCCGGAACGCCCGCGCAACTGGTCGTCAATCCGCCGCGCCTCATGCCGCTCGGTACCCACAACAAGCAAACCACCGACTTCGCGAACCCTGCTCGCTTCATCGGCTGAAGGTGGATTTCCTCCGAGTATAATATCCACTCCTCTTCCGGCCATATTAGTAGCGACTGTCACCGCGCCGAATCTCCCCGCCTGCGCAATGATCGCGCCTTCTTCTTCGTGATTTTTTGCGTTTAAAATTTTGTGTGCAATTCCTTCGCGTTGTAGCATCGCTGCCAGCTTTTCGTTTTTTTCAATTGACACAGTGCCGACTAAAACAGGCTGGCCTTTTTGGCTGCGCTCTTTGATTTCGCGGACCAATGCTTGAAATTTTCCTTTTTCCGTCTGGAAAACTTTATCCTGCAAATCCTTGCGGATCATTTGTTTATTGGTCGGGATCTGCACAACTTCCAGTTTATAAACTTTATGGAACTCTTCCGCAGAAGTCTGGGCTGTGCCAGTCATGCCCGCCAATTTTTCATACATCCTGAAATAATTTTGAAAAGTAATTGTGGCCAAAGTTCGTGACTCCTGCTGAACATTAACTCCCTCTTTTGCCTCAATCGCCTGATGCAGCCCGTCAGACCATCTGCGGCCCGGCATAAGGCGTCCAGTAAATTCATCAACGATTATAACTTCTCCTCCGCCATGCGCGGCGGATTTTACTACGTAATCGCGATCGCGCACAAACAAGGCCTGCGCCCGGAGCGCTTGCTCAAGATGATGAACGAATCTCATTCCTCGCTCCGTATAAATGTCTTTTACGCCGAGCATTTGCTCCACTTTTTCAATGCCGGGTTCCGAAATCAGCGCAGTTTTCATTTTTTCATCAATATTATAATCAACATTCTCTTTGAGCCGCGGCGCGATTTTGGAAAAAACCTTATAAAGCTCCGCCGATTCGGCGTCCGGCATGGAAATAATAAGAGGCGTGCGCGCTTCGTCAATTAAAATGGAGTCAACCTCGTCAACTATCGCGAAATGATGCTCGCGCTGGGACATCTGCTGCGCCGAATAAACCATATTATCCCGAAGATAATCAAAACCGTATTCATTATTTGTGCCGTAAATAATATCCGCCGTGTAAGCTTCACGCCTAGAGCACGGGCGCAAAAACTCGTGGACGATTTTAAAAGCGCCGAGCGCGTCACGAATTTGGTCCTCGGCGGTTAAACCGCTACTTGGCGGTGCCACCGCCAAGTTCGTGTCGTACAAATAACTCGCCTCATGATTCAATACCCCAACCGAAAGCCCCAATGCGTCATAAATCTGCCCCATCCACGCAGCGTCTCTCCGCGACAGATAGTCGTTTACCGTAACAATGTGCACGCCTTTACCCGTAAGCGCGTTTAAATACGCTGGCAGTGTAGCAACCAAAGTTTTCCCTTCTCCGGTTTTCATCTCTGCTATTTCACCGCGATGGAGCGCGATCCCTCCCATTAACTGAACGTCAAAATGCCGCTGGCCCAAAGTTCTTTTGGCGGCTTCTCTGACTGCGGCGAATGCTTCCGGTAAAAGTTCGTCAAGCGATTTGCCATTTGCAATTTGCGCCTTAAATTCTTCTGTTTTTTTCTTTAATTCCCCATCCGACAATTTCTCAAAATCTTTTTCCAAATTATTTATCTCCTCCGCAACCGGCCGCATCTCATTGATTACTTTTTCATTCGCATCCCCAAAAATTTTCCCAAAAATTGACATAGTCAATATTATACGCTTTTTTGAAAATAAAAAAAGCGCCAAAACGCTCTTAATAGTTAGCTAAATATGGCCAAAAAAACAAACACCGCCCATACCACCTTATTACAAACTAGCAAGGCCGAAAATCTGTGTCAATAGCAAATCATTTCATATCATGTATGTTTGATTCCCGAAGCGCGGCTTGGGTGATTTTTATGAATCGGGCGTTTTTTTGGAATTCGCGCAAATTTTTGGCGCCCAAATAACTCATTGACGATCGCAGGCCGGCGATTAAATCGTCTAAAACGTTTTTTGCTCTGCCGCGATAAGAAACTTTTCCGGATTTTCCTTCCGGCGCGCGGTATGCGCCGTCGTGGCCGCCGTCAATTTTAGTCTTGTCATCAGCCGCGTCACGAGACGCCATGCCGCGATAAAACTTATATCCCACGCCATCCTCCAAAACGTAATCCCCGGGCGACTCATCCGTGCCGGCGAAAAGACTTCCTATCATCACCGTTGAAGCTCCGGCAGCGAGCGCCTTTGAAAAATCTCCGGAATTTCTGATTCCCCCGTCCGCAATCGCCGGTATTTTATATTTCTCGGCAGCCCTTGCGCATTCCAACACAGCCGTAAGCTGCGGCACCCCCACTCCGGTCACAATCCGCGTAGTGCAAGCCGCCCCAGGCCCTATGCCTATTTTTACCGCATCCGCGCCAGCTTTTATCAAATCAATCGCGCCTTTCGGAGTCGCAACATTTCCGCCCACGATTTCCGCGCCTTTAAATTTCTTTTTTAAAAGTTTAATTGCGTTGAGCGCCCTTTCGTTGTGGCCGTGCGCAATATCCACAACCAAAACATCAGCCCCAGCGTCAAGCAAGGCCTTAGCGCGCTCCAACGTATCATCTTTTACTCCCAGGGCTGCGCCGACCAAAAGCCGGCCCTTTTTATCTTTTGAGGCGCTTTCGCCATTTGCCCGTTTTAAAATATCTTTAAGGGTAATCAGGCCGCGCAATTTGCCGGATTTATCTGCAAGAGGTAATTTTTCTATGCGGTGCCGAAAAAGAATCTTTTTGGCTTCCGAAAGAGTGGTGCCCGCTTTTGCGGTAATAACTTTTTTAGTCATGGCCTCGGAAACTTTTTTCCCAAGATTTTCAGCAAATAAAATATCCCGGCGCGTAATTATGCCGGCAATCCTGCCGTCCGAATCAAGAACAGGGAGCCCGGAAACGCCTTTTTCTTTCATGATCCTTTCCGCGTCGGCGACATTTTGATCCGCATTCACTGTATAAGGATCATCTATCACAACATTTTCCGCGCGTTTAACTTTTCTAACCTCCTCGGCCTGCGCCGCTATGGGCAAAAAACGATGGATAATCCCGATACCGCCGGATTCAGCCATAAAGCGCGCCATGCGGTATTCTGTTACCGTATCCATGTTTGCGGAGACAACCGGCGCGTTAAGAAAAATACCGCGCGAGAATTGAGAGCGCGTCGTTACGTCCTTTCGCGAAAAAACCCCCGATCTCTGGGGCTCCAAAAGAACATCATCAAAAGTATATCCCTCGCGCATACCTTATTTATTATACTATTTCTGTTTGAACTGCCTAGCGCCCTTGAGCATAAGGGCGCGTTTTCTTTCTTTAAATTTTTTGATTTCTCGCTTAATAAGTCTTCGAGGTTCTGCGCTCCAAATGAAAAACCAGAATTACTTTTTCAACCGATTTTATTTTATAAAAGATGCGGAAAGCGCCGATTCTGCGGCGCCATGAATTTTCTTCGCCTTTCATTTTTTGAACATCGCCGAAATATGGATTGGCCGGCAAAATTTTAATAATTTCTAAAATTCTTTCGGCATCGTAGCGAGAAACTCTTTTGAGTGCCTTAAAAACACTACGATCTACCTCCAAACCCCAATTTTCGTACAAGTTCATTATAAGACAGAGTTTTCTTATGTTTAAAATTGCTTTCCGCGCGAACTAAAGCTTCCTTTTGCATGGCAGTTGGCTCAAATTCCTGAATTTTTTTAAAACTAAGCAGCGACTCGTATTCTTTTCGAGGAACCACGACCAAATCGTCTTCTTGCACAACTTTTCTAGGTATAGTAATAATGTTCATATTATTATATTAACAGACCTGTTAAATTTTACAACCCCTTCAATCTTCTCGCCCCCTTCAGCATAAGGGCGCGTTTTCTTTCTTTAAATTTTTTTATTTCGCGGCCGAGTTCATATTCCACTTCGTCTATCGCCTCGTTTAATGTTTCCGCTTCCTCTTCGGCGCGAAGAAGCGTTTTTCCGATTTTTAAATTGGCTTCAGCCCTGAAAAATGGCCCAGTTTTGTGGTGGCGCGTAGTCTTACCAACCTCAATATCCAGCATTGTCGGCTCGCCGTCCTTACTTAAAAATTTCTCCACCATCCGCACAAGCTTCCAGTCCACATATTCCCTGGTGGACTCTGAAAGCTTTATATTTGTACTTTTAAGCGATACTCGCATTATTTTCATTATCCTCCACAAACACAGCCGCGGCAAACACCGTAGTCCAAAGGCCGTCTTTGTTGCCTATGGCGGATTGAGTAAGGTTTGAAGTGCGCACAATCTTGCCGGACATTTTAAAAATCTGTTCTTTTTCGTCCCACGCCGTGTCCGAGTTAAACTCAATGCCTAAAGTAGTTGCCAGCATGCTTGCCGCCAAATCCTCCGCGTATTCCCCTGCTTTTTCTTCGGTTTCGCCATAAGCGTGGTGCTCCGAAAGATAACCGTGCTGTTCCGGATCGGCCGGTATGGCCACGCCGACGGAGGCCGCAATTAAACGGTTTGGCTCATTAGTTGCCTCCCTATCATATACGCAGAATACTATCTCGCCGGGACGCAGAAGCTTCACGCCCTCCTCTTTGGAGATTTTCTTGACGCCAGGAGGAAAAATGCTGGAAACCAAAATCAAATTGCAATGCGCAATACCCGCGTCTCTTAGCGCAAGCTCAAAAGAAGCAAGTTTTTCTTTGTGCACGCCGACGCCTTTTGTAAAAAATATTTTTTTAGGAACCAATTTTTAAAAATTTATAACTTCAAACAGATAATTTCTAAACAATAAACAAAAAAAAGGAATTAAGCAACATGTGGATAACCAAGATGCGCTAAAATCCGACCAGTTGAGGTTCTACTTCAAGATTGATGCCGAATTTTTCTTTAACTTTGTTTTGAATTTCTACCGCCAAAGACAAAATTTCACCGGCGGAGGCGCCGCCGCAGTTTATAAGAGCAAGCGAATGAAGCGGCGAAACGCCGACGTTTCCTGTGCGAAAACCCTTGTCAAAACCGGCGCACTCAATAAGGCAAGCCGCGGAAATTTTAATACGCAGGTCTTTACGCTGCCAAAACCACGGGTCGGTGCAGCAATTTTTAGCGGTTTTGCATTGCGCAACTTTTAACTTCAGATCTTCCAGGGCAGCTTCCTGAATCGCCGGGTTGGTAAAAAAAGATCCTGCGCTGGAGTGAAGCTCTTCACCAATCGTCGCCATACCCTTTTTTGAGCGTATCTTTAACACCGCTTCGCGAACTTCCGGTAAAGACGGCGCAGCGGCGGCGCCGGAAAAATAATTTTTTAACTCGTGATATTTTAAGGTTGGCGCTCCGCCTTGTTTGAGTAAAAAACTAACAGAGTTTATTGCATACCTTCCCGGGTTTTTCTTAAATCTGCTTGTTCTGTAGCCAAACTCGCAATCTGCATTTTTTCCGCCCGAGGCGGATCCGCCTTTGGCGGAAAAAGTCGTTTCCTCGCCGATTTTTAAATCAATTGCGCAAACCTCATCAATAGTTTCGGCCGCGCTTTGCCCGTAAGCGCCAATGTTTTGCACGGGGACAGCCCCCACGGTCCCCGGAATACCCGAAAGACACTCGACTCCGGCAGCATTGTTTCGCACCGTAAATTCAACAAAAGAATCCCAGCTTTCTCCAGCTCCGGCTTCAACGTGCAAAAGGCCGCCGTCAGCCCTCGCGCTCAATCCCAAAATCCTGTTCCGTAAAATCAGACCGCGAAACCCGCTGTCTGATACCAAAATATTAGAACCCTCGCCCAACACAAAAACAGGCAGCGATTTTTCCGCTGCCCAAGCTGCGGCCTCTTTCAGCTCCGCCTTATTTGCCACCTCACAAAAAAATCTTGCCGGTCCGCCAATCTTAAATGCCGTATAAGGAGCAAGTGGAATGTTTTCTAAAAATTTCATTTTTTTGCTCTCAAGGGGACCACGGAGGGTTATACTCCATCCATGTCATTTATGTGAGTGCCGGCTCCGTGATCCCCTGGAAAGCAAAAATTCTAACGAGATGAAAGTGCCAGCTCCTCTATCTTAAAACATTCTCCTAAAAACACAAAACCCCCGATAAATCGTGGGCTTTGTGCAGACATAGATATGTACTCCACCTTTCGGCGGAAACACTCACATGATTACATCTTAGCAAGCCTATTATATTTGTCAAGGCTATAATATCCACAGTCTGCCCGAAGTGCGGCCTTTGCAGTATATTGGTATTTAAACCCAAGCTTTGTTATTTTAGACCCATCAACAATAATTGGGTAAGTGTAGGAATTGATGCCGGCTGGAACTGTCGGGATTTTGCCTCGTGAAAGATGCCACATTGCGCCGAAAGCGATTTTACCCAAAAACATTGGCACGCGCACAGAAACTTTTCCAATTTCTTTGGCCATGTCTTTTAAAAGCAAAAAGTCGCTGGGAGCAAGGTTAAACACTTCGTATTTACTAACTACACCGCCACCCGCCATAAGCTTTACACCTTCCAACAAATCGTCTTCGTGAATGTACTGCCGCGCAGAATCAGGTCCGGTGATCGGCACGATCGGAAGGCCGTATTTCACCACCCGCAAAAGCCCGAATCGCTTGAACATAAATTGTCCCCTTGGGCCTGTAACGGCGCAGGGGCGCACAACGCAAACCTGCGTAGCCGGTTTCGCAGTTTGATACATTCTTTTTAGCTTTTCTTCTATTATTTTTTTATCCACGCCGTAAAGATATTGAGATTCGCGGAAAGAATCCTCTTCTGTGAATCTTTTGGATGTGGAGTTATCCGGAAGCGCGCCGTAAGAAGCAACGGTTGAGAAATGTATCAAGCGCTTAACTTGGTTTTTGAATGCGAAATCAAACACGCGCTCCGCCGCTGCTATATTTGATTTGATTTGCCACTCTCTTTTTTTGCCGTAACCTTCGCGTATAACATAAGCACAGTGAATTACAATGTCAGGAATTCCGTGCGCCAAAACCTTTTCTTCCCAACCGGGATCGCCGAGATGATGGGTGATAAACGAAATTTTGCCACCCGGGAAGAAGTCCGACTTCTTTGCAGATCCGAAGTCGGACTTCGAGGAGAGCGGCGCGACCATATCTAGAGCCACAATGCTAGTTACTCTCGGATCTTCCGAAAACCTTTCCACCAGCATCCCGCCGATATACCCCGATGATCCTGTTATAAAAATATTCATAGAGTTACCCTACCTTAAAAATCCTATTCTAGACAAGACCAGGTTAATAGTTTTTAAAATAATTGCCAAATCCAATAAAAACGACCTGTTTTTGATGTAATAAAGATCATAGGCCAGCCTTTCTTTGGTTTCTTCAATTGAACTAGGGTTTCTATCCCCTAAAAATTTTTGCGAAACCTGCGCCCATCCAGTAAGGCCGGGTTTTATGAGCGTGCGCACTTTGTAATACGGTATCTGTTTTTCCAGGACTTCGGCAAAATCAACCAGATCCGGGCGAGGACCGACCATGCTGATATTGCCCAAAAACACGTTCCAAAGCTGCGGCAATTCATCCAAGCTTGTTTTGCGTAAAAATCGCCCGACCCGCGTTACTCGCGGATCGTTTTTTTCCGGCCACCTGGCGTCCGCATCAACGCGCATGGTTCTAAATTTAAACAAGTCAAAAATTTTGCCGCCCGCCCCAACTCTCTTTGGAATATAAAAAATCGGCCCGCTATCATCTAATTTAATCGCCAAGATTATAAATGGGTAAAAAACCAAAGAAATGCAGCCAATAAAAACAGCTATTAAAATATCAGCGAGTATTTTTGTAAAATCATAGAGAGCCCGCGAGGGGGAGGAGATGTTTTCCAAAAGCCAGGTTTCATCAACCAAAGACAACGGAATTTTATGAAACACGGATTCGTAAAATTTCTGAAAATTAAAAAATTGAACGCCCTTGAAAAACGCGTCGTAAAATTTTTTTGATACCCCACCGCTGTTGAGCAGAGAGCTTGAAGCAACTACCGCCGCGAATGTTCCGCCGCAGGCGGCTTCTTCAACCACAGAAACATCCGAAACGATTTTAATGTTTTCATAGTAAGGATTATAATGAAAAGCGTGAGTAATTTCCTGAAGCTCACGTTCAGGTCCAACAATATAAAGCGCGCCCCTGCCGAAAGCCGCCTTGAGAAAAGATACGCTCCAGGCCCGCCATAAAAACAGCAATATATAAGAAAATAAAAGGTACAAAACCAAATTCACTTTCGGCGAGATATAAAAATACGGCAGAAAAATGTAAAAGAAAATAACAGCTATAACACTATTTATAAAATGCACCCTGAGCAGGCTCTGAGCCAAAGACAAACGGTAGCCAATTATTAAAGTTCTGTAAAAACCGGCCAGATACAAAACAAGAATCCAAAGTAAAAAAACCAGAGAAAAAGGCAGTAGATTGTCATATAAAAAAAGCCGGTAAGACCAAAAATACTTTCCGTAAGGCAGGAAAAAACGGATAGTCAAAGACAGCCAAAGCGCGAGCGAAAAAACGGCGACATCGCCTAAAAATAAAATCAGTACCAATATGCGGGATTTAGCGTGCCAATTGTACATCTATGATAAAAATATTATACGTCATAACAAAATCAAATTGGGGCGGGGCTCAAAGATACGTTTATGATATCGCGACTTCGCTGGATAAAGAAATGTTTGATGCGGTAGTTGCTTGCGGCGGCAATGGCCCATTGGCAATAAAATTGCGGGAAGCGGGTATTCGCGTAATCACCATTCCACTCCTGCAGCGCGACATCAATATTATAAAAGAATTTTTGTCGCTTTTCGCGCTCATAAAAATTTTCAATCGCGAGCAGCCTGATATCATACACCTCAACAGCACCAAAATCGGCGGGCTGGGGGCGGTGGCAGCGTTGGCAGCCAAACTGTTAACTAAAAACTACCCGCCTGCCGGACGAGCAGGTAAACAAAAAACTGTTTTCACCGCTCACGGCTGGGGCTTTAACGAAGATCGGCCGTATATCGCCCGCGTAATTATTTATTTTCTTCAGTGGCTTAGCGTGCTATTTTGCGACCGGATTATTGCAGTTTCTCGCGCCGTGTTAAACCAGGGAATGTATTTCCCTTTCTCCCGCAGCAAGTTAATCTTGATAAAAAACGCAATCATGCCGCCAAACTTTTTGGACAAAAAGTCCGCTAAGCGGGAACTCGCCAATTTAGCCCGCCTAAGTAAAACAATTGCAGAAGATAACCAGTTTCCACGCCCGCCAATCGACGGGCTAGTATGGCTCGGGACCATAGCCGAACTTACCAAAAATAAGGGGCTGACGTACTTAGTTGACGCAGCACATCAGCTAAAAATCCAAATTCCCCCGGCTTCGCCGAGCGAAGCAGAGCAGGTAAATTCTAAATTCCAAATTCTAATTATCGGGGGCGGAGAAGATGAAAAAAAATTGCGGGCGCAAATTGCCGCGCTCGGATTGGAAAGCGATGTTTTTTTATTGGGCCACATAGAAGACGCGCCAAAATATCTAAAAGCTTTTGATATTTTTATACTGCCATCCATTACCGAAGCGCTGGCTTATGTTCTGATAGAAGCCGGCTGGGCTGGTTTGCCCGCCGTAGCCACGCGAGTCGGCGGACTTCCGGAAATTACAGAAAACGAAAAAGGCGGATTTTTGGTGCCGTCAAAAAATCCGGAAAAGCTTGCCGAGGCCATAAAAAAACTTTTGGACTCCGGGGAGTTACGAAAAAAAATGGGCCGCAAAAACCGCCAAATCGTCTCCCAAAAATTCTCGTTTGAAAAGATGCTCCGCGAGACTATTGACATTTATAATGGGTTGTGATAAGATATGTTCAGAGGAGGACAAATTTCATGTATAGAATCGTTTGGAAAAGTTTGTTGACTGGCTTCACGGCCACGGCAAATTTTGTTTAACCAAAACAAGCGCAGAAGAGTTGGTGCAAAAATTAAACTATAGATACATGAGAGAAATACACCATTGGGTTGAATGTGAATAATTAAAAGGCTTAAGCCCGGCCTTGAAGAGTGCGGGCTTTTTAATTGCACAATTTATTCAAATAGAAATCATACGGTTTCACAGCTATAGCTGGCAAATGGTAAGATTTTTAAAGTAACAAACCGTGTAGTTTTTTGAGTTCCGTGACGCCTTCGGGTAGCGAAATTGTCGGCTCCCAGTCTAGGAGTTCTTTTGCACGGGAGTTGTCTGCAAGGGTAATGACGGTCTCTCCCGGGCGCGCCGGAATAATTTGAATCGGTCCGCCAAACATGTCTGCCAATTCTGTTATAGTATAATTTTTGCCGGTGCCGATGTTTATGATTTCTGCTTTGCCGACTTCCGGAGATTCCATTGCCAAAATATTGGCTCGGACAACATCGCGAACGTGCGTAAAATCGCGCGTTTTTTTCTCGCCGTCAGCAACCATCGTCATTGGTTTGCCCTCTTTCAACTGCTGGCGGAAAATTCCGATTACAGTCGCGTAGGCCCCTTCCAAAATCTCCCGCGGGCCGTAAACATTAAAATAGCGCAAAATAACCGTAGGCAATCCGTAAAGCTCCGAAAAATTCCTACAGTATAATTCCCCCATAAATTTCTGCGCCGCGTAAGGATTTAACGGATCGGGCTTCATGTCTTCCCTAAATGGCGTTGTGTTTTTGCCGTAAACCGATGAAGAACCCGAATAAATAAGCTTTTTAGCGCTGGCTTTTTGCGCAGCCCGCAGAACGTTTAAAGTTCCGGTGGTATTTGTATGGTGCGCGGGCACAGGATCTTTTATCGCGGTTTGAATACGCGGGAGGGCGGCGCAGTGAAAAACATAGTCCATACCGGAAAAAAACGGCGCAATCGCGTCATAGTCTCGTATGTCAGCTTCGTGAAAAACAGCTTTAGGATTTATATTTTCGCGTTTTCCTGTTTCAAGATTATCTATTACATGAACCTCAAAATCTCCTAGCTCAAGAAGTGCGTCAACTAAGTTGGAACCGATAAACCCGGCGCCGC
>Ga0209542_10002517_pt1 | contig 40848 bp, 41 predicted proteins | sample RifCSPhighO2_01_FD_184028 | JGI IMG/M metagenome (GOLD analysis project Ga0209542, IMG submission 184028) | Soil microbial communities from Rifle, Colorado - Rifle CSP2_plank highO2_0.1 (SPAdes) (version 2) | ecosystem: Environmental > Terrestrial > Deep subsurface > Rock core/Sediment ... | reverse complement strand
TTCTGGCAATCTTCCTTGGGAACGAGTTCTTCAGAAGCTACCGCTCCCATCTTGTGTTCCAGACCGTGCTCTTTTTCTTTGCACTCTATGCGTATCTCATATTCGCATTACCGTTGTATTTGAATAAGTTGGGACCTGACATCTTTCTCTCAAGCACTGTGCTCGCAATTGTTGTTTTCGGGGCATTCATATGCCTGCTCGGCCTTTCAGGACGCAGGCAGCTCGAAGCGACACTTTGGCGCATTCTTGCAGGAGCAGGAGCCGTGGTTATCACCGTTGTCGTGCTCTATTTTAGCGGTCTTGTGCCGCCCATCCCCCTTACCGTTAAGGAAAGCGGCATCTATCACAGCATTGTCCGTACCGAAGCCGGATACCAAGTCACCCACGAAGGGTGGAGTCGATGGTCCCGCTTCCTGCCGCGAAAGGTCAATCACGTTACAGGCACTCCGCTATACGCATACAGTGCCATATTTGCACCATCTGCATTCTCAGCGAATATCGTTCATCGATGGGAAAGATACGACGAAGAAAAAAGGGAGTGGATAACCGAGTCAATGATTGCATTTACTCTTTCAGGAGGACGAGCAGAAGGATACCGTGGGTATTCGGAGAAGTCCGATCCTCGTCCCGGACAGTGGCGCGTTACTATCGAAACCCTCGAAGGGCAGGTGATAGGAAGGCTTAACTTTAAGATTGAGAACGTGGGCGTTCCCCCGACGCTCTACACTGACATTAAATAACAAAAGGCCCCGGTTAGGGGCCTTTTGTTATCCCGCCTTCACCTTAAGCTTCGTCTGCCTCGACTTATCAAGCCGTGGAAGTACGAGCGTCAGAAGCCCGTCCTTGGCGCTTGCCGTTGCCGCATCCACGTCAATCTCATGGGGAAGGTGGATGGTAGTCGCGAACGATCCCCAGAAGAGTTCACGCTTGATGTAATCATGATCAACGATTTGCTCACGTTCCTCGCGTACTCCGTCTATGACGACTGTATCCCTCGATATGGAAAGGTTCACGTCGTCCGGGCGCACTCCTGCGACAAATGCACGCACCACGACCTCACTTTCGGTTTGATATACGTCCACAGGAAGCTGGCCGTCAACAGCCAAATCTTCTTGTGCCGGATACGAGGGAGCGGTGGAGGGAGTATGTCCCCTTTGCGCCGGGTACGGCTGCGTCATTTCATCGTCAAAGTCGTAGTCGTCGACCGGAGTGGATCCGGAAAGGCGGTCGAAGAAGGAGCGTTTTTTCATAGCTATATACTAACAGACATTTTTGGGTAAATTGCGGTACCTAACGTACCTGAGGGTCTCAAACAGCGCGAAGAAGGCGACTGCCGCGGTCCAGACGATGAGGAACGCGAACAGCGTGTAGACGCCATCTCCCTGAATTATAAAAAAGTTAAAGAGAGCGTGCAATGCAATGGCAAGGATAAGTCCGGCAATGGCGAAGAAGGCTCGGAGCGGCTTCAAGAAGTTCAAAGAGAAAGCAAGCGCAAAACCAACTGCTGAAGAAGCCATGACGTGAAGAAGGGTTGAACCGATGAAGCGCAGGTTTCCGGTCTGGAGCCCCATAAGAACATCGCCGTTTGCGAAGGGAACGATGAGGAAAAGTACATTCTCAAGCGCCGCAAAGCCAAGTGCTGCTGTGAGCATATAGATAACCAGATCTATGGGTTCGTTCACGTCAGCGCGCCAGAGCACCAGAAGCGCAACCAACACATACTTCAGCGTCTCTTCAATGACTGACCATCCGAGAATAATCGGCACGCAGAGTGGCGCGTACTCACTGCATCCTGCATACGCAATGTAGGCATAGTCGCGCAGAAGAGTCTCAAGCAGAAGAGCGAAAGGCACAGCGAGCATGCCCGAGATGAAGGCGATCAAAAGACAAGGAAGAGGCTCCGGACACCGATCGTCCTCTTTAAGGAGAAAGTAAAGCCAGACGAGGGGAGGAAGGACACCTCCCAGGAAGGCATACCCGAGAGTTCCGAACGGTGCGGACGCGAGGATATCCATTCTCCTAATTGTACCGCGGCCAGGGAGCGACTATGAGAAGTCCCTCGGAGCCCGGAATCGATGACCATATCTCTTCCGTTACGAACGGCATAAAGGGATGAAGCAACTTAAGTGAATCTGTTAGAAGAGAAAGAAGAAGTGTCTGGCGTGAGGCCTTCGCAGTCTCGTCCTCGCTTTGAAGAACGGACTTTGATTCCTCGAGTATTTTGTCGGCGAGTTCATGCCAAAGGTAGTGATATATCTTCTCGGCTGCAAGATACGCACGATATTCCTCAAGGTCACGAGTAATATCTTCGGCAAGGGCTTCGAAGTCAGCGCGATGTTCCTGGTCAGTGCTTGTGAGAGTTCCTTCAGATATGAAATCTTCCGTATTTTCGAGCACAAAGCGCGTGATGTTCCAAAGTTTGTTTGAGAAGTGCTTATATCCCTTCACCTTACTCTCATCGAAACGGATGTCGCTTCCAATCGCCGTTCCTACGAGCAGCCCCATCCGCAGTGCGTCGGCGCCGTACTTATCGATCATATCAAGAGGATTGATGCCATTATTGAGTGACTTACTGTACTTACGTCCCTTGGCATCGCGTACCAAACCATGAATGAGCACAGTGCGAAAGGGAACCTGACCGAGCAGGAATCCGCTTGCAAGGATCATGCGCGAAACCCAAAGATTGAGTATCTCGTATGCCGGAGACATAAGTGACGTGGGATGGAACGTTCGCAGGTCTGTAGTCTCCTCAGGCCATCCGAGAGTCGAGAAGGTCCAAAGCTGCGAGGAAAACCAGGTATCAAAGACGTCCGGATCTTGCTCCCAGCCATCGTCTTGGGGTGCTTCCACACCGCAATAGATCTCATCGCCACGGTACCAGACAGGGATACGGTGCCCGAACCAGATCTGACGGCTCACGCACCAGTCCCGCAGGTTATCGATCCAATGAAAGTATGCGTTACGAAATCCTTCCTGGGGCATGGTCACACCACCATGCTCAATGGCTGCACGCATAAGTTCTTTGAGGGTGAGAGTCGAGCCACTAGGTACTCCGGGTATGTCAGACTTTTCAAGCATGAATGACTTATTGACGGCGATGAACCACTGCACTTTAGGAAGCGGCTCGACAATACCTCCCGTGCGCTCAGCCGTAGACACGTTCTGGACGATATTCTCCTCCTGCTCCATGAGACCCTCGGCACGAAGCCATTCGGCAACAGCTTCGCGGGCCTCAATAACCTTAAGTCCCTCAAGTCGGCCGGGAACTACCATCTTTGCGAACTCGTTTATTACCTGAGGACGTGGAAGATCATGTCGCTCGGCGATCTCCCAGTCGGTCATGCTGTGAGCTGGTGTAACACCCACGGCACCTGTTCCGAACTCCGGATCGGCAGCCTGGTCCGCAACGATACGGATAGTAAGTGGAACGTCGCAGAAGCTCACTTCGTATTCCTTGCCTATGAATTCCTTATACCGAGCATCATCCGGATGCACGGCAACTGCCACATCACCGACCTTCGTTTCAAGACGCGTGGTGGCGATAGGAATGGGGAAGTCCTTTGCGTAGCGAAACGTGTATAACTTCGCCTCTCGTTCTTCGTGGACGATCTCATCATCGGAGATAGTGGTCTGGCCCTTCGGATCCCAGTTAATGATGCGGTTGCCACGGTATGCAAGCCCGGCATCGTAAAACCGCTTAAAGGCTGTAGCGACGGCGCGGTTACGCGGTTCATCCATGGTGTAGGCATAGCGCGACCAATCGAGCGATGCACCCATCCTTCGAACCTGTCCGAGAATGGTGCTCTCACTGTTTTTCGCAAACTCAGCAACACGGCGTACAAGCTCTTCCCGTCCGAGGTCGTGTCGGTTCTTTCCCTCTTCTTTTTGAATATTCTTTTCAACACGTGCTTGGGTGGCGATGGCTGCTGAATCGGTGCCGGGTACCCATAGCGTCTTCTTTCCTAGCATGCGGTGAAAGCGCACGAATGTGTCCTGGAGCGTATCTTCATACGCATGGCCAATGTGGAGTTCCCCGGTCACGTTAGGCGGGGGGAGAGTCACCGTAAAAGGCTCTTTCCTCTCGCCCGGAAGATTGTCGGGATTAAAGTACCCGCTTTCTTCCCACGCCTCATATATGCGGGTCTCAGTAGCGGCCGGGTCGTACGGCTTTAGGAATTTCGGATCCATTTAAAGCAATATAACAGAGAATACGCCTTATTTAGAGTCCTTCGCGAGAGCAAGATTTCCGTTGGCTCTAAGCGTTTCCGTATCGGCATAGTCCTGCGCAAGGGCGCGGTAGTAGCAGGCAAGAGCGATCATGATGGCGTTGTCTCCGGTGAGGGAAGCGGGTGGCATAAAAAGAGAAATATCAGAACGATCATTCTTCAAGCGTTCCGCAAACGTCCGCTTAATATATGTGTTCGCGGACACACCTCCGCCTATTGCAAGCGACTTGGCACCTGTCTCCTCCAATGCCCGCAGCGTCTTTGCATACAGCACATCTGCAACGGCATCCTCAAAGGCATGCGCCATGTTCTCTTTATCTGTGTCCGTAAGCTCATTATCCCTGACCTGATAGAGTACTGCAGTCTTGAGACCGCTAAAGGAGAAGTCACAGCTATCGTCATTTATCATCGGGCGGGGAAGGGTATACGGATTATTGCCTCCGCGTTCACGTGCTCTCTCAGCGAGCTTCGATATTTCTGGTCCTCCCGGATACGGAAGCCCTAACATTCTCGCTACCTTATCAAACGCCTCTCCAACCGCGTCGTCGCGCGTACTCCCAATGAGTGTGTATGAAAGCCAATCCTTCATTTCAATAATTTCAGTATGTCCGCCTGAGATGAGAAGACCGAGAAGAGGACGAGAAATATCTGAAAGAATGTAGGTGCTTGCACCCCTCTCCTGAAGGAGCGCAGATAGAAGATGTCCCTCCATGTGATTAACAGCGATAAGCGGCTTGTCCCACAAAAGAGCAAGTGCTTTTGCGAAGTTCACCCCGACCCAAAGTGCAGGCTCAAGCCCGGGACCTGCAGTGACTGCGATTGCATCGATCTTCGGAGGTTCGCACTCTTTCAGAAACTCGAGCAGCGAAGCGGCAAGACCTCCTTCTCTCTCAAGCAGAACTGTGATGGCTTCCCGTTTCTCTTCGGAAATAACTTGCTCGCTCTCGTGTATAAGTTCAGCCTCTTCGAGAGCTGCAGAAAGCAAGGGAACAAGGTTCTTCGCATGCTCCCGTTTGGCGAGCATTGGGTACACGCCGCCGTATTCCTGGTGTACTGCAATTTGCGAGAGAAGTGCATTGCCAAGCACCTCGAACTTAGTTTCTTTCCCTGCCTGCTCTCCTTCGACGATCGCAACTGCAGTCTCATCGCACGAGGTTTCAATCGCGAGAATCCTCATGGTCTTTGATAAGTTCCCAGGGGAACGGGCCTTCGCGGGGGATAAGGAAGCCTGAAGCATTCGGATGGCCGTTTCCTCCGTACTTTTGCGCTATCTCAGCGACATTCACACTCCCATCACCTCGAATCGAAACGCCGTATCCATCTGGATGCGCAGTTACAATCAGTGAGATAGGTCCTTTCTTTTCAGCAAGCAGGTTACCAACACGGGACTTGAGCGACTTAAAGGGATGACAGGTAGTGAAATATACTTCATGTCCTTCAAAAGAAACAAGCTTTCCTTTATTTGCAGCCATGGTCGCAAGCAGTTCAAAGTATTCTGCGTACACGCGGGTCTTTTCCAGGAACTTCTCCCGTTCTTCTGGATTCTCAAGCATGTGGACTATCGCATCCCATGCCTCGAATTCAAAAGGATGTACTTCAAGGTATGAGTGTAGGGGAGTCGTGTCTGCAAAGGCGCGTCTGAAAAGGTCCTGATCTTCAAGCAGTTTAAAGAAATAGGGCACAGGAGTATCGGGATGGAAGTATTCCCACGAGATGGTCGCACCTGAACGATTCAAGTCAAAGACGTGCTCGGGCGTGGCCTCCACTATCTCTCGTACTCCGTCATGATGATCGAGTACGATAAGTGAGCCGGAGCGAGAAAGAAGCTCGTCCATGAGTTCCCGCTTATACGTGAAGTCGATAAGGTATATGCGCGCGCCGTCTATACCTTCAGGCAATTCGTTTCCGCGGTGAAGGGGAATATATTCTGCCGTATCCCCGAACTTCTTCCACGCTGCATACGCAGCGCCAAAGCCGTCAGGACACCCGCCGTGATAGAGGATAATAGTTCGTTCCATGAGCCTTTACTCTAATCCATATGCTACTGGTGCGCCACGGCTGCTCGCTCCCTGAAAGACGAGTAGACCGAGGTAACGATGAAGACGATGCCGATGAGGCCAATGACAAGCTCTGGAATATGAATAACGAGCGAAGCAAGCATAGAGGCAGCAAGACCGAGAATGGCCCAGTGAGCACCATGCTCGACGTACACCAGGCTCTCCAGGGTCTTCTGGCGCACGAGATACACAGTGAGAGAACGTACGAAGTATGCGCCAATACCGAGACCAACAATAATAACCGGCAGCGCACTCGTGATCGCAAACGCACCGATAACTCCATCAAGTGAGAAGGCTGCGTCAAGAACGTTTAAATAAAGAAATAACATAAGTCCTCCTGTCGCAACTGCACTCTTTGATTCGACCGTAAAGGAGTTCGCGATGCCCTCAATAACAATGAAGGTCACAAGACCGATGATGCCGGCAGTGAGTATGGTAGCGGCCTCCCAGGGTACGAGGTACGAAAGGAAAAGGAGAAGAACAAGGGTAAGCGCTATCTCCACTGCCTCAATATGTCCCCACTTTGATACGTGGCGTTCGATAACCCGTATCCAATGCACGTTCTTATTTACATCAATGAAGTACTGGAGGGCAACAATGAGAAGGAATGTTCCTCCGAAGGCAGCAATGGCGTGATGTGCTCCTTCTAACAAGTGCCCGTATGCTTCGGGGTCAAAAGTAGCAAGCATGGTAACGGCCCAAGGAGAGAGTCCTACCGATACAGCTACGATAACAATGGGGAGCACAATACGGGTACCGACAACCGCTATCAGAACACCCCACGTAAGGAAGCGCTGCTGCCAGGCGTCGCTCATACGCGCAAGCACCCGCGCATTAACCACTGCGTTATCAAACGAAAGCGTTACCTCAAGGATAACGAGGAGAAGGGTAGTGACAAAGGCTGCAGGACCCAGATACCAAAACACTCCTCCAAGAAGAAAGATGGATATAAGGGTCGGAAGGATGAATATCCTGTACTTTGAAGGCATTGGTGCGCGGTGTAGGGATCGAACCTACCACCTCGTCAACGTCAATGACGCGCTCTAACCAAATGAGCTAACCGCGCTATGGAATTGCCCCGTGCATAGGGTCTTAGCAAGATACAATAAGCAGCGCTGAATTTCCACTCCGCCCCCATAGGGAATAACTACTCGCGGCAGTCTCATCTTGGGTGAGGTATAATGTAAACCTAGTACAAATAATTTGAATTATTCATATGCGCTACGCTATTGCATCAGTATTCGCTCTTGCTCTTATTTTTTCTGGGGCAACGAGCGCCAATGCCGAGTCAGGGAGCGGTAAGGTGAAAATCGAGAACCGCCTCAGGGTAGGCTCTACCGGTGAGGAGGTGCGTTCTCTTCAGCAGATTCTTGCTTCCGATCCGACCCTTTATCCAGAAGGCCTTGTTACGGGATTCTATGGTCCTTTGACCGCACGGGCAGTGTCTCGCTTCCAGGCGAAGCTCAGGCTCGATCAGGTAGGTCAGGTTGGTCCGCTTACGCTCGCCAAGATCAATGAGATTCTTACTGCGGCTGGCGTATCAGACCAGATTCCCACAGACCTTCTTTCCGTTCGCGTGAAGATTGAGATTGACCTTCGCGACGGTAAGGAGGAGGTAAAGATCCGCATCAAGGAAGACAACAGCGGAAAGGGTTCCATAAACTCAGACGACGAAGACGACGAAGACGACGAAGACGAAGATGACGAAGATGACGAAGACGATGAAGATGACGAAGATGACAATGATACCGACGAAGACGAAGACGAGGATGAGAACGAACTTGAAATCGAAGTTGAGGTTCGTAACGGCCGCGCTTATGTCGAAGTCGACGAGGATGGTGATGACCGTTCCTTTAGGTTCAACATGACCAGCCACGACGCTATCGTTGCTGTTGTTGCTGATCGCCTCAACTTAACCGAGGAGGAGGTTAAAAAAGTCATCAAATTCGAAGATGAGGACGAAGACGATGATGAAGATGAAGATGAAGACGAAGATGAGGTTGAAGATGACGATTAGTTAAAATCTGGTTCCAGATAGTAAATAAGCCACCTTAGCTAAGGTGGCTTATTTACTTTCCAGTTCGTGCATGACCCACGTTAGTCACAGAATTGAACCAGCTTGTGCGGGAGCTTAATACTTGGTTAGTATTTGGACGCTCTCTAGATCGTGAGCTTAGCTTGCTCTAGATACTGCCATTAGGGATTAAAAATAGCAAAACCCCGACACCAAATAGCATCGGGGTTCCCGTCTGAGGCTATTCGGGCTAAGCCTTCTATACTAGGACGGAATTAAGTCCTCGAATGATTCTCACTGAACGGAGTAAAATGCATCGTCCAGCAGACCACATGCAATGTGACGTGGACAGCGTACAACTCCTCGGAGCCTGGCATTTCCAAGTTTGCCAAGAACTCACCGAGCACTGCGGCATATTTTTGCAGTGCATAGATGTTCCTGGCCTTGTGTTGCCGTCCCAGACTGAGCACGATGGCTTGTTCGGTCGTGCCCCGTCTTGCGTTTGGAGCCAAGGGAATGACACCTTCGTAACTCAGGCTGTAGGTCGAAAGGGGCGCGCCGCCTACGGTCTTCCAAGGCCTTTGCGAGAGAGCCTCGTTAACCATATTCATCAGCTCCACTTCCAGGATTTCTTTGCTGGTCACCAGCGTGTGGAACGAGAAAGTGAGTTTTGTCGCAAGACTCAGTCTCGGAGAATTTTTGTTGGCCTGCACAGCAGAACCTCCTTCAATAAAAGGGCGTAATTACCCATTACTCATAGTATAATGAAACATATATTTGTCAAATCATGACCCCACGGGGAATCGAACCCCGATTTTATCCGTGAAAGGGATACGTCCTAACCGTTAGACGATGGGGCCTTTGCCTGCACATCCTACATTTCCTGAGGGCGTTTAGCAAAAAGTGGAGATTTGTCTGACTTGTTGATATACTAATTTGATGGAGACAAGAATTGCATTTAAGGACCCTAACAAATTCTTTAATGATATATGCAGCGCTTCCGGATACTCGTTAGAACAGCTCGCAGAGTTGTCTGAAGTGACTAGCCGGACGATACGGAGTTGGCGTGCGGGCGACACCAGTATGCCCGCTTCCATAGCTCAAGCATGGTCTGAAGAATTCAACATCCCACTTCCTGTGCACGAATCCTTTGATTTAAGTGAAAAGCGCAGAGCCGCAGGAATGCTTGGCGGACACGCTCGCATACAACTCTATGGAAACTTCGGGACGGCAGTTGGGCGACGCAAAGGCGGCCTGAGATCTATAGGAACGCACAGGAGTATAGAGGGTTCACCTTTTGTTGCCCAGAATATTCTCTTTCCAGAAAGAGGTGTTCAGTTTGCGGAATTAATAGGAATTGCCCTCGGCGATGGAGGACTTACCAAATATCAATTTATTATTTACCTGCATATTGCCGAAAAGGAATATATAGAATATGTACGCCGACTAATATTTGAGATTTTTGACTTTAAGCCCAGTGTAACTCACAACCCATCAAAAAACGTTACTCGAATAATCTGTTCACGAAAAAATCTTGTGTCGTTTCTTCAATTAGAAGGTTTAAGTATAGGCAATAAAACTAGAAACCAGGCAATTGTTCCGGCCTGGGTACAGCAAAGGCCAGAATATGCTCGCGCATGTATTCGAGGCCTTGTAGATACTGATGGCTGTGTTTATTTTGATATACACACAATTAAAGGAAAGAAATATAAGTCGTGCTGCATTGCCTTTACCAGCGCATCGGCCCCTCTATTGGACTTTGTCGAGAACCAGCTCAAAGAAGACGGCTATACACCAACTCGTTCTGGCCGTGACGTGAGATTGCGACGAAAGAAAGACGTCGAAAGATACTCCAGAGAAATTGGGTTTAGTAACCCTAAACATCTAAAGAAAATCGAGGTATAGTGCCCCGCACGGAGGAGTAGCGAAGTGGTCATAACGCGCCGCACTCGAAATGCGGTCGGGGGGAAACTCCCACGTGGGTTCGAATCCCACCTCCTCCGCTAAGCTGGGATTTTAAGCAAGCAGCTGCATCATCTAATCCTTCACGGTATTATGTCCGTACCATGAGCGCCGTCACCTGTATCCACTGCGGAGGCGACGCCATTCCGCACCGGGTGACATATATCACGGTTGCCCTCGACGACACCCTCAGGCCCCTCTTCTCTCCGGGCCCTCTCATGAGTGTCCTCGCGAAGGCCTTCCAAACAGTTGAAAGTCGAGTCACACCCTGGATCCTCCGTTTTCTTGTACGCATTGGTCTTGCAAGAAAACAAGAACGTCCAGATAACGAAACGCTTCTCTTGGCCAAGGTCCTCTGGGAGGAAGCAGATGCACGGGGCATCGATATCTGGGAATTCCGCCTCTTCAACCTTCCCCGGAACCTCTTCTATGCCCGCCTTAAAAGTGGCAGACAGCTTGCATTTGAAGGAATCCCTCAACCTCCTTCAGGGATTGACCGGGTGTGGTGGATGGATAATAAGACGGAACTCAAGAAGAAGCTTAGGAAGGCCGGCTTTCCAACTGCAGATGGAGCGGGGGCATTCACTGAAAGAGGAGCCAAGCGCATATATAAGAAACTTGTTCCTCCGGTGATCATAAAGCCGCACTCAGGTTCTGCTTCCCGTCATACCGTTCTTCATATCGACAACAAGGAAGAACTAATACGAGCTTTCCACATTGCGAAGGAGGTTGCGCCGCTTGCTCTCATCGAGGAGGAGCTCAAGGGACCGGTATATCGCATCACGGTTGTTGACGGTGTGTATAGTGCCGCTCTAAGAAGAGACCCTCCTTCGGTAGTGGGGGACGGATTGAGCACGATTCGGGAACTCGTAGAAGAAGAGAACAAGCATCCAGACAGGAGCGGACCCTATTTCTCTCAGATCAAACTGAACGAAGATGCGCTCAAAGAACTTGCTTGGCAGGAATACACACCCGAAAGTGTTCCTGAGAAAGGCGTACGAGTTATGTTTCATCAAAAGGTGAACTGGTCCCTTGGGGGAACGACTGTGGACGCAACTGAAGGAGTACATCCCGAGAATGTGCAGATGTTCGAGGAAGTGGCGAAATTCCTCAAGGCCCCAATCGTCGGCATCGATTTCATCATCGGAGACCTATCGCGTCCATGGCACGAACAGGACCGCTGCGGCATCCTCGAGTGTAATTCTATGCCGTTCTTTGATAATCACCACCTTCCGTTTAAAGGGGAACCGCGGAACGTTGCAGGCGACATCTGGGACATGATGGATCGGGCGTACCACTAATTCATGGTATTTACAGGCAGCTCATGTATACTGGGCGCACAGGTCGAATCATTGCCAGCCAATTCATGGATGGCCTTTCTTTTTCTGGGCTAAGGAAAAGGGGCCGCAACACATACTATGGATGATCAGAACAAGGACGCGCTTCAGGAAGGTGAGGAAGCTACTGTAGCTCCGGAAGGGGCTGCTCCAGCTGATGAGTCTCCCGATGAGGCTCCAGCAGCGCCGGCAGGTGGTGGTGAGGATGTAGCTGCATAGCTTCACCCACAACTCCATAATAGAAAAGGCCCCGCGCAAGCGGGGCCTTTTCTTATTGCGTTTTAAGCCAGAGATAGATGTCCTCGAGCGCCTTCACTGCATCTCCTGCAGCGATGTTGTTCTGATGGTAAAGCTCGTCGGTTGCGTCTCCTGCGGCCCAGATTCCTGCAACGTTCGTCTTCTGATCACGAGGGTTCGTTACGATATGTCCAACAGCGTTTACCTCCACGAGCCCGCGTGCGAATTCCGTATTCGGCATGACTCCGATCTCCACAAAAACTCCGGTAACAGGAAGAGTAGTTTCCTCAGAAGTATCAATATTCCTGACCGTGAGGCCCGTGACGAACTTCTCACCTTCGACGCGCACGGGCTCGGTCTTCGTAAGTATATGCATGTTGGGGTGCTGCCGCGCTTTCTCGACGGTTACCGCGTCAGCCTTGAAGTCTTCCCTACGATGAATCAGGGTAACTTTGCCGCAATACGCAAGAAGCTGGAGCGCGGTTTCAAAGCCGGCATTTCCACCCCCTACGACTGCAAGGTCCTGGCCGCTAAAAAGAGGGCCGTCGCAGGAAGCACAGTACGTAACACCTTTATGCTCAAACGTGTCAGCTCCAGGAATTTCCAACTTCTTCCTTGCTGCTCCCGAGGCGATAAGTACGGCTCGGCTTTCAAAGGTCTTTCCGCTTTTAGTCGTTGCCGTGAAGATAGTGCCGTTCTTTGCGAGTTTCTCAATCCTCTCTCCCTCAACAACTTCTACGAATTCACCTTTCACTGCGTCCAAATGCGCCTTGAAAGATTTTGAGAGGGCCGCTCCAGGAATGAGTGGTATGCCTATCCAGTTCTCTATGCCTTCGGAGACCATGCTCTGACCCCCGATCTCTTCGGCTACAAGCACTGTCTTCAATTGCTTTCTTGCTGCGTACACGCCTGCAGCAACGCCCGCAGGCCCGCCGCCGATAATTAGGAGATCGTACGTCATACACAATTATGAGAGTATAACAGAAATCCCCCGATGCGCCGGGGGATTTCTTCGTTTTAAACTATTTCTTGTGCCTCCTCAGGAAGCTTGGGATAGCACCCCAGGCCTCGTCGTCCTCATCGACAATCGGTGTCTGTACGGTCGCATTCTTTCGCGGTGTCGCAGTTACGACCGGCTCCTCCCGCTTGGGCTTGGGCTTCTCTTCGACCTCCTCGGTCACGACGGCAGAGTCCTCGTCGCGCTTGAAGCTTCCAAGTATGGAGCTCTTGGCTTCTGACTGTTCACGAGCAGGCATAGAGAAGAGAGACTGTCCGAAACCTCCAGCAGGGCTCTCACCGCCTGCGTCAGGGAAGCCGGTTGCAATGACGATGATGCGGATCTGTCCTTTCTTCAGCTTGGTGTCGTGCATGATACCGAAGATGACCTTCGCGTTCTTGTCGACCGATTCATTGATGACCGCAGCGGCCTCCTGCACCTCGTGGATACCGAGGTCCTCATGTCCTGCAACCACAAAGAGAATGCCCTTTGCTCCAGAAATGGAGACGTCGAGAAGTGGGGAATTGACCGCCAGCGTTGCAGCGTCCTTTGCGCGATTATCTCCGTCAGCTACCCCAATGCCCATAAGTGAAGGACCTGCACCCTCCATGATGGCCTTGATATCGTTGAAGTCAGTGTTGATTTCACCCGGTGTAGTGATGATGTCAGAAACACCCTCGACAGCCTGGCGGAGCACCTCATCAGCAAGAGCGAACGCCGCCTTGGCCGAGGTCTTGCCTTCAACTATGGAGAGAAGCTTGTCGTTCGGGATGATGATGTATGCGTCAACCTCCTGTTTGAGTTGAGCAAGCCCCTGCTCGGCAATATCAGAGCGCTGTGCGCCTTCGAAGGAGAAGGGGCGGGTGACTACCGCAATGGTAAGCGCGCCGATCTCCTTGGCAATCTTAGCTACCACTGGAGCAGCGCCAGTACCTGTGCCACCGCCCATACCGCAGGTGATGAAGACCATGTCCGAGCCCTGAAGTGCTTCTTGGATCTCCTGACGAGTCTCTTCGGCAGCGCGCTTGCCGAGGTCGGGGTTCATGCCGGTCCCGAGTCCTCGCGTGAGGTTCTTACCGATGTGAACCCGCTTCTTCGCAAGCGAACGATGCAGGTCCTGCGCGTCTGAGTTCACCGCAATGAACTCGACGCCCTTCACTTTGGACTCGATCATGTGGTTCACGGCATTGCTGCCTGAACCGCCGCACCCAACCACCCGGATTCGGGCAAAGGTCTCTACTTCAGGCGTTACTCGCTTGGACATAGTGGATCAGAAATAATAGCTAAAAAGGTATGAATCGAATTATGCCCCTACGCATCAGTATTGCAAATCTTGACGTGAGGCGAAGCCGTGTCCCTCTCAAGGCATGAACTGCCGGAAGAAGTTCTGGACCAGCTTGCCGACCTCCCTAAAGTTCTCCTTCCGTGGAGCCTCCACATCGCCGGTCATGCCCCAAAGGGCAAGTCCGTACGCCACTGCCCAGGTCGCATCCTTCACTTTAGCGTCAGACGAGATGCGCACGTCCGCGATGCGCGACGGAAGGCTGAGCGCACCCTTCGCTATGTCGCTCACGTTGCCTGTTCCTGCGCCCCCGCCCGTGAGCACGATACCGGCTGGAAGCGCGCGGTGGCGGTCGATGGAACGCAGATGCTTTTCGATGAGATCAAACATGGTTCGAAAGCGGGTGGTGATGATGTCCTCAACTTTCTTGCGCGAATACATCGCCCCTGAGAGCCGCCCGAGCTTGATACGTTCTGCGTCCTCAAGTGAGATGCGGAATCCAAGCGCAAGATCGTCCGTTATGTTGGTCGAGCCGACAGGAAAGACCTTCACGGAGATAGGCAGGCCCTCATCATACACCACTATTGAGACTGTCTCAGCTCCTATATTGGCGAGCACGCACCCCTTTATCTTCTGGTCCTTGGTGAGGGTGACGTACGAGCCGGCAAGGGGAGAAGCCATGCGGTCAATGACCTCAATGTCGGCGGCCTCAACGGCGCTTGTGAGCATGTCGGCATGCTGGGCAAGGCAGGTGATGAAGAGAAACTCGCCTTCAAGCCTTGTGCCCTTCATGCCCAATGGATTCCCTATGACCTTCGCCCCGTCTATCCTGAACTCTATCGGTATCTCGTGGAGTACCTTCCGGTTGAGGAAGTTTGGCTCGGCGGCCCTTCTTGCAGCATCCCGTACCTTGTCGATATCAAGCTCCGTTATTTCCGAATCGGCGCGTGAGATGACGGTTTCGCCACTGCCTCGAGTCTCGTCCAAGGACACCCCCCCAATGGCAAGGAAGCCAGCGCGTATGGGAACACGGGCAGCGATCTCGGCCTGACGTTTTGCGGCCAGGATGCTTTGAGTAGCATCAGCAATGTCGACGACGTACCCGTGGCGTATCCCCTGGGTATCAGAAAGTCCGGTCCCAATGATGCGGATTGAGGGACCTTCAGGAGTATCGAATTCCTCAACGACGACGACCTTCGTTTGGTGCGTTCCGATATCTATCCCTGTTGCTATGCGTCGTGCCATTTGATTTTAAAGGTAAAGCATTGCGGAGATACTTCCGCTCTTGCTTTTCCATTGTATCCCCATGTCGAAGGCCCTTCAAATGAAGGAGTCCGTGGATAAAGAGAAAGAGGAGGTGTTCGGTGTATGTGTGTCCGTATTGAGAAGCTTCTTTACGCGCAATGGAAGGACAAAGAATGATCTCGCCGCTCGCTTTGCCGACCTTGTATGAAAGTACGTTCGGTACGTATTCCTTATTGCGGAGAGCATGGTTTAGGTTCCGTGCACGATCTTCTCCGGCAATGACAAGTGATATATCCCAAGAAGGGAGTACAGAGTCAGCTATCTTCCCAAACGGCAAACGGGGCTTCTGGCCCCTGGTGAAATTACGTATATCAACTGTTGCCATCGGCTACTTCCTCCCGCGGGTCTTCTTTGCGGCGGGATCGATCTTTCCGAGCTTCACGAGCTGGTTGTACTCGTTGATGCGTTCAGAGCGCACAAGGGCGCGTGCATGGCCGACGTTCTTGGACTTGGTGCGGGAGAAGTATCGGCGGGCGCGCATACCTCGCACGAGGTTAAGTCCCTGCGCGCGGCGGGAGAAACGGCGGATGAGTGAAGCAGCGCTCTCATTCTTGTTTCGACGAACCTCTACACGTATTGCGTTCTGCATAATGGGCGAATGCTACCAAAACCAGTTCTCCTTGTCCAGATAACGAAGAAACGGGTTGGCAATCGTTGTTTGGGAGTGTATAATACCGGCATACCTCTCACGAGGTCCCGAGGAAATTCTGAGAAGGATTTCCGTTCCACAATACCTCTCACGAGGCCCCGAGAAGTCCGCGAAAGCGGGCTTCTCTACATAAATCCCTTAAGCTTACGAACAATGGCATCGCCCGTTTTTGCATCTAGTTTAAGGATCTTTCGACTAAGGCGCCGTGCATCGAACGTGCGCAGCTGGCTAAGAGCTACATAGCCGGTCAATACCTTCGTCTCCCCTGACTGATTTTCGTAGGTCATGTCCTCAAGCATGTAGAACAAGGCGCTTCTCTTCTTGGATTTCCAGGGATCCGATCGCGTGATCGGCAATCCCCAGAATACAGTTCCGAATACCTTAATAACGAGCACAGGTCTTTCAAATCCTACGCGATTACTTTGTTCAGATCCCACTTCTGGACCCAGTGCGCACCACCAGATTTGTCCGCGTTTTGGTCTGGGAAAATTAGCACGTTGGTTTAGGCTCGCTCTAATTGCACTCCACTCAGTATCTGCGTTCATATGTATTGCTGAACGTAGCAAAACTCCGATTAAGGAGTCTTAACAAAGATATGGAGAAGTCCTGAAAATTAAACGACTTCCCTCAACCTATCAACCAACGAATCGAGCGGTATGAAAGTTTCCGTGTATGTAGCACGATTGCGGAGAATGACCGAGCGCTCCAAAGCCTCCTTGCGGCCCATGATTAGGAGATAGGGAGGATTGATGGTGTCAACGTACCGCATCTGCTCGGAAAGCGACTGGATGCCGATGGACTGCGAGAGTGGAATACGGGCCTTTCTGAGGCTGTCTGCCACTTTCATACTCTCGCGCTTCGCCTCGTCTCCAATATGCACGAATACGAAGCGAGGAGGTCCTGGAGCTTTCATCGAAGGAACGGTCTCCCGGTTCTCAGTCGTGATGCGGATGACCGCCCCTATGGACGGCACATGACTCTTCCAGAAGGCCTTTGAGAACTCCTGATACCTTGAACCCCATGCATGCGCGTTATCGCCTGCGGACATTTCAAAACAGGTCTCAGTCCAGCTGGCACCTCGTGAAAGAAGATCACTTGCAAGTTCATACGGCGTATCGGTCGACTCCAGATACTCAAGCACTGCCTCAAAGTGCTTTCTGCTCGCCTCAGAGAGATGATCGGTCGAAGAAGGAAGACTGTTGGCGTCCATTGTTGCCAAAAGCTCGGCAGCCTCGAAGACATCTCGTTTTGCGCAGTTAACGCAGTCTTCAGGGAGAGTGGCACCGTGCTTCCTGAAGAAGGTGGTTAGTTCGCGTGCGAATCGACTTCTGGTCTCCTTGTCTCCCATAGAGTTGATGCGAAGCGCGTGCTCGCCCTTCACCACGTCATGCAGGAATGCCCGCACAGCGCGCATGAGTACGGCGTCTGCAATCGCATGTTCAGCGCCAAGTGCATGGAACTGAACGATCAGGTTCTTTGGAGCCGGACGTCCTGGAGTTGCGTTCGTGTGCCAGATGAAAAGAGGCTGGGCGGGAGAAGGAATGAGTCCAATATCGCGAACGTGCTTTAGAAAGCCGGCAACCTCGCGTGCAACCGAGTCAAGCGCGTCTAGATTTATTGAGTCTGGATACGGAATGCGTTTCGATATCTTATGCGTAGCGGCAAGTGTTGAGAGGGGAGTGAAGCCATAGTAGGAACCAATGCTCGATGCGCGGCGTAGGATCTCATCCGGCTTCATTGGTGTACTCATTGCGGAAGTTGAACAGTTCCAGGGAAGAGTCCGATATCGCCTGCAGGAAGGAGCTGTAGGAACGCGCGTCCCATGATGTTCTCATCGGGCAAGAGTCCCCAAACCCGTGAGTCGGAGGAGCGGGGACGATTATCTCCCATCACAAAGTACTCGCCCGGTCCTACGGTCGTGCTCTCAGTATAGGTAGCGTCTTCGGCGACCACATACGGCTCTTCAAGCATGAGCATAGTTCCGTCAATCTTCTGTATCGTTACCTGCCCTTCGCTTATGGAAACAGTCTCTCCAGGAAGGCCAATAACGCGTTTTATATAGAAGACCTCAGGGTTCTTGGGGTATTTAAAGACGATGACGTCTCCGCGTTCGGCTTCCTCAAAGCGGTACGTGAACTCGTCTACAATGAGATAGTCGCCCGAATCGAAGGTGGGATACATGCTCTCTCCCTCGACCACAAAGGGCTGCGCTACGAACAAGCGTATAGGGAGAACGATAACCACCGCTAGTACCAGGAACGTCGCAATCTCCTTCACGGCGCTTCCAAGCAGATTCATGGGAGCATTGTACGCTTGGACTTTTGCGCGTCAATATTTCCTTCTCTTTGGTACAATCATCTCAATATGCCGACCGTCATCATGGGACTTGGGAATCCTGGAGCTGAGTATGCAAAGACTCGTCACAACGCTGGACGCATGGCGGTGGAGCTTTTTGCAAAGCAGGAAAGGTTTGAGGACTTCGTCTTTAAGAAGGCGGCCAATGCTTTAGTCGCTCAGGGGAGCATAGACGGCGAGAAGGTGATGCTCGTACTTCCTGAAACGTATATGAACCATTCGGGGAAGTCAGCTCCAGCTTTCGTGAAAAGCGTTAAGGCAGCGCAAAAGCTTCTAGTTGTGAGGGACGATCTTGATATGCCGTTAGGAGCTATAAAGATGACAATGTACGGAAGAGGCTCGGGAGGACACAAGGGCGTCGAGAGTATTATGCGTGCGCTGCGCACAAAAGAATTTGCTCAGTTGAAGATTGGTATCTCAGGCGCAACTGCGAAGGGCAAGGTGAAGAAGCCGTCGGGAGACGAGAAGGTTACCAAGCATGTGGTGGGGAAGTTTAAGCCTGCTGAGGAAGCACTGCTTAAAAAGACACTTAAAAAGGCTTCGGAGGCGATTACAGTCTTCACAGCTGAAGGTATTGAAAGGGCAATGCTTGCGGCTAATACGAAGTAGGTTTGAAATCTAAACTGCTAGCAGTTCTTAAATCAAAAAGGCCCGCAATCGGGCCTTTTTGATTTCCATCTCTCCTTACTTCTTCCCCTTCTTCTCTCCCCCGTACGCAAGCGTCATGCGCTGGTCCTTCGGTTCAAACAAGGTAATGGTAAACGGATAGGTCTTACCAAGCTCCAGAGTCTCGCGGAGCGCAGCCGGGGTCTCGAACTCCGAGATGTGAACGAGTCCTGCAACTCCTTCCTCAATAGATGCGAGTGCGCCGTGCTTGTTGTATTTGATGACGACACCCTGCACCTCCTGATCCTTGGTGTAGCGTTCGGAGGCGGTCTTCCACGGGTTCTCCTTAAGGGCCTTCACTGAGAGGGAGATCTTGCCGTCCTTGATCTCAATGACCTTCACGCGGACGCGGTCTCCAACCTTGAAGATCGCGCGAGGGTCCTCAACAAGTCCCCAGTCGAGTTCCGAAATGTGTACAAGGCCCTCAAGACCCTGTTCTAGCTTCACGAAGACGCCGAAGTCGACAGCGCCCGTAACCTCGCCTTCAACGGTGTCACCAACCTGATACTTATCGATGAGCGAACCCTTTTCAAGCTCCTCGTCTCCAGTGCGCTCCGAGAAGATAAGCTTTCCTTCTTTGGCGTCTGCGGTGATGATCCGGACTGCAAGGGGAACACCCTCGAGCTTCTTAAGCTCACCAAAGATCTTCTCCTTATCGCCCTCAGGAACACGAGGATAGTGGTCCTTTGAAAGTTGGGAAGCAGGGAGGAAGCCCTGGATGCCCTGCCACGTGAGGATGAGTCCTCCCTTATTGGCTTCCGCAACTGGAATGTTGTAAACGGTGCCGGCAACGATAGCTTGCTCGGCTTCGCCCCAGATGGCTGCCTGACGAGCTTCCTTGAGAGAGAGCTCAATGTACCCGTCGAGACCTGCGGGATCCACCACCTTTGCAGTGATGGTGTCTCCAGGATTAGCCTTGCGGAGCACGTCTGCAGCGTTCAAGTATTCGCGTCCGTATATAAGACCCGTTCCGAAAGGAGGCAGGTCAACATACAGACGACCACGCACGAGTTCAATAATAGTTCCTTCGACAACGTCTCCCGCCTTTGGGGGAGTCATGATGGAATCCGAGAGGCGGAACATGGGATGCTCATCACCCACCGTTAGCACTGGAGCTGCCGGAGCAGCCACCTTAATTTCTTCTGGCATTGGAAATGCAGGCGCGCGGTTTTGCGGTGGGTACTGATCTCGCACAACTCGATCAGGGACAGCCCACTCGCGGCTTCTAAGCACGCGCCTGGTATGGGGGGAAGATAGCACGGAGTATATAAAAGAGGAAGGGCGCGACCAACAGTGGTCGCGCCCCCTTGCTTGTGCTGAGATATGCCGATCAGCGCGGGCTAGAGAAACAAGTGGTTGTCTCGGCACTCGCGTTAGTTGCCCCGATGGAGCAGCTTGTGCGTTACCGGGCAGGCCCAGGCGCCGAGATTGCCGCGGCCACCGACCAGCGCGGTCGAGCGATCGCCGGCGAAGCCGTCGAAGTGAATGTTACCGAGCATGATGCTCATCCCTAGTGACCGGTCATGCCGGCCGACAGATGCATCTTCATGACGAAGTCTCCGTGGCAGTTTTGAACATCCCAGCTCCCCGATTAGCCCGAAAGCTTCTCGACGCTAGGTATTCATAGCCTATATCCGAGCTGAAATCTTGTCAATATCTCAATCTGTTGGGTAATACGGAAAACGTGATGTTATGTCAGAAATCTTATTTCGGCCTGCAAATAGAGGACTTTTGACCAAATCCATGCTATGATTGCCATATGGTAATCACCCACCACGGCGGGCAGTGCTTCAAGGTCACCCTCGGTGACCTCACTCTTGTCTTTGACCCTATTGCCAAGGGAGGCACTTTGCCTGCCGTACGGTTCGGTGCCGACATCGCTCTCATCTCCCGTAACCATCCCGATATGAATGGTGCTAAGGAGGTAGCCTTCGGTGACAAGGAGCCATTTGTAATCTCAGGACCGGGAGAGTATGAAAAGGATGGAGTCACCATTCAGGGCTTCCTCACCAAAAGCCAGTACGGACTTCCCAAGGGTCAAAAGGAAGCGATGAACACCATCTACTCCGTGAAGCTTGAGGGTATGACCTTAGTGCACCTCGGCGCCATGTCTGAAGTATCGCTCCCGCAGGAAGCGCGTGAAGGCATTGAAGAGGTAGACATACTCTTTGTGCCTGTCGGGGGAGACGGTGTCCTTGACGCGGCCGAAGCTTCGAAGTTTGCGACCTTCCTCGAGCCGAAAGTAGTCATTCCCATGCACTGGAGCGGTATGGGTGAGGCTAAGTCTCTCGAATCCTTCCTCAAGGAGGAGGGCGAGGAAGCCGAGAAAGTGGATAAGTTGACTATCAAGAAAAAGGATGTCCAAGACCGGGATGGTGCTATAATAGTCATACAGCCCTAACCTCTATCGATATGCGCCGACACATCGAGAACCTCAAGGAAAAGCCCGAACATGTGCGCCATCGCGTGGCGATCGGTGTCTCTGCAGGCGTAACCGGCCTCGTCGCCGTTCTGTGGCTTGCCGCGCATGTCGCAACTGGCACCTTCGCCCTCTCAAGTCCGCAGGCGACTCCCACCGCGGAGGTTACAGACGCCCGCGGAGAGTTCTCTGAGCTTGTCGGAGCTGTGGGAGAGAGCCTGGGTGGAAGCCCCTCTTCGGAGCCCGAGCTCACCATAGTCGACGGCAACACCACCTCGACTATCGCACCCGAGGCCGATAACCAGAACCAAACTGACCAGGAGGTCATACCCTTTTAAATAAATGGCGAAGAAAGAAGAGAAAACCGAAGACCCGAAGCCGGTCGTGAACATCATTGACCAGTCCATCACCGCAGAGATGCGGACCTCGTTCATCGACTATGCGATGTCGGTCATTACCGACCGCGCGCTCCCGGATGTGCGCGACGGACTCAAGCCTGTGCACCGCCGCATCCTGTATGCCATGGGGGAGATCGGCCTTGGCCCCACTGCAAAGACAAGGAAGTCAGCGACGGTAGTCGGTGAGGTGTTGGGTAAGTACCACCCACACGGAGACATTTCTGTATACGAAGCCATGGTGAAGCTTGCCCAGAACTTCACGACCCGCTACCCATTGGTCATTGGGCAGGGAAACTTCGGCTGCTTCACAAAGGATACGAAAGTACGACTTGTAGATGGACGTTCGCTTACATTTGGTGAACTAGTTGAAGAAGATGGGGAGGGTAAGAGCAATTATACTTTCACGGTTATGGATGACGGTACTATCGGCATTGCTCCCATTGAACGTCCTCGACTTACAATCCGCGATACCAACCTGATTGAAGTGGAGCTCGATTCCGGTGACCGCATCCGTTGTACCCCCAATCACCGTTTCCTGTGCAAAGATCAGACATACTGCGAGGCTCAAGACCTTATGCCTGGTACCTCGCTCATGCCTCTCTATACGCGGCTTTCGGGCAAGGAGGATGCGCCAGTGAACGACATGCTCGGGTACGAGATGGTACTACAGCCCCTGTCCGGTCACTGGTCGTTCAGTCATCATCTTGCGGATGCCTACAATCTCGATCGCGGAACGTATGACGTAGCAGACGGACGCGTCCGGCACCATGCCGATTTCAATAAGCTCAACAACAGCCCCGACAATATCCGTCGCATGGATTGGCTGGATCACTGGGAACTTCATTCAAGCCTTACCTCTTCGCGTCACGAAAACGACCCTGAGTACGTCCGCAAGTTGCGCGAGGGACGCGAAGCCTTTTGGAGTAATCCCGAGAACCGCGAGCAATATGCTGAACGGCTTTCAAAGCGAAATAAGGAGAATTGGCAGGACCCTGTATATCGTGAACGCAAGCGTGCACAACTAAGCGAAATAAACAAAGAGTACGTAGCTGCACATCCTGAAAAGCGAGATGAGTATAGCCAGCGACTTACCAAGACACTCAAGCGGCTTTGGCAAGAACCCAAATACCGCGCGGCGATGCATGAGAAGATCGTACGTGCGAATAAGAATCGCAGTTCGAATCTCACAGGGAAGGTAAAATTCGACGCAATTTGCGCCGCAATATTTGCCGAGGGAGGCACTCCTTCCGAACAGGCATACGAAGATATGCGCGATCACCTCTATGAATATGGCGGTGCGACCAAGTGGGACACGGGTATCACCAAGTACTATGAAGGAAATATCGAACGTGTTGTTGCCGAAGTAGGCCGTAATCACAAGGTTCGGGGTGTACGCTTTCTCGTCGAACGTGAAGACGTATACGACCTCACTGTTCCCGGAACTCACAATTTCGCCCTTGCAAGCGGCGTTTTCGTGCACAATTCCGTGGACGGGGACTCTGCCGCAGCTATGCGATACACCGAGGCCAAGCTCTCACGTGTCGGGGCTGCGCTTTTAAATGATCTTGATAAAGAGACTGTCCCCTGGATCCCGAACTATGACGGCAGGGAACAGGAACCATCGGTACTTCCAGCAGCTGCACCGAACCTCCTCCTTAACGGCGGGCTTGGTATCGCCGTCGGTATGGCGACCAACATTCCTCCGCATAATCTGCGTGAGGTTGTTGATGCAGCTACCCATCTCATTGACAACGATGACGCTACGACCGAAGACCTCCTCAAGTTTGTGAAGGGACCGGACTTTCCGCTCGGCGGAGTCGCTTTCAACCAGTCTGATATCAAGCACGCGTACACGACCGGCAAGGGGGGAGTCGTCGTGCGCGGTGAAGCAGAGGTCATCGAAGACAAGCGCGGGACGCACATCGTCATCACCTCGATACCGTTCCGAGTCAACAAGGCCACCCTCATAACCCGCATTGCCGATCTTGTGCGCGACAAGAAACTCGAAGGCATCAAGGATCTGCGCGACGAGTCCACCGCCGACATTCGCGTCGTGGTCGAGCTCAAGGGCACAGCACACCCGCAGTCCGTGCTGAATAACCTCTATAAATACACTGAGCTCGAGAGCACCTTCCACTACAACATGGTCGCTCTGGTTGATGGCGTACCGCAGACTCTTTCCTTGAAGGGAATGCTCGAGGAATACTTGAAGCACCGGAACATCGTAGTGAAGCGCCGCACCGAATACGATCTCCGAAAGGCCGAGGACCGCGAGCATATCCTCCTCGGCCTCTCAAAGGCCCTCGACCATATCGACGAGGTGATCGCCGTTATCAAGAAAGCCGCAGACGTTGCGGCAGCGAGTGTTGCCCTCCAGAAGAAGTTCGCCTTTTCAGAAAAACAAACAGCCGCCATTCTCGCCATGCGTCTCCAGACGCTTGCGGGTCTCGAACGCAAAAAGATCGAGGACGAGCTCAAGGAAGTGCAGGAGATCATTAAGCGCTTAAAGAAGATACTCTCGAGCACGAAGAACATTCTTGCTGTGGTACGCGAGGAACTGTCGGAGCTTGCCGACAAGTATGCAGATGAGCGCCGCACGAAGATCGTAAAAGGAGGCGTAAAGAACATTTCAATTGAGGACCTCGTGCCTGACGAAAAAAGCATCCTCGTCCTTACCGCGGGCGGATACGTGAAGCGCACGAACCCGAACGAGTACAAGGCACAGAAGAGAGGCGGTATCGGCGTCGTTGACATCGCAACCAAGGAAGAGGATGTGGTGACTCATTTCGTGAAGGCCTCCGCGCATTCCGACCTTCTTTTCTTCACCGACTATGGCAAGGCGTACCAGCTGAAGATGTACGAGCTTCCAGAAGGAAAGCGCGCAACGAAGGGCAAGTCCATCATGAACTTCCTTGCGCTTGCCGGAGACGAGAAGGTTACGAGCGTGCTTGCCGTTCCCAAGGGATCTGCGCGTGATGCGCTCTCAATCTTCTTCGTCACTACAGAGGGCGTTGTGAAGAAGGTTGAGGCAAAGAGCTTTGCCGATGTGCGTCGCTCCGGGATCATCGCCATTAACCTTAAAGGTTCCGACAAGCTTGTTGCCGCGCGCCTTGCAGCAAAGGGTGACAGCATTTCTATAGTTACGGCAGCAGGACAGAGCATTCGTTTTGATGAGGCAGACACTCGCTCCATGGGGCGCACGGCCGCCGGCGTGCGGGGCATGAATGTGAAAAAAGGGGATCGTGTGGTTTCAGCAGAGATCGTTCCGGCAGACGCAAATAAGAGCGCTTCCCTCCTCATCATCATGGGCAAGGGGTATGGGAAGAAGACTTCCATGACTGAGTACAAGATTCAGGGACGTGGAGGTTCCGGTATCAAGACTGCCGAGGTCACCACAAAGACAGGCTCCATTATCGGCGCGAAGATCCTTACTGGATCTGAAGAGGTTGAAGAAGAGATTGTGGTCATCTCGAAGAAGGGCCAGGTCATCCGCGTAGCTACGGGAGAGATATCCACCCTTTCCCGCGCAACACAGGGCGTCCGTATTATGAAGATGCGAGAGGGTGATTCGATTGCATCGATGGTGGCGTTATAAGACGGGAAGCGTTGCGTACATTTATTCGTGGTGCTATAACCCAAAAGGATATCAAACGGGGAGGACAGTGATGAAAGACCGTGATCAGTCGTCGACTTGCTTCAGGGAGGAGTCGAATTTCGCGATTCTCATGGATCACCTGTGCACTCGCGCACAGAGGAACCGCGAATCGTGGCCTGCAGGCCCGAGCGTAACGCTTTGTGCGCTTTCGGCCGTCTGATGAACATTGTGCGCTTGATGGCCGTCCTTAGGGGCGGCCTCATGCTATTTTATACGCAATGCAGTTCTCTGAACCCAAAAGCAACATCCTTCAAATGGGGCTGAAGGAAGGTATGAAAGTCGGAGAATTCGGTGCAGGCTCCGGACACTACGCACTAGCCGCTGCGCATATCGTGGGACATAGCGGAAAGGTATATGCCATTGATATCCAGGAAGACGTTCTGAAGCATCTGAAAGATTCAGCTTATCGCCAGCATCTGCGCAATGTCGATACCGTGTGGGGCAATATCGAAAAGCCGGGTGGGACTAAGTTGCGGGAGAATGCTCTTGATGCAGCAGTTATCTCAAACACTCTTTTTCAGGTCGAGGATAAGAAGGCGGCAATAACTGAGATAGACCGGGTGTTGAAACCGGGAGGAAAGCTTCTTGTTATTGACTGGGCAGGCAGTTACGGAGGCATCGGTCCTACTCCTGATCACGTCATCTCAGAACATGCTGCGGAGCGGATGTTCATCGACGTAGGCTTCCATAAAGTGAAGGACTTCCGTGCAGGCGCCCACCATTACGCTATAGTATTCGAGAAGCCTTCCTAATATGGACTACGATAAGATCAAGCCCTTTCGCATCATCGTGCTCGCAGCTTTCGGCCTCATTGCCATTGTCGGTCTTTTCATGTTCGCTCGCTTCGAGGGATTCGATAACGGACAAGACGCTATTGGAGTAGTAAGCATCTGGGGAACCCTTCCAGAGGAGGCAGTATCGCTTCAGATAGAGAACCTTCGTGAGGAACGACCGGAGTTCGCGCACGTCTCGTATACTGAGATTCCCCTTGCCACCTTCGGAGCAGAGCTCGCCGAGGCTCTTGCCATAGACGAGGGACCAGACATGGTCCTCATCTCACAGGAGCAGCTCGTATCGGAGAGGAACAAACTCTCCGTCATTCCATACTCTTCCATATCGCAGCGCGACTTCCTTGATACCTTCGTTCCGGTTACCGAGCTCTACCTCACTGACAAGGGCACATATGGCATCCCGATTCTCGTCGATCCTCTCGTCATGTACTACAACCGAACCCTCTTCGCTTCTGCAGGAGTGCCTCAGCCACCGGCAACATGGGAAGCGGTGCTTGGTTTGTCTGATCGCATAACAGTGCGGAGTGGCGGGCAGATAACCCGAAGCCTCCTTTCGTTCGGAGAATACGATAATGTACAGAATGCACGCGGCATCCTCTCCCTGCTTCTCCTTCAGGCCGGTACTTCCGTTACGGAACTTTCTAATGGAAAACTTCGTGCTGCGTTGAATCAGGGTCCAGAGGTTTCAGGAACATCCGGTTCAATATCCGCCCTCTCTTTCTATACGCAGTTCTCTGATCCTGCGAAGACGGTATATTCATGGAACCGAGCTCTACCTAACGCTCGTCAAGCATTCCTTGCGGGCGACCTCACCCTCTACTTCGGGTATGCGTCTGAGCTCCCAGTGATACGCGCAGGAAATCCGAACCTCGACTTCGATATGGCACCGGTGCCACAGCCCTCGCGCTCGACTTCACGCACGACATACGGCCTTGGATATGCTTTCGCCATCCCGAAGACCTCAAAGAATCCGAATGGCTCATATGCTGCCGCTATCGCCCTTGCCGAGCGAAATGCTCAACTTGCCATGGCAAACACGCTATCCATGGTGCCTGCTGCACGCGCTGCCCTTATTCCTTCAAATGAGGATCGATTCCAGCCAGTGTATTTCCCTGAAGCGCTTGTTGCAAAGGGCTGGCTATCCCCATCGCCTGCAACCACCGACTCCATCTTCGGGGCTATGATAGGGAATATCACGAGCGGCAGGATGGACGTGGGACAAGCGCTCACCACGGCTAACCAGGCTCTCGATTCTGCCCTATGAGCATTTTCTCCTTCAGACATCTCCTTACGGCTTCTGTTCTTTCGACTTTGATATTTCTGAGCGTATTTAGTATTGCAGCCGCACAGTCCTGCACTCGCGCAAACGCAGCTACGGTTTGTACTGGAGAAAAGGCTTGTGTTGTTCCTAAGGACGGACAACAGGGGACTTGCCAGACTCCTCCCGGAACTCTTACAGGTCCCAACGGACAGGCATCCGGGGAGACCCTCGTGAATCCCCTCAAGGCAGACTCACTGGAAGATCTTCTCAGCTTGGTGCTAAAGGCGGCGGTACGTATCGGAACTATTATCCTTATCCTTATGTTCGTCTGGGTCGGGTTCCTCTTCGTTGCGGCGCGGGGTAGTGAAGAAAAACTGCGTACAGCACGCACTGCATTCTTCTGGACAGTTATCGGAGGACTCATTCTTCTTGGTGCCGAGGGTATCGCACGCGTTATACAGTCAACAGCGGATACCTTATGATCCGTTTTGCACGTAGAGCGGCATGGGGCCTCGTAGCAACTGTTGCTGCTGCGCCTCTTTTAACTTCAGCAGCTACACCCACGTTCAAGGAGATTGTCGAAGGCCAATTACTAGGCATTGGCGACCAATTGATTTATCTCCTATACGTTGTCGCTTTTGCAGTCTTCCTATTCGGTGTTTTCCGCTATTTCTTCGGGAGCGGGGCAAATGCCGAAGAGAATCGGCAGAAAGGGAGGCAGCTTATGCTTTGGGGCATCATTTCGCTTGTGGTTCTTTTCGCTATTTGGGGCATTATCCGAATATTCTTGGGCATACTTGAGTCCTGGGCATAACTCCTTGTATCAAGATTCTGTCCTGATACGCTTACTACATGAATCTCATACACATCGCATACGCACAGACTGCGGCCGAAACAGACTCGGCTCGCGGCATAGTCGACTGGTTCATTTCCCTTATTAACTCGTCACTGGTTCCTCTCATATTCGCACTGGCATTCCTACTATTCCTTTTCGGGGTGTTCAAATACTTCTTCAGCCTTGGTTCGGATGCGGAGGAGAGTCGACAAAAAGGTAAGCAATTCATTCTCTGGGCAGTCATCGCCTTTGCGGTCATGATCTCTGTTTGGGGGCTTGTGAATATTCTTATCCGTACCGTTCCAGGACTTGAAAATCAGACGCGTCCTCCGCTCCCATGCTTTAGCGGCAATGACTGCGATAGCGAACCAAATAGGGGAGACGGACTACCAGCCATCTATTAAAGATGTCCCCACTAGGAACTCGGCCGTATTGACGGCCTGCCGTTCCGGTTTATGCTTAACGAGTAACCATTGACCCAAACCATATATCTATGAAAAAGCTCGTTTATTCCGCCCTCGCACTTGCGCTTACCCTCGTGGCGCTTCCTGTATTTGCTCAACAGCGCGTTGACAGCGTTCAGGACGCTGGCAGCTTCGTGACCAATATCATCTCGGACGTTGCGGTACCTGTCATCTTTGCCCTCGCCTTTATAGTTTTCATTTGGGGTATCTTCCTCTACTTCATCGCAGGAGGCCACGATGAGGAGAAGCGTAAGAGCGGCAAGCAGCTCATGCTCTGGGGCATCCTCGGCTTCTTCATTATGATATCAGTTTGGGGACTCGTGAATATTCTCGTCGGTTCAGTGAACCTCGACAACGAGGGACCGAGCGACCTTCCGCAGGCGGTCGAAGTCCGCTAGCCTTTCTCCACTAGAAAGCCGCACCTCAAGGTGCGGCTTTCTGCTACTATTGAAATATGAAAGGCAACGAGAACCCCGAAGGACTTGAGGAGTTCGACTCCTTTATTACGAAGATCGAGGATCAGATCCTTGAACCAATTATCGCCCTTGTTGCGGTTGCGGCATTTCTGGTATTTGCGTGGGGGGTCATTGAATTCATCCAGGGAGCTGGGGACGAGGAGAAACGGCGCGTGGGAAGGCAGCACATGCTGTGGGGGATTCTCGGGCTTGTGATTGTATTTGGTGCAAGCATCCTCGTGCGGATCATTACAAATATCGCTACATAAAAAGAAGGGGCCCGAATCCATCGCTGGACTCGGACCCCTCGAGGATCAGTGTTGCGCACACTTGCCGTCCGGATACCAGTACACCGTGAAGTCACGAGCTTCGCCCGTGCTCTGATAGCGTTCCTGGCCACCGCTGACACGCCTCCGAAAACCTTCGAACGGCACGTCAATGCAGTTGTCGTATCCCGGTTCCTGCTCGAAGGGAGGCGAGTATTCCCCGCTTTCCTTCGAAGGCATTCTCCCGGACTCTGCAATCGGTAGCGGCTGCGGCGCAGCGTAGTCGGCCGCTAAGGCTTGCTGGGGCCGTTCACTGACGGAATCGCTCCAGTCAGGGAAGCCCCAGATGAGAACTGCGAGAACGACAGCAACAAGTGCCAGCGTCAGCACAGCCCCTCCGCCACGCCGCGAGCCCCCCCTGCTTGTGCTTGGTGTGGCGGGAACGGAGTGACTTGCCGGAGTTGGCGAGTGACTTTTAGTCTCCTTCTTTCCGAGGGTGAGAGCCAGAGCAATACCCCCAATAAGAAGAAGAATGAAAACTGCAGCTATTGCGTAACCCGCCCTGTCTGCGATTTTCGTCGTTGTCTCCGGATACTGCCAGTACGCAATGCCCAGCAGTCCGGCTAGGGCGAGGTAGATGAGGTTTCGCTTGCGCCTTGCTGTGGCAATCATGCGACTTCCTCCTTTTTCATCATCTCCCGAATGAACCTTTCCAGGTCCTCCGGCGTCTTGATGTTCGCCGCCTCGAGAATGTTTTCGGTAATACCAGCCTGACGGAGGAATGGGTTATTGGCCCACACAATCGTCTTGCCGGGACCGTCAGCCTTCATGGCATCGGTTTGCACGAGAAGCTCACCGAGCTTGCCGGCATCCTTAAGCACACGAAGCCTGCTTCTCAAGGCCCAAGCTTGGGCCGTACCCATCAAGGCTTCGGACTTAGCCCTTGCCCTGCCCATATCGAGTTCGGCGCCTGCGTTAGCCCTGCCTCTCTTGGCAATAGCCTCAGCTTCTTTGTCCGCAAGGAAGCCCTGCGCCAAGGCCTTTTCGTACTCGCCGGCGTGCATACCTCCAGGTGCGATATCCTGGATGGTCGCGAAGTCGAGCGTGACGCCGAAGCGTCCCAACAACCCCTTCTTATACTTATCCACTTCCCCTACAGGGTCGTCGGGAAGGCCGTGGGTGAGCTCGCACACCTGTTTTGAGAAGGCATGCGAGTCGGCCGATGTTTGACCTTCTTCGCCCTTTTTTAGCTCGCTTCGAAGGTTGTCGAAGGTCTCGTGGCCGACGTAGTCCTTCACGATTCCATTGACCGCCGCGGACACGACTTGAAGCCAATTCTCGGTGTCGAACATGGCCTTGTACGGATTCGTGACCCGCAACACGACCTGGCACCAGACTCTGGTCGGAAATCCGTCCTCGGTCTCGGCACCGTCGAGTATGAACTCATACGGGAACGAGGATACGTACATGATGTTCGTATGTTCGGGATCGCCGTACTCGCGATCGGGGCGCGACCAAACTTCTTCCTGACCGCCCTTGCCAATCCGCCGTTCGTTCCAGCGGAAATGGTACTTCTTGACCGAACGCCAAGGAGGAATGCCCACCCAGTACGTGCCGGTCATGCGGAAGAGCAGGAATCGCTTGTCGAACTCCTTATCGCGATTCTGACCGTGCGAGATCACTTCCCACTCGGGAATGGAAGGGTCGAAGATTGTACGATCTTGCGGATCGTTCAGGTGCCGTCCTTTATACGACATCAAGATGTGGTTTAGGGAGTCGCCTGTCATCACGAACTTCACGGTTCCTTCCGGAACCTCCGTAAGCAGGACGTCGGTCTTTGCAATCGGCGACGCCAAGAAAGGCGCCGCTACAGCAAGAGCCAAAAGCGAAGCTGAGCCAAGCAGCAAGCCTGTAGGCATGGTAAGTCTCCTGAATGTGGTCGGCCGTAATGCCGAGATTTAAGCTCGGCGGAATTGCCGAAGATCAGTATTTCCGTTGAATATTATATACCAAAAAGCCCACAAAAGTCAAGTTGTGCTGGGGAGAGGACTCGAACCTCCACCCCCGAAGGGACCTGCTCCTAAGGCAGGCGCGGCTACCATTTCGCCACCCCAGCATCCGTTGCTGCGTCCGCCCAGTAGGACTCGAACCTACGACCATCTCCTTAAGAGGGAGTTGCTCTACCAACTGAGCTATGGGCGGACGCAAGAACCGATAGAATATGCATGCCGTCCCACAAGGACGGCGCATTACGAATAGTAGTAGATAGCAAAAGATTATTCAACCTATTTGTGCCGGGGGTGGGACTCGAACCCACACGACATTGCTGTCAAAGGTGTTTAAGACCTTCGTGTCTAACCAATTTCACCACCCCGGCCTGGAGGCCCAGACGGAAATCGCATCCGTGCATAGCGGGTTTGCAATCCGCCGCGTTTCTTCTTCGCCACTGGGCCGTATCTGGAATATAGCGCGAAGCTACATTTCGCGCGAGAGCTCGTCTAAGCGCTGTCTGTTGCGTTCACCATAATCAAGCTCGAACTTGATGTAGGGGAGGACGGCCAGACGTGAGGTTTTCTTCAGGTCCTCTCGAAACAGGTCCTTATGCCTCGCAAGAAAGGCTAGCGCATGTTCAGTCTGCTCATTGGGATACACGCTCACGAAAATAGTGACGTTCTTCCGATTCTTTGAAAGCTCCGTTCGTGTCGGCGTTATAAGAGTGTCGCGACCGGCTTCGCGAGCAATATAGCGAGCAGCTAGATGGGTCAGTATGTGCTCCTCGCGCTCGTCCTTGATGCTCATTTTTCAACAGTCCTGAACGCGAACAACGTATCCCCTTGAGCGATATCCGCCTTTGACTCAACCTGAAGTCCGAACTCTCCCTCGCCCTTGATCACCTGCACATCCATACGCGCGACCTGCAGGTTCGTGAGACGGCCCTGACCTATGGGTATGCCTCGCCTGTCGGTCTTTACCTGGTCCCCGACTGATAACTCTCCTGAGACCCATTTGGCGCCGAGAACATGCTTGTTTCCAGCAACACTGAAGGACTTCAGCACCTTTGCTTCGCCCATGATCTCTTCGACCATGATGTGTGGAGCACGCTCCGTAACAAGAACGCGTACCCGCTCGGCCAGTTCGTAGATTATGGAAAAGGATTCAATGAGAACGCCTGTGCGCTCCGCATAGTCGCGCGCCTGCGAGTCGGTCGACACGTTAAAACCGATGATAACTGCGTCTCCGGTCTGCGCCGTCTTCACATCGTTCTCGCCGATCGTGCCCACACCTTCTGAAAGAATACGGATGGTGACACGTTCATGTGAAATCTTCGCAAGCTCGTGCTTGATAGCCTCGATGCTGCCGGTAACGTCAGCCTTGAGTATGAGCGGGAGTACGGCCACTCCTTCTACTACCTCGATTGCAGCATCCGCTTCCCGAATCTGCCCACCCTCACTCACAAGTTTCTCCGCATCCTTCTTGGTTGGAACCATTTTGAATGGCGTTCCCGCAGGAGGAAGGGAGGAGAATCCAGAAACCGAAACTGGCTGAGAGGGATGCGCCTCGGGAATCCGCTTGTTGGCGAAGTCCTCAATAAAACGTACGGGTGCCATTGCACGGCCTGCGACAACGAAGGAACCTGTTTTAAGTGTCCCTTCTTTAATAATGAGCGTCGCCGTCATGCCTCGCTTTGCGTCTTGCGAGGACTCAAGGATAAAGCCCTCAGCAGGACCGTCCTGGTCGGCCGCCAGTTCCGCAAGGTCTGCGGTGAGAAGTACGAGATCAAGAAGTTCAGGAACTCCTTCGCCGGTCTTTGAAGAGACTCCTGCAAAAGGAATTGAACCCCCTAGGCCCTCGAGATATATGCCGTTCTCAACGGTGGACGTCTTGGCTTTCTCTATGTCGGCACTATTCTTATCGATCTTTGTAAACGCAATGACGAGCGGCGTGCCCGCCTCCTCTATGGCCTGGTATGCCTCGAGCGTCTGAGGCTTCACGCCTTCTTCTGCAGCAATGACAAGAATAGCGATATCGGCAGCTTGAGCACCCCGTGCACGAAGTGCTCTGAAGGCCTCGTGTCCCGGAGTGTCGAGGAAGGTGATTCGTCGCTCTTTTCCCTCGTGCTCATGCACCGCCTCGTACGCCGAGACGTGCTGGGTGATGCCGCCTGCCTCGCCCTCAACGACATTCGACTTACGAATGTAGTCGAGAAGGGAGGACTTGCCATGGTCGATGTGTCCCATGACGGCAACGATGGGAGGACGTGGAGTGCGTGCCATATACGGCTTTTACTACCACATCTCGGGCTTTTCCGCCATGAAGTGGCTTGCGAAATGAAGGCGAGGGAAGCACTGTATACATATGTTCCCTTTTACGAAGAAGCGCGTATATCTCGATTGGGCATCAGGAGCTCCGGTATCAAAAGCCGCACAAAGCGCCTTGAACGGAGCACTGAAGGTCTACGGCAACCCGTCGTCCCCGCACGAGGAAGGGGTACGCGCAAAGCAGCTTCTAGAAGAAGCGCGTACAACTATTGCGCGTCTTGCAGAGGTCAAACCATCAGGAGTCGTGTTCACATCGGGAGCGACTGAGGCGAACAGTCTTGCACTCCTGGGAGTAGTGATGAAAGCAAAGGAGAGCGAGCAACGCCCGCACGTTCTGTATCTTCCAAGCGCACATGCCTCCGTTATTGAATCGCTGCATGCTTTAGGAAGATGGGAAGTTGAAGTCGAGCCTCTCCGTATTACCGACGGACGAATCGACCTAGTTCATCTCAAGACGCAGATTCGTCCGGAGACTCGTCTCGTCACAGTTGACGCAGTATGCAGCGAGACCGGAACCCGTTGGGATACGCGTGGAGTAAAGAATGCCCTAATGAAAGAAAAAAGTAGGGCATTTCTTCATGTAGATGCAAGCCAGGCGCCACCTACTATGCCTTTCAGCCTCACCCGTCTTTCAGCCGATCTCCTCACTCTCGATGCGCAGAAGGTCGGAGGAGTACGAGGCATAGGAGCATTATGCATGCGTTCGCGCGTCAAGCTTACTCCAATTCTCCACGGTGGAGGCCAAGAAGGAGGAATGCGTCCAGGCACTGAGGCTGTTCCCCTTATCCGCGCCTTCGCCAAGGCCCTTCAAGAGAGTGAAGGAACAAGGGATGCGTTCAGAAGGGATGCGGAACGTATGCGCACTTCACTTATCAATACCCTTTCACAAGCCCTCCCCGACTTACTCATAAACCAAGGAAAGGAGGGGGTCCCCCACATACTCAATCTTTCGTTCCCTGGACGCGACACCGACTACGCCGTTATGCTTCTTGATAAAGAGGGGTTTGCTGTTGCGACCAAAAGCGCTTGCGAGACTGATTCCGAGCACGGTTCCCGCGCAGTCCTCGCGCTTACGAACGACATATCCCGCGCGTCCTCGACCTTGCGGGTCTCGTGGGGACCAAAGACCTCCGTAAAGGATCTCAAGAGCTTTGCTAGTGCGCTCATACGCGTCATTCGCTTCCTTGATGCCTCTTCGGTATAATCAGGACATGGATATAGAGGACCTCTCAAAAGCCCAACTCCTTCTTCTGACCGTCCTGGTTAACTTCGTGATCTCAATCGCTACCGGCATCCTTACCGTGGCCATGCTCGATCAGGCACCGGCTAATGTCACCCAGACCGTAAATCGTATCGTCGAACGCACGGTTGAGACTATATCAACTCCAGTGCAGGTGGCGACCACTGCTGTGAAGCCTACGCCTCAAGCGCCTTCCGGCGAGCAGCTCCTCACTACCGCCATAAGCGCGAGCGTGAACCGCACGGTGCTCATCCATCGAGGAGCCGCGACATCGGAGGCAATCGCGTATGGCGTATACCTTCCGAAGTCCCGTGCCGTTGCGACCGTGACCGGAGCTGCAACCCTCCCGCGTGAGGCAACCATCGTATTCGCGAACGGCCAGTCAGCAGAGGCGTCCCTCTCAAAGCAAGGGGAGGGAGTGGCGGTATATGGCTTCTCGGATACGGCAGAGTTGCCTGACGTGCCTGACTCCAATCTGATACCTGCTGCAGAACTCAAGGCTGGTCAGACTGCGATAGCCATAACCCGCGACAGCGCGGCTCTGACCGGAATAGTGAGCAAGATCGATGCTGCCGGCGTGTGGATGAGCCTCACGGAGATCCCTGCTGGTGCTGCTGCCGTGAACCTCTCAGGATCGGTCATCGGTATACAGGGAGCAACGCCCGGACTTTTCATTCCCACCGACTTGATTACTGCTCTGCTTGCGACTACGTCGTAATTTGCGTACCGTATATATACATGCCGCCATTTAAGAATTTCACAACCAAAGCAAAAGAAGCCATAAAACGGGCTCATGAGCTTGCCATAGAGCGCGGGCAGAACCATGTTTCCCCGCTCCACCTCCTTACGGCCCTCGTCCACCAGGAGGAGAGCCTCGTATTCTCTGTACTTGATCGCATGGATGTGGACGCTATCCTTCTTGCTGACACGCTTCTTGAGGCTCTCGAGACGCCGGACTCCTCTTCGGTCCTCTCTCCTTCATACAACCTGTACATCACTCCCGAGCTTGCCGAAGTGCTGGATGCGGCAGGCAAAGTAGCCGCAGGAATGAATGATTCCTTTATCGGAACAGAGCATCTTTTCATAGCCGTACTCGAGCATCCTGGACCCGCCGAAGACGCGCTCTCGCGCTTCCGCATCGAACGCGACATGGTTGTTCAAGTCATCAAGGAGCTCAAGAATTCCCGCGAAGGAAGCGCGGGAGAGCCAAAGCGCTTCCGTGCGCTTGCGAAGTTCGCCCGGAATCTTACCAAACTTGCTCATGACAACGCCCTTGATCCGGTCATCGGACGCGACCAGGAGATCAACCGCGTCATACAGATACTTTCACGACGCACGAAGAACAATCCGGTTCTCATCGGAGAAGCCGGTGTCGGAAAGACAGCCATTGCAGAGGGACTTGCGCAGCGTCTTGCTGTAGGAGACGTTCCGGAATCCTTGAAAGGCAAGGAACTTCTTTCGCTTGATCTCGGCATGATGATCGCTGGTACCAAGTACCGTGGAGAGTTCGAAGAGCGCATGAAAAACGTGATGAAGGAGGTAGAAAAGGCAGACGGGAAGGTCATCCTTTTCGTAGACGAGCTCCATACGCTTGTTGGTTCGGGAGCTGCCGAAGGCTCTATGGATGGTTCAAACATGCTGAAACCTGCGCTTGCCCGCGGTGAGATTCGCATGATCGGCGCTACCACTATAAAGGAATACCAACAGCATATTGAGAAAGACGGTGCGCTTACTCGCCGCTTCCAACCGATCTTCGTGAACGAACCTCCCATCGAGGATGCTATCGCCATTCTCCGCGGACTTCGCGACAAGTACGAGCTCTTTCATGGTGTGCGTATCACCGACAGCGCCATAGTGGCTGCTGTTGAGCTTTCATCGCGCTATATCACCGACAGGTTCCTGCCGGACAAGGCAGTCGATCTCATCGACGAAGCAGCTTCGGGTCTACGCATCGCGCTTGAGAACAAGCCCCCTTTGCTTGAGGAAACCGACCGGAGAATACGCCGGCTTGAGATAGAGAGGGAGGCCATGAAGAAGGACGAAGGAAGTGAGAACGCAAAGGAAGTGAAGGAACGCGTGAAGGCAATTGATAAGGAGGTTGCGGATCTGCGCGAGAAGACCTCCGAACTCGAACTCAAATGGAAGAACGAGCGCGATACCATTCAGGGCATACGTTCTATAAAGGAGAGCCTTGAGAAGCTTCGAAATGAAGCTGAAAGCGCGGAAGCTTCAGGCGATCTCACTCGTGCCGCAGAGATCCACTACGGCCGCATCCCCTCCGAGGAGAAGGATCTTGAGACGAAGACTAAGCGACTTAAATTGCTTCAGAAATCGCGCCGTATCCTTCACGAGGAAGTGACCGATCACGAGGTCGCAGGTGTAGTGTCTCGTTGGACGGGCATACCGGTCGCAAAGATGATCGAGGAGGAGGCTGCGAAGCTCGCCCGCATGGAGGCAGAGCTCAAAACGGCAGTTGTTGGCCAGGACGCAGCTATCAAGACCATTACGGACGCTGTGAAGCGCTCACGAGTGGGCATCGCAGACCCGAACCGGCCCATTGGCTCCTTCCTCTTTCTTGGCCCCACGGGAGTCGGAAAGACCGAGCTATCGAAGCGTCTTGCTGAGTTCATGTTCAACGATCCGAACGCGCTTGTCAGAGTCGACATGTCAGAGTTCATGGAGAGGCATTCCATATCAAAGCTTATTGGTGCGCCTCCAGGATATGTGGGATACGAAGAGTCGGGCTCTCTCACTGAGCGCATCCGCCACAGGCCGTACGCAGTCGTTCTTTTCGATGAGATCGAGAAGGCACATCCTGAAGTATTCAACATTCTTCTCCAAGTACTTGATGGCGGCCACTTGACCGACGGCAAAGGCAGAAAGGTCAACTTCAAGAACACTATCGTTATCCTCACTTCTAACATCGGCGCAGAGTTCATGGACCGCCTTGCATCCATCGGCTTCAGTTCGGGCGAAGATGCAGAATTCGACCGCATAAAGGAAAAGGTTATGGGATCCTTGAAGGACCACTTCCGTCCAGAGTTCCTGAACCGTCTTGACGATATCGTCATGTTCGACATCCTCTCGAAGGACGCTCTTGCAAGCATTATTGAAATACAGGTGAAGGATGTTATCGAGCGTCTTGCTACAAAACGAATCTTGCTCACGGTCACTCCGGACGTGCGTGCGTGGCTTGCAGAAGTGGGATACAGCCCGCAGTACGGCGCGCGCCCTCTGAAGCGCGCTATCCAGGACAAGATCCTTACGCCCATAGCCTCGTTCATGGTGGACCAAGGCATCATGGAGGGGGGATCAGTTACGGTTTCCATGAAGAACGGAGAGCCCACATTTGACGTGAGGAAATCAGCCAAGCGTAGTACTCGCAGAAAGCTCGTGGTTGCATAGCAGCCTGTATCCTGCTAGATTGGCGGCATGTCGCAGGTAAATCTAATAAAGCTGAAGAGCCCCTCTGGGCACGTGATCTTCACGCGCAAGAACAAGAAGAAGGTGGAACGGAAGCTTGAACTTAAGAAGTTCGACCCGAGCACCAGGAAGAGAGAGATTTTTAAGGAGGTTAAGAAGTAAGAAGAAGCCGTTCGAGAGCGGCTTCTCTCTTTATCCACAGGCATATCTAGATGCACAGGAGTATATTCAAGACAGAGGTTCTCATGGAGAGGTCGTATGTGCAGGATTAAAATCAACGAGGTGCCGCGCGGTCCGGTACCCAGACAGATACGAGCGGACCTACTCGGCATTGAGGTCGAGGCGGAAGAGAAGCAGCCTCAAACAGCAACCATAGATTTCATTCTTTTCCTCGACAAGGAACAGAATCCGGACGGGTACTTCCCGCGGAGAACGGATCTTTGCGATGCTCTTCGCAAAAACGGTAAGCACAACGCGGCTACTTACCACGAAGGTGAATCCGGAAGGGGGGAATATATCCAGATCGAGAGAAGCAGTTGCATCCCGTGCTAGAGGAACAAGTGCCCAACGACAGCGCCCGCTTCGTTGGGTGCTGTCATTTCTAAAGTGGCGGGCCCACGAGGAGTCGAACCTCGGACTTCGGTTTTGGAGACCGAAATTTTACCACTAAACTATAGGCCCCGTTCGTCCCCACCTTAGCATAATTTCTTACTTCTGCGTGCCGTACAATGAGGGTATATATGCGTCTTCGCCTTCCGGCCCTCCTTTTTCTTTTAGTAGTGCTTCTCTCCCCGCTAAGCGCGCTCGCGCAGGGTCAAGGTTCGATGTTCGACCCGATCATTCCGGACGAGTGTAAGTGCAAAAGTGTACCTGTTATTGCGGCAGATGGATCAGACACAGGACAAACCTCTCCCTCCGCCCCTAACTGGGGATGTGTTCTTAAAGTGCTACAGAACGTCATAAACACGGCAGTCGGTATTGCGATTCTTGTCGTGGTGCTTGCGATTGTATATGCCGCCTTCATCTTCATGACCCGTGGGGGGAATCCTGGTGCGCGTGAACAGGGAAGAAACGTTATTGGAAGTTCACTAGTTGGACTCCTCATACTTCTTGGAGCATGGCTTGGAGTCGACTTCATAATGAAGATAGTCTATGACCCGACGGCCGTCGTCTCAGGAGATACGAAACTTGGGCCATGGAACTCAATTTGGTCTTCGAATAGAGACGATATGTGTATCGTAGTGCGCGAACCCGTGCCAATCGCGACAGGAACAGTTGATCTGATTCGAGATATTATAAGCGGGGGAGGGTTGTCGCAGGTAGGAGTAGCACGAGCGCCGTGCCCTGAGACTAACCCGGGCTGCAGCGTAAGCTCTATACGGCTATATAATCTCACCGAAAGTCAGGCTCAAGCAATGTCGTGCATAGCCATGACTGAGAGCAGTGGAGACCGGAAGGAAGTCAGCCCCACGGGAGCATGCGGACTGTTTCAAATAACAACCCGTCCTGGAAACTGGAGCAATCAGGCGTATCATGCGGGAAGGTGCACCACGCGCACGTCGTGCTATGACGCTTCATGCAACCTCCAAACTGCCATGCTTATGTTCCGCGACCGCGGATATCAGCCCTGGACCGGAAAGAAGCCGAATGGCACACACTGGAATCCGAATGCAGTAGCATGTGTAAATAAGTATGACCCCGGACATCCAGGAACGAGCATATGAAAAAACTTCTTCTTATCTTAATTGCTCTTGCAGCGCTTAGTGGTGCTCTATTTGCAGTTTGGTACTTGAAGCAAGACAAACAGGAGCCAGCAGTTACCCCACCCATAGAGTTTCCTATTGCTAACCCAAGAACGAATGAGCCAACTACCCGTTCTGCGATCATGCTCGCCGCCCAAGACGGACAGATAGAGGTCAACGACTTCTTGAAGAATTCGGACGTACATGAAGATGTAATAAACCTCGGCTACTACGATTTAGGTTATAAGCCCCCCGAAGCCATTGAAGAAGACGATTCTCCTTTTCATATTGTGTATATAGCCGAGACTTCGTACTTCAATGTGGTCATCAACAAAGAGCCGATAGGGGAGAATAGAAGGGTTGCTGAGAATTACCTAATCTCAACGCTCGGCATTAATCAGAGCGACATGTGTAGACTTGTATACACCGTAAGCGTGCCGAATCACGTGAACAGTTCTTATAGCGGCACGAGTCTCGGCTTCAGCTTCTGTCC
>Ga0209542_10002514_pt1 | contig 40892 bp, 39 predicted proteins | sample RifCSPhighO2_01_FD_184028 | JGI IMG/M metagenome (GOLD analysis project Ga0209542, IMG submission 184028) | Soil microbial communities from Rifle, Colorado - Rifle CSP2_plank highO2_0.1 (SPAdes) (version 2) | ecosystem: Environmental > Terrestrial > Deep subsurface > Rock core/Sediment ... | reverse complement strand
GGTTGCTGGCGTAATCGCCAGTGCGTGGGGCTTTCTCCGAGCGTACTATTTAGTTTCGCTTCACCACGCGCTCCGCGCGTGGCACATTAGTCGGGGTTCTGCTGGAAATGAGTCCGAACTTTTTGGTGGACCTGGCGGGACTCGAACCCGCGGTCTTGTGCATGCCATGCACACGCTTTTCCTCTAAGCTACAGGCCCGTTATTTTCTTGGCCAGAGTATTTATAAGTTGTTCTAGTTCTAATTGAATGTCTGTTCCTTTGCAAGTTATTACGCAAACGCCTTTATATTGGCTTTTTAAAGTTTTTTTACCTATTGTTCTTGGGTCTGGTTTGGTCTGGTAGAAATTTTCTCTATGAATTCCCGTGGTTTTAGACCAATATTTTTCTAATGCCTCAATATCTTGATCTGCGCGGTAACTAATTCTGCATTTTAACTGATTTCTATTTATTCCATAGCATTTACTAAGAAGTTTAATATAGAGAAGAATAATTATCGGGTCAGAACTGCCAAGCATTAATCCGCGATGACCTTTCCATTTAGCGCCTTCACCTAAATACAGAGTGGCAAGAATTAATTTTAGATGCAAACCACTTAAAGACGATTTAGTTATAGCTTTTTCCGCCTCTTCTCGTTTACGTTTTAAGAATAATTCTTGCTGTTTTTTTCGATTTAATAAACTGGTCTGCCTGCCTCTTGCTAAATTTCTATTGTTTAACTCTTTTACCTTTAGAAAATAGTTCTTGGGCAGATCAATGCCGCGACACCAATTTGATAAAGTACTTTTAGGAATCCGAGAGTTTAATTTTTTTTGAATTTCTTTGTAGGTTTTGCCGTTAGAACGAAGTTGACGAACTTTCTTTTTTATTTTCGTTCTATTCATAATACTATTGTACCCAAAAAAGCCTCCATGTGCAATAGTAATTATATGATATACCGAGTCTGTTTTAATTTTTTATTCATTTTACTATGTGCCCTCGCGAGGAATTGAACCTCGATCCGCACGTTAGGAGTGTGCTGTTCTATCCGTTGAACTACGAGGGCCGTTAGAAATTGATCTATTATAGTTTGTAAGAATTCCGGGCCATTAAATTTCTAACGGCCCGAGGGCTTGAGGGACAGAGGAATGCAAAAATACGATACCAAAGTTTTGTTTTTCGGTCAAATTAAATTTAGCGCGTGATTTTGTAAATCACTCCGGCTTTGTCGTCCGAGACATAAATAATGCCGCCGGGTTGGACAAGGATGTCAACCGGCCTTCCGAGCGCGCCCTCGTTCGTGAGCCAGCCGGAAATAAAATCTTCTTCTCCTAAATAGTTGCCTTGCGCGTCTAATTTGTAACGGACGATTTTGTAGCCGGTCGGAACGGTTCTGTTCCATGAGCCGTGGTAGGCGACAAGCAGGTTGTGCCAATACTCCTGCGGCCATCCTTCCTCGGGAATGAACGCGAGGCCGAGAGGCGCGGAATGCGCCGGTATGTCAATGTGACTGCCGAAGCGATCGGGATTTTGTTCAAACATAACATCCGGTTCAAACGCCGCGTCTCTGATGTCTTTTCCGTAAAAATAGGGCCAACCGTAATCTTTACCTTCTTCAACAATGTTTATTTCATCCGGCGGCAAATTATCGCCCAATAAATCGCGCCCCATTTCCGTTGCCCAGATTTTTCCGGTTACCGGATGAATGGTCATAAACACGGAATTGCGAAGTCCGGACGCGAAAGTTTTCAAATCGCCGCCGTCGGCGTTTGAAATTAAAATTTTCGCCCTTAGCCAGTCATTTTCTTCACAAACATTGCAGGTTGAGCCGACGGAAGTTAAAAGTTTATGGTCATTCGGGCTTGGCATGAAAAGAATAGTTCTTGTGATGTGGTTGCCGCCGCTCGGCAAGTCAATAATTTTTCTTTTGTTAAACGTTTTTAAATTTTTTGTATTATAGTCGTAGTAGGCCACTTGGTTTGATTCCGCAATAAAAAATTCGCATTTTTCAGTGCATCGCGTTGCCAAGCCGTGCGGCCGGTTCAGGCCGTCAATTACAGTAACAACTTCGTCGGCAACGCCGTCGCTATTTTTGTCCGGCAAGGCGACGACTTTTCCCTGCGCCGGAATGCTCACGACGATATTTCCCGCCGGGTCATACGTCATAACTCTGGGACTTTCGAGGCCTTTGGCGAAAATGGAGATTTTAAAACCAGCCGGCAATTTTAAAGGAAATTCGGTTTCGTTTATTGCCGGCGGAACTTGTGCCGATTTTTCAGGCGGCAGGAGTTTGGCAATATCTTCGGGCGGCGGTTTCAACGCCGGCCCTAACCCTCGCAAATTTTGCCAATAAAAATATCCAAGCCACGCGCCCGCGACTAAAAGAAAAATGAAAATAAAAATGACGGCATATTTCTTCATTTCACACATATAATAACACGCTTTGCGGCTTGGACAAAGGGAAAATTTTCAGGTAAGATGAGGAATAACGATATGGAAAAAATTGCCGACAAAATGGACAAAATCGTTTCGCTGTGCAAACGGCGCGGGTTTGTGTATCCGGGCTCGGACATTTACGGCGGGCTGGCCAATTCCTGGGATTACGGGCCTTTGGGCGTTGAGCTTAAAAATAACATTAAAGCGCTTTGGTGGGACTTTTTTGTTCATAAGCGGGACGACATGTTCGGCGTTGACGCGGCTTTGATTATGAACCGCAAGGTCTGGCAGGCCTCGGGGCACGAGAAGGGATTTTCGGATATGCTGGTTGAGTGCAAAAAATGCAAAAAAAGATTTCGGGCAGACCACGTTGACGGAAAGAAATGCCCCGAATGCGGCGGCGCGCTTTCCGAGCCGCGGCAGTTCAACACAATGCTTAAGACCTTTTTGGGGCCGGTTGAGGATGAAACCGGTTTGACTTATCTGCGTCCGGAGACGGCTCAAGGGATGTTCGTAAATTTTAAGAATATCAACGATTCGCTCCACCCGAAAATCCCCTTCGGTTTGGCGCAAATCGGCAAGGCGTTCCGCAACGAAATCACTCCCGGAAATTTTATTTTCCGAACGCGCGAGTTTGAGCAGATGGAAATAGAGTATTTTATTAAGGAGGGCGAATGGGAAAAACAATTTGAGTATTGGCTTTCAGAGATGAAAAAATGGCTGAGAATGATCGGCTTGAGCGACGCGAATTTAACGTTTCGGGAAGTGCCGGCGGAAGACCGGGCGCATTATTCAAAAAGAACGGTTGACATTGACTATAATTTTCCTTTCAAAAAAGACGAACTATACGGCATCGCTTACAGAGGCGACTTTGACCTGAAAAATCATCAGGAAGCGAGCGGGCAGGACTTGAGTTACTTTGATGAGGAGAAAAAAGAACGATTTATCCCTCACGTGATAGAGCCGACTTTCGGGGTTGACCGGACGTTTTTGGCGGTTTTGAGCGAGCATTATAAAGAGGAAGAAGTTAAGGGCGAGCAAAGAGTTTATTTATCTTTGCCGCCGGTTCTCGCGCCTTACAAGGTTGCGGTATTTCCTCTGTTAGCCAACAAACCTCAACTTGGTGAGAAAGCAAAGACGATTTATGAAAATCTTAAACAAAGTTTTATGGTGAGCTGGGATGACATCGGCAACATCGGCAAGCGCTACCGCCGCCAAGACGAAATCGGCACGCCCTTTTGCGTAACGGTTGATTTTGAAACGCTTGAAGACGATACGGTTACGGTTCGGGATAGAGATACGATGAAGCAGGAGAGAATGAAAGTAGGAGATTTAACGGAATATTTTAAAAAACATGTTTCATAAAACCACGTTAAAAAACGGATTGCGCGTGATTACCGTGCCGATGAAGGATGTGCGGAGCGTTACGGTTTTGGTTTTGGTCGGGACCGGCTCAAAATACGAAACAAGGGAAATAAACGGGCTGTCGCATTTTTTGGAGCATGTAATGTTCAAGGGGACGAAGAAGCGGCCGACCGCCCTGCAAATTTCCACCGAGCTTGACCGGGTGGGCGCCGAACACAACGCTTTTACCGGCGACGAACGGACCGGCTACTGGGTTAAGGCGGACTTCAACCATCTTGATTTGGCTCTTGACATTGTTTCAGACATTCTGCTCAATTCAACGTTCAATCCGAAAGAAATCGAGCGGGAGCGGGGAGTGATTATTGAAGAAATTAACATGTACAACGACATGCCCAGCCATTACACCGGCGTGCTTTTCGACCGCCTGCTTTACGGCGATCAGCCGGCCGGCTGGGAGATCCTCGGTAAAAAAGAGGTTATTTCAAAATTAAAGCGGCCGGAATTGGTTCAATATTTTCACAATCAGTATGTTGCCGACAACATTGTCGTTACGGTTGCCGGAAAATTCGACGAAAAAAACATTTTGAATAAAATTGAACATTATTTTTCAAAAATCAGGAAAGGGGAACCGAAAAGCAAAGCACCGGTTATTGAAAAGCAGTCAAAACCGGAAAATCTGATTTTTTACAAAAAAACCGAACAGACCCATTTTTGCCTCGGCGTTCGGGCTTATAATGTTTTTGACCCGAGAAAATACGCCCTGTCTGTTTTGTCGTCAATTCTGGGCGGGTCAATGAGCTCCCGGCTCTGGGTTACGATCAGAGAAAAAAAGGGCCTGGCTTATTACATCGGCTCAATGGTTGACAACTCAAGCGACACCGGTTTTTTGGCGGTCAGGGCCGGCGTTAACAACGAAAAAGTCAAAGACGCGATTGTCGCGATTTTAAGAGAGTTTCGGCTCGTCCGCGACAAGGGCGTGACCGCCGAGGAACTGAAAAAAGCAAAAGATTATTTTAAAGGGAAAATGCTTCTGGCTTTTGAAAGTTCCGACGATTGGGCAGAATTCGTCGGCGAGCAGGAAATCGCTCTCAATAAAATTTTGAAGCCCGAACAAATTTTGAGGAAAATCAACGCCGTCAGCCGGAAAGACATCTTAAGAGTCGCCCGGGATATTTTCCACCCGTCCAAGCTGAATTTGGCCTTAATCGGGCCGCTTAAAGACGATAGAGAATTTCAGAAGTTGTTAAAAATATGAAAGAAAGGATATAATTAAGGTATATGGAAAAAAGAACAATCGAAATTTCTTGGCCGACGATTTTCAGAATTTTACTCGTTTTTTTATTGATTGTTTTTCTTTACGCCGTGCGCGACATCGCGGCAATTTTGTTTTTGGCTCTGGTCATTGCCTCGGCCATTGACCCTCTGGCGCAATGGTTTGAAAAAAAAGGCGTTTCCAGAATTTTCACGGTTTTGGCAGTCTATCTGACTGCTTTCGGCTTCATCGGTTTTCTTGTTTATTTGATCGTCCCCGTGCTTTTGATGGAGATCCGGGAACTTTCCGCCGTAATGCCGGCTTATGTTGAAAAAATCAACTCCTTTATCCGGACGATTCAGCCGGCCACCGAACAAAATTTAACAGAGACCCTGAAAGGTTTCCTGCGGCAACTGGAAGGCAGTTTGGGTCTGGTTGCTTCCAACAGCTTAGAGGCGGTGATAGCCGTTTTCGGCGGCATTACTTCTTTGGTTCTGACCGTCGTCATCTCGTTTTATCTTTCAATCCAACCGCGCGGCATTGATAATTTTTTGAGAGCGCTCACCCCTCTTCATTATGAAGAGTATGTGATGGATCTCTGGACTCGCTCAAAAAGAAAAATCGGCCGGTGGGCACAGGGCCAGCTTTTGCTCGGCTTTGTTGTCGGCGTGGCGGTTTATATTGGGCTTTTGCTCTTGGGCGTAAAATACGCCCTGGTTTTGGCCATCATTGCCGGCATTGCCGAATTGATGCCGATTGTTGGGGTGTTGATTTCCGGAACAATCGCCGTGCTGCTGGCGGCGGTTCAGGATTTGTTTTTGGGAGCGATGGTTTTGCTTTTGTTCGTTATTATTCAGCAGTTTGAGAATCATGTGATTGTTCCGCAGGTGATGCGCAAGATTGTCGGCTTGAGTCCGGTGGTGGTAATTTTGTCCCTGCTGATAGGATTCCGCTTGGGCGGAATTCTTGGGATGCTGATCAGCGTTCCCGTTGCCGCGATGCTTGGCGAGTTTTGGAGCGATTTTGAAAAGAGAAAAATTGAAGTGTAATTTTAAGGATAAAGAAGGAGGAAAAGGAAAATAATCGCGAGATAACTCACCGGGCCGGCCAAGAGGCCTAATTTTATTTTTGAGTGGTTTTTGTCGTGAAATTTGGCGTGAGCGGTTAAAATTTTCATTGGAAATCGCCAACTGAGATACACGAGAAAATCCGGCAATGTCGCGCCAGCCGCGCCGAGTAATGAAAGTTTTAAAATTTGTTCGTTTGGCGCGAGAAATCCCATAATGAAAAAAGGAAGCGAGAGGTCAAATCCGATTTTCAGCCATTGCGTTATGACTTTACCGCCGCCGGATTTTTCTTCAATTTTTTTGATGTCGTAATCCCAATGGGGAATTTTGTCTATCAGATAATGTGAAACGAGGCCGAAAACAAACGCGGCAAGGGGATTCGTTGTTTGCGCGCCGATTAGGGCGCCGGTTAAAACATGAGGAGTGAGAATCATATGACTACATTATATATTGTCGCCACGCCGATAGGCAATCTTGAAGATGTTTCTTTGAGGGTTTTGCGGATTTTGAAAGAGGTTGATATGATTGTTTGCGAAGACACGCGGGTTACGAAAAAACTTTTGGAACGATACGACATCAAGACCCCGACTCTAAGTTATTTTCAGCATTCGGGAGCGGCAAAAACGGAACAAATTATTGAGCTGCTTGAAAGCGGCAAAAATCTCGCGTATGTGTCCGACGCGGGCACGCCCGGAATTTCCGACCCGGGCGGGAAGCTGGTTGAGGCGGTTGTTGAAAGGTTTGGAAACGAAGTAAAAATTGTTTCCGTTCCCGGGCCTTGCGCGCTTATCGCCGCACTTTCTATTTCCGGTTTTCCGGCAGATGAATTCTTGTTTCTGGGATTTCCGCCACACAAAAAGGGACGGCAGACCTTTTTCCGGAATTTGGCCGAGGAAGCGAAAAAAAGAATCGTTGTTTTTTACGAATCGCCTCATCGGATTTTGAAAGCGTTTGAAGAAGTCAAAAATTTCGCGCCGGATGCGAATCTCGTCGTCTGCCGCGAACTGACAAAAAAGTTTGAAACGACCTATCGTGGCAATCCCGAAAAAGTGATTGAATCGCTGAAAACTGATAAAATATTGGGAGAGTTTGTGATTGTTGTAAAGGGCTTTGTTCAAAAATCTAAGCCGCAGGCGCAGGATTTTTGATAACAAAACCTTTACCCAGCACATAAATTTACAATAGTCGGCGAGGTATAAACAATGGCTACCTAGAAATAATCATAGTTTGTAGTTGCGACAAATGTAAATTTATGTGCTGGGTGCTCCATTTTGTTGCGAAATTTTTTTCGCCCCAAAGTGGAGCTCAAAAATTTCTATAAAATGGGCAAATTTTATATCACCACTTCAATTGCTTATGTGAACGCCCTGCCGCATATCGGATACGCGCTGGAATTGGCGCAGGCGGATGTTTTGGCTCGCTGGAAGCGGCTTAAAGGAGACGATGTTTTCTTTTTGACCGGAACCGATGAGCACGGCCGGAAGATTGTTGAAGCCGCGGAAAAGGCGGGAAAACCGGTTGGAGAGTTCGTTGATGAAACCGCGGCCAAATTTAAAGAATTGGCCGGCGCCTTAAATATTTCCAACAACGATTTTGTCCGCACCACGGACCAAAAAAGGCACTGGCCGGCAGTTGAAAAAATGTGGCGAAAACTGGTAAACAAAGGGGATATTTACAAGGCCAATTACAAAGGGCTTTACTGCGTGGGGCATGAGGCGTTTATGAAGTCCTCGGAATTGAAAGACGGAAAATGCCCGATTCATTTTAAAGAACCGGAAACAATTGAGGAAGAAAATTATTTTTTCCGGCTTTCGCGCTACGCGAACGAATTGGAGTCAATCATCCGAACCGAGGAATTTAAAATCGTTCCGGCCGGGCGAAAAAACGAAATTCTTTCGTTCATCGCCGAGGGAGTTGAAGATGTGAGTTTTTCAAGGCCTTCCAAAGACCTTTCGTGGGGTATTCCGGTTCCCGACGACCCGACTCACACGATATACGTTTGGAGCGACGCCCTCGTGAACTACATTTCTCTTCTTGGGTATGCGGAGGACGGCGAGAATTTTCAGAAATATTGGCCGGCCGATGTTCACATTATTGGCAAAGACATTTTGAGATTTCACGCTTTAATCTGGCTGGCGATGCTTCTTTCGGCCGGGCTTCCCTTGCCGAAAAATCTTTTCGTTCACGGCTTTATCACTTCCGGCGGCCAAAAAATGTCAAAGACATTGGGCAACGTGATTGATCCTTTTGAGGTTATTAAAAAATATGGCGCGGACGCGGCGAGATATTATCTTCTGCGGGAAATTCCTCCGACCGAGGACGGCGATTTTACTTTCGAGAAGTTTGAGGAGCGGTATAATGCCGACCTTGCCAACGGCCTGGGAAATCTTGTCGCGCGCGTCCTGACTTTGGCGGAAAAAAGAACCGCCAAAAAGGAATTAAAAATTTCAGCCGACGTTCGGGAAATAATAGACAGGGCTTGGGAGAACTACGAAAAGCACTTGGCCGAAATGAAATTTAACGAGGCGCTTGAAACAATCTGGCGGCTTATCGGTTTTTGCGACGAATATGTTGACAAAGAAAAACCGTGGGAGTTGCTGAAACAGGGCAAGGAGAAAGAGTTCGATCAGGCGATGCTTAACCTTTTAACTTCCCTCGCGCATATCGCGTGGCTTTTGGAGCCGTTTATGCCCAAGACCGCGGACAAAATTTTTGAGCAATTGGGTATTGAAAAAACCGCGAAAGACGAGTGGGACAATAAATTTGCGATTAAAAAACAAGCGTCATTATTTCCGAGATTGCCTAAATAAATCATGCCAAAACTCATAGACACTCATACACACGTGAATTTTTCGGCCTTCAAAGAGGACGGGAAAGAAGTGATTGAGCGCGCGCTTAAGGCGGGCGTCTGGTTGATTAATGTCGGCTCCCAGTATTCCACTTCCGAGCGGGCCATAAGAATGGCTCAAAATTACGAGGAAGGGGTCTATGCCGCAGTCGGCCTTCATCCGATTCATTTGCTTGAAGGCCATTACGATTCTTCGGAACTTGACGAACTCGTAAAATTTAAAACGAAAGCCGAAGAGTTTGATTTTGAAAAATATTCGGAGCTGGCGAAAAATCCGAAAGCCGTTGCCGTTGGCGAAACCGGCCTTGATTATTTTCATCTTAAGGACTTAAGCGAGGGGGAAAAGGCGCGGGCGCAAGAAAAACAAAAAGAAATATTCGCGAAACATCTTGAATTGGCGGCTAAAGCCAAAAAGCCGGCGATAATTCACTGCAGGGACTCGTCTTTCGGCCAAAAAGACGCTTATCAGGACATGCTCGCGATTTTGAAAGAAGCCAAAAAGAAAGAGCCGAAACTGAAAGGGGTCAATCATTTTTTCGCCGGAACGTTGAACGAGGCGGAAATATTGTTTGAATTGGATTTTTTGATTTCTTTTACCGGCGTCATCACTTTCGTCAAGGACTGGAACGAGGTGATTAAAATCGCGCCGCTTGAAAAGATAATGGTTGAGACCGACGCGCCTTACGTCGCGCCGGTTCCGTACCGGGGAAAAAGAAACGAGCCGCTTTACGTTGAAGAAGCGGCAAAAAAGATCGCCGAATTGAAAGGGGTTTCTTTTGAAGAAGTCGCCCGTCAAACCACTCTGAACGCACGGACTCTTTTTGGAATTTGAGATTTCTGGTATAATTATTTTTTACACGCTCTTTTAAAAGGAGGTGAGGGTCGTGAAGAAGGGAATTGTCTTTTTATTTTTCCTCATTTTATTAAATGTCGGCAAATTGTCTCCGGCCGAGGCGAAAGATTTGGAGAGATTTCCTTCGCAGAATAAAGTCGCAAGCGAGGTTTACACGGTAAAAAAGGGCGATACTTTCGAAAAACTTTTCGGCGAAAAATGGCGCGTTATCGCCAGGTTCAACCGGTTGGACAAAGACCATTTGTTTGCGGGACAAAAAATAAAGGTGCCGGTTGATTTGGAGCAAGCCGCCGGATATTCGCCTCTGCCAGCGTTTTTTGAAGAAGCAAAGAACGAAGAAAAATTCATTTTGGTGGATTTGGAAGAATAATGGTTCGGCGCTTACGAATTCGGCAATTTGGTTTTTGGCGGTCCGATTTCTTCGGCCGCGCCGAAGTGCCTTGATAAAAGAAAATTCTGGCGAACCTGTAAAACGCCGACCGGCGATTTCAAAATTCTGGCCGTTGACCGCGATCATTATTCCTCGATTTATAAAGACCCGACCGGCAAGCCCGTCCCCATGCCTTACGCAATGATGTTTTATCAAAGCAGTCGCGGAATCGCTTACTGGTTGCACGGCGGCGCTTTGCCCGGCTATCGCGCCAGCCACGGTTGTATCCGGCTTTGGAAAGAAGACGCCCAAAAATTGTGCGAATGGTTTAATCCCGATTGTTCGCAAAATAAAAAAATTGAGTGGCTGAAAAATGCCCCAAAAGTAAAAGTTGTTGACTCATTAAAAAACTCGGCTTAAGAACAGCCGAGTTTTGTTTTACATTGCCGACTTAAGGGGACGGCGGCGCGTCGGGAGGAGGAGGCGGTGGAGGCGGAGGTGACGGAAGTTCCGGTTGGGGCTGTGCTTCCGGTTGCGGTTCGGTTGGTTCCGTCGGCGCCGTCTCGGTTCCGGTCGGCGGAATCTCCGATGGTTGTGCCTCGGGCGGTTGAATTTCTTCTGGCGGCGCTATCGGTTGCTCTTCCGGCGGAGTCGGGACTTGCGGCCCGCCTGCCGGCGAGGCAGGCTGTTCAATCGGCGGCTGTTGTGCCGCTTCTTGCGCCGGTTTTATGACAAGAAAATAATAGGCCGATCCTCCGCCAATGATTAAGAGCGCGACAGCGCCAATTATTATTAAAATGAGTTTGGCGGAAAACGCCTTTGACGGGACGGCTTGAGCCATCGCGGCCTCAGGGGTTGGCGGCGGAACGGGAACGCTCTCGCCTGTAGCGGCCTTAAACGCTTCCATTACGTCATTTTCTTTCCAACCCATTCCGAGAGCCGTGTTCTTGATTTCCTCCTCGCTCCTTCCGGCCGCTTTCGCTTTTTGGATATAATTGATCAGTGCTTGGTTCATAATGGTTTGATAAAATTTTTTAAACGACATTCAAAGAAAGAATCTTTCAACGCCATTATTTAAATTTCTTTTATTTCACTTTAACATTATATCACATTCCAAAATACCAAAACAAGTGAACCCGAATACGGAGGTTTACAATTTAATTTTTTTGGCATACAATTTTAAATAAGATGAAGTATAATCCTCAAAAAATTGAAAAGAAGTGGCAGAAGATTTGGCAAAAGAAGCGCGTGTACGAGCCGAACTTCACCCCTCGACAAGCTCGGGGCAAGAAAAAATTAAAACGGCCTTTTTATAATTTGATGATGTTTCCGTATCCTTCGGCCGAGGGTTTGCATGTCGGCAATATGTACGCTTTTGTCGGCGCGGATATTTACGGCCGTTTCAAAAGAATGCAGGGGCATGACGTGTTTGAGCCGATCGGCCTTGACGGCTTCGGAATCCATTCGGAAAATTACGCCCTAAAAATCGGAAAACACCCGGCGGATCAGGCGAAAATCTCCGAGAAAAATTTTTACCGCCAGCTTCGGATGATCGGCAACGGTTTCGCGTGGGAGGAGCGGCTTGAAACGTACGACCCGGAATATTACAAATGGACCCAGTGGATTTTCGTCCAGATGTTTAAGAGCGGACTGGCGTATCGCAAGAAACAGGCGGTCAATTGGTGTCCGTCGTGCAAAACCGTGCTTGCCGACGAGCAGGTCATCGCCGGCGAATGTGAGCGCTGTGGGACGGCGGTTGTTAAAAAAGAGCTTGAGCAGTGGTTTTTCAAAATTACCGATTACGCCGAGCGGCTTTTGAACAATCTTGAAAAAATCGACTGGTCGGAAAAAATAAAAGTCGCCCAAAGGAATTGGATAAGCAAGTCGGAAGGAGCAGTAGTGAAATTTCCAATTCCCAATTTCCAATTTCCAATTGAGGTTTTTACCACACGAGCTGATACGCTTTTTGGGGCGACTTACGTTGTTTTAGCGCCGGAACATTCAAAAATTGAAAATTTAAAATTGCAAATTGAAAATTGGGAAGAAGTCAAAAGATATATCGCGGGAGCGAAAAATAAATCAGAAGCTGAACGGATTGCCGAAGGGCTGGAAAAAACCGGCGTTGAAATTAAGGGAATCAAAGCGACAAATCCGGCAACCGGAGAAGAAATTCCGATTTTTGTCGCCGATTATGTTTTGGCCGGATACGGCACCGGCGCGATTATGGCCGTTCCGGCGCATGACCAAAGGGACTTTGAGTTCGCCAAAAAATTTAACTTGCCCATAAAGATGGTAATTTGCCCGAATTACCCCGAGCCGAAATGCCCGGTTCTTGAGAGGGCATATGAAGAAGAGGGTTACTTGGTTGCCTCAAACGAATTCACCGGAATGTTTTGTCAAAAAGCCAAGAATGCGATAGCGGAATGGCTGGCGAAAAAAGATTTGGCCGAGAAAAAAACGACTTTCAGATTGCGCGATTGGCTGATTTCAAGACAAAGGTATTGGGGAGCGCCCATTCCTTTAATTTTTTGTGAAACCTGCAGGCATGAGGGAAGAGGAGAAAGAAAAGATATGCCCGGCTGGCACGCGGTTCCGGAAAAGGATTTGCCGGTAAAACTTCCTCACATTAAAGATTTCCGGCCGACCGGAACGGAAAAGTCACCTCTGGCAATTGTGGAAAAATTTTTTAAAGTCCGCTGTCCAAAATGCAAATCATGGGCGCGCCGCGAAACCGACGTCTGCGACACGTTTTTGGATTCTTCCTGGTATTATCTCGGTTATCTTATGGCATCTGAAAATTGGAAATTGAAAATTGAAAATTCAGCATTTTCACGTTTGGCGCGAAAATGGTTGCCCGTGGATATGTACATCGGCGGCGCCGAACATGCCGTGCTTCATCTTTTATATGTCCGCTTTGTCGCGATGGCGCTGCGTGATTTGGGTTTTATCCATTTTGAAGAGCCGTTCAAGAAATTTCGGGCCCATGGTCTTTTAATCAAAGACGGCGCCAAGATGTCAAAATCCAAAGGCAATGTCGTCAATCCGGACGAATATATTCGCGCCTACGGAGCGGACACGTTGAGAATGTACTTGATGTTTTTGGGGCCGTTTGAGCAGGGAGGAGATTTCAGGGACACAGGAATTCGCGGTATTACAAGGTTTCTTGAGCGAATTTGGAAATTAACTCATTCCGTCATTCTGACCCCGCCAAGGCGGGGGAAGAATCTCAAAAGATCCTTCGGGCAAAGCCCTCAGGATGACTTAAATAAGGCATTGCACAAAACCATCAAAAAAGTTACGGAAGATATTGAAAATTTGCAGTATAATACCGCGATCAGCTCTTTAATGATTTTAGTGAATGAATTGGAAAAACAACCATCATTGGAAATTGAAAATTGGAAATTGGTAATTAAATTGCTTGCCCCGTTTGCTCCGCACATAGCCGAAGAACTTTGGAGTCAATCGGCAAGCCCTGAGCGCGGTCGAAGGGATGAAAAGGGAAGCGTTCACTTGGCGAAATGGCCGAAATTTAATCCAAAATTCATTAAAGAAGAAACTTTTACTCTGATTGTTCAAATCAACGGCAAAGTGCGCGACCTGTTTGAAGCGCCAGCCGGCATTTCTCGGGAAGAGGCGGCGCGGCTCGCGCTTGGGCGAGAAAAGGTTAAGACATGGCTTGCGGAAAAAGAAGCCAAGAAAATTATTTTTGTTCCCGGAAAATTGATTAATATTGTCGGATAGAAATTTGACAATATTTTTTAAGTATGTTATATTAACACCGCCACTTAAAGTGGCGGTGTTTTTTAACAAAAAGGGGGTGCTTTATGGGCGCTAGGGGAAAAATTTGGGTCATATTTATTATTTGTGCCGGCGTGTTACTTTCGCTGGGAGTTTTTTGGAAACTTGAATCGTTCGCTGACAGAGCAATGGCGGCTGAAAAAATAACGGTTTATGCTTCACCCAGTTGCGGGTGCTGTCATTCATACATTGATTACTTGCGGGAAAACGGATTTGACGCGGATGTTATCCATACGGATGACGTGGCGGGGGTAAAAAAGCAATACAATATCCCCCAAAATTTGCAAAGCTGTCATACGGCCATAACATCTTCCGGCTATATTATTGAGGGGCACGTCCCCGCGGAAAGTATTAAAAAGCTTTTGCGGGATAAACCCAATGTCAGGGGCATCGCCCTGCCCGGTATGCCCAAAAACGCCCCCGGGATGGGAGACGGCAAAGGACAGTTTCCTGTCGTGATTATTCCTTGAAAATTTTTCATTTTAACGAGCAATTTAATAGCCAAAGCGTAAAAGCTTTGGCTTTTTTCTTGAGATTTAAATATGCCCAAAAATAAAAACAGAGTCTTGACAAATTTTTACGCAAGATGTAGGGTGGAAATGCGGTAATATCGCGGCGCGGTATCATCGAGATATTATTTTGAATTTCTTTAACAACAGGGAGGGAAATATATGCTAAAGAAAATGGCATGCGCGACGGCGGTTTTAATACTTACGGCGGTAATGCTTTGGATGGTTGTTCCTGAAGCTGACGCCGGCCACACTTATAATCCGGCTTACAACCCCACTACTTGCGCGAATTGTCACAACGCGGAGCACGCGGGACTTCAGGACGGCAAAACCATTTTCCCGGGATACCCCTGGCTTTATCGTTCGACAAGCGAATTTGACGCAAGCGGAGTTTGGCAAAATTATACGTCTTACACGATATTGTCCACTCCGACACTTGATCCGCTCGGCGAATTTTGTCTTAAGTGTCACGGCAACCCCAGATGGATAAGCAGTTCTCATCTGTCGGAAAAGTACATTAATCCGACGGACGGGCACATCCATCATCCCATCGGCGTGGAAATTACCGACGACTTAATCTCTCGGCGCGGCAGCCGAACGCCTTCGGTTTTACAGGATGTAATGGCGCCTCTCTCGGAGATGCAAGAGACGTTTTATTTGGGAGGCCCCAATAAAAATGTTCTGACTTGCGCCACTTGCCACGGCTATATGCACAAAGGCGACGGCGGACCTTACGGACATTACCTCACTCTTCCGTTTGATGATGACGGCAACGGAATAGGCGGCACTCTTTGTGGCGCTTGCCATAAAGGAAAATGGCAGGATTTGCATCAATAACAAAAAAGAATTAATCAATCACCGCAGATATAAAAATTATCTGCGGTTTTTTAATTAGTAAGATGAAGTCCGAATTCCCTTAATATACTTGACTTTTATAGGATTTTTCTGTATAATTCGCGTGAAAATAGCGGAGAAAATAAATACCGCTTGCACCTTTAAAAATGATGGATTCTTTGATAATCGCGTAATCGGCGCGGTGCCGCTGTCTTGAAGGTAATCTAAATCGCAAACGGTAATAAAAGGGGGTGATGAAATGAAAAAATGGCCGGTTTTGATATTTTTGATCGTTATTATTGTGAACGGATGCGCTGGGACAAACGGAAGGAAATGGCTTTCTTTTTTCATTGACGGCGTGCCCGCGGAAGAAGAATTGCGGAAAGAAAAAGAAAAAAGCCATTCGTCTTCCGAAGATATAGCCGACATTGTCAAGAAGATGAAGCAAAAAGAGGAGGAGAAATGGCAGAGCCGGCACGTGCCATGGAAGCAGCAATGGTGCAACGCTTGCCACAAAGACGATAAGCCGATGACAATAGGACCGGCTTTGGCTGAAACATGTTTTCAATGCCACGACAAGGAATCGTTTACAGGAGAAGAAAGGCATTGGCCGGTTAAAATGGGAATGTGCGGTTTCTGCCACGAACCTCATCGGTCAAAAGAAAAAAAACTTTTAAAAAAGGCCGATATTGATCTTTGCACGCAGTGTCACATGGATAAAAAGGACTTCAGTCATTTTCCGGCAGAAAAAGCCAAAGAATTGAATCAGGCCGGAATATGCCTTACCTGTCACGAGCCGCACAACAAAGAAGAAAAGTTTTTGAAAATGGCGGAAAAAGAAGTTTGCATGCAGTGCCACAAACCGGCTCCGGACGATACGCCTCAAAAACAGGCGATGTGGAATTTTCCGCAATGCGTCGCTTGCCACAATGACATCCATCATTTGACGAAAAAATAATAAAGAAGCCGGAGAATGAAATTAAAATTTCATTCTCCGGCCCTTAATAAATCTCGAATTTTGTTCCGAATCAGTTTTTCGGTATTCGCGACAAAATTTGCGATTGATTTCGCACGTTTTTTAACAATAGAATACAAAAGGAGAAAAGCGATGACCAGGAGATTGTTGTTCGCGATAGGATTCGTGATTTTGTTTTGTCTGACGCCAATCTGCGAGTCCGCCGAAATTAAGCCGATAGCGAATTTTGGGCCGTTTTATTTCGAACGCCCGGCCGGCGAACTTGGATTTTCCCTGCGGGAGGACCTACAAAAGATTAGTTCCGGAAAAAATAAAATTATCGGCGAGTACCGGCTGATGAATGAAGAGTTGAGAATCGAAGAAAGATTTTTCATTTATCACAAGAGGTTTGTCGGGCTGAAAGTTGGCGGCGGAATTGCGTTCGGTCAGGGCCTCGCGGAATATCAAGGAGCGGATTTCGCGAAAAATTTCGGTATTGACGGATATTTTTTGAAGGAAACTCCTTACGGCGGTTCATTCTTTTTTCAAAGACGCCTCGCGGATATCGGCCATACGCCTAACATGGATTATTTGGCCGACCAAAAACACGGCGGTTTAACGTTTGATTTGGGAAAAACCGTTGTCGGCTGGCCCTTGAATTTTCGTTTTGACGTCTTCGGCAGCGACGCAAGTAATGTTTTTCGCGGCAATAAATCGCTTGTCGATTATGATTTTGACATTCACGAAGAACGGAAAAGTTTCGAGGCGGACACGGAAAAACAATGGGAAAAAGTTTCCGTTAACTTGAATTTTCGCGAACAGCTCTATTCAAGACGCTTTTCTTTAAACCAAAAAGAGCATGAATCGGATTACGTCAGCCATTATTTCCATGGAACGGCAGCCGGTAAATTTTTGGACAATACCTTGAGGACAAAGACGTCTTTGAGTTTGAATTCGCGGAACGGCGTTTCGGATTATTCCGGTTTTGCTCTCAGGCAGGAACAACGGTTTTGGATTTTTCGCGACAAATTGCAGAAACTGGACAGCTTTGTCAGTTTCGGCGCTTCTCAAATAAACCGGGAAGTTTCGGGCGGCGCCGCGGAAAGCGAATGGCTGTCAAAAGAAGAAAACGCTTATGAGGCGCGCGGCGGCTTTTCCCATCAATTGGGCGAGAGTCTTTTTACCGAAGTGGAAGCTGGGCGCGAAAAAAAACAATTTTCCGCTTTTGAACAAACCTTGGATGAAAAATTGGCGCGGGTTGACTATGCCAAACAAATTTTTCCCGCTTTTGACGGAAAACTTTCTTTGGGCTACGAAATTTCATCGTCGGATCTGTTCAGGGCGGGAGAAGAACACGTTTTTGTCAGCGGGGAAATGCATAAAATCTCCGATTACGAAGCGGTTATGCTGGAGGGACAGGAAATTTCGACGGAATCGGTTGTGGTAACCGACATTTCCGGCACGATAATTTACCAGGAAGGAGCGGACTACCGGATTTACAAGCTCGGCTCTCCGACTTATGTCGAAAGAATTCCCGGAACGCGGATTTTAAACGGAGAAACCGTGCTTGTTGGGTACGAAAATTTTGTGCCGCGCGGTTTGGCGCGAAATACCGTTCAAACTGTTTCGGCAAGAATCAGTTTGTTTGACGGACTGGCTGAGCCGTATTTTCGTTTAAGAAACGTTGAACAAAACACAACCGGCGGGAGCGGAAGCGCCTACAATCAGTTATCGGATAATTCCGGTCAAAACCGAAGTTTCGGCTTGGATTCAAGATACGCGTTTGAGCGGTGGCGGAAAGCGGAAATAACATCCGGCATTGATTTTGAAGATAATGCCCAACTGAATTACCCTTTTCACCGTGCGACGTCGAGGTTCTCGCTCACGATTCCGGTTAATGAAAAACTGCGTTTAACATGGCAGGGCGGCAGAAGCGATATTGACTATCGCAAAACGGAGCAGAACGACATCCGGCTTTTAAATTCCGGAATAAACGCTATTTTCGAAACCGTCAAGACGAGAGTGACGGCTGGTGTAACTTATGACTCCTCCGCAATAGGCAAAACCGAAAGAAACGTTTCGGCCTTGCAATTGGCGTTTTCTCATGAAGTGAGGCAGTTGTCCGTGAATGTTTTTATCAGAAGAGCTTTGGAGAAGTACGAAGTCAATGAAAACAACACGGAGAGAGACGGATTCCTTTTCAGGATTAATCTTGCAAGACATTTTTAAGAAATCCCGCTTCTTTTTAAAAAGAAGCGGGATGAAATTTCTGAAAAACAACCAAAGAAAGGAGAATCAAAATGACGCGATTGACACGATTGGTTCCGATTTTTTTACTGCTCGTCTGTTTTAGCTCTAATGCCCTCGCCGAAAATAAAAGCATTCCGAACGGGGGAGCGGAGGCCGACGAAGAAGAGCGTTTTTATCCCCATAAACTGCCGGAGCAATTCAAAGACATGCCGCTTAATCAGATTCAAAGATGGCAATTGCTTTTTACCTTGAAGGGTCCCGCGAAGAAAACGCCAAAATGGCTCGATATTCTGCTCGGTGAAAAAACAGAACCCGATCGTTTTATCGGTTCGCCGACGTCAATCGCGGTGATGGAGGGAAGGGCGTACATTCTGGACGGCGACACCGTTTGGGTGTTTGATTTCCTTTCCAATCCGCCGAAAGTCGAAGAAGTCAAGAGAAAAGAGTTCAGCGACGCTTTTGGAATGGATACGGACGGAAGATTTTTATATTTGACGTATCCTTCGGCGAAAAAAATCGCGGTCTTTGACGAAAAGATGAATCTTCTGAAAAAAATCAATTGCGTTTTTGCTCCCCAAAGAATCAGGATAAAAGGAGACAAAATTTACGCGGTTGATCAGGGCCTTCAAAGGTTGTCAAATAAACCGTCCGCGGAAAGCGTTTTTATTCTTGATAAAAACACCGGGGAAATTTTAAGGGTTGTGGGAATGCCGCGGGAAATTTGGAAAGAATTTGCGGAGAACGGCGGCAGCGAGAAGGTTCTGGAAAAAAAGGAAGTGCAGCAAAAAGTCGCGTCTTCCGCCGACGCGTTGACAAAAGACATTCAAACGAAGCGGGGTGGAAAAATTCTGCTCCATCAGCCGTCGGACGTTGACATTGACGGCCAAAATAATCTGTATATCAGTGAGGAAATGAACGGCCGCATCCTGAAATTCGATTCCGAGGGCAAATTCATTGATCAATTCGGCGTGCGTGCCCCCAATATTTTGGGCTTTGACAGCGCGTTGGCCGTGGCCGCGGCTCCCAACGGTGACATATACGGTTTGGACAGCGGCATCACTTTGGTCGGGCAGAGCGCGCGCATTGTCCGCTTGCCTTACGTTAAAACATTTTCTGAAAAGATCTTGCCGAAAGATAACGCAAGAGGAGACCTGGTGTATTTTCCTTACGCCGTCTGGGGCGGAGAACCGGTGTTTGACGAAACATCCGGCCAGAAAGTGCCCAATTTGGAGCGCCCGAGCGATATGGCGGTTGACACCAGCCCGGAAAACATTAAATACTTTCAGAAGTTCGCCGCGCCTGATTTTGAGATTGAATATCTGATCTGGATAACAAGCCAGAGCGGAGCGATTGAAAAGGTTGGCGATAAGAGCATTTCGCACGGCAAGGTGGCGGTGTTTGGTTACGGAAGGTTAAAAGTCAAGTAAAATAAAAGTGGTAAATTGTTGCCCCGCATAAATATTGTGCGGGGTTTATTTTTACATTGAAAACCCGGATATCCGCTTTTATCTAAATTTCCCTTGACTTTTTATGGTTTTAGCTTATAATCTTTAATAGTTTAAAGAGGTGCGGCAAGTTGTTTGACAACAAAAAAGAGGGGGATGACAATGAAAGAAAGATTGTTGATTATTCCGGTTTTTATTATTGGTATTGTTTTGATTGTCTTTTGCGGGACTATTTTTACGACATTGGCCGATGCCGCCGGCAACGCACAGAACGGAAAGGTTTTATACGGAAAAAGCTGTGTGGGATGTCATCGTCCAAAGGGCGAAGGCATGCCGCCGATGATTCCGTCTTTACGCGACGGACGGGTGAAACAAATGACCGACGGGCAGTTATTCCAGAAGATTTCCAAAGGAGTTCCCGGAACCGGAATGCCGCCTTACGCGGACACTTATTCGGAAGATCAGATTCACGACATCGTAAGTTACATACGCGAACTGCAGAAGTAGGAGAGAAAATGGAAAAATGGGAAAAGCTTTCCGTGCTGGCGTTTTTGTACTTCGTTTGTTTTTTGCTTTTGGCGCTTTCTCTGCTCGGATTCTGACAAGGATTATAAGGAGGATGACAAATGAGAAATTTTTGGCATTCGGCGCTTGCGGCGTCTTCAAGACTTTTGGTGTACGGGGGCGCGATAACGATAGTTTTGGGCGGAGCCGCGAGCGATTCTCCTTTTTTGTTCGCGCTTGCCGGACTCGGCTCAATGGCGCTGGGAATTATTCTCGCGACAATGTATGTGGCCATAAGGGACTAGTAAAGATTGGATGGCGTGATGGAAGGCGTTTGGAAGGAGGAAAATCGTGGCAAGAGCTTTTACGCCTGAGGATGTCAAAAAACTTAGCGAAGAACAAGGTTACGTTCACGTTCTTTGCTGGGACAAGGAAAAGAAGAAGTTGGTTTATGATTACGTGCCGAAATGGCGCTTGCAAGAGTTGATTGAAAAGGGCTACGTTCTGGCCTTGGCCGATCGATAAAATTAAATCAACAAAGGGTTCTCAAAAAAGAGAACCCTTTTCTTATTTCCGCTTGTTTATGGTAAATTTAAAACAGAATGGTCAAATCTGATTTCAAAAACAAAAAAGTGACGATAATGGGGCTTGGAATAAGCGGCGGAGGGGTCGGGGCCGCTGAATTTTTTGCCAAGGCCGGGGCAAGGGTTTTGGTTACGGATTTAAAGACAAGGGGTAAATTACGAGAGTCATTGGGGCGATTGAAAGGACTATCGATTCGTTATGTTTTAGGCAGACACCGTAAAGAAGATTTTGAAAACGCCGATTTGATTATTAAAAATCCCGGAGTTCCGAATGAATCCAAGTTTTTGGCATTGGCGAAAAAGAGCGGAGTTCCGATTGAGACGGATGTCGGAATTTTTTTTGATTTGTGTCCCGCGCCGGTCGTCGGCGTTACCGGCACAAAAGGCAAGTCAACGACCGCTTTTTTGATTCATCAAATTTTGAAAAGAAAATACAAAAACGCGGTTTTGGGGGGAAACATCGGCAAATCGGTTTTGGAAGTACTGCCCAAAATCAAAAAAGGCGGGCTTGCCTCGCCGAGTCAAGGCGGGCCGGTTATTTTGGAGCTTTCCAGTTTTCAGCTTGAGGCGCTGGCCGAAAAGAAAAAAAGTCCTCACATTGCTGTAATCACGAATATTTTTCCTGACCACCTGAACCGCTACTCTTCTTTTGCCCAATACGCCAAAGCAAAAATGAATATTTTTAGATTTCAAAAACCGGAGGATTTCCTTATAATTCCCGAAGACAATCGCCTGCTTGAAAAACTGACAAAAAACGCGCGTTCAAAAAAAATTTATTTTTCAAAAATCGTCGCAAAATCCATTCCTTTTCTCTCGCTCGCTCACAACGCCGCGAATCTCGCGGCCGCGATTGAGATCGCGAAACTTTTTAAGATTTCGCGAAAAGAAATTTTATCGCTGATTCCGCGCCTCAAATTACTACCGCATCGTTTGGAAAAAGTCGGGAAAATCAAAGGCGTCACTTACATCAACGACTCCGGCGCGACAAATCCCGGCGCGGGGATTGAGGCAATCAAAGCCACGAGGTCGTTGTTTAAAAACGGGCGTTTAATTCTTATCGCCGGCGGCGAGGATAAAAATTTGGATTACTCGGTTTTTGCCGGAGAAATTTTAAAAAACGCGGATTTTCTTGTTTTGCTTCCCGGTTCGGCGACCGAGAAGATGAAAGTTGAATTTCAAAAACACCTCGCGCGAACCAAAAATCTAAAATTAAAAGCCGTGATTGACGCGCCCGACATGAAACAGGCCGTCATTCATGCCCGGCGGCTCGCCCAAAAAAGAGATGCCGTTCTTTTATCGCCCGCCGCCGCCTCGTTCAATTTATTTCAAAACGAATTTGACAGAGGCGAGCAATTTGTTAAAGCGGTGAAGTTATTACAATAAAACGCTCCGGGGACTAAATTTTGAAAATCGCTTAACCCCAACCTCGCAGACTCGGTTGGCCGCCCCCGCCTACGATTTTCAAAATTTAGTCCCCTCCGCTCATTATAAAAAAAGCCCGCTGTTACACGGGCCTTTGTAAATTTTCGTCCTCTAATGTAAATTTTCGTCCTCTAATTTTATCAGAGGAACCAATAGCCAGCAGAAAGCGGTGAAGACCGCGCTGATAATAATGAGAGTTTGCAAGCCGGTGTATTGAAGAAGAAAACCGCCAAGGACCTTTGAGACCATTGCTCCGCCGTTGTAGACCGACATTAAGAGAGCGAAAAAAGTCCCTTCGGCCATTTTCGGGCAGGAACGGGCCGCCAGATCAAGAATCGCCAAAAGCGTAACCATTGAAACAATGCCGCCGAGGATGCTGAAAGCAATGGCCGTTTTCTCGCCGACAAGCCAGAGATACCAGATCGTGCTGATTACCCCAAGAAGGACGGTTATGTTCAGCAATTGTTTTAAGCCGTATTTTTTTCCGATTTTCAAAAAAACCGCGGCGTAATCCTAATTGCAAGAGAATTTGATTTTTTTAAAAATCTGTGCTAACTTGGAAGCACAAAACATGAATTTTTTACGGCAGATTAAAATTTTTCTTTGGGAAATAACCAAGCTGACGGTCATATCTCTTTTAATCGTCGGGCCGATCCGTTATTTCGTCATTCAACCGTTTTTCGTCCGCGGGGCGAGCATGGAGCCGAATTTTTACGACCGGGATTATTTGATTGTTGACGAGATTTCTTACCGTTTTTCCGAGCCAAAGCGCGGGGATGTCATTGTGCTGAAGTATCCGCAAGACACTTCCCAATATTTCATCAAGCGAATAATCGGCTTGCCGGGAGAGCGGGTGAAGATTGAAGGCGGGATCGTGAAAATTTTTAACCGGAATCAGCCGGAAGGGTTTGTTTTGGATGAAAGCGCGTATTTGCGCGGACGGATTACCCGGGGCGATTTGGACGCGTCCTTGGGTTCTGACGATTATTTTGTTTTGGGAGACAATCGCGATTTTTCTTTGGATTCCCGCCGTTTCGGAAAATTGTCCGGGTCCTATATTGTCGGCCGGACATGGCTGAGAGCATGGCCTATCAACAAAGCGCAAGCGTTCGAAACGCCAAATTACTAATTTACGAATTCGTAACTTATGCCAAAAACCGCTCAAATTTTTCAAACGCCTAAAGGTTTTCACGACATTTTGCCGCAGGACCAAAAATACTGGGAGCGGCTGAGAAAAGTCGTCAGAACTTTGGCGGCCGAATATGGCTTTAAACGAATTGACTCGCCGATCGCGGAAGACAGCGGACTTTTTTCGAAAACTCTCGGACTGTCTTCCGACATCGTGGAAAAACAGACGTTCACCTTTAAAACCAAAGGAGGCGATTCCTTGACTTTAAGGCCGGAAGGAACGGCCGGAGTCATGCGGGCGTACATCGAGCACGGCCTTTCCGTTATGCCCCAGCCGTTGAAGTTGTTCTATTTCGGCCCGATGTTCCGTTACGAACAGCCGCAATCCGGACGCTATCGCCAATTTTACCAATTCGGTTTTGAAGTCATCGGAGAATCCGATCCCGTGATTGACGCCCAGCTGATAAAAGTTTTTTATAATATTTATTCGGAGCTCGGCATCAAGGGTTTAACCGTTCAAATCAACAGTATCGGCTGCAAGGTCTGCCGGCCCGGCTACCGTTCTCTGCTTAAAGATTATTACCGCAATCGGGTTAAAAAGCTTTGCTCGGATTGCCGCCGGCGTTTTAAAGAAAATCCATTGCGGCTCCTTGACTGCAAAGACGAAAAATGTCAGCTTTTCAAGAGTCAGGCGCCGCACACGGTTGATCACCTTTGCAAAGAATGCCACGATCATTTCAAGAGCGTTCTGGAATTTTTGGACGAGCTTGAACTGCCCTATAATTTGAACCCTTTTTTGGTGCGCGGGTTGGATTATTACACGAAAACGGTTTTTGAAATTTGGCCCGACAGCGCTCAGACGCAAGTCGCGGCTTTGGGCGCCGGCGGACGTTTTGACGATTTTATTGAGGTTTTGGGCGGCAAAAGCACGCCAGCCATGGGTGCCGCGGGAGGGGTGGAACGGACGGTCAATTTAATGAAGGTCCAGGAAATCAAAGTTCCTTCGGCCGGCATTCGCCCGAAAATATTTTTGATTCAATTGGGCGATCGGGCGAAGAAAAAGAGTCTGGTTTTATTTGAGGAGTTTCGCAAAGCCGGTCTCGCGCCCGCCGAAGCGTTCAGCAAACAAAGCATAAAAGCCCAGCTTCGGATTGCCGATAAAATTGGAACGCAGATCAGTTTGATTTTGGGACAAAAAGAGGTGATGGACGGAAACATTATTTTGCGGGAAATGTCGTCCGGAGTTCAGGAAATCATTCCGCTTGAGAAAATTTTGAACGAAGTGAAGAAGAGATTGAAGAAATAACGCGATGCAAATATACGAATGCATACTAATGATACGAATAAATACTGATACTAAATCCCCGCATTCGTATAATTAGTATCAATTCGTATATTGGCATCGATACTTGTGACAACTTGTCTTTTTTGCAAAATCGTAAATAAACAATTGCCGTCGGAGATAGTTTATGATGCCGATGAGTTGATGGTTTTTAAGGACATTCGTCCCAGCGCCCCAATCCACCTCTTGATTGTCCCGAAAATGGAGCAAAGACACATTGATTCCGTAAACGATCTGGAGCCGGAAGACGAAAAAATGATAACTGCCATGTTTTTGGCGGCCAAAAAAGCGGCAAAAGATTTTGGCCTGGATGAGACCGGTTACAAATTGGTTTTCAACGTCGGGCGTGGCGGCGGCCAGTTGATTGATCATTTGCATTTGCATTTGCTTGGAGGATGGAAGGCCGGAGAAAAGAGAGGAATGCCTTGACCGCGGATGTACGAATTGTTACGAATGTACGAATGAGAACATTTTTATTCGTGTATTCGTACGGATTCGTAAATTCGTAACAATTGAAAGGAGGTGTTTTTATGCCGGTATTTTTAAAGAAAAAAGAAAAAGAAACAACAGGAAGTTTTTTGAGGCGCTTTACCCGCAGGGTGCAGCAAAGCCATGTTTTGGTTGAAGCGAGAAAGAAAAGGTATCACCGGGCGGAACCGACCAAACGGCAGAAAAAACTTTCCGCGCTTTACCGTATTCAAAAAACAAAAGAAATGGAGCGGCAGAGAAAGCTCGGTCTTTTGAAAGAAGAGGAAAAACCGTACAAAAAATACCGTTAAATCGCATGACGCTTCAAAAAATCCAATCCGATTTAAAAGAAACGTTTAAGACCGGCGACGAATTAAAGCGTTCGGTTTTAAGAATGCTCATTTCCGCGATTTATAATAAGCAAATCGAAAAAAGGACAAGAGAGAAGACCGGACGGGACGTTGAATTGACCGAAGAAGAATTGCTCGGGGTGATTTCAAGCGAAGCAAAAAAACGCAAAGACGCGAGCGAACAGTTTGAAAAGGGCGGCAGGCCTGAGCTGGCGGCCAAAGAAAAATCCGAGCTTGATATGCTTATGGCGTACTTGCCGGCGCAGATGAGCGAAGAAGAATTGAGGGCAAAAGTTAAAGAGGCAATCGCGAAATCCGGAGCCAAAAGCGAAAAAGATTTTGGGAAAGTGATGGCCGCGCTGATGAGAGAGACAAAGGGCCGCGCCGAGGGAGGGGCGGTCAGTAAGATTGTGAAAGAAGAAATGGCCAAATTAGGATGATTGAAATTAATAATCTTACCAAAACAAGGATTGAAGAGAAGCGTCTTAAGCAAGCGGCGGAAGCGGCGCTTGAGGAGATAAAAAAACCCCTCGGCTTGGCTCGGGGCAAGGAAGCGGAAGTGAGTTTGGCGCTGGTCGGCGGGAAAAGAATGCGGGCGCTGAATAAAACGTATAGAGGCAAAGACAAGCCGACCGACGTCCTGTCGTTCAGCCAGATTGAACGGGGCAAAAAATTTGTCAAAGCGCCGGAAAAAATTATAAGATTGGGAGAGGTAGTCGTCTGTTTGCCGGTTGCGCGGAAACAGGCAAAACGAAGCAAACATTCATTATTGAAAGAACTGACTATTTTGCTGATTCACGGCATATTGCATCTGGCGGGATACGAACACGAGCGGAGCGCGAGGGAAGCAAAAAAAATGGAGAAAACCCAAAGTAAAATAATGGAAATAATCAAATAAAAATTCGCATTCGTTATGAAAAACGACATCATCATAGGTTTAGACATCGGAACTTCCACGGTTCAAACGGTCGTTGCCCAGAAGCTCGGAGCGGCGCAGAAACTTCGTATTCTTGGGACGGGCCAATCTTCCGTGAACGGATTGCGAAGAGGCATAATTACCGACATTGACGCCGCGGCAAGAAGCATACGGGAAGCCGTGAAAATGGCCGAGCGGGCAAGCGGCGTTTCCGTTCGTGAGGCCTACGTGAGCGTCGGCGGAAGCCACATCGGCTGCCGTTCGTCCCGCGGGGTGGTCGCGGTATCAAGGGCGGATCAGGAGATTTCGGAGGATGACGTAATGCGCGTGATCCGCCAGGCCGAGGCGGTGACCCTCGCGGCGAATCGCGAAATACTTCACGTAATTCCGAGAGAATTCATCATTGACAGCGAAAAAGGCATAAAAGACCCTGTCGGCATGCACGGCATCCGTTTGGAAGTCGACGTTCTGATCATTGAGGGCTCAACGCCGGTTTTAAAAAATTTAAACAAGTGTTTGTCGGAGGCGGGAATCGAACCGAGTGAATTCATTTTGTCTTCTTTGGCTTCAAGCCGCGCCGTTCTGAATTCCCGTCAAAAAGAGCTGGGCGTTTTAACCCTCGATCTGGGCGCCGGCACGACGGGACTGGGCGTGTTTGAAGACGGAGACATTGTTTACGCGAATATTTTGCCGATCGGTTCCGGACACATTACGAACGACATCGCGATCGGCTTGAGAACTTCCATTGACGTTGCCGAAAAAATAAAATTGGAGTACGGTTCATGCGCGGCCTCGGAAATCGGGAAAAAAGAAACGATTGATTTGGCGAAGTTCGGCGTTGAAGATCAAACGAAAGTTTCGCGACGGATGCTGGCGGACATCATTGAAGCGAGGATTTGCGAGATTTTTGATCTGGTAAATAAAGAATTAAAAAAGATAAACCGCCAGGGCATGCTGCCGGCCGGAGTCATCCTCGTCGGAGGCGGAGCGAAATTGCAAGGACTCGTTGATTTGGCCAAAAGGGAATTGAAATTGCCGGCGCAAATCGGCTTTCCGGCCGAAGAATTGGGCGGCTTGGTTGACAGGGTTGACGACCCCACTTTCGCTTGCGCCCTCGGCCTTGTATTGATGGGTCAGGACCTTGAAGGCAAGAAAGAGGGGCTCGGTTCAATGGTCCCAAAAATCCCATTGATGGACGGCTCAATTTTTGATAAAATTAAGCATTGGTTCAGGGCGATACTGCCTTAAAGAAATTTCCAATTTTCAATTAAATCCAAATTTTCAAATTATTAGAAATTAGAAATTAGAAATTAGAAATTAGAAATTAGAAATTATAACATTTATGCCTCAAATAAAACCGGACATGGAGACATTCGCGAAAATTAAAGTGGTCGGAGTCGGCGGCGGCGGCGGGAACGCCATATCAAGGATGGTGGCGGCGAACATCAAAGGTGTCGAGTTTTTGGCCGTCAACACCGACGCCCAAGATTTGCATAACTGCAAAGCCAATGAAAAAATTCACATTGGCAAAAACGCGACGCGAGGATTGGGCGCCGGAATGAATCCAGAAATCGGCCGCCAGGCGGCCGAAGAAAACAGGGAAGAGATTCAGCAGGCGCTCAAAGGCGCGGACATGGTTTTCATTACCTGCGGTTTGGGCGGCGGAACCGGCACTGGCGCTTCGCCGGTGATCGCGGAGATTGCCAAGGATTCGGGCGCTTTGACCATAGGCGTTGTGACGAAACCTTTCAGTTTTGAAGGCGCTCAGCGAAGGCAGCTCGCCGAAGAAGGATGGGCTCAATTGAAAGAGCGTGTTGACGCGCTTATTGTCATTCCCAACGACAGGATTTTGCAGATTATTGACAGAAACACTTCTTTAATTGACGCTTTCGCGAAGGTTGACGATGTCTTGCGCCAGGGCGTGCAGGGAATTTCCAATTTAATCACCTATCCGGGAATAATTAACGTTGACTTCGCCGACATCCGGGCGATTATGCAGAACGCGGGTTCGGCTTTGATGGGTATCGGCTCGGCCACAGGCGAAGATCGGGCGATTGTCGCGGCTAAGGCGGCCATAAATTCTCCTTTGCTTGAACTTTCCATTGACGGCGCAAAAGGCGTTCTTTTCTCCATCAGCGGCGGCCAGGATCTCGGCATGCTTGAAGTCAACGAGGCGGCCAAAGTAATAACCGAATCGATTGACTCCGACGCCAAAATCATCTTTGGCGCGATACATGACGATAAGTTAAAGAAAGGCGAGATTAGAGTAACCGTTATAGCCACCGGTTTTGACGAGGGGGCGCCGGTTAAAACCGTTTCATTGCCTTTAAAAATAAACGGCGCCGCGAACGCCGAAACGGAGAAGAAGGCGCCGTCCGAGGAACTCTTTCGGCAGAGCGCCGACCACAAAACCAAGAAGATTGCTTCGTCAGATTCGGATTTGAAAGACGAAACCGAATGGGACATCCCGACGTTCATCAGAAAGAAAATGAAGTAAAAAATCAAAATGGTTTATTACGAACAGGAGACTGAAGCACGTCTCAAGAAATATTTTATTGAGAAGTATCCGTATTTTCTGCTGATTCTCGCCGGACTCGTCATCGCGGCGTTTATTTATTTTAATTATCTCTGGCAGCAAAGCTGGGTCGCGATTGAAAGAGAAATGACAAAAACCGAAAAACTTGAACAGGAATTAAAAGAATTGACCAAGGAAGAAAAAGCCGTTGTCGAAATGTCGCTTTATAAAAGTTTTTCCGGCGAGTACGAAATCAGCCATCCCAAAGACTGGAACGTTCGGGAAACCGAGGGTTACGCGACGTTTGAACCTGCGGCCGAACCGCGGGGCGAAGGAAAAACGCCCGCCGTCCCCGGCTTGTTTTTTGTTTCGGTCAAGGAAAATCCGGAGCAGTTCGATCTTCAGGGGTGGCTGGAGCAAACCGATGAGCCGGGCGCCGGTTTGGGAAGTTTTGATCGTTTTCTTTCCGCGAAGGAAGCCGCCGAACTTAAAAAACTTTATGAGGCCGACAAAGCGTTCAGATTGGATTATTACGAAAAAGAGATTTCCGTTCCAGGAATCTCCGGCCTTGAGCAATATTTGGACGCCGAAGGCGGTTCGGCAAGGATTGTTTATCTCCCTTACGGCGGCAAAATTTACGCGTTGACGGTTTCAAGTGAAAGCCATTTTAATCCTTCTCGGCAAGACCCGGCTGTGGTAAAATTTTTAGAGATTGCCGACGCGATGATAAAAAGCTTTAAAATGATAAAATAAGAATGAAAAATTTAATTCAGCAAATCAAAAAACGGGACGGTCGGGTTGTTCCTTTCGACCAGAAGCGGATTACCGACGCGATCCATAAAGCGATTACCGCGACCGGCGAAGAGGACGGCGTCGTGGCGAAGAGAATTTCGGATAAAGCCGTGAAAGTTTTAAACGAACGGTTCCAGAAACGAACTCCGGGAGTGGAAGATATTCAGGATATCGTCATTGAAACCCTTCAAGTCGAGGGTTTTAAAAACGTGGCCGACGCTTACGCCGCCTATCGCCAAAAGCGGACCGAAATTCGGGAATTAAAGTATTTTCTTTTGGCAAAAGACGTAAAGATAAAATTGACGCCGAACGCCCTGAAGGTTTTGGAATCGCGCTATTTAAGAAAAGACGTCAACGGAAAATTGGTTGAGACGCCCAGCGACCTATTCAAGCGGGTCGCTCAGAATATCGCCGCGGCCGAAAAGATTTATAATCCCAACATCGGTGACGACGAGCTTTTTAAAACCGAAGAAAAATTTTTTCGGATGAAAGCTCTTTTGGAGTTTTTGCCAAATTCTCCGACTTTGATGAACGCCGGTTCGGTTCTTCAGCAGCTCTCCGCCTGCTTTGTTATCCCGGTTGAAGATTCAATAGGAAGCATTTTCGGCGCGATTCGCGACACCGCTTTGATTCATCAAAGCGGTGGGGGCACCGGATTTTCGTTCGCGCGTTTGAGGCCGAAAGGGGATGTCGTTAAATCAACAAGCGGAGTCGCTTCCGGCCCGGTTTCTTTCATGACCGTTTTTGACAAAGCGACGGAAGTGATTAAGCAGGGCGGAAAAAGAAGAGGAGCGAACATGGGAATTCTGAGAGTGGATCACCCTGACGTTATGGAGTTCATCACCGCCAAAAAGAGCGAAGGAATTTTGCAAAATTTCAACATTTCCGTCGCCATCACCGACGAGTTCATGGATGCCGTCGAGAAGGGAAGAAACTATGATTTGATAAACCCCCGCAGCGGTCAGACGGTCAAGCAATTGGATGCCGGGGAAGTTTTGGATTTAATCGTGAAACTTGCCTGGGAAACGGGCGATCCGGGTGTAGTTTTCATTGACAGAATGAACAATGAGCGGGGCAATCCGACGCCGTACTTGGGCAAGATTGAGGCGACCAATCCGTGCGGCGAACAGCCGCTGTTGCCGTATGAGTCGTGCAATTTGGGGAGCATTAATTTGATCAAGATGTTGAAGCAAAAAAAGCAGAGGTGGGACGTTGATTGGGAACATTTGCGCGAGACCGTGCGCGACGCGGTTCATTTTTTGGATAACGTCGTGGAGATGAACCGCTATCCTTTGCCCGAAATAGAGGCAATGACTCGCGGCAATCGCCGTATCGGTTTGGGCGTGATGGGTTGGTCCGACATGCTGATTCGGCTCGCGATTCCCTACAACTCGCAAAAGGCGTTTCAGTTGGCGTCCAAAATCATGAAGTTCATCGACGACGAAGCGGATCGAATGTCAAACGAGCTGGCCAAAAAACGGGGCGTTTTTCCGAATTTTAAAGGCAGCGTTTTTGACAGAAAAGGCGGGACGAGAATGAGAAACGTCGCGACGACCACTATCGCGCCGACCGGTACCATCGGCATCATTGCCGGAGTTTCCCAGGGAATTGAGCCGATTTTTGCCTTGGTTTATAGGCGCTATTCTTTCATCGGCAAAGAAGCGGAAAAACCGGTTGAACTGCTTGAAATTAATCCTCTTTTTGAAGAAATCGCGCGAAAAGAAGGCTTTTATACGGATGATTTGTTGAACAAAGTGGCGGCGACCGGAAGCGTTCAGGGATTGAAAGAAGTTCCTTTGAGGTGGCAGAAAATTTTTGTGACCGCTCACGATATCACTCCCGAAGATCACGTCAAAATGCAGGCGGCTTTTCAAAAACACGTTGACAATGCCGTGTCTAAAACCATCAATTTTCCGGAAACCGCCACTCTTGAGGACGTGAAGAAGGCCTATATGCTGGCTTATAAATACGGATGCAAGGGCATCACCATTTACAGAAGCGGTTCAAAACAAATGCAGATTCTGCAAGTCGGAGCGGCGCCTCAAAAGGAGGAAACGAAGTTGGTCATGGAGCAGGAAATTTCGCCCGAACTTAAAGACCCCGAAGCGACTATTCCTGATATTCTGCCCGGCTCCTGCCCGACCTGCACAATCTAGCTTTATCATGTCCAAGGCGAAAATATTTTTACTCCTCTGTTTTTCTTTCATTGTTGGAATCGGACTGAGTTCTTTAATCAAAATTCCCCCGTCATTTTTAGGGGGAATTTTGATTTTGGGAATATTTTTAATTTCCGTTTTTTGGAAGAACAAAAAAATTGTTTTGTTGGGTTTTTGCGTCATTGTCGCCGCGGTCGCTTTTTGGCGGCAGGATTTTCTTTCAAAGCCGGAGAATTTGTCGCCGGAAATTCCGATAAGCTCTTACAACGATTTGGGGGAAGCGTCCATTATCGGAATTATCGATAATGAACCGGAGGCCGGGCCGGCAGCCGTCAAATACGAAGTCAGGGCGTCGAAAATTAAATTGGCCGGCAACGCCGAGACAAACCTGCCTGCGCAGGCAGGCGTCGGCGGAAGAATCATCGTAACGGCCCGAAAATATCCGCGATATCAGTACGGCGACGAAATAGAGATCGTCGGCAAATTGAAGACCCCGCCGAAATTTGATGATTTTGATTACCGCGCCTTTTTGGCAAAAGACGATATTTTTTCCGTTATCGCTTATCCAAAATACATCAATCAGATTTCTTTCGGCAACGGAAAAATTTATTACCGATATATTTTATCTTTCAAAAATAAGTTTGAAGAAGTTATCGCTCAAATTTTGCCCGAGCCGCAAGCCTCATTTTTAAGCGCGCTTTTGATCGGCAGCCGCCAGGCCATTCCGCCGGATTTGATGGAGGCTTTTAATACTGCCGGCGTCACTCATATTATTGCCATTTCCGGCTACAACATAACCATCATTGCTTTCGTTCTGGCCGCGTTTTTGGGATTTTTGCGATTGTCGCGGCCGATGATTTTTTGGCTCACTTTGCTGACCATTTTATTTTTTACCGCGCTGACCGGCGCTCAGGCCTCGGTGGTCAGGGCCGCGATCATGGGTTCTTTGGTTTTGTTGGCCTCGAAAGAAGGGCGGATTTATCAGGTTACCAACGCTCTTGTTTTCGCCGCCGCGGCGATGCTTTGGTTTAATCCGAAACTTTTACGTTGGGACGCGGGCTTTCAGCTTTCTTTTTTGGCCGCGCTGGGCTTGATTTATTTCCAGCCGATTTTGGCGAGAATTTTCATGAAACAGGAAATGGAAGAAAAATTAACGCCGTTTGCAAAGCGCGCTTTTGAAAAAATAAAAGAAATATTCCTGACGACGATATCGGCTCAAGCGGCGGTTCTGCCGGTTTTAATTTACAATTTCGACCGGCTCTCCCTGATTTCTCCTTTGGCCAACGTTTTGATTTTGCCGGCAATTCCGCTGACCATGTTTTTCGGTTTTATTTCGGCCGCGCTCGGTTTTGTTTTTATGCCCTTGGCCAAGATCGCCGCTTCCGTTGTCTGGCTGTTTTTGAGCTATGAAATTTGGGTTGTCGAAGGCCTGGCCAAATTTCCTTACGCTTCGCTTGAAATTTTTAATTTTCCTTTTATTTTCGCCGTTTTGTATTACGCTCTTTTGATTTGGCTTGGTTTTTGGTTAAAGAAAAGAGCCGGTTTATTTTCCGGCCCCGTTTGATTAAACGTTTGTTATTCCTGGCTGTACTGGTTTTGTCTTAAAAGATTAAAAATTTGTTCTTTGTCTTCCCAGCATTCCGCCGCGTCGGGGCAGTGCAGGCATTCCACCAGCTGGTTTGTCTCTGTCATGTGTTCGGGACCCGTGCTGTTTCCCCGTCCTTCTTCGAATCTGTCGTGGCAGGCGTTTCCCTTTTCCTCTACTGTCTTCATTCCCCCTCCTCTCTTTAAATTTTGTTATTATAGTATAATTCATATTAATGAAAAAGTCAAGGTTTATCAAGAATTTAAAATTTTATTTTTTGGGATTTCTCGCGGCAACCGCGTTTTTGGTCTGGTTTGTCGTCCTGACATTGCCGCCCGGCGATTCCGTGTCCGTTAATTATCTTGACGTCGGCCAAGGCGACGCTATTTTCATTCAGACCCCTGCCGGCAATCAAGTCCTCGTGGACGGCGGGCCGGATTCGATAATTCTGTCGCGGCTCGGGCGGCTGATGCCTTTTTACGATCGCTCGATTGATTTGATGATTTTGACTCACCCTCAGCTTGATCACATGGCCGGCCTGATTGAAGTCGCGAAACGGTATAAAATCGGCCGGATTTTGACCACCGGCGTTTTGTATAATTCACCGGCTTTCGCGGAATGGCAAAAAGTCATTGAAGAGAAAAATATTCCCGTGACGATCGCCAAAAAAGGACAGAAAATTCGGCTGGGCTCTGGGGTTTATTTTGAAATTCTGCATCCCGAAAAAGATTTGGCCGGCAAATATTATTCCGGCGACGTGAATAACGCCTCAATTGTCGGCCGTCTGAGTTTCGGCAAAAATTCTTTTCTGCTTACCGGCGATATTGAGGCGCCGGTTGAAATCGGACTCGCGGCCGAAAACGGCGCAAATTTGGCCTCGGACGTCTTGAAAGTCGCTCATCACGGTTCAAAGACCTCAAGTTCCGAAGAATTTTTAAAAGCCGTTGGCCCAAAAATCGCCGTGATTCAGGTCGGCCGTAAAAATTCCTATGGCCACCCGACCCGCGAAGTTTTGACGCGGCTTGGACAATTTGGAACGCAAATTTTCAGAAACGACATAAACGGCACGGTTGAAATATTGAGCAATGGTCGAGAGTTGAAAGTGAAAACCGAGAGGTAAAAAAGTTGATTGTTCAAAATATTTGTGATATTTTATTCGTATATTCGCGTTAATTAATATTTCGTAAAATTATGTCTCATCCAACACAAGAACGCACCGTCGTCTTGGTCAAGCCGGACGGCGTTAAGCGCGGTTTGATCGGAGAAATCATTGGCCGGATAGAAAAGCGCGGCCTGAAGGTTATCGCCCTGAAAATGCTTCGGGCGAGCAAAGAACAAATAGATTTTCATTATCCGAAAGACGAGGCATGGGTCAAGCGGCTCGGCGAAAAGTCATTGGCGACTTACGCAAAGTACGGCTGGGATCCGATTAAAGAAATGGGCACCGACGACCCGATGAAAATCGGAGTCGCGGTCAGGGAGTGGATTATCAATTTTATGACTTCCGGACCGATCGTGAAAATAGTTGTGGAAGGAATTCACAGCGTTGATATGGTCAGAAAACTGGTCGGCAATTCCATTCCTGCGCTGGCCGAGATGGGAACTATCCGCGGCGATTTTTCGGTTGACTCGGCTGCTTTGGCCAATAAAAATCAGCGGGCGGTTCATAATCTGATTCACGCTTCGGAAACGCCTCAGGAAGCGACGCACGAGCTCGCGTTTTGGTTTGCCGCGGAGGAAATCTTTGAGTACAAACGCGCCGAGGAGGATATAATGTTTTAATTCGCAGGCGTTCCTTATGTCAAATCAATTGGATCCCCGCCTTCATTTCGTCGTCGCCACGGCCATTATCGCCAAAGACGGCAAGTTTCTCATCGTCAAACGCTCGCCCCGTGAAAAAGCGTACCCGAACATGTGGACCGTGCCGGGCGGCAAACTCGTGCTGACCGAATATCAAAACGTGCCCAAAACCACAACCGACGCCTGGTACGGGATCATCGATTGGCTGTTGAAAAAGGAAGTGAGAGAAGAAGTAAATCTTGAAATAGAAAAGCCCCGCTATCTTACGGATTTGGTTTTCATCCGTCCGGACGGCTGGCCGGTAATCACGTTTTCTTACTGGTGCGAATACGGTTCGGGAGAAGTCAAATTATGCCAGGACCTGACCGAATACGCCTGGGTTTCGTTTGAAGAGGCGAAAAAATACGATTTAATTCCGGGAATTCTGGATGAAATCGGCGATGTCGACCGCATTATCAAAGCCGCCTGAATTTACTTGCCTTTGGAAATGCGCTATAATTAAAAAAGCTTTGCCGCACAAGAAAGTCAAGCATGATTTTAGGTCAATCGTTCTTGACCGGGAGCTCTATATCATTTCGGCCTGTGGGCCGAAATTGCGGGCACCCACTTGGATTTTTTCTAAAATCACTTAACTTCTTGGCGGCAAAGCTTTTTTATTTGGTTAAGCAAATTGACTTTTAGTCCGTTAAATGTTAAACAAAAAGCAGAGGTTCTTTGACAATAAATCGGAGAGAAAATGACAAGAGTACTGATTGTCGGCACCGGAACGATCGGCCAGCCGCTGGCAAAAGCCGCTTTGGAGCTTAAAAGCCAGCTCGGAATTGACGAAATCATAATTCTCAAAAATACGCCCCGGGTTGAAGATGTCGGCATGGTTCGGCGTTTTCAATCCTGCGGCGCCAAAATCTGCGCGTATAAAGAAAAATTTTCAAAGTTCGTCCAATTCGGCATGACGCCGGATTATGATTTTGAAACAGCTCTTTCTTTGGCCAATGTTATCATTGATTGCACGAAGGACGATCTGGCTTTGAAAATGAAGGAGGATTTTTATTTTTATCGGCACCATACGCAAAAGTGCCGCGGTTTTATCGCCCAAGGCGGCGCCAAGGGATTCGGAATCCCTTTCGCTTACAATATCAATAATAAGGCGCTTTATTGGTCCGGCTCGCCGCATAAATTCATTCAGGTGGTTTCCTGCAATACCCACAACATTTTGGCCATTCTGCAAACTTTGGTCCTGGCGCATGAAGGGCCGAATTATCTGGAAAGCGGACGCTTTTATCTCCAGCGCCGCGTAAGCGACGTCAGCCAAAAGAAAGGAATCATCGGAATTGAGGTTGGAACTCCGAGCGATCCGAAGTTTGGTTCGCATCAGGCGGCTGACGCAATGGCGGTCTTGAGGACGATCAGCGTCCGTGGCGATCTGGACATCCACAGCCGGGCGCACAAGTCGCCCAACCCGTACATGCACGTGATTGATTTCAATTTAAAACTGAAAACATCGCTGACTTTGGCCGAAGCAACCGCCCGTTTCTGGGAAAATCCTTTAACCGCCACGACGCACCAGACGATGAACAACGTCGTCTTTTCCGCCGGACGCGACTGGGGGCATTTCGGAAGAATTTTAAATCAAACCGTCGTCTGCCTGCCGTCGCTTGAGGTCTTGAACGGCGGAAGAGAGATTGAAGGAACCTGCTTCACTCCTCAGGACGGAAATTCTTTGCTGTCTTCGTTCGCCGCGCTGCTGTATCTGCTCGACGGGACCGAAAATAAAAGTGAATGGCGGGAAAAGATGAAAAATATTTTTCATCGTCTGCCGTTTATATTTGAAGAGGTTTAATCAATAAAATTTAAAAACCCCGATCCAAATCGGGGTTTTATCTTTGAGGTTGTTTCAAAATCAGAAAATGTCGGTTCCGGTGATTATTTGAAAAAGAAATCGGATGACGGGAAAGATGAAATTACCTCCGAAAAAAAGTACAAAAAGAAGAATAACGAGGCCGTATTGTTCAAGAAACACTCTAATGTGTTCGTAAGAATAAGGCAGGGCGGCAAAAAGGACTTTTGAGCCGTCAAGCGGCGGTATCGGCAGAAGATTAAAAATCGCCAAGGTTAAGTTTAAAAAAACAATGATTTGAAAATAGCCGGCGAGCAGGCCGAAAAATCCCGATTGATCAAAGGCGCCGGCAAGCCGGATAATCAGGCCGAAAAAAACCGCTAAAAGCAAATTGCTGGCCGGCCCCGCCGCGGCCACCATGGCCGGCCCCCATTTTTGGTTCTTGAGATTATAGGGGTTATAAGGCACCGGCTTGGCCCAGCCGAAAAGAATTGGACTTCTTACAAGTATTAAAAAGACCGGCAATATAATGGATCCCCATAAATCTAAATGTTTAATGGGATTCAAAGTCAAGCGGCCGGCGAATTTTGCCGTCGGGTCGCCGAGCCGGTTGGCTATCGTTCCGTGCGACACCTCGTGGATTACGACGGAAAAAATTAGTACGGCAATGTAAAAAACGTAAAATTCAATCGCCATGTTGCAAAAAAAATAAAATTATAGTATGATACCTACGAATCAGAAAATTAAAAGATTATATTTTTATGTCCAGAATCTGTCTAAATTGCGGTAAAAAATCAACTTTGGTCACGCGCCTGATAAAGCTACGCGGTAAGTATAACCCGACAACGAAAAAAAGAAAATACCCTAATCTTCAATGGGCTGTTTTGCCTTCGGGGAAAAAGGCCAAAATCTGCACCGAATGCATGCGAACTCTTTATAAGGAAAAGAAGTAACGCCTAAAGAGCCGCGGCCAGTCCGCGGCCTTTTTTCGGGACGTCGTATAGTGGTAGTACGCGAGGCTGGGGGTCTTGCAGCCCGGGTTCGATTCCCGGCGTCCCGACCAAGCTTAGCTTGGTCAAGGTGCGCTTAGCGTACCGATCGCAAAACCGCTCCGACTTTTATGCCGGAGCGGTTTTGTTTTGAAGGAGAATCTGTTAAAATTGATATTGTATGGCAAACACAATTGAAAGCGTAAAAAAATACGTGCGGGCGGCAAATTATCTGTCCGCGGCCCAGATTTATCTCAGGGACAATTTTTTATTGGAACGGCCGCTTTCTTTTGACGACATCAAGCCGCGGCTTTTGGGACATTGGGGAACTTCGCCGGGAATCAATTTCGTTTACGCCAATCTGAATTATCTGATTAAAAAGCACGGAACAAACGTCCTTTTCATTTTGGGGCCCGGCCACGGCTTTGCCGCGCTTCAGGCAAATCTTTTTTTGGAAGAAACGCTCGCGAAATACTATCCTCAGGCAACGCGCGATGCGGAAGGAATCGCCTATGTCGTAAAAAATTTCAGCTGGCCTTACGGTTTTCCGAGCCACTCCAATCCCGGAACGCCGGGAGTGATCCTTGAAGGCGGCGAACTCGGTTATGCTCTCTCAACCGCTTACGGCACCGTCTTGGACAACCCCGATCTTTTGACCGCCTGTCTAATCGGAGACGGCGAGGCCGAAACCGGGCCGACCGCGGCCGCCTGGCATCTGAATAAATTCATTGACCCCAAAACAAACGGCGCGGTTCTGCCGATTCTTCATTTGAACGGCTACAAAATTTCCGGCCCGACTATTTTCGGCCGGATGAGCAATAAAGAACTCAATGCTCTTTTTTCCGGCTACGGCTATCAGCCGTTCATTGTTGAAGGAAAAGACATTTACGAAAAAATGGCTGATGTTCTGGAAAAATCGCATCAACTTATCCGGCTGATTCAAAAAAACGCCCGCGTCGGCCGAAAAGTTATCAGCCCCCGCTTTCCGATGATTGTTTTGAGAACTCCCAAGGGCTGGACGGGCATCAAGACCCTTCACGGCCAAAAGATTGAAGGGAATTGTCTTTCTCATCAGGTTGTCGTCGGCAACGCCAAGACCGACGCGGAAGAATTGCGAGCGCTTGAGGAGTGGCTGCGTTCCTATAGTTTTGAAGAACTTTTTGACAAGAAGAAAGGCTTTATTAAGGACGTGGCGAATTTTATTCCAAAAAAAGGACTAAAAATGGGCGATAACAAACATGCTTTCGGCGGTAAAATAGTCAAAGACCTGATTTTGCCCGACGTTAAAAAATATGCAGAAGACGCAAGCGTTCCCGGCACCGTAGGTTCAAGCAGTATGCGCCGGACAGGATTGTTTTTGAACGATGTTTTTAAATTAAATAAGAAGAATAAAAATTTTCGTCTTTTGTCGCCCGACGAAACATATTCAAATAAATTGGACGCGGCGTTTGAAACAACAAGGCGGGCTTTTGTCTGGCCGATTGAAGCGTGGGATAAGGATATGGGACAGGACGGCCGGGTTATGGAAATGCTCAGCGAACATTCTTTGCAAGGATTGCTCCAGGGATATGTTTTAACCGGCCGGCACGCGATATTCGCTTCTTACGAAGCGTTCATCCAAATTGTTTCAAGTATGGCGGACCAGTACGCCAAATTTTTGAGGATCGCCCGCGAGATAATTTGGCGGGGCAACATTCCGTCGCTTAATTATATTCTCACTTCTTCCGGCTGGCGCCAGGAGCACAACGGGTTCTCTCATCAAAACCCCGGTTTTATCGGTAATATGCTTCAGAAGCACGGCTGTTTTATCAAGGCCTATTTTCCGCCGGACGGCAACAGCACCTTGGTTTGTTTGCGGCATTGTCTGCGATCAAAAAACGAAATTAACATCATTGTCGCCGGCAAAACCCTTGAGCCAAGATGGCTCACGGTTGAGCTTGCCGAAAAAGAACTGGAGCAAGGGCTGATGATTTGGGATTTCGCCAGCGACTCCAATCCCGACATTGTCTTTGTCGGCATCGGCGATTACATGACGAAAGAGGCGCTCGTCGCGATTGACATTCTCAAAAACGGCGCGCCGGAACTTCGCGTTCGTTTTGTTAATATTATGGAATTGTCGGCTCTCGGAATCGGCAACAGCGAATGCCGTGCGCCGATTAATTTTGACGATTATTTCACGGCGGACAAGCCGGTCGTTTTCAATTTTCACGGCTATCCGGAAGTACTCAAAGGCATGCTTTTTGACCAGAAAAATCCTCAGCGTTTCCGTGTTCACGGCTATATTGAAAACGGCTCAACGACCACCCCTTTTGACATGCACGTCCGCAACAAAACAAGCCGCTGGCATCTGGCAATGGAGGCCGTTTCGCTTTTGCGCGAAAAGGGGGTAATCGGGTATCAGCAAGCCGAACAGTTGGTCGCCGCTTACAAACAAAAACTTGATGAGCACGCCGACTATATTAGAAAGTACGGCGTTGATCCCGAGGAAATAGAAAATTGGACATGGAAAAGAAATATCTCATCGTAAATCCCGGAAGCGCGTCAAG
>Ga0209542_10002513_pt1 | contig 40909 bp, 36 predicted proteins | sample RifCSPhighO2_01_FD_184028 | JGI IMG/M metagenome (GOLD analysis project Ga0209542, IMG submission 184028) | Soil microbial communities from Rifle, Colorado - Rifle CSP2_plank highO2_0.1 (SPAdes) (version 2) | ecosystem: Environmental > Terrestrial > Deep subsurface > Rock core/Sediment ... | reverse complement strand
TGGAAAAATGGGGGGAAATCAGTGGGACGCGCTTCGCGCGTCCCACCTTCTGGCTTTGAAAAAGCCGTTGAGTTCTGTTTTGGTGCGCCCGGAAGGACTCGAACCTTCAATCTTCTCGTTAAGAGCGAGCTGCTTCACCAATTAAGCTACGGGCGCGTATTTTTTATTAAATTTATCGGAATTAATCTAGTTGTTCTTAGGGACTGCCATCTTCTTTCAGCTAAACCTACCTCTGTGCTCTCCCTTAAAACAGCGCTTACCCAGCCAAATATTCTGTGTTTTATATTTGTGCTTTTTGGAATCTCTATCTTAATAGTTCCATAGTATAAGTTATTTTTCTTAAATCCAGTACTTAGGGGCTTTACAAAGCTTTTGCCAAATCTTTCTACTGGTATTCCTGTTATTTCCGACCAGAACTTCTTTATTTGCTTCTCGCTTTGCTGAGGATATATATTTAAACGAGCCTTTAAATTCTTTGGCGGTATACTAAACATTTTCCCTATCCATTTGACCATAAAACAGATTAAGCGAGGATCTGAATTTGTAACCTGACAAAGACCATTTTTGCTTCCTTCAGCCCAATAAAGTGCTGCGCCCATGAGCCTATACACATCAAAAGGTAATGGGCATATAATTTCCTCTTCAGCATTCTTAATAATTTCTGCCACTTCTTTAGCTCGCCTCTCTTTCTGGCTTTTAGATCCTAAATTAAGAAATTGGATATGCTTTGTATATAGTCTTGCCTTGTGTTCTGGTTTTAGCTCAATGTTCTTTAGCCACAGACTAAGGGAGCTTTTTGCTACATCTATTTGTTTCTTAATCTCGCCGTAGCTAAGTCCTCTCTTTCTTAACTTTATGGCTTTCTTTTGTAATTCAGTAAGTGGTTTCATGTACAACCAATCATATCACATAGGAAGCATGGACTCAATATTAAATTGTTAATAATTCTGGTGCCCCCACCAGGAGTTGAACCCAGATCTCCACCTTCGAAGGGTGTCGCTCTATCCATTGAGCTATGGGGGCATAAAAGATCTATTGCGGAGTAACTTCCCTACTGTAAACTACGAATTTAGGCTATAAGATTATTTAAATTCTTAGTTTTCGTGACGAGAGTTGCTCTGAAATAGATCTTCGTTTAGCCTAACAGAAAATTGACTTTTTTTCAATTTATCGGCCCTGTCTTTTTCTAAGATGATTTACTGCTTCAGCCAAGACCCTTAAAACATATCTTATGTCATCCGTGGTCGTCTGTCTCCCTAGGCTTAACCTAAGCGCCCCGTTGATATATTCCTTATTGACTCCGATCGCCATAAGAACGTGTGACGGCTCCACGGAATGAGAAGTACAGGCCGAACCTGAACCAGCGTAAATACGATACTTGTCTAACTCCAGGAGCAGGGTTTCGCTATCTACGCCTTTAACTGAAATATTTATGTTATTGGGCAATCTCCTGTCCCCTTCCGGACCATTTAGCACAATATCCGGAATGGCGGATTTTATTTTTTCTATAAAATAGTCCCGAATTCCCGAAAGCCTCTTGGCCTCATCCTTCTTGATAAGCGCCAACGCCTTTGTCAGCCCGACTATCCCAGGAAGATTTTCGGTACCAGCTCTCAGTCCTCCCTCATGACTCCCCCCGAGAATAAGGGGACTAAGCTTAACTCCTCTTTTTACATAAAGAAGGCCGGTGCCTCTTGGGCCGTAAATTTTTGTTCCGTTAATAGTCATCAGGTCAATTCCCAGGTTATTTACATTCATATCGAGATATTCCGCAGCCTGACAGGCATCGGCATGAAGTAGGGGGTATATTCGTTCATCAATTTTTAATTTAGAATTTTGAATTTTGAATTTGTGATTACGAAAATCGTGGATCGTTTTTGCAATTGCCTTTATCGGTTCAATTGATCCAATCTCGTTATTGGCATACATAATTGAAACCAATACCACCCTCGAATTTAGTTTTTGTTTTAAATCACGCAGATCAACAATTCCATTTTTATCAACTCTTATATTTACTATCTTCCAGCCCTTACTCTTTAAAGCCCTCAGAGGCTCTAGAACCGAGGGGTGCTCGACTGCGGTTGTCAGTATCTCCCCGGGCTTAAGATCTTTAGTTAACCCGAAGATCGCCAGATTGTTTGCCTCTGAACCGGATGACGTAAAGATTATCTCGTCGGGTCTAGCCCCGAAAAATTTGGCCACGGACGATCGGCATTGTTGTATTTTGTCTCTGGCCATACGTCCGGCATCGTTAAAAGAAGACGGGTTTCCGTAGAAACAATTGGCCCTGTCCATCTCTTTCGCTACTTCAGAATTTATCGGAGTAGCGGCGGCGTTATCCAGATAGACCCCCACACTATAACGAACAAAATTAGATCCGGATTTCTTTGCCGCAATTGTTCGTTTGGTGGGGGGGTAGATTACCTTATTTTTTGATACTCTTGACATTCAATATAAAGTATGATATACTTAAGACATAGTGATTCTCCCGGCTACGTAGGCCGCGGTTATAAAACACTCGCCTCCGGGCGAGTGCTCAAAACATCATTCCTTAATTATATAGGGAATCTAAATAATCGCAATATTGCCTATCGAGTCGGGGGTTTCGCCCGCCCGCCTGAGGAGATTCCAGGGTCGGCTACATCGATTCCAACCGGAGTTCCTCCGACTGGAACCTTCGATGACCGAGCACACCCCAAAAACCTTCACCTTGAAAGCTTTTTCGTTCGGGTAGGCGAAATCAAATTAAAATAAAATCATCGAGCTTAGCTCGATGATTTTATTTTAAGGTTGAGTAAGTTTTTTCCAAAAACTCAAATACTTTTTCGTTAGTCAGGTCTCCGGCCGCAGCCTCCTTCAAACTTCCAAGATCAACACTGTCCTTGTCTAGCTCCCCTCCTCTTGAAGCCACTGATTGAATTATTGCGTTGACAGCATTGTCTATTTCTTCCGGCAATGGTTTTATATTCTTGTCTTTCGCTATCTTTTTTAAGAGCAATACAAAGGCTACTTGTTTTTTAGCTTCCGGAAGCCAGTCTTTTCTTAGATCGTCCTCTGTCTTCTTTAAATGAGCCAGATAGATAGACAACTCCATCCCTTTAGCATGGAGGTCGTTATCAAAATTCGCGATCATCTCGTTAAGCCTTTGCTCAATCATATAATCAGGAGTGTCGATTTTTGATCTTTCCAAAATACCAGCCAGAATTTCGGCTCTGATTCTTTGCTTCTCTTTATCTTTTTTATCTTCTCTAATGTTTTCTTCTATATTCCGCTCTAAGTCTTGGAGGCTGTTAAATTTCCCCAGGCTTCGGGCTAAATTATCGTCAAGAGCCGGTTTTTGAATTTGTTCAACTCGAGTTATCTTAATCGTAAAATCAAGAATTTTACCGGCAATATTTTTATGCAAATAATCCTTGGGAGCCGAGAGGGTAAATTCTTTTTCTTCGCCTTGCTTCATTCCGATAAGCTTATCTTCAAACCCAGGGATAAACTTATTGTCCCCGATAATCACGGGGTGGTTTTTGCTTATACCTCCCTCGATGGGCAAGCCTTCGGAGGTAACCTCAAAATCAATTTCAGCCTTGTCGCCAGCCTCAATTGGCTTGTCTTTTGAAATCAATTTAGCCTGAGAAGATCTCATAAGCTCGAGGGTTTTACTGATCTCGTCTTTACTTACTGATATGTCCCTGGCGATTACTTTAAGGCCCCGAAGATCCCCGATTTTAATTGCCGGAAAAACCGCAACCTCAACCGAATACAAAAGCTTAGAAGATGAGTTCTCGATAATATTGAGGTTAGAGGCCTCAAGAACTTCGAGCCCTTCTTTGTCGATAGCTTTAGAGGAGCTATCCTGTAATGCTAAGTTTAAGGCCTCCTGTAATATAAATTCTTCGCCCACCTCTTTGCGAATTAAATTTTTCGGGGCTTTGCCCTTGCGGAAGCCATCTATCTTGGCTTCTCGAGAAACCTTGCTTTCAACGGTCTTAATATAACTCGCCAGCTCTTCGTGGCCTAGCTCGATTGTAAGCTTATACTTATTGCCGCTAATTTTTTTTAATGTTGATTCCACTTCTTCGCTCCTCCAGGGCTACGAAGCACCGGCATATCTTCTAAAAATCCTTGACTGTCTTTTCGTAGTTTAAGAGGCGGCTATGCTTATTCTTCTTTCTTTTGACTCAGAACATCCTCGCCTGTTTTTATTTCTTCAGGTTTGGTTTCAGTTTTGGCTGAAATACTTTCCCCATCTTTAGCTACTTCTTTATACTCCAGATTCTCTTTCGGCGAGCGAACATCTATCTTCCATCCGGTAAGTTTGGCGGCTAATCTTACATTCTGTCCTTTTTTACCGATAGCCAAAGAGAATTGATCATCAGAAACCTCAACCAGAGCATGCTTCCTGTTCTCATCCACAATTTTTACATCCAAGATTTTAGCCGGTGATAATGCGTTGGCAATAAATAATTTGGATTTTTCTCCCCAAAGAATAATATCGATTTTTTCTCCGGACAATTCATTAATAACGGTCTGAACTCGTACTCCTTTTTGACCGACCAGGGAGCCAATCGGATCAATCCCTTCTTCTTTGGAGGTAACGGCTATTTTAGTTCGAGAACCGGCCTCTCGGGCAATTGATTTTACCTCGACTGTCCCGCTGTCAATCTCCGGGACCTCCATCCTGAAGAGTTCGAGCACCAGCTTGGGATGAGATCGGGATAAAAGTACGACCGGCCCCCTTGAGGTTTCCTCAACCTTAAGAATCATAAACCTGAATCGTTGTCCGATCCTGTAATTATCGCCGTAGACTTGCTCGATTGGAGGTAAGAGTCCGTTAGTTTTACCGAGATCGACAAAAACCAGCGGCCCTTCTGTGCGTTGGACTAACCCGCTGATAATCTCGCCTTCCCTTTTCTTAAATTCTGAGAATATAGCTCCGCGCTCAGCCTCTCGCAATCTTTGGATGACAACTTGTTTAGCCGTCTGGGCCGCAATCCGCCCAAAATCAGTGTGGCTCTCCAGTGAAATAACAAGTTCGTCCCCTGTTTTTATTTTTTTGTTTTTCTTTTTAGCTTCTTTGAGTAGAATATGCTTCTCCGGATTAAATTTGATCTTCAGTTCGCCGTCTTCGGTTTCTTTTATCTCCTGTGCCTCTTCTTCAAAGCCTCGTCTTCTTGGTCTTTCGTCTTGGTCGTGTCTATCTTCGGTTACTTTGAGCGGCAATGGCCCGGTAATATATTCCTCATCATCGACTCCCTCGACAACATAATATATCTGGGTCATATCCAGTTTGCCGGTATCTTTATCGAGTTTAGCTTTAACGATCTGGCCCTTCTTCCCATAGTCCCTCTTATAGGCCGCAGCGATGGCGGCTTCAATCGTTTCTAGAACACTGTCCTCGGGAATGCCTTTTTCTTCGGCAATCTGCTTGATAGCAGATAAAAATTGTTTAGTATCCAGCACTTTAGCTCAAGGTCTAAAGTCTAACGTCTAATGCTTGAATTCAAGCTTTAGCCCTTAGTCTTTAGTCGCTTCATTAAAATTAGAGGCCCGCTCCCGCGGACCTTGTTGCTAAATCAATAACAAATACATATTAACAAAAAGGGTTTAGGAAGTCAACGGCCCCATCACCTTTTAGAAAAAGGGGTCTGACCCCTATTTTTAAATACACACTACCTTTCAAGAGCGGGGTCAAGCCGGTGTGCTATAATATAGATATCCACACAAAATAGCTTTACCCCGCCCCTGAAAAGAGTTAGAAGGAGTTAGTTAAGGTTTCAACGGTTGTTTAGCAATCCCGACTTTCAAGGGCGGGGTTTACAAAAACAACAGTTCCGCTAATACAAGGGTATGCCTTTACAATCCCCGACTCAAAAAAGAGAAGAGGAGCTAGAAAAAAAGCTCAAAGAGATAGGAACCAGAGAAAAGGAAAAACAATATTCTGCATTAGCCGAAAAAATCGGGCTCCCCTTTTCGTCGCTCCGAGGCGTGCCAATAGACACCGACTCATTAAATATACTCGGCGAAGAAACTGCTACAAAATCCGGTCTGGCCGTCATCTACAAAACCGGTCTTAAGCTTTCGATTGCAACCACCGACCCGAGAAACAAAGAAGCCCAAAAAGTAATTGAAGATCTTAAAGCAAGGGGTTTTTCTGTTGATATATTTATCACTACTCCCGAAGGCCTAAAATCTGTCCTGGTGAGATATAAGACCTCCAAGCTAAACGTGTTTAAAGTAGGGGCAATAGATATCAACGAAGAAGAGTTAACTCAGCTCCAAGAGCAAATAGAAGATCTGGGCGACCTAAAAAACAAACTCCAGATAATATCGGTGACTAAACTCTTAGAGATTCTCATTGCTGGTGCCCTTAAAACTCGGGCTTCCGACATACACTTCGAATCGGGAACAAATGATGCTCGCCTTCGCTACCGCCTCGATGGCATTTTACATGATATCGCTAATCTAGATTTTGAATATTACATAAAAATACTCAATCGAGTCAAAATTCTGTCGAAAATGAAGCTGAATATTCACGATACGCCTCAAGATGGAAGATTTACAATAAAACAGAAGAGCGTCGATATTGAAGTCAGAGTATCAATAATTCCCAGTGAGTTTGGCGAAACTGTCGTAATGCGCTTGTTAGATCCCCGAACGATAAAGTCAACTCTGGAAGACCTGGGGATACGCAAAGATATTCTTGAGACTATAAACAAGCAGCTGCAGAAGAAAACCGGCGCAATTATGGCCAGCGGCCCTACCGGAGCCGGCAAAACAACAACTTTATATGCTTTTGTTAATTATTTGAACGGACCGGGAACTAAAATCATCACCATAGAAGATCCGATAGAATACCATGTGAAGAATATTTCTCAGACACAGGTTAATCCTAAGAAGGGCTATACTTTCGCTAACGGCCTTAGGGCTATAGTCAGGCAAGATCCAAACATTATCCTGGTAGGAGAAATCCGGGACATAGAAACTGCGGAGATAGCTCTTCATGCAGCTTTAACCGGTCAGATGGTATTGTCCACCATTCATACTAACAATGCCGCCGGCGTCGTCCCTCGTCTTATTGATCTTGGCATAAGGCCCCAAACTATCGCTCCGGCAATAAATCTAACCATCGCCCAGCGTCTTATTAGAAGATTATGCTCGAATTGCAAAAAACCTTCCAAGCCATTAGCCACAGAAATAAAAAAAATAAAAGAAATGTTAGAACCGGTAGAAAAGAGGTTTGATTTGCCGCCGATCAATGCCTCGTTAAAAACCTATGTCGCCGGCAAATGCAAAGAATGCAACTTCTCCGGCTATCGAGATAGGGTCGGTGTTTTTGAATTATTTGTTGTTTCTAAAAATATTGAAAAGCTTATCCTGTCTTCGCCTTCTACTACCGAGATTGAGGAAATGGCTATTGCCGAGGGAATGGTAACAATGCTACAAGATGCTTATTTAAAACTTTTAGACGGCATAGTATCTTTTGAAGAGATTGAGAGGGCGTTATAAATTTAACCCCTATAACCTGTAGGCAAGGTCCGTCCGCCTAAGGCGGGCGGGGCAGGATAGTTCTGAGGAGTAGTCCAGTCGAAACCAAACTATCCAGCTAAGATGGTATCCCGATTGGGCCTGTGATAAATCCCCGACCCAATTGCCTACAGATTATAAGGGTTAAAGAATTAAAACGCATTATCCCCCATGAGTGCCTATATTGTAATCTAAAACGTCGATAATGTCAACCCCAGTTCTAAATCCCCTCTCAGCCTAGAATCAGCTATAATACATTCATGGCGAACTACAGAAAGCCTAAAGGCAATAATTCTGATCAAAAACCAAGCCCCGCTGAGGGTATTATTGACGATAAATATTTAGATCAAGCTTTGCGGCCTAGGAAATTTGATGAGTATATAGGCCAGGACCGGATCAAAAACAATCTCAAGATATTGATCGGGGCGGCAAAAAAAAGAAACGACACCGTGGAACATCTTCTACTCCACGGACCTTCGGGACTGGGTAAAACCACGCTTGCCTACCTAATCGCTCGAGAGTTAGGATCAGGAATTAAGATAACCTCCGGAACGGCTCTTGAAAAAGCAGGTGATGTTGGCTCCATTCTTACCGGCCTTAATGAAGGAGACGTCTTGTTTATTGATGAAGTTCATCGACTAAATAAGGCCGTAGAAGAAGTAATCTATCCAGCAATGGAAAATTTTAAACTTGATATTATTATCGGAAAAGGAAATTCGGCTAAGACGCTTCAGATTGATCTGCCTAAATTTACTCTCATCGCAGCAACTACAAAGATATCCATGCTCTCGAGTCCATTTCGATCTCGATTCGGCGTTAATTTTAGGCTAGACTTTTACGGTCAAAAAGATATTGAGAAAATTATTTCCCGTTCAGCTAAATTGCTCAATATAAACCTGGAACCGCAGGCAATAGATTTAATAGCTCAAGCGTCCAGATTCACGCCCCGCATAGCCAATCGCCTATTAAAACGGGTGAGAGACTATGCTCAAATGAATAACAGAGAGAGTATTAGCCCTACTACCGCCCAAGAAGCCCTTAATATGCTGGAAATTGACGCCAGAGGCCTTGAAGAGACAGACAGGATGATATTAAGAACTATAGCCCGAACCTTTGATGGCGGCCCTGTCGGCCTTAAGGCTATTGCCGCTTCGATTTCTGAAGAGGAAAGCACTATTGAAGATGTCTATGAGCCCTATCTGATTCAGGTTGGTTTTTTGGCCAGAACACCCAAAGGAAGAGTCCTCACTCGAGAGGGAAAGAAGCACCTTGGTTTAGACAAAGATCTGCTGGATTTTTAGCGTCTTCCGAATTTACGCATCATTAAAATGTCAGGTCACAGTCGTTGGAGTCAAATTAAACACAAAAAGGGGGTTACCGACCAGAAAAAGGGCCAGCTTTTTTCTAAACTTTCTAAATTAATATCTCTGGCTGCAAGAAGAGGAGCTAGTCCCGAAAGTAATATCGACCTCAAAAGCGCCCTAGATCAAGCCAGAGCAGCTAATATGCCCAGAGAAAACATAGAGAGGGCCATAAAGAAAGTATCGGATAAGAGCGCGGCTCAACTGGAAGATCTGGTTATCGAGGCAATCGGTCCGGGCGGAATCGCTCTGAGAATAAAAGCTATAACCGATAGCAAAAATAGGACAATAGCCGAAATAAAGAAATTACTTGCCGATCACGGTTCTAAATTAGTTCCGCCTGGAAGCATTTCGTGGATGTTTAACCAGTCTGTATCAGTTGATGATCCCACTATTCAGGCTCAGATTGATGACCTCTTGAGTGCCCTTGATGATCAGGATGATGTGGAGGATATTATCTCAAATTTACAATAACCAATTTATAATTTCCAATGAATTTTCAATAACTTAATTTTCAAATAATACTTTTGAAAATTGAAAATTGAAAATTGAAAATTATTGTGATAATTCTAGGTATAGATCCTGGCACAACAAGAATAGGCTTTGGCGTAATCAACAAAGAGGCTAGCAAGCTTCAGTGTTTGGATTATGGGGTTATCAGTCACTTCGGCAAGGATCGGCTTGAGGTTATTAGACAGGTGAACGCTAGTCTCTCCGAATTAATCGCCAAATACAAGCCAAAGATGGCCTCGATAGAAAAATTATTCTTTTTCAAAAATCAGAAGACTGTGATTGAAGTCAGCGAGATGCGCGGTGTTATCCTGGCCAAAATAGCCGAGTATCGACTGCCTCTTCATGAATTTACGCCACTGCAGGTTAAGCAATCGGTCTCCAGCTACGGTCGAGCCGATAAAGATCAGGTTGAATCTATGGTAAGACTGATTCTGGGCCTAAAAGATAAAGTAAAGCCAGATGATGCGGCCGACGGCCTGGCTATTGCAATTTGTTGCGCAAATACTATTATAGGGTAAATATTTAATCGATATTTTTAATTTAATTATTAACATCCGGTTTCTATTGTCTGAGAGTAACCCTCGGAGACTCTCGCAATACAAGCCAGGCCAGTCTGTATAATCATGTTAGAAGAAAAAGATTATACCATCCAGCTATTTGAATCAGGAGAAGACGCGGGTCTTGACGAAGAGGACAAGGAAGACGAAGAGGACCTCGACGATGAAGACGTCGAAGATGAGGATGGCGAGGATGATGAAGATGAGGAGGAGAGCTTAGGGGACGACTCCAACTAAAGAATCATATATAGAAAATAAATCGAGGCCTAGGCCTCGATTTATTTTATTCTCAGGAATTTTCTTGATCCAAATTTTATTATATCCCCTTTCTTAATCTCCGCGTCCCAGTCTTTAACAGGTTTTTCATTCACGGATACGCCTCCCTGCTCAATTAATCTCTTGGCTTCGGATTTAGATTTAGCCAGTCCGCTATTTACAAGGGCATCAACTATATTGCTACCTCCCTCGATCTTCCATTCGGGGATTTCGGTTGGCAGCTCTCTTTTTGAAAAAACTTTTTCAAACTCTTCCTTGGCCTTTTTAGCAGCTTTAGAGCTGTGGTGGAAAGATGTGATCTCTTCCGCCAATCTTGTCTTTATGTCTTTTGGGTTGGCTCCCCTCTGAAGCTGGAGCTCGAGACTTCCTATCTCTTCCAGCGAGACATCCGTAGCTAATTTAAAATAGTTAATTATCAAGCTATCCTTGATAGACATAACTTTACCAAACATATCGCTCGGCTCATCAGTTAATTTTATAACATTGCCCCAAGACGAACTCATCTTTCTTCCATCGGTTCCTTCCAGCAAGCTAGCCATTAGAATATCTTGCGGTTCTTGTTTGTATAAAGGTTGTATGGTTCTGCCCGCCAAGAGATTGAATCTCTGATCAGTGCCGCCAAGCTCCACATCGGCTTTAACAGCCACAGAATCATAGCCCTGCATTAATGGATATAAGATCTCGCGCAGAGAAACCCTCTTGCCAGTCTTAAGGCGTCTAGAAATAACTTCTCTAGTCTCAAATTCATGAAGACCAAACAAATCAGCCATCCTGCCTATATCTCCAAAACCTAGACCAGTTAGCCAGGTAGAGTTGTGGTGGACTTCTGTTTTTTTAGGGTCCAAGATTTTGAAAGCCTGATCTAGGTATGTTTTCATATTAATCTTGATCTGCTCTGGGCTTAGCATCGGCCTCTCGGATTCTTTATCTGAAGTATCGCCGATAAGACCAGTAAAATCGCCGACTATGAAAACTGCCTTATGTCCGTGTTTCTGAAATGTGGCAAGCTTTCTTAGCTGAACAGCTCTTCCTATATGAATGTCGGGACTCGTCGGGTCAATGCCGAGCTTAACTCTAAGATTGTCCCCTTTTCGGAGGCGACTCTCTAGATGCTTCCTGTCGATTACCTCATCGACTCCTCTATCTAGTAAATCTTTTAGGTCACTATCTTTAATCATTGCTCTATAATAAGATTAAATTTTGTTCTTGTAAATAATCGATTTTTATGGCAATATTCAAAGATTCTTCGGACGCTAGTTTTCGTTACAAAAATTAAAATTCCGAGATAGAAGTTGTTGGTAGGGGGAGGTTGGCGCCCGAAGAATCTTAAAAGTAATGTTACCGAAATTTACGATAGAGAACCTGAAGAAATCCAGAAAGAGATTATCTTTTTGGAAAATAATAAAGTCTTTACTCGCACTATCGGTGTGGTTTTTTGTAATCGGTATTATTATATTTCTAACTTATTTTATCTATCTGGAAAGAACTGTCCCCGATCCTGAGACTATAGTGTCCCGCAAAGTCGGGGAATCTACGAAAATATACGACTCGACCGGCGAGGTACTTTTGTATGATATTCACGGAGAAGAGAAGAGAACTGTCATCCCGTGGGAACAGATCCCCGACTATATTAAGAAAGCGACGCTAGCTTCAGAGGATAGTAATTTTTATAGCCATCGCGGTATTGATTTTAAAGGGATCGCCAGAGCGCTTCTGACGGATATAAAAAATATTGAAATATCACAAGGCGGTTCGACGATTACCCAGCAGCTGATTAAAAAAGCTTTGCTAGGCGACCAGCGAGACTCTACTTTCCGCCTGATTGGCCGAAAGATAAAAGAGATAATCTTGACCATAGAAATAGAACGTAAATTCAGCAAAGATCAGATCTTCTGGATGTATTTGAACCAGATTCCTTACGGATCGAATGCTTATGGAATAGAAGCGGCCAGTAAAACATTCTTTAATAAGACAGCTGGTGAACTAACCCTAAACGAGGCGGCCATATTAGCTTCTCTTCCGAAAGCTCCTACGTATTATTCTCCTTATGGCGGTCATGTCGATGATTTATTAGCCAGGAAGAATTATACTCTAAGTCGTATGGTAGATCTCGGCTTTGTTACGAAAGAAGAAAAGAGTCTTGCTCTAAATGAGGCGGTTAATTTTCAGGCTGGAATTGATAAAATTTCAGCCCCTCATTTTGTAGTTATGGTCAAAGAGTATCTTGTTTCCAAATACGGCGAAGTTGCTGTTGAGAATAATGGCTTGAAAGTCATTACAACCCTCAACCCAGAACTTCAGACGGCCGCAGAAGAGATTGTATCTAAATACTCCGAAATTAATACAGAGAGGTACAAAGCAAAAAATGCCGCCTTGGTTGCCATAAATCCTAAAACTGGAGACATCGTGGCGCTTGTCGGTTCTAGTGATTACTTTGATATTAAGAACGAGGGTAATTTTAACGTAGCAACGGCAAAACGACAACCCGGATCAGCTTTTAAGCCTTTCGCCTATGCGACAATTTTTGATAAGGGCTATCCGGATGGAACTATACTATTTGATTCCCGAACAGAATTTAACCCCAACTGCCCGCCGACCGCTTTTGAGAAAAAGGATGAGTTTGGCCTTGATTGCTATCATCCCGAAAATTACGACGGCCGATTCAGGGGAGCCGTCACCTTAAGAAGCGCCTTGGCCCAATCTTTAAATGTCCCGTCAGTTAAAACTCTTTATCTTGCTGGCATTTATAACACTCTGAACCTAGCCGAATCTATGGGCATTACAACCCTTCAAGATCGGTCTCGTTTTGGATTGTCTCTTGTTTTAGGAGGGGCAGAGGTAAAACTTGTTGATTTAGTTTCAGCTTATGGCATCTTCGCTAACGATGGAATAAGGAGCCCTTGGTCTTTTATTAAAAAAATAGAGACTGCCAGAGGCGATATATTAGAAGAATCAACGCCAAAGCCAAAAAGAGTGCTGGGAATTGAAACTGCCCGCCTTATAAACGATATCCTTTCTGATAATAACGCCCGGGCTCCTGTTTTTGGCTATTCCAGTCCTCTTTATTTTCCCGGCCGAGAAGTTGCAGCTAAGACCGGGACAACTCAAGAGAACAGAGATGCTTGGGTAATTGGCTATGTCCCCTCTCTTGCTGTTGGCGTCTGGACAGGAAATAATGATAATGCATCGATGACGAGAGAAGGTGCGGGAATAAGCGCCTCCGGTCCGCTATGGCACGAATTTATGGTTAAGGCATTAGAGAATACTCAACCGGAATCTTTTAACCAGCCGAATCCCGTAATATCTGATAAATTTATGATGAATGGCCAGTATAGAAAAGATTCGGAACCTGATTATGGTATTCATACAATTCTCTATTATCTAGATAAATCTAATCCTCTTGGTGAATCGTCTTTCGATCCAAATAGCGACGCTCAATTCAAAAACTGGGAATGGTCGGTAAGAAACTACTTTAGCCTACCGAATTACAATTCTTTCTAGTCGAATATGTTTATTTTTTAAAAAATCATTTAGTTCTTCCAGGCACATAGCCAGTTCATTAGCTAATATCTTGTTGCCTGAATTTATTGTTAAGATATTATTTTTAGAGTCATAAATTACTCCGACAGAAAATCCTGCCAATAACTCCCCGAATTTATTCTTCAGAAAGGCTTGGATAGCTTCCTTAACTAAAAAAGACTTATCTCTAGACTTATTAAGATAAATCTTCTTTTTCTCAAACAAATTTCCTATATTTTTGAGCAAAGTCAGTAGGTTAGGATTCGTAAATAAATAACCTTAGTTCCTAAGAGGCATTATTAGGTAGGTTAAGTCTTTATTGTCTTTCTCCGGCCTAATAACTAACGGACTTCCTTGTCCTGTATATTCAATAATTAAATTATCAGTAGGTATTATTTTTATTCCGTCTAAAAGATAGTTATAGTTAAGCGCTATGTCAAATGGCTCATTTTTTAATGTTGCTTCGGTAACAACCTGAAATTCTCCTTTTTCAGAGTTCTTAGCGTTAATAATAAGTTTACCCTCATCGCAACCTATTTTAATATCGGAAATATTAGAAGAAAAAAGACCTGCTAATCTGATGTTTTTGTCGAGACTGTCTTTATTGACTAAAAGCCTGGAAATATACTTCTCTGGTATCACTTTTTTATAGTCAGGATAATTACCTTCAATAAGTCTTGATACTATCTCTATGTCGTCAGTCGAGAAAGAGACTTGATTCTCACTATATTTAATTTTAACATCTTCATTTATATCTCCTAGTAAGCGAATTAATTCGACGGCTGTATTGCGGGGTAAAATAAAAGAATAAGGCTGTTTATTTTTTAAATCTGTAATTTTCTCGGTAAGACGAAAACTATCGGTTGATGCCATTATTATTTGATTATCGGTGGATTGTAAAAAAACTCCGGCCAATTCGGGCCTTGTTTCTGATACAGAAACAGAGTCTAATACTGTCGTTAGATTGTTTTTTAATATTTTCGCGGGTAAGGTTAAGGTATTGTCGCTATTTATTTTAGGTATAATAGGAAAGTCTTTAGGATTAAAGCCTAAGATCTGACTTTTATATTTTTCAGTATTTATATTTAAAGTATTATTTTTAGTTACAAGTGTTATTTTGTCTTCTTTGAGATTATTTATGAAATCCGAGAATATCCTGGCTGGTATGGCTATTTCACCTGTTTCATCTATTTTAGCGCTTACAAGATAATTAATGCCTATTTCTAAATTAGTAGTCGTTAATCTTAAACGACCTTGGTCGGTTTTTAATAAAATATTATTCAGAATAGGTAAGGAATGATTCCGTGATACTATTCTTTCTACAGCTACAACTGCCCTGACTAAATTTTTGTTATTAATAGTAATCTTCATTTTATATATTTAAGAAATTATAAATACTATTATTATACCTGTGGTTATGTTAATAAGTTTTAAAAAAGTAAAAAGAAAACCTTATTTAATAATAATTATATAAAATATGCGACTTCCGACAAATGTTTATAAATCGGGTATTAAATCTGGATAAGGAGTTCATAATAAATTATAAATAAGCCGCCGACAATTAAATTTTAAACTTTTCAATACCTTATACACTACTTATCAAACGAATTATAAACACGCTCCCTTATTAATACTAACTCTTGTTTTATCATCTCGTCTGCGGACTCTTCTTTTTTAATTTTTTCACAGGCATGTATTACAGTCGAATGATCTCGGCCACCTAGTTTTTGACCTATTTCTGGAAAAGAAAGCTTAGTCTCTTCTCTAAGTAAAAACATAGCAATTTGCCTTGGTTTTACAACCTCTTTCTTGCGACTGCGCTTAACTAAATCACCCGTTGAAATATTATAGAAATCAGCCACGCTCTTTAGGATTGATTGAGGTGATGTTTTTCGGTAGGGACTGCTTAGATAGGTGTTAAGAATATTTTTAACCTCCTTTAGTCCCGGAGGCTTGCTGTAAATTTGACTAAAAGCAATGATTCTATTCAGTGCTCCCTCTAGTTCCCTGACGTTTTTTTGTATATTTGTTGCGATATAAGATAAGATATCGTCAGCAATTTCATGATTTTTTTCGATAGCCTTTAATTTTAAAATAGCCAATCTAGTCTCAAATTCAGGGATTCCTATATCGGCTATCATTCCTCCTTCAAATCTTGATCGGAGTCTTTCTTCTAATGCTGGGATAGCCTTCGGCGGCCTGTCTGAAGATAAAACAACCTGCTTATTTTTACCGTGAAGTTCGTTAAAAATTGAAAAAATGATTTCCTGAGTTTTTTCTTTCCCTGCAGTAAACTGAATGTCGTCTATAATTAAAAGATCAAGTTTTGAATATTGGTTCTTTAGGTCCTCAATAGTTCTATTCCTAATTGATTCGAGTAAATCTGCAGTAAGTTTTTCTGCTGATACGTATAAAACTCGGCTATCTTTATATTCCGATGAAAGTCTATTGCCAATAGCCTGAAGAAGGTGAGTTTTACCTAACCCCACCCCTCCATAGATGAATAAAGGATTATATAACTTACCCAAGCTTTTAGTAATGGCAAGAGAGGCGGCATGAGCCAGCTCATTGTGGGAACCAACGATATAAGATTCAAAAGAGTACTTCTTGTTTAAATTCGTTGTTTTATCAACGTCTTTATCTTTATCCGTATCGGCCAGTGTTTTTTCCTCAAAATCTTTATCCAGAATAGTCTTTGTCATATTAGGTTTAACGACCAGCTTAGGTATCCCTATAACATATTTAACCTCTCTTATGTCGGGCGAGTGATTTCTTATCGAGTCTAAAATTCGTTTATTGAATTTATTTTCAAGCCATTCTTTAATAAAACCGTTCGGGACGCTAACAACTATAGATTGCACGTCTTTAGAAAAAATCGAAGTGCTTTTAAACCATGTCGTGAAATTGGCCCTAGAGAGAGAGAGCTCCATTTCGCCCAACACGGCTTTCCATAATTCTTCGTTACTCATTAGCGAACCACCGGCTGTTAGTATCAAGTCTATAACACTTACGCGATAGACTGTGTCCGACAACCGCAGGGATCAGGAATACTTAAGACATTATATACAATTAAAAGAGGTAGCTAAAGAACTTAAAACAAGGAAATAGTTGATATAGTGTTTATAACAGGTGGAGAAATCATTTCAATATTGACCCCCACACCAAACAAGTATATAACTTCGCTAACTTTCGTGGTGCTAAAATATTTTCAACGAACGCCGCCAGGCCAATATATGAGCAGTTAGCTTTTAGTTTATCGATAGATACTTGTTGTGGTGTGGGGGTTGACCCCCACATTATTTTTTTGTAAGCTTTAAGCCATATGATCCCGTACGAAGTAGTGAATACTCTGTGCGGGATAATGACGAGTTCTTGCGCGTATGCGGGTATCAAGCATTTGATCTCAAATCTCCGCAAGGGCTACTTCGTACGGGATGACAGTATCAAAAGCCCAAACGTATAAGCCAAAAAAGCGAAAAAGAAAGGCCAAGCACGGCTTCCTAAAAAGATCACAATCCAGGTATGGCCGGCGTGTTTTGAATCGAAGAAGAAGAAAAGGCCGACATCAGCTAACCGTCTAAATAGCTAAGAGCAAAGAGCAAAGATTTTACATCGTTTGCTATTTGCTCTTAGCTATTTGCAGAGCAGAGTGGCTTTATCGAAGCAGAACAGGCTAAAAACCAAGAAAGATTTTGACCGGGTGTTTAAAAAAGGAAATGCTGTAAAAGGCAATTTTTTATTTATTAAATACCTAGACGGTAAAAGTCCAAATTCGCGGATAGGATTGATAGTACCGGCAAAGATTGTTGCTAGCGCAGTCGAGAGGAATAAAATTAAAAGACTCATTTCTGAACTTGTCCGGCAAAGAGTAAAGACTATTGTCGGGACATACGATATAGCCATAATGTTACGGGTAAAAGGAGACAAGAAACAGATTGAGGCTGATTTGGATAATTTTTTCAATAAGTAACATGAAGCAAGCCATAATTTATTTAATAAAATTTTATCAACTATTTTCCCGATCCGTACTAAGACATAATGCCTTGCCTCTGATTTTCTATTCAAGCTGTCGATATAGTCCCTCTTGCTCTGACTATGCGATAGAGTCAATAACAAAGCACGGTCCCTGGAAAGGCTCTTTGCGAAGCTTATATCGAGTTTTAAGATGCAATCCTTTTATGCCGATTAACCAATAAAATAATCTATGATTGAGCTCTACAACACATTCCTATATAAACCACTCTTTAATGCCGTGATGTTTTTATATAACACAATCCCGGGAGGAGATTTTGGCCTTGCTATTGTGGCTCTGACCGTAATCGTAAGGCTGATATTCTTCCCTTTGACAGCCAAGACGATCAGGTCACAGAGGGCTATGGGGAGAATCAACCCGAAGATCAAAGAGCTGAAAGAGAAATTTAAGAATAATAAGCAGGCCCAGTCAGCAGCGATAATGCAGCTATATAAAGATAACAAGATCAATCCGCTATCCGGCTGTTTGCCGCTGTTAATACAGCTCCCCATCCTGATAGCTTTGTATCAAGCCTTTGGCGCTGGCTTTAAGTCTGGGAGCTTGGATCTACTCTATCCCTTTATAAGTAACCCCGGACAGATAAATAGCATCTCTCTCGGTTTTCTCGACATTACCTCACGGAGTATAATACTTGCGGTTTTAACCGGAGCTTTTCAATTCCTTCAACTAAGACAGAATCAGAAACTGACTCAAGCTAGTTCCGACTCATCTTCTGACGGACCAGAAAAAAGTGTCCAGGCCATGAGCAAACAGATGTTGTATTTTTTTCCGGTGATGATTATAATTATCGGTTGGAACCTGCCGGCCGGATTGTTAATCTATTGGCTGACTACCACCTTGTTTTCCATGGGGGAACAGACGTATATTAGGATGAGGTACAAGGATTAACAGTTATCATTTTTCAATTTCCATTGAATTAACACTGTTCCATTTATCCATTTTCAGAAAATGATGCAATGGCTAAATGATAAATTATTGGCAAATGATAAGTGGTAATTGGTAATTTTTAGGCTAATTAATTATGGACAAAACAAGTACAAATGACATAAAAGAACAAATAGCCGAGACCATACAGAAGATGGCCGGTTTTATGAACATGGAATGCCAAGTTGAGATAAAAGAAGAGGTTGATGATAAAAACAACAAAGCACTCTCCGTTTCTGTTTATACTCCCGAGAACGCCAGGTTTCTAATAGGCAAAGACGGCCAGAATCTAAAATCCCTAGAGCATGTTTTACGGGCAATATTTCTAAAAAGAATAGCGGATACACACAACAATATAGTCGTGGACGTCAACGACTATCGTAAATCGAGATCTGTCCAGCTCATAGAGCTGGCCCGGCAAGCCGTAACCAGAGTCAGGAGCAGCCAAAAAGCCGAATCACTCTTGCCGATGTCTTCTTACGAGAGAAGAGTCGTCCATATGGAACTTGCCGCCTACCCCGACATTGCAACGGAGAGTATCGGCTCGGAGCCCAATCGAAGAATTGTAATCAAGCCTTACCCCTAATAAATAGATCGAATTTTCAACCTCCAAAAACCCCTGCAAATCGCAGGGGTTTTTGGAGGTGATCATTTCGCTATAGCTATCGAGTAGAGTTTGTCGTCTGTGCCAGTTAAGAAGAGACTGTTCTCCGTAGAAGACAAGAACAATCTCCGTACTCTCATTTTCGGTTCGGCAACAAGCCTCATTGTTCCATCATTTGTATTTATTGCGTAAATTTCGTCCTCCGAGGGAGATTTTGAAATGACACAGAAAACGCTTATGTCATCAATGCTCCAGGCGCACAAGGAGGCATCTCCGGTAATGGCTAGTGATTTTTCAGTTTCCGATGCCAAATCTTTTAGCCATAAGGCCGGCTGCGACATGGACGATCCTTGTGAACCGATAGAGAATAATAATTTATTACCGCTGAACGACCATAGTTCCCGCAGGCCAGATTTTTTATCAAGAACTTTACGCAAACTGCCGGCCTCATTTAAAAGAAAAACATCGGAAGTATGGCTGAGGGTGGTTAAAGACATGCTGTTCGCCGTTGGCCAACCCATAATAGCATTAGTAAGTCGGGTGTTTAAAACTGTTTTTTTGTATGATCCGTCTGGCTGGGCGATGATTACCTTACCGGCCGCTCCCCGGTCAATATAGTCAGGATCATCAGGATCAACATCCGAGGAAGGCGGTTCGGAATAAAAATAAGCCAAATACTGACCGTTAGTAGAGAAGGCGATGGAGTATATGTTCGGGCCAAGATCCGACTCTTCGCCAGTAGTGATGTTATAATACTTAAAACTTCTACTGTCTCCAGAAGAAAAAACGTTAATTGAGGAATTTTTCAGAGGAGACCAGAATACCGCTATTAGATTAGGAAAGCGCCGATCGGAAATTGAACGTTCGGCCTTAGTTTCGAGATCAAGTTCAAACAGCTCGCCGGAATCTTTGGCGTAATATAGAATTTCGCCGGTTGAAGAAACTGTTGCCGAAATAACCGGCCGGTCAATCAGCAACATCGGGGCAGTATTAAAAGGAACCTCCTCGTTCGTCGCTATCGGCTCTTGACCGTCAAAACGATCAAGGATGGTTCCCGTTTTTGAGCTGGTATCGGCCCCCATTTCAACTAAGACATATCCCGCCAAGAAAGCGGTGAAAGCCAGGGCGATTATTAAGAATGTAAGAAATTTACCCTTTTTCATAAATTTTGCACTTTGATTTTTAAACTTTAACTTAACTACATTATATCATCTGTTATTCAGATGTTAAGAGGCGGTTATACTCTTCCTCGGCTTTCTTCCTGGCTTGTTTAAATATTTTGACCTCGTCAAAATAGGAGAATAGTATCCATACACTAACGAGATTAATAGAGCCTATGAACGGCACCGACTCGACTACACTTCCAAAAAGAGTTTTGGTTATCGGGTTTTTTGATTTCGCCCTAACGGCTGTTCTTTTAGTCCCTAAGTATTGGCGGCCGCCCTTCCACTTCATTTTTATTTCTTGCTTTAAGCCGGCCCGGCCTTGCTGCTCAATTTCGGGCTCTCCCAGTTCGGCCAAAAACCCGTTCGCCTTCTTAACCCTTCCATCCATGAGCCAAATTATAAGAAGAATGCTCGCTGTCAGTATAAGCGAAATTACCCAGACGAGTACTTCTAAAAAACCGGTAAGGGTTAGTATGTCTATTAAATCATTTACGATGCCTAGAGTCAGTATAACAGCCCACTTAACGGTTGAAGGACGATGAAAATCTGAAATTTTTTGGCGCAGCGAATCTAAGTCGGAATTAAGGGCCAAAGATTCTTCCCGTGCATCGTTAAGCTGATCGACATAATATTCCTCGGCTTCAGCTGCTTCTTCGGCTTGAGCTTCTAATTCGGGGCGGTAACTTCTTTGAGCAACAGAAGACTCGGCGAGTTCGCTGGGGTTTGTCCCAGGTTCCCTAGTGTCTTTCTCGGCAGCTACTGATTCGTTTGTATCAAGCTTAACTTCTCTAGTAAACTTACCCGCCGGTTCAGCCGGCCTCTCTAGCTGACCGGACTCCCTCTTCTTCTTTGTGATTTTCAAATTGTCTATAGTCTGGTCATTGTCCATATTAAGTTTGCTCTTTAGCCCATTCTTCTTTTGCTTTTTCAACTTCGAGTATCTGTCTCGGATCAGAAGTGATAATTTGATCTTCGGCATAGGAAGCAAGCACACGGATACCGATGTGGTTCTGACCTATGAAAAACAACCCAAAGCCTACACGGGCCTCCAATAGGTAATATTTTTCCGCATCGGTAAGATTGAAAGTTCGTTTTACAACTTCTATTGCGGCCGGAGATTGCTTCATCAATATCTGCATCGAAGAATTGTTAACGATAGCTTGCCCTTGATTTGTAGCCATAAAGTCCGGAATGTCTTGAGATATAGTGGTCAATCCGAGGTAATACTTTCGGGCTCTCTTGGCGATATTAAATAGAAATTCCGCTCCCAGCTGATATCTCATGAGCCACCATGCCTCGTCTACAACCAGGATTCTCTTCTTGAGCTCTCTTCGTACCTGGGTCCAAATATGGTTTAAGATCAAGTACATGGCGACTGGCCTTAACTCCTCTTCCATGTCCCTAATGCTAAATACAAGAAGCCGGCTGTCCAAAGATACATTGGTCGGGTTATTTAAGAATCCGGCGAAGGTGCCTTGAGTATATTTTTTCAGCCTAATCGCCATCGATTCAGCCCCGGTCAAACCCTCCAGAACGCTCTGGAGGTCGGATAATATTGGCGGGGGAATGTTTGTGAAATTCCTTTCAGGCGTGATATCTTTTATGGCATAAGTTTGAATTAGGGCTTCGTCGAGAATGGATCCCTCTTCGGGTGTTAGCTCTCCCAGGATTAGCTTCAAAAGGCCGGTTAAATCGAGCAAGTGCGATTTAAAGACATCAGCTGGCGCTTCATCCGGCTTAGGTATCGGCAGATCGAAAGGATTAATATGGTTAGGGGAATTTATGGATATTTTTACATTAGAACCGCCCACTGTTTCCGCCAGATATTTGTATTCATCTTCCGGGTCGATAACCAAAACCTGAGTGCCCAAGATAAGGCTTCTCAGGATCTCCAGCTTAACAGTATAGCTTTTTCCTCCTCCGGATTTGCCAAAAACAACAGCGTTGGCGTTCTCAAGTTCAAATCGGTCATATAGGACCAAAGAGTTATTGTGAGTATTTATGCCGTAAAGAATTCCAGAATTGGATGTTAGATCGAAAGAAACGAACGGAAACGAGGACGAGAGGGGCTCGGTGTTCATTGAGGTATAAACATTCAGCCCGTCGGAATTTAAGGGCAGGGTAGACATAAAGCCTTCTGACATTCTGAATGTTGCCGGTCTTGAAAAGATTAACTGATATTCAAGCAGGCCCCTTATCCGATTCTCTGTATCGTCCAGCTCCCTCAACGAAGTAGCATATAAAGTAATATAAATACCAAGTTCAAAAAATCGGTCAGTCCCCTGCTGAAGCTTGTCTCGGAGCGTCTCAATATCTTGGACGGCGGTTTCAAGAATTGGATTCCTGACTTTTCCGGAAGCCGATTCCTCCATCACCTGAGCTTCTAGGCGGGCCAACTGGTCTCGTAGCTGTCGCAAGACGTGGGCCGTATTCTTTGGGTTGATGTATATAGAAATATCAAAAACCTGATCTAAGTTAATGACCGGAGAAAACCAATTAGTATGGAGATAACGCGGGTAGGTCGCCAAAAAGATTGTTCTGGCAAATAAGCCCCCAACTTGAATATGGTTCGGTGAAACGCTAAAGGCGGAGGGTGACAGAAAGCTACCTACGCTTTTAGCCTCGCTATTATTTCCCGTTTTTGATTTTACTTTTATAATCTCTTTCATAAGGACATTTATTTATTCTTTACTTCCGCTTCTCTTACGGCCGGATTATAGAGATCATAGAAAAGCTTCAATATTTCTTCCCGTTCAATAAGTTTGGTCCTTAACCCAAGACCTACAAGTCCTCCAAAAACGAGCTCTGCTCTTTGCATGAGCTGATTTCGGTAAGTGTTAAATTTTTCATCCGAGATCTCTTGAGCGGCCATATTGGCTCCAAAAGCGCTTTTTATACTCTGTAACAGTCCGGCTTTTGTCGGTGCCTCAAAGATATAAAAAGGAACGGTGATGTAGAACTTTTTCGACATAATATTAGTAAGCGACGAGAGCTCTTTTATAAATTTCATATATTCGTCAGCCTGGATTCTTAGCAGTTCGTTGTCTATCTTGCCGGTCTCTTCGGCCATGAATTTTAGATAGGTATCAATATAAAGGCGGCGGGATAAGATTGAGATTTGTACCGGAAAATCTAGGGAGTTTATAAATTTTTGAAAATTTTGGATAATGGCAATCTGTTCATCTTCAGACCTCAATTCAAAATTAATGGCCGATACCTCTATGACAGCCCTGATAGAACCGTCTTTAAGAAAGATGACATCGTCTCTTATTTCTCGAATGGATACTACTTGTTGGGTTGAGGGACTGGGGGCTGGCAAGGGAAGTGATTAGTGACTAGTGATTAGTGACTAGCGTAAAAACGCTAAGACTAAAGATCAGTGACCTGGATTACCTAATTTATTAATCAATGCGTTTAGCATCTTTTGAATCTCATCTAAAAGGACGTTAGCTTCGGAGCAGTCAATTTTGGGGTACAAATCGTTTAAAATAATGAGCTGTGTTTCTAGTTCTGCTCCAGAAGCATAGGCAATTGCGCTGTTATTTTATATATTTCTTTGACCAACTCTATTGATTTTTGCCAAACTATCAATTCTTTGTAGGATTTTATCATGATTTTTTTCTCCTGCTAATCACTAGTCACTGACCACTAATCACTTCTGGTTATCGGATATTATTATCTCTTTTAATTCTTCCGCCTCTTTTTTAAAAACATACCGACGGGGATTTAGGAAGTACATAATTCCGTAGAGGATATAATTTATCAGCGGCGCGTCATTAATCCGAATAAAAGCCAAAGCCAGGAATAGACCACCGATAGGGATCGCCACCACGAAAAAAATTACCCGGTTCATTGTCAGGAACATCAGGAATATAATAGCTCCGCCTCCGGCCATCCATAAAAATTGCTTCAAGGTAAACGGTCCGATCAGCTTAGTTTCCGTTTCTATAAATTGTGGAACCTGGAACTTCAAGGGTCATTTGCCATGTGCCATTTGCCAATTACCAATGATTTATAATTTACGCATTGAATCATTCTCTGAAATGGAGAAATTGAACAATGTTAACTCAATGGAAATTGGAAAACGATAAATGGTAAATTATTCTCCCGATTTGCTTCGCAAATCGATAACATTTGCCACTTTTTCGAGCTCTTCCTCGAGAGATTTATCGGCTGGTGGCGCTTCCCTCTTAACCTCGCTTCCGCTCAGAGGTTGAAGAGGCGGAGCGTTAAGAGGTCTTGGAGGAATTGGAGGCGTCTGGAGGGGAGCCGGACGAATTTCAGGCTTCACCGTCGGAGTTTGAGGAAAAGGCGGAGCCGGTCTGACCGGAGACGGCATCGATGATCCAAACGAAGGCAGAGGAGATCTTTGTTCCGGTTGTGGAGGCGGTGCCATTCTCGGGGCCTCCGGAGGCTTCTGGCCGAGCCCGGCAGGCTGAGACTCCTTTTGTATCTGCGAAATTTTATCTGGAAATTTAGATCTCTGGATTCTTTTTATATCTTCAAGGATGGGACCAAAGGATCGGGAGACGATCTTATTGGCTATTTCCCCCGCTTTAACATCAGCTACCCCTAGTCTAGATGATAAAACTAGGGGAAAGTCCCTAATAAACAATTTACCAAATATTAAATCTCGTATAATAGAGCCAAGTTGTGAAATTTGCCCGTCTTCTAGGTTAGATTCCTTACCTGTGGAGAAAATAGTTTCTGGCGTGGTGCTGGAAGTCAGATACGTTTTCAGGGCAGGCGGCATTTGGTTCAATGTTGATATAAAACCAAGCCTTTCCGGGCTTCCTAAATCACCGAAGCCAGCGAATAATGGGCTTGCCACAAAAAAACGATAGATCGAATCTTGGTTATTAGAAAGTTCTAGGTCATTCGTAGCCTCGATCTTAATAGGGACATAATTATCATTATTAATAGCTGAGGTCTCCTGTGGCCCCCTTGATGCTATATCTTGGATTGTGGTTATGTTATTTTTAGGTTCCATTGTTAGGCAGATGAATTTTTTAAGTTGGCTATTTGATCTGTAAGCCGTTTAATTATAGAATCAGCACTACTCAAGTCTCCGGATATCTCTGCTTTATCTATCGGTGAGGCCATCAGATTACTCTTAATGCAAAAATCTTCATAATTATCGCGGAGGGTTGTTAGTTTTCTAAGCATAGTATCTTGTAGCTGACGCTTAATCTGTCCAAGTGCTTGACTGGTCGGAGGTTTATCTTTTAGTTCGCGTAACCTATCGCGCAGGCGCCTGGCCTGATCGTTGAACGGAAGCAGATACTCTTCTCTAAATCGATCTCGTCTAGCTAATCTAAGGGCTCCTGAGATTTGAGGCTGTGCAGCGACATATTTTTCATGATTAATATAGCTTGAAAAGTTCCTCCTGATATCTTTACTCAGAGCCTCTTCGAAATGAGGACGAAGATATTGACTTCTGTTCTGAGATAACTTTTCGTCTACACTCAATTTGCTTAAAGTTATCTTTAAGGCCTGCTGAGTATCTTGTACCAGATTGCCCGATGAATCCTTGAGCAATCCCCTATTCATCATCTCGGTAGTGGCATTATCGGCGTGCTTCTTTGATATCTCTTCAAGGAAAGTCTTTAGTTCAGTAGGATTTTGAAACATTCCAGCGTAACCGCTAAGTTCTGATTGGACTGGGCCACCAACATTATCGTGGAAGAATTTGTCTCCCTTCTTTGCCATTGTTTTTAACAACTCTACTCGAGATTCATTTCCAGCCTCGCCCTGAGTGCCCAAGGCTGGATTAGTTGCCAGTTCATTAAGTAACCATTTCCTATCGTCATCAGAGGCATAATCGTTCAAATAATCTCTCGACTTTCTTATTAAGGATGTCTTTTGTGCCGTTCCTCTGGCTAACTCGATAGCTTTACTGATTTCTTCTCGACTTGCCCTACTCCTTTCGATAAGGGCGTTAAGTACGGTGGACTCTACGTTGCGGTCAGTGGATATAAAGTTAGGACTGCTTCTATCGGTAAATCTGCGTAAATCGTCTGTAGACATCTCGCCCCACTTAACCTGGCGTAGGGTTTTTGTTGCGAATTCAGAGTTTGTTCCCCCCAGAGATTTAATAAGTTCAGATACTTCGTCGGCACTAAGGGCCGTTCCGAATTCTTCTTGTAATCTCTGAGTGGCGGCAATTTTCATACCGGGGTCATTGGAAGTTGAGATAATAATATTTTTTAACTCGCTCTCTCCAACCCTCTTCTCCTGTAGCCTCTTCTTAGCCTCATCGACATTTCTTCCCAGCTGTCTTTCGGCAACTCCGGGTATGCCAAGCGCGCCTGCAATTTTTGCCGATCTTTCTTCTACTCCTCTTTGGCCACGATATCCTCCGATTACAGACATACTTTCAAGTGGGGTACCGGCAAAGCCTTGTTTTTGAATATGCTCCTTGGCTTCTTTATAAGCACCCTCAGCCCCAGATGCCCCCCAGGCATATTTTCCCGTCCCCCAGGCATATTTAAATGGAGCCGTTCCGGCGAATCTTGTCGTGGCCTTACCTTTGGCCCAAATCGCTCCAGCTACTCCCCCAGCTCCGGCGGCCATTGATGAACTCATGGCGACTTTAGCTCCGCCAATAAGAAACATTCCAATTAAACCGTAACGAAACATATCTTCAAATAGGCCAACCGAGCGAGCTTCTAGGGCAAGATTTTGCGAGGTGCTGTCTAGAAAAAGAATGCCGAAATAAATAAAAAACAAATAAACGGGGAGAAAAACATTCCAGCCCATAAAGTATCTCCACCATTTTCTGCTTACACTGGCCGTTGTCGGCAATATATACGTTATCCAAGCAACCGGCGAGACTATCAATAGAGCCCAGAGAATAGGAATCCTAATTAGAGTAAAGACCAGCAAAACCGCCAAGCTGAACAATATAATTGACATAAGAACTATATCTCCAAAGCTCGCAATCAAAGGAGTCCAGTCATTACCGGCCGTAGAACCATTTATGGCGCTTACGAACCTCTGGCCCAATATGGCTCCGCTCCCAATTCTTGTTCCTATACTGCCGATGGCAGTCAGAAAAACGTTGCTCAAAGATTGAGTCCAGTCGATAATGATTCGGCCGATAACCAGACTGAAATTAATCAATAGTACGGCAACCAGAAAGCGGCCGAACAGCTTTCTAAAATCATATTGGGCGACGCTGAAAATAGTGCCGAAGGCCATAACGATCAGGCCGATTATAAAGAACATATTGGCAAAATTTCTGATTACGTTCCATGAAACCTGTACTGTCGGCCAGTTTGAGATATTGATGCTCAACACCGCATCAATCCAAGTGCCGAATAAGTTAATCAGATAAGCCAGACCGCCTTTTATTATTATAAAAACCCAACCAATAAATACCGTAACTAGCATAGTGCCTATTCCTGACGGCTGACCCCCGCTTGAACCGGTTGACGGATTTGCCGGATTAGGACCGGGCGCAGGACCGGGCACAGAACCAGATGCAGGACCAGGGCCAAGCGTAGGTGTGGGCGTAGGCCAGCTATAAGCTGGCCCGAATTCTTCATTTGCGCCAGAATCTGCTAAACATTCTGGATCTTCAAGCCAATCAGTAAAGCCATCATTGTCATCATCTTCACCATTGTCGCAATTTTGTTCCGGATTTTGAGCCGTGGCTTGTTGTGCGGGGACGAGAATTAAACCCAAAACCGCCAAAACAATTATGGCAAAAATTTTAATATAAAGACCAGTCTTGCTTATGTGGTTAATTCTCAAATAATTTAAGGGATTATGAAGCTCTCGCTAGGACCGCTAGGGTCATTGTTGCAGTCAGGATCGACAAGATCAATCAAGCCGTCGCGGTCATTGTCGACCCCATCGTTACATTCTGTTAGAAAGCCTGGCGCAGGCGTAGGCGTAGGCGTGTATATTATTGGAGTTGGAGTTGGACCGCCACCGCCACCGCCACCTTCATAAGTACCATTAGGATCATTGTTGCAGTTAGGATCAGCGAGATCAATTAAACCGTCTCCGTCATTATCAATACCGTCGGAACATACAGGAGGACCCGGGGTTGGCGTTGGTGTCGGAGGCGGAGGCGCAGCCGAAACTTTAATTGACGAGGCCTTATTATCCATTCCTCTCTGAAAAGCGTACGCCTGAAAGTCTTCTGAACTAGCAGTAAAGGTTACGGACCCTCCCTGATAATTGGTATTTTGGTAAAGTGTTACAGACCAACCAAGGGGGACGAGTATGGAGGTTGCCGTGTCGTTATTAATTTCATTGTCTCTCAAGTCCGGATCTTCTTCGCCGGCGTAGAATGACTCACAGTAACCGTCTTTGGCTTCGCCACCCTCTTTGCTTACGAAGTTATCTTCTGGACAGAGGGTTACGCTGTTGCCGGGCAGGATATCAATATAGGAGACCTTATTATCTATGGCGCTAGGAAGTCTGGGGACGTCTTGCGTGAATGCTCGGCAGTTGTTTCCCAGCAACCTGTCGACGAATCCCGCCGTACCCTTGTCTTCGCAGAGGATTGCTATTGTATAGGGACTGCTTACCTTAAGTGATGAGGCTGTATTATCTCTTATTGATACGTTATCGCTTAAATCTCCGTCACCAGAGGTGAATGTTTCCTTTGGTCCCCCGTAATTTGGGTCAGTATAAAGAGTAGCTTCAACCGGTCCTGCCAGTTCTGTCCCGGTGCCCGGTCCGATAATACTGCATCGGTTAATACAGGCGGCAATTTCGTCCTGAGGCTTTCGGTTACACTTATCAACGCAAGCGGTATAGGGGTCGGTAGTTACCGGGGGCCTCATTCCTTGTCTGGCCAAGGCGTCATCTCTTATCGGCTGTGTGTAGTCATCTAGCCGATCTATAACGGCATAAATAATAGCCACTATCACTTCGCTGACTTCATCCGAAGTTATGAGCCAGCCGATATTGGAATCTATTGCGTTGGCGGCCGTTTCACCCAAAAGCTGTCCCGGTGTAGTTGTAAATCCTAAAAAAGTACACCTAGCAGTAGAAGGATCTCCTCCTCTGCAAGTTTCATCACGAGTGCACTGAACTCCGCTACCGCTGCAAGTTCCAAAGTAACTTCCAGTAGGAATTACGCATCTTTGTCCTCCTGGACTTGACGGTCTTGGATCATCACAACTTCCTCTCCCGCTTAGACTGCGCCTAATTCCAGTATATCCACTGCCGGCCTGAGCTTCCGCCTGGTCAGCCCACTGCTCTAAGTCCCGCTGATTACTGGCTTCGGCAAGAGTCATAAGCAAAGCTCCGTAGCCATTATTCTGGGGTTCAGATAAACGAAGAAGGGCCGAATAGCCGCCGCGGCCGTTAAAATCACCCCTATAATTATCGAGTGTCCAGCCTTGGGGCATGGTGCACCGGGCCCTAAGAGTGAACGGGTCAAAATTGTTGGTACGGGTATTTCGGAGCAGTCTTGAAACGGTATCAGAGCTGACTCCAAAATTCATCCTGACATTGTTTCCGAAATCAACGCAAAATTCGGTATTGGCGAGTATCGATCTAAAAATAGACTCCCCGCGATACTGACCCTGAGTCAGAAAATTTCTCCATTCCTGAACAAATGATGGGCTTCGGCCCTCTCTTCCGGCAGTCTGAATTTTTTTGATTACTGTGTTTATAGTGACTTTAAGCAAGCCTCTGGCCAGGAACCTTGCCGCCGTATCAAGGCCGAATTCTTTTGTCCCCCATAGTGCGTTATATACCCATCCGGCACCGCCGTCGGTAGCCTTAGCGACTGGAGCGGGGTAATAAAAACCAAGGGCCAGAATTCCTAAAGCAATAAATCCGAGAATGAGTTTTTTTATGGCCATCTCTTTATTGTTTATAAATAAGATCCATGACCCGGTAAAGCGAGTCGTCGATTTCAAGCTTTTCTTCAAGTATTTTAGCCTGAACGGTTTTTAAAAGGCCTGGAATCTCGGCGTTAATGCTTGATAACTGACCCAAGGCTATCGTTGCCTTGAGTACGTCATTTTCATAATTACCGATAAAATGATAATTGAGATAAAGGCCATAAATGGCATTAGATATAGCTTTGTGTATTTCCAGCCAATTTCGAGGGACATTAATAGAAGTAATTTTAGAATGGGCAATTTTAAACTGTTCGCTTTTTGCGGCAAAAAACTGAAACTGGCCGTTTATTGGAGCACTGGTATTGAGGACTTGGGAAAATCCCAGCAAATCCTTTTTAATTATATCGGCTAGGGAGTTCAGGTAGGCTAGCTGATTTTCTTTCGAAGGCTCGATTACGTTATAAGTAGTTTCCGGAGGAGACTGCATTTTGCTAAAGTTATCAAAGGTTGTAAGTGAAATAGCCTCAACGCCCTTATCAAAGGCATCATCGTTAACATCAGGCCGTAAATCACCGGCAGCCACCCCCGCTATCATTGCTGCCAGGGCGTTTTCGCTTAAGTTCTCGTCAATCGAGATGGTGTCAGCCAGATTTTTCGGTGCACCGTAAACTGTACTTTCAATATTGTCGCCCATGGAGTGATCGGAAGGTACTCTCGGGTCGAAGCCAGAGACGACTTCTTCGCCGTCAAGAAACCCGTCTCCATCAGTATCCGGATTTTGAAAATCAGTATTCCAATAGGACTCGTCTTTATTTGATAATCCGTCCTGATCGGCATCTTGCTCGATCGGGAGAAGAGGAATCGCGAAGTCGTGTAGCTTCGCTGACTTAACCCCGGTGAAAATATCAAAAAAAGATAAAACCGAAAAAACGGCCAAGACGGCCAGAAAGACCAGAAATACTTTAACCTGTTTTGTCATTCCGATTTTTCCTTATTGCCAGGCCGAAAATAACCAAAGAAAGCAATAAAATCGGCCAATCACCTAAATAATTATACCACGTTCGGCCTTGGTTAGGGACAATAGTGCCTGTTAATAACTCATAATCCGCGCCCGAGGCCATTTGTTCAACAATTCCGTCGGGATTTATTATATAGGACTTGCCGAAGTTGGAAGAATTTACCAAGTATTTACCGTTCTCAACAGCTCGGAATACGGATATTGACCGCATCTGTCTTTCAAGTAGCCTGCCTCCGTTAAAAAGGCCGAAGTTGTTGGTACCGACGATAAAATCCGGGTTATGATTTCGGATCAGGGAAGGAGATAAAAGCTCCGAGCAAACGGCGATTACGAACTTATAGTCGTCAAATTTAATAAAGTTAGAATCAGAGCCAGGCATAACGTCAATAAATCCGCTTCTGCGGAAGCTGGGGCTGAAAACGTAGAGCAAAGCTCTCATTAGGTAGGGCCGGAACTCCCCCCCCGGAACCAGCAGTTTTTTATCATAGGTTGCGGCAATGCCTGTTTTTGAATTGACCAATACAATTTTTGATTTGAGAGAATTTTCTTCCGGAAACCTGATCTGATCCAGAACCAAGATTTCTTTTTCCGAAAGTTCGTTGAAATATTTTTCGACCGATTCTTCGTCAAGAAATTTAAACAAATCGGTTAAAAGCTGAGATCCTTCTGGAAAAATTATCAGGCCTCGACGGCCATTCTCTGAGGAATCAATAAATTCAGCCGATTTTTCCAGGAGCTCTAATTTTGTTGTTAGGCTATCGATTGTTTCATCTGCCGTATAAAAAACTTTGCTGGGTATTTGTGTTTGGACGATGGCAATGGGAATTCGGCCTTCTTGCCGGATATCGGGGCTCCTCGGAGCCAGAAGATTTATTCCAATCAATAACGCCGGAACCCAGAGAAGAATGAGAAGATTTTTATAATTCTTTTTTATCAGCGACAGGGCAATACCGCTGATGAGATACGCCGCAAGAAAACTTATTCCGTAAATTCCCCAGATGGAAGAAGTTCTTAGTATGTAACTGAAGTCCGAGAACTGATAAGCGATGTTGCCGAGCGTCCAGTGAGCCCCTAAAAATGTTCCGGCGCCCAGATTAAAAACACCGAAGAAAAAAGACCGCAGGTATTCGGCGAGAACAAACCCGCTTGCCAGAATGAAAGGAGCGGTACGGCTTGAAATTCGAGCGGCTGATATCTTTTGACATAAAACCCCGAATAGTCCCCAGAAAAAGGCCATTTCCGCAACTGCCATGACGAATATGAGAGAAATCAAAACGAGACCGGCAGTTTTACCCGGCAGGCCAAAAGAGTCGAGCGGATATAAATTCCAGAGCCACCAGAAGATATAGGAAAAATATAAGATACCGGCCATGAAGCCAATCCAAAATCCGAGGGTCTTTAAAGCGTGCCACGGCCGCGACTGAACTATGTGTTTAAATAATTCTGCAATGTATTCCATTGTTCAAAAGATAAGTTTTCTGCTCTTACCTTCGGGCTTATGCCGGATTTTTCAATAGCCAGCGCTATTTCTTCCCGGCTCCTTTTTAATTTTTTAGACAATACGCTTGCCAGTTGTTTTCTCTTCTCGGAAAACCCGAGCCTTATAATTTTAAAAACAGCTTCTGTCTCTTTTTCGTTTTGCGCTTTACTTTTTACACTTAGTCTGATGATCGCCGAATCTATTTTGGGAATCGGTCTGAAGTTATTCTTTGATATATAGCCGATAATTTCCGGTTCTGAATAATATTGAACGGACAAAGCAAGCAGATTCATGTGAGGCGGCTTGGCCATTATTCTCTGAGCCACTTCTTTCTGAATTGTAAGCACGATTAGCTCAGGTCTGGGTCCCGATTCAGTTTTGCTGAATCGAGGATCCTCGACTGAAGGTCGGGACCACTTGTCAAAAACGGTCCGGATGAAATTAGAGGTTATGTAATAAGGAAGGTTGGCGACCACCTTGTAGTCGGAATTTCTAATTTCTAATTTCAAATTTCTAAACAATGTTTCAATGTCGAATTTTAAAATGTCCCCTTCGATTATTTCGATATTAGGCTTATCTCTGAAATTATCTCGGAGCGGTTCGAGTAATCTGACATCTTTCTCGATGGCGATCACTTTTCCAGCTTTTTTTGCCAACTCTCTGGTTAGATTTCCGGTTCCGGGGCCGACCTCCAGAATTATATCACTTTTTTTGATCTGGGCAGCCACGACAATCTTATCGATGATATGCGGGTTAATGAGAAAGTTTTGGCCGAGGGATTTTTTTGTCTTGAACTTTTCTTGCATGGTTATTTTAACAAACTCTATCACAAAAGATGTATAAAAAAAATCCCTGGCATCTGGGCTGGGGATTAAAATAAATCAAGTATCTATTTTGGCTTGTGGGGGGTTGGTTCTTCTGGCCAAATAATTATAAATGCGGGCGCCGGTTCTTATAATGAAGCCGGTCAGTGATGCGGGACGCTGTCGGCGAGCATGATCCGCCGATACTCCATTTTTAAGATAGATTAATCTGAAAGCAAGCGAAATGAGTATATATCGAAACCTATTCCCCAGCGGGGGCTGGCCGCCCTTTTTAGAAGCTGTCTAAGAGAGTAAAAGCGTTGCCAGCTTTTTCCAACCTCTTCTACTAACACCTCGTCGGATAAATGAGGGTGGTTTATCATGACCGTGGGTTTTTCAATGTCCAGCCAGAATCGGTCATTTTTAAGAGATATTGTCGAAGAAGTATTGCCGGCTTTCTTCATGTTTGCTAAATCAACTGTTCCCGGATAAGGACTATAGATGACAAACTGAGCCAGGTCGGTTCCCGATTTGATCGCAAAATCTCGCATCTGGATCAGCGAATCTTTATTATCTGATTCAAGGCCGCAAATTAAGGAGCTCAGAACTAATATTCCCTTATTTCTGATCGTCTGGAGGGCTTCAATCATCCTGTCCCCTACTGGGTTCCACTCCTTGTTCGCTCTTTTGAGGCCGGCTTGGGAAAACGACTCTACTCCTACTAGCACTCCCCTGATCCGCATCTTAGTGTAAGCCGCTTCTAAATATTCAGGATCGGTGGCGATCTCTGAAGTCATTTGAGTCAGTCCGTAGATGTCTTTCGGCACCGAGCGGTCGTATTCTTCAAAAAATCTCAATCTCTCTTCGCGTATTCTATGAAACTCTTTTTGTTTTTCCGGACTTTTTTCTCTGGCTATTCTTCCAAGCGTTCCCGGATTAAAATTGTCATCTGCGAAAGCTATAAATCTAAAACCAAGACGGTAAAGCTCGTTAACCTCCCCAATTATTTTATCGGTCAAGCGTTGTCTTGGTTTTCGGCCGTCAGTTACCCAGACCGAACAGAAACTGCAATTTTCAGGACAGCCGGCAATTGTTTGGACCGTAGCTATCAGATAATTTCTCGGATCAAGAAGACTCCAGTCGGCAGGGAGGAGTTGATCGCCCGGAACGCGTCCGCCGGCATATACTTTTTGTAATTTTCCGTTCAGGGCATCTTCAACGGCCTTGCGCCAGACGTTGTCTCCGTTTCCGGTGACTACCGCATCGGCTCCGAACTCAAGAGGTTCTTCCGGAAAAATTGTTGCATGAATGCCTCCGACAATAACAGTCGCACCCCGCTCTTTAATTGCTTTTATATGTCTATACCCGACGGCACAGTTGCTTGTCGTCATTCCAAGGCCGACTATGTCTTTAGGGCCAATTTTTGAAGGATCAAATTTTTCAATGCTCTCATCTATTATGACAGGGTTCTCTACCAGTTCTTTTGGGGTTGCTTGAGCGATGACAAAAAGCCAGCGTGGGGTCATTATGCCGTAACCCAAGCTTGTTAAGGCTGGGTTTACTAGAAAAACTCTTGGCATTGAGGCTCCTGATTGGAAAGAAGCTTAGTATTAATTACAACAAAAAGTTGAGTTCGTCAATAATAAATTTTTTCATCTTCCTCGTTCTCAAAGTCGTTGATCAGCTCATAATCAATCAAATCTCTGGGAATTTCGAGTATGAATCTGGAAGGCAGAGTGGCGGATGATGATCCGAATATTCTGCGGTATTTGGTATAGGTCAGGATCAAGTGATTCTTTGCTCTGGTTATGGCGACATAGCAGAGACGCCGTTCCTCCTCGAGTTCGTGCGGATTGATAACCGTGCGGCTGTGCGGGAAAAGGCCCTCTTCCATGCCGACGATAAAAACAACCGGAAACTCAAGGCCTTTTGAGGCGTGGATCGTCATCAGGGTAATTACTTGTTTGCTTGTCGCGTGGTTGTCGGCAGATGATTTTACGCGGTCTGTATCTTGAAGCAGGGTTATTTCTTCAAGGAATTTTTCTATCCCCTCTTTGCCGGGCAACTCATCATATTTTGAAGCGACGGTTTGAAGTTCTTTTAAATTTTCCAAACGATCCTCGAGATTCTCGTAATCATTTGTTTTGGAGAAACTATATTCTTTAAGGTAGTCCGCATATTTAATGCGGACAATTATTTGTTTTATAATCTCGCGGAGGTTTTTCTTTGTCGTAGTTTTATCAAGGTCGGTTAAAAGTTTATGGAAGCCGGAAACAGAAGATAATTGTTTTGCCGGCAAGTTTTTTGATTTAATCACACTACCCAAGGCTTCAATAATGTTATTCCCGCCAAGATTTGTAACCTTGTCGATTATCGATTTGCCTATCCCCCGGGCGGGTATGTTGTATATTCTGTCGAGAGCTATCGAGTCGGACGGGTTTATTATTAATCTTAAGTAGGCCAAGATATCTTTAATCTCTTTTCTTTCGTAGAATTTTAAACCGCCGATAATTTGGTAAGGAAGCCCGTGTATTATGAGAGCTTCTTCTAATGCCCGGGATTGGGCGTGGGTTCTGTATAAAACAGCAAAATCTTTTGCCGAATAGCCGCCACTCGTCAGATCGGTTATTTTCGAGATGACTAAATTAGCCTCATGGCGCTCGTTGATTGTTTCCGAAACGACAAGTTTATTGCCGTGATCGTTGTCAGTCCATAGAGACTTAGGAATCTGATTTTTATTTTTTGAGATGATCTCCTGAGCGGCGGTGATTATATTCTTGGTCGAACGGTAATTTTGCTCGAGCATAACGATTTTAGCCTCAGGATAATCCCTCTGGAAATTCAGAATGTTCCTTATGTCGGCTCGGCGGAATTGATATATTGATTGGGCATCGTCGCCGATACAGAATAAATTCCTATATTTTTGGGCAAGCAAATTAATAAAGGTATATTGGTCGTGGCTGGTGTCCTGATATTCATCAACTAAAATATATTTCCAGAATCCCTGATATTTCAGAAGGGTACTGTCATTCTGCCTGAAAATCTTGATCGGCAGAACAATAAGATCGTCAAAATCAACGGCATTTAAACCCTCCAGCTCTTTTTGGTATTTTTTATAAATTTTCGCAAGAATTTCGGAATAGAAATCTTTTGGCTCATAACTTTCCGGAGAAGTAAGCTGGGTTTTTAATTCGGATATTTTATAAAGAATTATCTTTGGATTAAAGCTCTTGGTATCTATCTCGAGTTCGGCCATCACCCTCCGGACTAAGCTTATTTGGTCATCCGTATCGAACACCGTGAAGCTCCTCTTGTAGCCAAGTTGAGGTATCTCGTGGCGTAAAATTTGTAAGCCGATTGAATGGAAAGTACCGATTGTCGGTCGAATCACCGGATTTCCAGATTTCTCCTGGCCGTATCCCAATAGTTTTTGTATGCGTTCTTTTATTTCGCTGGCACTTTTATTTGTAAAAGTTACGCCCAAAATATTTTCAGGCCTTATTCCCATAGAAATCATGTAGGCGATTCTATAAGTTAAGCATCTTGTTTTTCCAGAACCAGGTCCGGAAATAATTAACACAGGGCCCTCTAAGGCCATAACCCCCTCTATCTGTTTTTTATTTAATGAAGATAAGTCTACTTTCATTTCATGCCTTGTATAAATTTATTATATTTCCTGTTCATGTAAAGGTCATTATTCTTATAAATTTTTGAATATAACTCACAAGATGCTTTATGTCCCAACGAAATCGCATAGTATGGATTTTTATATTTTGTGATTTTGCTCTGTATATTGCTCGAATGTGTATTTTTCAATATATTTTTCAAATTTGAGTGGATAAATTTAGCCATGGGCTTACTAGCAGTGTAGAAAATAACCCGAAGCTTACTCGGATATTTTGTGTTATGGAGATATACAGTTCCGTCACCATCGAAAAAGCCTCTCAAGAAATCAGTAGTAAATGCTTTATGAACCTTCGGGAGCAGGGTTAGACTTTTTCTTTCACTAATACCTACTTTCTGCAGATCATTAAAAATTATCTGATCACATATTCTAAGGCTGTAGGATATTTTGCTATTGAATCTATTTTTCTCGTAGATAGGGCCTGAATAATCGAGAACCTTTTTGATTTTTTCAATTACATCTCTATCGTCGCAAGCAATGTGAAGCGTATGGGCTCTGCCACTGTGGCAGATGTTACCGTCAGCTGCAATAAAGCCTAAAACATAAGACATTTCGGGAGACCAACTTTTGAAGAAATTAGAATTAACCAAATGTTTTTTAACCTTCTTTTGGAAAGGCAAATATCTAATTTTAGATTGGATTGAACTATAGGATCGATTAATGAACTCACCCATATTTTTATAGGTCATCTTGCCTATGTTGCTGCGTAAAAATTCTATTTCATTGTTAGTCCAAGGCTTTGTGAATTGATTGGGCATTATGTAGCTTTATTATATCATGTATACAGCGAAACCAAAACCGGGCCGTCCATAATTTTGACGGCTTCAACCTGCTTTTCGTTGAGGCCCTTGATTATTTCGTCCATATCAATTAAGTTAGCAGAATCGTCCATTGAAAGGAAGGATCGAATGAATCAAGCCGCCGAATTGGCAGTTCAGGAAGTGGTTATTAGGGCGAAAGAGAGTAATTTTGGGAAAAGCGACCCCAGATTGATTCGCGACTTGTATCTTAATCTGGAGTCATTGCTTCAATTGGAGTCTTTAGCCGGAGAGAGATTGCCTGACTCAAGCGAAGAGATGGTCGGGTTTATCCGCCGCTATTTGGCAAGTTCGGAAGTGCCTCTTGGTTCGGGAGTCGTATTTAACCTTCAGGGATTTCTAGAGAGCGATAAGGTGCCGGCGGAGATCAAGGATTTGATAAATAGAATTTTTTCCAAACTGGATCCGCGCGACTTGACTTATCGGTTCGGTTCCTGCTCATGCGTGCCTTGCGTAAATCTGACGGCAGCTCTTATAGCTTACGTCAATTTTCTAGAGGACAACGGTCAGCCGGCAATAATACACTAATAACCGCTTCGGCGGTTTTTTGTTTCTTTGGTAGACCTCGTGAGACTCAACTGGAACCAGATTATCGAGGAATTAAGTATATGGCAACAATTGTGACACTATTCATTATAAAAATGGGGCATGAGTTCTAACTCAGAAATATATTTTGAAGCCTGATTAAAAATGGCTCGGAGGGTTCCTTTGTCTAATTCTTTATGATTTGGGATGGTAAGAGTTTGATTATGTTTCTTTATAGTTCTTCGAAGTTTAACATGACTTCCCTTCTGAGAAATTACGGCAAAATTGAAAGACTCAAGAATCTTTATTACATTTTCACCTGATAAGACCTTGAGTCTAGGCATGAATCTGAGGAAGTTCGAAATTCATTAAAACAGAGGGGTTTGGAGCAATATCAAAATCAGCAGGATTTTCACCTTCTAAATGAAGCTCTACTGCCTCTCTGATGTTTTCTGCTAATTCATCAAGAGTTTTGCCTTGAGTAACTACTGGCAAATCAACACCCTCGGCGGTATAGTATTTATCGCCCTTTGAGATGTGGAATTGAATGATTCTTTTCATATTTAAGTTTATTATATCAAATCAAACTTGAACTTACAATAGAAAATAAAAAGCCTACAATTTGTAGGCGAATGCTATTTATAAAAGGTGGCTTTCCTGTAGATCTCTATCCGCGTTCACTCTTGGCTCCCAAGATCGATTCCCTGATTTGACCGAAGTTTTCCAGACTGGTTCGATAAGCCGTAGTTCAACATCCAATCCAGTAAAATGTTTTAGCTTAAACTGCTCAAGTATAGTTTCAGGACAATGACGATTAATCACTTCTTTGACTATAGTCTTAGCTTGTTCGATTGCCGCATTAGAATCAACAGCTTCAAATTCTTCTAATATCTTTTTTGAAACAGGATAAGAATCGCCACTAGCAGTATTGAGATTCATCTCATCATACGTAATCTTGCCGATTAGCTGGAACTTCATTACCCGCCTTTAGTAGTTTTCAAAGATGTAAGTTGATGATAATCCCTTCAGCTTCATAAGTCAAATATTGTTATTCGATTTGTAATAACTTATTATGGCAACAAAATTAAAGTTTTTGGTTCCAAATGGCTATATTTCAAGCTGGTTTTATAAAACACAAAAACAACGGATTCGGAACCGTTAAATTGGGGCTTATTTACTCGATAAATGAGCAGTCGTCTGCTGATTTATCACACGTTGTGGAGTTGGGGAAACGATGTTTGAATATGTAAAACGTAGCATAAATCCTAACTTTTTCAAAAATAGGAATTTGATTTTCGAGGTGTATAATAGGATTTTTGTATAAAAAATACTCCGTAAGGAGTATTAGGAACTTAGTCTGTCGACTAAGGATAGGAGTGATTGAATATCCTCGGGAGCCTTGTGTCTCAGCTCTCTTACAGCATCAATTTCATTCTCATAATAAGAATAGGGGTCGTTCTTGTGGGAATGGTATCCAGCAAGACGCTTACGAATCTGTTTTACTTTTTCAGATTCAAGCTTGGTCAAAGGGCTTTGCTTAGCATGCTTACTCATAATTTCTCCTCGTGGGCGTATACTGATAATAAGGTAACAGATTATATCTTTTAATTCAACTCACCCCAATTCTCTCCTCGATTAACTCGGAGCAAGCAACTAAAAACCACTCAAAAGAGTGGTTTTTAGTGTTAAGTAATGGCGTAAAACCAGCAGTTCGAACTTAACAGTTTGGGTGGACCCGGCGGTAATCGAAACCGCGTCCCGGCAATGCGAATGCCGTATATTGCCACTATACGACGGGCCCCCCTCGTCGCTTACTTAGATAATAGCACCTTTCGGAGTTCTTTGGCTTTATTCGTTTTTTCCCACGGCAGATCGACATCGGTGCGTCCGAAATGGCCGTAGGCGGCCGTCTGGCCGTAGATAGGCCTCCTCAGATTTAGATTTTTTATTATCATTCCGGGTCTCAAGTCGAATACCTGCATAACAGCTGATTTTATTTTTGCATCGTTAACCTTCCCCGTTCTAAAAGTATTTATATCAATCGCTAATGGTTCTGGCACTCCGATGGCGTAGCTTACCTGGACTTCGGCCTTATCGGCTAACTTAGAGGCAACTATATTTTTGGCTACCCACCTTGCCGCATATGATGCTGACCGGTCTACCTTAGTTGGATCTTTTCCGGAGAACGCTCCTCCGCCATGCGACCCCACTCCGCCGTAAGTGTCGACTATTATTTTCCTTCCAGTGAGTCCCGTGTCTCCGTGAGGACCGCCGACAACGAATCTCCCCGTTGGATT
>Ga0209542_10002512_pt1 | contig 40925 bp, 51 predicted proteins | sample RifCSPhighO2_01_FD_184028 | JGI IMG/M metagenome (GOLD analysis project Ga0209542, IMG submission 184028) | Soil microbial communities from Rifle, Colorado - Rifle CSP2_plank highO2_0.1 (SPAdes) (version 2) | ecosystem: Environmental > Terrestrial > Deep subsurface > Rock core/Sediment ... | reverse complement strand
CGCTGCCATGAAAGCGGCTCCCTGCTCATGCCGTGTTGTGACAAATTTTATTTTCGAATCAATTAAAGAAAGAAGTATATCTTCATTTTCCTCTCCCGGGACGCCGAAAATATATTCAACTCCCTCATTCTCGAGGCACTTAACAAATAAATCTGACGCTTTCATTTTTTATTAATTGTATTTTTTAATTAGTTTTTCTAATTTTATTATTAAATATTTTCTCCAGTCCTTTTCAAGTTGTGTTCTGGTTAATTTCACCAAATCCTCATCATTTTTTGACAATTTAATTTTCAAAAGTTTGTTGCACAAATTCAAAATTTCTAAATCTCTTTTTGTTTTCAAAATATATTTATTTTCTTTCATAACAATTATTTTTTATGTTCGTAAATATTTATTCCCTTTACATTAACAAATTCTTTCAGCCCATATTTTGAAAGCTCCCTGCCGATACCGCTTTTCTTTATGCCGCCAAAAGGCATTCTTGGGTCTGACTTTACAATAGAGTTTATTGCAATATATCCTGCATCTATATTCCGCGCCATTCCTAATGCCCTTTCCTCATTCCTTGTCCAGATGCTTGCACCCAGGCCAAAATCTGAATTATTGGCAATCCTGACCGCTTCCTGCTCATCATTTACAACAATTACTGGAGCGACAGGGCCAAAGACTTCCTCCGTAACTATTTTCATATTTAGTCGTACATTGCTTATCACTGTTGGATTGTAGAAATACCCTTTCCTATCTAGTCTTCTCCCGCCTGTAACTATTGTTGCTCCTTTAACAACTGCATCCTGCACCTGAAATTCAACTGATTTTAAGCCCAGTTCATTTACCAATGGCCCTACATTCGTTTCCATTTTCATTGGATCATCTACAATTAATTTTTCCATATATTCTGCAAATTTTTTTGTGAATTCCTCTGCAACATTTTTAACAACAATGAATCTTTTGGCAGAAATGCAGCTTTGGCCAGAATTAGTTGTCCTCCCAATTACGGCATTTTGTGCAGCAAAATCAGGATCTGCATCCTCAAGGACGATAAACGGATCAGAGCCTCCTAGTTCTAAAATAACTTTCTTTAAATTTTTTCCAGCAAGCTCTGCAATCTTAGAGCCGGCTCCAGTGCTTCCGGTCAAAGAAACACCCTGTATAAGATCAGATTTAACAATCTCTCCGACAAGTTCATGGTCAGTAATCACTGTCCTGAAAACATTGTCTGGAAAACCGGCTTTTCTGAATGTGTCTTCAATAGCCAACGCGCATTGTGGAACCTGGTTTGAATGTTTTAATATTGTTGTGTTGCCAGCCATCAGTGTCGGTATGCCAAATCTAAGAGCCTGCCAGAAAGGATAATTCCAGGGCATTATTGAAAGAATAGTTCCTAATGGCTGGAACATTACTATATTTTTTTTTCCATCTGCTTGGACAATCTCTTCTTCAAGCCAATTTGCCGCATAGTCAGCATAAAATTCGCAAATCCATGCGCATTTCTCGACTTCAGAATATGATTGTTTAATGGGTTTTCCCATTTCTATTGTCATCATTTCAGCATATTCCTGTTTGTTATTCCTTAAAACTTTTGCGAGTTTCCTGAAATAATACGCTCTTTCAGAAATATCCAGACTTCTCCACCCTTCAAAATCTTTTCCTGAATCTTTCACAATAGAAATAACTTTATCTCTTGACATTAGTTCATACTCGCCTATAACTTCTTCAGTTGCAGGATTGATTGTATGGAATTTCATTTTACCCCCACTATTGAATAATAATAGAATTTATTTAAATGTTGCGATTAATAGTTAAAATTAATAGAACTAAATCAATACTCAAAACTCTGCCCGCATCCGCACGAACTATGCACGTTTGGATTTGAAATTTTGAAGCCGGCTCCCTGCAGGCTGTCAACATAATCCAGTTTTGCGCCTTTCAAAAATTGCATGTTTTCCTTGCTTATTATAATTTTGACGCCCTTATCTTCCACTGTAATATCCAAATCAGTTGTTTTGTCATCAAGCTCCAGCCCATACTCAAATCCTGAACAGCCACCGGGAACAATCTCTACTCTTAATCCATTTCCTTCTTTATTATTTTCCTTCAGAACTTCAATTAATTTTAGTGCTGCTTTGTTAGTTATGATAAACTCCTTCCCTTCCTCGCCTTTGTATTCCTCAATTGCTTTGTTTAGTTTGATTATAACGGAATCAACTTCTTCATCAGTCATTCCGTGGCCTTTGAATCCATCTTCTAATGATTCAGAGTAAGAAACATGGCATCCAACGCAATGCACTCCCGCCTCCTGCAACGGTTCAATTACAGCAGGGTATTTGGCAACAACATCGCCTATTGTCATTTCTTTTGTAATAGCTTGTTTAATTTCCTGTTCTTTTGTTTCTTGTTCCATAGTAATTTGATTGTTTAGGGGGTTTTTAAAGGTTTTTGTTGGAAATCCATTTTTTACAATAAATTTATATTTTAGATATACTAATTTCCAATTATGAAAAAACCATTTTATGTAGAAGTAGGAGGTAGTAGACTAGGTAAAAGCTTTTGGCTAGGATTCGGTCAACGATTTGCTATAAATTCAACCTGGCCAAAAGCGAAAATAGAAATTTATAAAGATTATATTACTCTCAATACTTGGAATTATCCGATTAAATTCAGAAAAAAGGATATTATATCTATAGAAAAATATAAAGTATTATTCTCAAAAGGTATAAAAATAAATCATAGTGTTAAAAGTGAATATCCTTTCGTTATATTTTGGTCTTGGAATGCTGAGAAACTAATCAATAAACTAAAACAGACAGGTTATAAAATAGTTTAGGAGTCTAAAATTTAATTATCTTGCCCCACCACTAACAACTAAGATGCTTGCGACTCAAGAAGAACTTTTTTATTCAATACTTTGCTGGCGCCCAATATTTCCATGCCAAGAAGCTTGTTATTTTCATCAAAGTCTATGATAATGCTATCATTTAATTGAATTGTTTTCTTCGCTCCGCCTTCCTTTATTGGATATTGCACATAAATATATGCCGCATCTGCATCTTTATCATATTCAAATTTCATAGTATCACATCACGGTAACTATATTTATATAGTTTTCTGTTTCATCATATATAACTTTCACAGTGCGGCTCTGAACAGTCCCAACAGCTTCTTTGAGCCCTTCAATAGTTTTCTTAATGTAAAAAGGATGCTCAAGTATGTATTCAACTTCTAATTCTGAGATGCCCCTTTGTTTCATGCGTTTCATGGCGTGGCTTGAATAAACTATCTCCATTGGTTGTTTACCTCACTTTCGCCCCATCTTTAACTTTCTCAACATGAACAATTTCTTTGTCAGTCTTTAATTCTTTGTCAAAAACAACTACATGATTATTTTTAACTTTAATTTCTAATTTAGCAAACTCATCATAAGCTAATTCTTTTGTTAAATTTTCGTAGCCGTCAAGATAAACTTTATCGCCTGCTTCTGATTGGTCAACCGTTAAAACTCCGACGTGTTCTCCATCGTCGCCCGCAAGCAGCATTCCCTGGCTTTCAACTCCGCGAAGTTTTGCATGTTTCAGATTTGTGATCACAATTATTTTTTTATTTAACAATTCTTCATTTGAATAATGTCCTCGCAATCCTGCAACTAATTGTCTTTTTTCTGTTCCCAAATCAATTTGCAAAACATACAATTTGTCAGCATTAGGATGATTTTGAACATCAGTTATTTTTGCTACTTTTAGGTTTAACGGAAATTCTTTTTGTGATATCGGAGGCTGCGGCAAAATTTTTTCATGTGTTTCCTTTTCTTCTATTTTTCTGATCAAAATCTCTTCTTTTCCGATTTTATGATTTTTCAAATCAAAATTAATATTCTTCCATTTTAAATTTTGAAGATTTAATTGGTGCTGCAGTTTAGACGAGAAATCAGGCAAAATCGGCTGGATTAAAATACCTAAATTCTTAACGATATTCAGTGATAATCCCAGAATCTTGTGAGTTTTTTCCTTATCTTCCTTAATTAATTTCCAAGGCTCATTATCCTGGAAATATTTATTTCCAATAGCAGATATTGAAAGAATTTCATTTAAAGCAGCGCTTAAATTGTAATTTTCATAATATTCTTTGATTAATTTAATCTTTTTATTTATTTCATCAATTATTTTTTTATTATTATCTGCTAATTTAATTTCTCCGTCAAAATTCTTATTTAAGAAGCTCAAAGTCCGGTAGCAGAAATTGCTAAGGTTTGCGACTAATTCTTTATTTATCCTTTCGATTAATAATTCTTCAGAATATTCACCATCTGCTCCTAAAGGCATAACACCTATTAAATAAAATCTGAAAGGCTCGACTCCAAATTTCTTGATCTGTTCAAATGGTTCTATTATATTTCCGGTGGACTTGCCCATCTTTGTTCCTTTAGATAGTATAAATCCGTGGACAAACAGCTGTTTTGGCAATTTTATTTTTGCAGAAATCAGCATTGCAGGCCAAAAAGCAGCATGAAATCTAAGTATGTCTTTTCCAATGATTTGTATTTCAGCAGGCCATAACTCCTTAAATTTTTTTTCATCTCTTCCGTATCCGGCTCCGGTTATGTAATTTGAAAGCGCATCACACCATACGTACATAACTTGCGAATCATCGTCAGGAACTGGAATTCCCCAGGGAAGGGAACTTTTGGGCCTAGAAAAGCTTATATCTTCAGCTATTTTTAAGAATGATAAAATTTCATTTTTTCTTATTTCCGGGATAATTTTAAATTTGTCAGATTGTATCTCTTTTGTTATTTTTTCCTTATATTTGGAAAGCCTGAAAAAATAATTTTCCTCTTCAACAACTTCTATATTTCTGGTTGGATGATTGGGGCATTTGCTATTTGCCAGTTCTTTCTCGGTCTTGAACGACTCGCATCCGGTGCAATACAACCCACTATATTTTTTCCTGTAAATATCTCCGCTCTTGACAAGCTCTTTCCAAAGTTTTACAACCCCGGGATAATGTATTTTCTTGTCTGATGTTCTTATAAAATAATCATAAGAAATATTCAATTTTGAATATAAATCCTTAAAGACAGCAACATTCTCATCAAGAAATTCCAAAACTTCCTTTCCTTGTTTTTGCGCGCTTTGATAGTTCTTCAATCCATGCTCGTCTGTTCCGGTATGAAAGCAAACATCTTCTCCCAAAAGTCTGTGAAATCTCGCAACTACGTCGCATTGAACTATTTCAAGCGCGTGACCCAAATGAGGAGAAGAATTTGGATAAGCTATTGCAGTTGTAATATAAAATTTTGTTTTCTTGAATTTTGCCACCTAGGATATGAATTAATTGTTTATTTAAAAAATTATTGGTTTAATAGATTTTATTTCCCATTTTTCTTTTTTCCAGAACTCTTTTTTTTACTTTCTTTATTCATATGGTCTCCCATCAGCTCCATCTGGATTCTTTGAATTTCCAATAATCTTTGCCATTGGTGCGACATCAACTGGTCTATCTTGGAATTAATATGCCGAATTTCCAATTCAGCCTTCAGGTCAGTCTTATAATCATGTTCTGCTCTGAGGCTGTCTTTCTGCGACTGCCTAATCTGACTCATCATTATAATTGGTGCCTGGATAGCCGCAACAGTTGATAAAATTAAATTAAGGAGAATGAATGGAAAAGGGTCAAAAGGTCTCCATATCAAGAGAGTGTTAACAGTCACCCATGAAAAAAGAACTATTCCAAAAATTACAATAAAAGTCCAGCTGCCGACAAATGACGTCAGGCCGTCTGCTAATTTTTGTCCAACTGTGGCTTTCTTTTCAAACTCCTCATTGACATTACTTGCTAAAACATCATGCTTTTTTAGGCTTCTGACAACCTGCTTATCCAAATGCGAAAGTTCCCCTCTCTCTGTCTCGAGAACATCCTGCACGTGCTCAATCCTGAATCTATTTAAGTCCGGATAACAGATGTATCCTTTAGTTGACCACTTCGGATATTTCTTTTTTATAGTGTCTACGACTGATTCCCTGACCATTTCTGCCGGCAAAATATCTTTAAGAACTTTTCTTTTATTGCATATTTGGCATGTAACCGTAGCTGCGTTATTCATAATTCAATATTAATTTTATACATTAAATAATTATCTATATTATCCTGGCCGATTTTTTCGCCAGTTTCCTTAAAAACCATAAAAAGGTTTAAATACTCACATGAGTATGTGCTCTTGGGATGGAAAATAAAAAGCTCGGCATAGTTATTCTGTCAATCAGCATAGCTGCAGCAGTGCTCTCGTTCAGTTTTCTAGGTCTGCTTGGAAAACAAACAACCGCGCTTCAATGTTTTCCAACAAGCGAGTGTCAGCGTGTTCAATCACTCGTAGGATTATCACACATTGCAGTTGGATTGATTTCTTTCATTGCAGCTCTTGGAATTTATCTTTTATTCTTCAGCACGGGCGAGGAGGCAATATTGAAAAGGCTTGAAGAAGAAAAAAATACGAAAATTGAGCACGACAAATTTGGATTAATCCTGAAATCAATGGACGAGAATGAACAAAATGTTTTGAAAGCCGTAAAAGAACAGGACGGGATTACGCAGTCGACCTTGAAGTTCAGGACAGACCTGTCGAAGGCAAAAGTTTCGCAGATTCTTACAGATTTCGAGAAAAAGCACTTAATCACAAGAGAGCTTAAGGGAAAAACTTATTCTGTTCATTTGATGGACAATTTTTGATATATTTGATTATCACTCATTTTAGTTTAATTCCATCCAATAAATTTTTTTCACCACATTGAAGTATAAACAATCATTTTTAAAGATAAAGCCAGAGAGTTGCAATAATGGCTGAGCTAAAGAGAGTTCTGGGGTTCTGGACCATGTTATCTCTGTCCATAGGCTCAATAATTGGCACGGGATTGTTTTTTGGCCCCGCCATAGCTTCAAGATACTCTGGGAATGCCTCAATTCTTGCATGGTTAATTCTGAGCATAATTGCAGTCTACATCAGCTTTTATTTTGCAGAGCTCGTGTCCATGTATCCAAAAGCGGGAGGTATTTACGAGTTCAGCAAGCACTCCTACGGCAGATTTTTTTCTTTCTTGATGGGGTGGACTGCGTGGATAGTGGGCAATTTGACAACTGCTCTGCTTATCGTGGCCGCCACAGATTATCTGATTACAGATTCTTCGCAAGTGACTCTAAAGGTGCTGATAAGCATAGCCTTCATAATATTATTAAATTTAGTAGCGTATTTCGGCATCGAGGCAAGCGCAATACTTCTTGTAATTTTTGCAATAGTGCCCATAATGGTTATTCTTTCTATTATAATTCCGGGATTTTTTCATTTAAACTATGGTAATTATTCTCCGTTTTTCAGTTTTGGAATTTCATCTTTATTATTGACTGTTTTTTTTATGGCTGAAAGTTTTTTCGGATGGGAGGGTGCTACTTATCTTGCCGAGGAGACTCAGAATCCTGAGAAGGTTATACCCAAAGCTATTGTCGTAGGAACCATTATTGTTGCCGTTTTAGGAGTTTTTGTTACATTAATTTCTTTGGGTGTAATTCCCTGGAAAATTTTGGCGGATTCAATCGCACCTCTTTCAATCGTTTCAGGGTCTTTGCTCGGAACCATAGGAACTGGCCTTCTTAATATAGGAATATTTATATCGCTTGTAGGCGCTGCCGCCGGCGGCATAGTAACTATGCCAAGATTGATTCTTGCATTGGCAAGAGACAAGCTTTTCATTGCACAATTCAGCAGCATTCATGAAAAATTCAGGACGCCTTACAAGGCAATAATCTTCCAAACCATTGTCTCACTGCTGATATTTGGCATGACATTCGGGAAATATAATGGCCTTCTGAGCCTTGTACTGCCGCTGGGATTTATCATGTATTTTTTCATAATTTTATCAGTAGTTTTGCTGAGAAAGAAAGAACCGTTGATTCCAAGAACAATAAAAGTTCCATTTGTAAAAACGGGCTCATTTTTTTTAATGGTATTTATTATAGCTATTTTAGCCATATGGATTTTCCCTGGATTTACGAGTGTTAATTATGACGCGCTTGATGTCCTTAAATTCGGGTTTTCTTTAATATTTGTTGGGGTGCCAATTTATCTGCTGCTTGAGATTTATTATGATCCTGATGCGATAATAAAAATCAACGATTCACTTGCTTATGTAACCTTATGGATGGAAAGGTTCATTTTGCCTAAGGGAATTAGAAGGGAATTGCTGGCTCTTCTTGGCGATGTCAAAGGAAAGAAAGTTCTCGAATTTGGATGCTCTGTAGGAACTCTTACTATGTACCTTGCCCAGGCTGTAAATCCAAATGGAAGAGTTTACGCGACAGATTTATCCGACAGGGATTTGGTTATAACAAAAAAAAGACTGCAAAAAAAAGGGCATACGCATGTTATTGTCATTCATGATGAGCATCAAATAAACCGGGTCCACCCCTCCATACCTCACGTAAATGCAATTGTCAGCGTTGGAATGATGGGCTATCTTCAGGATGTTAAAAAAGTGCTGAAAGAAATGAGGGAGCTTCTTCCGTATGGTGGCAAAATAGTATTTTTGGACTACGTAGATTTTTTCAAAGTGATACCTAATGTTGCATGGCTATCAAGCGACAGGACGATAGAAAAAATATTTCGTGAAGCGGGATTTTCAGTTTTTGTAATGAGGAAAAAGGGGTTGTTCTGGAATTATGTTTATGTATATGGAATAAAATTTCATGAGGACATACCTTACATTTAATGATATAACAATTAGTTTGAATAATTACTTTTATTGCATGTTCTTTTCTTAAGTACTTTGCACTGCTATTTTTTAGCCTCCAATAATTCTACTTTTTTCTTTAATGATGAAATTTCGTTGAGCTTTAAACTTCTTCATAATTAGGCGTTATTGAAAAGTTCGAAGTAGCCATCAACTTGTGAAGCTTATATTGGCGTCACATCGGGCAATTTTCGGAGTTCCAGAGAGAAAATTACAATATGGTAGACTTTGCACAGCTGAACCGATGGCTACCGAAGCGAATGCGAAGGAACTTTTCAATATCACCCATAATTAATTCTTTTGGCAATATAGGAGCTGTATGTATGGCATGGTTACTTCAACTCCTCCACTAACGCCGGTCAATCCAGTCGGTATTCCTCTCCCTGTGACCGGGTCATCATATCCCGAAGTTGCAATTGTTCCAAATAATATCTGTCCATTGGCTCCAGGAACATATCCGCTTCCAGTATCTGCATCGATAGCATGTGGGTTCGTATTCGTAATCCGTATTACGTGTGCATGATTAGGAACTTCGGTAATTATGCGTGCGCCACCATTAGAGAGTGCAGTTCCCCGGGTGGTTCCTAAAGTACCTCCGCCTACAATTACGCGACCTACTGCTGAGCCAAAGGGGCTCCATCCCGATGGACAGGATGCTAAGTTGAAGGCCATGACGGCACCAGTTGGAATTCCTCCACCAGAACCAGCTGTTGTTTGCGTTGTCCCGTCAGGGAATTTAAAGCCTCCTGAGGTGGATTCAATTGTGCCGGCAACAGTTAATTTTTGAGAGGGGGTTGTTGTTCCAATTCCTATGTTTCCGCTGCTTAAAACAGCTAAAGGTGTTGCATATGCTGCTCCATCAATCCTATTCTGAAATAAAAATGATGAACTTCCGGAATTTGATGTTACATCGTTGAACATTTTCCAGTCAACAGCATGCTCGCTACCACTATTTGCCTTGCCACGTAATAGGATTGAGTGGGAATCTCGTTGACCTACTGAGCCAATATCTGCGACGTGCAACTGAATTATGTCCCTGGGTGTACCAGCACCAATTCCAAATCCTACGTTACCAATATCGGAGCCTGCCATTAATCGCATAGGTTCATTGCTGGTAAAAGTACCAACGGGATTTTCATATCCGTAACTAAAAATAAACTCTGTTGGTTTTACGGTTCCTCCGAATTCTCCGAAGATACCACTGACATTATTATAGTCCGGGGTGCCATCATCACCTAGAGCAGTAAAGCTCCATCGTCCGTAGTTTCCTCCAAATGACTGGTCTGATGTTCTGTGAAGTACATACTCTGCCAGAGTTCCTGTTGGTTTTATTCCTTGAGTCGGAGTCAAATGAACACTTGCCGTATTGCCGTTCCCAATTCCTTGAATTTGAAACACGGATTGAGTCGGATTAAGAACCAATATCCCGTCTCCAAATTTTATTCCGGCAGAAGTCGACGACGGAACTTTTATTGTCCCTATCACTTCCAATTTTTCTGAAGGGCTTATCGTCCCAATTCCAACATTTCCTCCGCCGCTGTTTAGGATTACATCGTTGCCCAGTTCATTAATTCTTAGGGGCTGGCCAAAATGGCTCTGTATCCATGAATATCCGCCAACAGTATCATAACCCATTCTTAGGTTTGTTGACGAGGTCGGTCCAAGAACTAATGTTCCTGTGTTTGAATCTCCAGAATTCCCAATCACATCAATACGCCCATTCTCGGCTACAACATCACCTGCGTGAACTATCGGAAGGAAAAATATAGATAATGTTAAAACTAAGGTTAAGTACTTTATTTGCACATTCAAATTGCTCATTTTTCCCTCTTTTTTATTATCCTTTGAAATGATTATTTAAATATCTTGTTATGGATTTCCATTTTGTGTTATGGTTCCTTTCAGTAAAAAATTGCCTGAATCATCTATATAATCAATTACATTACCGCTATTATCTTTAATTATAAAATTGCTATTTGACACAGGGTTCAACGAAAGCTGATTCTCGAGCAGGTTTCCCCTTATATACATGTTCCCAGTGTCTAAATTTATTATTGCCACAATAGTACCTACATTGTTTTTTACTATAAATTCATCTGCGGAGCTTTCTATTGGATTTGAATTTGTGTTTAGTATACCCTTTAAAATTACATTGCCGTTTTTTCCGAACGATATCATATCAGTTCCGTTATTTTTCATCAGCAACTCGAGAAGCGGCTGTGGCAATTCCACCTGAGTTGAGTTGAGATACACTATATCATTTTTTTTTATTATCACATTTATGCCTTTGGATATATTTCCGGTTACATTTGCTGGAAGAAACCTTACAAATTCATTATCCAGATAACTCACAGCCAATTCTCTATTATCAGTTATACTTATGGTGTAAGTTACCCCGTTAACTGTTTCTGGGAGAATAAAAGTTCTTATGTAGCCATTATTTACTGATTTTGCCAAATCAATTTCACGATATGCAAAATCGGCAATATCCTGTGCAACCTTTTTGTTGCCTTCGTCCTTAGCTCTTAGCACGTTTGTACTTATGACAGCAATAAATCCAAGCACAATAAGAAACATAAATGAAGCCAAGGTTATGAACTCTATTGCAGATTGTGATTTGCAGAATAATTTTTTCTTTTTTGCAAAATTCATTTTAAATAGTTGAAATAGTTACAGAGTTTCTATCAATTGCCTCTATTTTGACTTTTTTCAGGCCTGGATTTCCCAAGCCAGGGAGTTGGCATACGCTACCGAAACATGCCGAGCTCTCGGTCGTCATATTCACACCTGAGAAAAAAACAAGCTCTGAAATTCCGAAAGCTGTTGATATGTTCAGAACAAATTCCCTGCCGTCCATTATTTGGGCTGCTCTGACGTTATCTGGAATATTCAATTCAATTATAGTTTTTGAGCCTTGGCCAGAGTAAAAAATAGTTTCTGACGTATCGACAATATTTCGGCCGATTTTTGTTGCCTGCGCGTCCGAGATTTGCTGGCCTGATTCCTTTGAATAGTTATAAAACAGGTAGGTTGTAGGAACCATTATTGCAAAAGTTAGAGCTATTACCATTAAATATTCCATCGAGGCCTGAGACAAACGAGGACCAAATGTACGCGAATTTGTCCGGCTTGATTTTGTAATCAAACTTTCATGCTTAAATATGCCCCTAAGTTTGGGCTTGTTTTTAAGTTGTGACTTTGCCATCTATTTTACCGTTTATTTTATGTAATGGATGGGAGGGGCTATTAATAGCAAAATAATCCATGGAAATCTTTACTTCAATCCGTTGATCAGGGAGGTAGGCTCCCCCAGTGCATGATGTAAAAGCAAAATCCAAATTGGTTGCCTGGACCCAAGTTACCGGAGTGGAATTAGAAATGCATGCGATTGATGGACTGGCATCGCTGGTTATTGATATAGACTGGACCTGTATATCCTCGCCTACATTATTGGCCAGCTTGACTCTTATCTCTGATGGCAGCAAGCTGAAATCAAGACATTTGAATTGGGATGGAAAAATACAATTCTGCGGAAGATATTTGCTGAAATCAAAAATTCCAAAATAATACAGGGCGCCGATAGTTATACCAATGGTAACAAATGCCCAAGCATAAGTCGTAAGAAATTCTAAAGCCGCTTGAGATTTAACAGATTTATAGCGCATGACATGACCTCCTTTTTTAACAAATAAAAACTAAAGAATACAGTATATAAAATTTGTGTTTTTTTTTAGTTTTTATACTACTGTTGTATAGATCTCACCATTAACCTGGCGGTCATAATTGCTCCCGCTTGCAACCGTGTTATATGTTATTTTCACAGAAACTTTCGCTTTTTCTCCCGAAACAAAGCCAGCTGCGGCGGAATTGCAATTATCAAATTGAACATTACTAATGTTTCCTGATGCAAAAGTAAATGGCAGGCTCGGGGTGATCAAAGTGCACGAATAAGAGTTAGCAGATTCGCTTCCAGTAACCATTGAGGTAATTGACATAGTGTCTATATTATTTTTCAATCTAACTCTCAACGTATTTGCTGTTGCAGAAATTTGGTAATCCTGGCATTGAAATTCGGGGCTGAAGTTGCATCTGCTTGGAAGAAACTTGCTGGGATTTAATATTCCAAAATAAGCCAGCGTCCCTATCATAATTAAAATAACCAGAAAAGCCCAACCGTAGGTTGTTAAAAACTCAAAGGCCGCCTGGGACTTGCTAAAAGTTCTTAACATTTTAGGACTTATTTTTATACTACAGTTGTATATACTTCTCCTTTAACCTGGCGAGAATATGTGCCTCCGCTTACAAGGGAGTTGTAGGTTACTGTTATAAGCACTTTTCCCTTATCGCCCCCGACAAAGCCCGCTGTTGCTGAGTTGCACGTGCCCCAGCTAAAATCTGTAGTATTGCCGGCTACTAACGAATAAGGGAGAGTAGGGGATGTTAGGGTACAGGAGTATGCAGTTGATCCCTCGCTTCCAAGGGTTACTGCAGAAATTGAAACTGGCTCTCCGACACCATTTTTTAGTCTAAGCTTGAATGTGTTGGCAGATGCCGAAATCTGGTAATCTTGGCATTGAAATTCCGCTCCAAAATTACACCTGCTTGGTAAAACCTTGCTGGGATTTAATATTCCAAAATAAGCAAGAGTTCCTATCATTATAAGAATAACCAAAAAAGCCCAGCCATAAGTCGTTAAAAACTCCAAAGCCGCCTGCGATTTTCTAGACATATCCATTAATATCACCTTTTTTTGAAATTAAGTACAAACCATTCTGTAAGATATTTATAAACCTTTCTATTTTTCGGTATTGGTTAATCTGTGGCTGGTAAGTGTCGGCTGGTAAGGAATGGCTGATAATAGAGATATGGTAAGAATAACACAAAGGTGGTAAAAATTAAAAATTTATCATTAATTTTTTCATTTGGATTTTTGTACGGAATTTTGGCAGGGTATCTCTTTATAGAACAATCTACGGCAATATTAGGACTTTTTGTGTTGAGTTATGTGATTTATCGATATATATTTATGTTAAAATCTAAGCATTCTTCAATATAATTATCTTCGTTGGATTTATCTGTGGTAATAAAACATACGTTTTTATAATTGTTTGTTTTGAGGATTCCACTACTAATAATAAATTTAAGTTTTACTGATTGTCTTGGCGGAAGTCGATATTTAGTGCATGATTCATTGGAATTGTCAATGCTACACTCAATTTTCAAGCCACTTTTTTGTCCACTATACTTAATTTCGGTTTTAGCCCATACTTCATCAATCCATTTGTTGTGTATTGTAAGTTGTTGGTCGGTAGTAGTGAGGTTTAAAGGATAAGTTCTAGTAATATCATTGAAATCTATGTATTGAAATGTTGTAAATTGATGTCCCAAAACTTCATGAAAATATCCTGCGTGTTCTAAGTATAGCACTTTATCTGTTAGTAGGAATCCCGCAAGAAAACCAAGAACAAATGGAAATAAATATTTTATACCTACCCATAACCAACCTAAAACCTTTTGCCACCACTTTTTTGGAATATCTAAAATGGGTGGATTATTATCAGAATTTTTTTGTGTTCCTTTATCTTTCTTCATTTTTAGTTGGTTATAATTAATGTAGCCCCTTCTGAATATTTGAGAAGTCCACTCTTATCATAAAGAGATATTGTAATCTTTAATGGCACACCAAAGCAATTTATTTGAGGATTATTATTATTTACGGGAAAAGTGCCTTCTTGCCTATATAAATACTGAAATTCTCTGACTTTATAAAATTGACCGTCTTGATTTGTTTTTGGTGGAACTTCAACAGTATCTATCTCTGGTTGTTCACGTAATCTTAAACACTGCTGGTTATAGTCATACTTAGCTGTACCTACAAATGTATTATCAGTTGGGTTGATAACTTTGTATGATAAACTAAAAATAGAATCTCTATTGATTATACTTTCTTGTAGGACATTTTTTTGGATATAAACTTGAGTAGTGCAACCGCTAAGAAATAATAATATAAAAAATAAGATATACCATTTTTTCATAAATTCCACCCCTTAAATCGTCATTTAATTGTTGCCTTTTTTAAGCTTTTCCCTAATAAGCTCGTCAAGGCAAACAGATACATCTGTATCTTTGTCTATACAATATTTTTTCAACTTTTTCCACAATTCAGGGTCTACTTTTATGCTTGTAGTTTTTCTTTCCATTCTAATAAGTAGTATTATGGTAGTATATAAACATTATTGTAATGTAGTATATACTATTTTCAAAAGATATATATAGTAGTTAGTATTATAGTATTATGTAATACTTAAACACTATTAGAGGTTGAGAACATGCAAAAAGAAAAATATGAAACAAGAAAGGCAAGAAGTTTAGATATGTTAAAGAATGGCGTAGAGCCGATAAAGAACGGATTTAACGAGTATTTTATACCGAGCCAATACGACAAGAACACTAAATACAAAGTAACTATAAAAAATGGATGGTATTCCTGCGAATGCCCTGACAACAAAGATGGCAATTTGTGTAAGCATATATTATTCTTGAAAACCTATTTTGCTTTGAAATTTAAAGTTCAGGAATATAAACATAAAGTAAGCACTTCAATCCCATGTCCTTTCTGTGAAAGTGCCAAGATAAAGAAAGATGGCACTCGTAAGACAATCATGGGCAAAAAACAGAAATGGCTCTGTCAAGATTGCGGAAAAAGGTTTGTCAATTCGCCAGTAAGCAAGATAAAAGGCAATACTGAATGTGTTATAACCGCTATTGACTTGTATATGAAAGGCGTAAGCTATCGTGGAATTGCTGACAGCATGAAACAATTATTTGGCTTGAAAGTAACCCACGTTACGATAATAAACTGGGTTAATGACTACATGAGCAGAATAAATAAATATGTTGAAAGCAAAAAACCAAATGTTTCTGACTTATGGAATGCTGACGAGCAATTTATCAAAGTCAAAGGAAAAGAAGCGTATGTTTGGAATGTTCTTGATAATGAAACGAGATTTTTACTTGCTTCAAACCAAAGCCCGACAAGAACCTATGAAGATGCAAGAGAAACATTTCAACAAGCCAAAAGTGTAGCTGGAAAAAGAGCCAAGACAATAGTTACAGATGGGGCTTTCAGTTATCAAAAAGCGGTAAGAAAGGAATTTGCTACATACCAAAATCCAAATCCGCATTACAGGTATGTTTCTTTAAATCAGCATGATAGCAACAATAATGTAATAGAGAGATTTCACGAAAGTTTTAGACAACGTGATAAAACCATGAGAGGATTTAAGGGCAATGAGAAACAATACGCTGAAAATTTTAAGACATACTACAATTTTGTGAGAAAACACCAAGAATTAAAGACAACACCAGCAAAGAGGGCGGGAATAAACGAAAGCGACTTATGGAAAGAACTGCTTGAAAAGGCAACAAAACAGCCGATAGTTACCAGTCGGAATTTACCAGCCACAGATTAACCAATACCCTATTTTTCTAAACAAAATCACGCGCTCTGCCTGAATACCACATATTTCTTGTCGACATTGACATATTCTGATTTTGACTTTGAATCAAGCTTGTCCAGAATTGTGTTTAATAAGACAAAGGATATTGCAATGCCTGATGCAAATAATAATCTTTCATAAATGACAATAGGTATTAGTTTTATCCATGCTTCTTGCGTCATTGGCACAGCATAATTCCAGATTGCTCCACCAACAGCATGAGCAGTTAAAGTTGCTCCAAGACTTTTCAAGAAAATTTTTTCACTGTATTTTTTCGGAAGCAATTTAATTATAATTGGAATTGTCCAAAAAAATGTGAAAAACCATACCTGCCTTCCGACTGGATGAGCAACAAAAATTATTATTGCAGCTATCGGAACAAAAAAACTCAATTTGTCTTTCTTTGCTCCAAAATACCATGCTGCAAAAAGCATTGGAGTCAATCGAAGCACACTGATTAAAGTGAATGCTTTTCCCAAAACCAAATAACTTGAAACTTCCGCAATTAATACTGACAGGACCCCTACAACAGGCCCTAGAAACGCGCCTGCAACAGGTCCAAAGAACTGGAACAGCGTAAAGAATTGGTTATCTGCGCCAATTAATTTTGAGAAGTTTATCATGTCGCCAATAAAAACCAGAATGCTGAAGACTAAAAGGAAAATCAATCCTTTCTTTGTAATTAGCTTATTGAGATTCATCAGGTTCACAACGTATTTTTGAGTTATTATTTCTTTAAATAGTTTTCTGTTCAAAATTAATAGTTAAAATTCAAAGCAGAAAAATATATGTAAATCAATTTCACTGTTATAACTGAATTATATTCCCAATCTAAATTAATTCTGGTTATTTCTTTCTTTTCACAAACCTTTAAAAATGAAGTCCTCATACTGATTCAAATGAAAATAATGATGGTTGAAGGAAGATTTAAAGGAGAGATTGACCTCTCCAAACTGGATATCTCCGTACTGCCAAAAAATATCGGATTGGCAACAACAGTCCAGTTTCTCGATTATGTTGACGAAATAAGAAAATTTCTTCACGATAAGGGTATTAATGTCTACATCGATAAAATGAGGCAGAAATATGAAGGCCAATTGCTGGGTTGCGACCAGGGAGGCGCCGATAAAATAAAAGATATGGTTGATGCATTTCTTTATGTTGGAACTGGTGTATTTCATCCACTGGGAATTGCGATTAACATTGACAAGGAAGTATTCTGCTATGATCCATTGAATGCCATTATGTCAAGAATCGACGGAAAACAGGTCGAGAGGTACAACGCAAAAAGAAAGGGCGCCTACCTAAAATTCCTTGATTCAAAAGAAATTGGCTTCCTGGTTTCCCTAAAGCCGGGCCAGAATAATTTCAAAAAAGCCATAGAATGGAAAGGAAGATTGAAAGAAAAAAATTGCTATATATTTGCTTTTGACACTCTTGATTTTAACCAGATTGAGAATTTTCCTTTTGTTGAATGCTGGGTCAACACGGCATGCAACAGGATTTTAGATGATTATGATAAATTCCCAAAGCCCCTGGTGGATTTAAGCGATATAGAAAAAATGGAATTGGTGACAGTAAAAATAAACTAACTATTTTTTCTTTTTGGCGTTGTCTGACATCATATAAATCAGAGTCTTTATCTCGTTCAATTCTTTTTTTGAAACGTCGACCATTACGCTAAGGAGGATAAACATTACCAGAAGTGACAGCCAGTTGAATATTGCAATTATCATCAGCCAACTTATCTTGCCGCTCTCAGCCTGGTAAACCTGATTAATCAGCTGAAATCCGAGAACGGAAGCGCCTATTCCAACAACCAGTAGAACAATATCAAATACACTCATCTTATTTTCTGCCATTGGTACACTCCTTTCTGGAATCTTTAACAAACTATTATTTAAACTTTCTCTTTTAACACATTATTACTTGTTTTTCCTTGAATACCCAAAAATTATTACTATCAATAGAATGAAAACAACAAACGCCCCCATAACAATCCATATTAGTATAGGGGTGCTTGAAATTGAAATATTCTGCGATAAATGAATGCTATCTGCGCTGTTATTATTTTCAGTGTGAATGGTCTGATTTGGAATTGATTCGGTGTTCTGGTTTGTATTTTGCACTGTCTGATTTTGAAATGTGGCGGAGCCGCAATCCCTCAAATCAAGATTCAATATCTTGCGGTCAAACAATATGAAACCCCTCCAATATAAGTTTATTAATATAGGGTACACGCCTGGACTGATACTCGGTAAAACTTCCAGAGGCAGTATTTTTGTGTATTTCTTGTCCTCATCATTTGCATCATTCGATGACTCAAGTGATATCCCCTTGTCAATAGAATTTATTCCCAGATCGTTTGATTTAAATTCCAGGGCAACATCGTCTTCCACATTCGAGCCAAGATTCATTATTTCGGCAGATATTTTTGTCTTCCTGTTAGAGCAGACAAGTATGCTAGGGTTAAGCTGGTATTTTACTATCTGAATATCGTGGCCCAGCTTCTTCACTTCAAGTTTAAGTTTATTCTCTGTAAAATAAAAAGTGCCGTTTCTCCCTTCTCCCTCCGCATCAATAAAAACATCATAAGTTCCTGTCGCGGCTCCAAGCGGCAGAGAGAATTTTAAATCTATCAGAGTATCATCGCCACCTTCAAGCTCAAAATTGTCGCTTTCTCCGTCCAAGTCAGAGCCGGCATCTATGTCAGCTATAATTATCTTAACAAATGCGTTCCTAATTCGGTTTTCAGGTCCGCTTCCCACCAAAGTATTCCCCATTCTGACTGTGAAAGTCACATTGTTTCCTGGAAAAACATCCGCGCCGATGCGGGAATTGTTTGCCAGGCCATCAACAGAATCTATCTTTTCCTTGTTCTCAAGTTGGTATGTATAGGCCTCGTTATAATCCACCCTCACTTCCATTTCGGTTATTTCAAGCCCCTTTCCGAATGTGGTTAGGGCCATCATTGCCATAAACAGTGCTGCAAAAATTATAAATTTCATTTTTGTAATTATTAGTTAGTAGTTATTTTATATATATAAAGGTTATGGTTTCCTGCAGAAGAAAATTGTGTCCTTGTCTTCTTCTACTACCTCATAAACATTAAAGTTTTGGTTAATGATCAATTTTATTTTATAAAATTTTTTTGATTTTTTCAATACGCTAAAAACAAAATTGTTCTTACCGGATCTTTTAGCTTCATGGATAAATTTTTCAGAATCATCAAAATTATGCATTGCAGTTACTGAAATAATATAATCAAAAGAACTATCCTTAAAAGGAAGATATTCCGCAATCCCCATGATTTTCATTTTATTTTTATTATTTTGCAAGAGTTTTATGCTCGGGTCTATACCTACCACAAAACAGCCAAATGCTGAGGATAAGCCAGTCCCGCACCCGACATCAAGAAGTTTTGAATTCTTTCTTATTTTAATTTTGGATTTTATAATATTTATTTTCTCAATTTGCTCGTCCCTGTAAAGCTCGTCGTATCCCTCCGAAATATTGTCATAATAAGCCATACATTCGGCTTATTCCGGATATTTAATAATTTTTGTTTATATGGGACATTAAATAATTGATAATTTATACATTCACTTGCGCTGAGTTCAAGTTTCCAAAAATGCCTTACTCATGAGCAAGTTAGCAATGAGCTCACCCGCAAGTCACGCATTTTCTAGATCATTAATAATTCCTTATAGAAAAGAATAAATAAGTGCAATCCTTCCACAACGGATTGATACTGATAATGGAGGATGAAGCTTGAAAAAAATAATGCTGGTAGTTTTATTGGTCTTGATTGGTGGATGCGTCAAGACTAAGGATTTTTCGTACGGATTAAGCCAAATGAATGCAATTAATTTGAAATACGGTATAACACCCAATTCCTACCCGGCAGATACAAGCCAGATAGATGCAATTATTAACTCATACACTGAGCTAAAAGAGCTCAAGCTGGACAAAGACCAGGAAGCTTTCGACGAGTTTGTGGATTACAGATTGCTCACTTTGGAGTCCGATAAGCAATTCATCTACAGCCTCAAATACGGACGTTCTGGCACAACAAAAAATGGATTTGGCTGCAAAATGAGGCCCTTGATAATTGAAACCGTAAAATTCAAGAATGATTCGGCTTTAAGGGGGTTTGAGGCGGTCAGCAAACTCAAGGGTTTTATAGACAAATACCAGCAAAATTCCAACCTGGCCAACTTATCACAGAAAGATGTCATGTTCTTTAATGCCAGTTTCTACGAATTGTCAAAAGATGCAAATAGAGACAGCGGAACAATAAATCACTTCTGTCCGGAAAACGTCACTTTAGAAATATACCAGCAAGGGTTCAGGAAAATAGAGAATCTTAGTGAGGAGTACATCAGCAACATTACTTATGAACAGGCAGTGAAATTGTGGAAACAGACAAATGGTATAGAATAAAAATGGCATTAAAAAAACCGCAAAGTGTGGAAGAATGTGTATACTTTACCAACAGAACTATTGATACAGGCCGAACAATGGCATGGGTTTTCAGGAAAGAATGCCCTAAATGCAAAAGAGGAATTATGGGCAAGCCACAAAAAAAAGGCGGCAAAGTTGACAAAAAAGCGGACCATTATGTCTGTTATTCTTGCAATTATGAGGAAAGTAATGAGCAAGTGGAAAATAGCTTGATTTTAAATGTCGAATATAAATGCCCGCACTGCGGCAACGAGGGCGAAACAACGACAGATTATAAAAGAAAAACATTCCTGGGAGTTCAGTCTTATATTTTTGAATGCCAAAAGTGCCGCCAGAAAATACCAATCACAAAAAAATTGAAAGAGCCAAAAAAGAAAGTTAAGGCAGAAGAGAAAATCCCAAGTGAAGGATAATTTTTCATAAAATGTTAACTGGATTTATCGACGGAATGATTTTAATCGCGATAACGGTAGCAATACTTCTTTTTATTTTCTGGATAAAAATGATTATTGACTGCGCCAAAAGAGATTTCAAGGGAGATAGCGAAAAAGTTGTGTGGATTCTGGTGATTGTACTTTTGGGTTTTCTTGGAGCGATAATATATTACTTTGCTGTCAAGGCGAATGATAAAAAAGTGGAAAATAAAAAATCAAAGAAGAAATAATTATTTATTATGCTTCTCAAATAGTTCATTTACTTTTTTCCAGTTGACGAATAAAATTTTTATGAATTATAGACTTGATTATATATTTTTCAGTAGCACTGGACATCTCCACCTAAGATATATAAAGGATTAAATCTGCTAATTCTGAAAAAGAGAACACGCAAAACTGCCAAATAATGATTTTCCATTTGTTTCATAAATGTCGGCTAAAAGCCTAAAATCAATTACGCAGTTTCGCTTAACATTCTCTTTTTCGTAAGACTCCAAAGTCTTTGGCAAACAAAAAACTTTGGAGGTTGATTAAAATGGAAATAAGCATAAGAAGAAACCATGAATTAAGATTGAAAGCTTTTGACTTACTTCAAGAGCTTAAAAGTAAGAATGTTGATAGAAAAGAAATAACAAACAGATTATATACTGAATTTGGTATTAATAGAGGAACATTAATTCAATGGTATGATGGCGATTATATTCCTTACGGAAGAAAAGGAGAACTTATATTCAATCCTGAATTATTCTATGTTTTAGGTGCCCTTTTAGGTGATGGTTGTGTTTATAATTGGAAAATCACTCAAAATTATGTAATTCTTATCGGAGATTACAATTTTACAACGAAATTTGCAAATATGATATACCAATGCACAGGCACAAAAATCAAAGCTTACATAGATAGAAGTAAAAATATATGGTTTGTCAGGTATAACAATTTCAAATTGTACTCCCTCTTCAAAAATATACGAGTGAATTTAGGTCATTTGAAAGAATTAATAAAAGACAAAAAATCAGCTTTACTTTTTGTAGAAGGCTTCTTTGACGCTGAAGGATGCATTAAAATAGTAAAGGAAGAATCTAGAAAAACTCCGAAGATTTGTTTAGATATAACTAATACAAATTTTGAAATTCAAGAGTTAGTTAAGAAATTATTAAAAGATAATTTAAACATAGAAGCTAAATATTCTAATCAAGAATATTTTGTAGGGAAAGATGGTTCCATACGAAAAAAAGTATATCATCTCAGAATATATAAGAAAGGTTATATTAAAATCTTTTTTGAAAATATAAAAACAATAAAATTATATTCTGATAAAATTCCTTATGTCGAAAACTGGTTAAAAACAAAAAATAAGACTACTTTACAGCTTGATTGTAGTTTTCTTCAACCTGCTTCCAATTAACCACATTCCACCAATTTTTGATATAGTCTGGCTTTCGGTTTTGATATAGCAAATAAAAACTATGCTCCCATAAATCCAGACCCAAAACCGGTATTTTATTTTCCATTATTGGGGAATCTTGATTTGCCGTGCTGTAAACTTCGAGTTTCCCTTTATCAGAAACAAGCCACGCCCATCCGCTTCCAAATCTATTAATTCCTGCATTCTGAAATTCTTCCTTGAATTTGTCAAAACCACCAAATGTTTCTTTAATTGCGTCAGCAATGTGCCCATGCGGCTCTCCGCCTGCTTTTGGTGCCATTATGTGCCAAAAAAATGAATGGTTAGCGTGACCACCACCGTGGTTTCGAACAGCAGTTCTGATATTTTCAGGAACATCATTTAAGTTAGAAATTAATTTGTCAACGTCCATATTTTCAAATTCTGTTCCCTTTACTGCGCCGTTTAATTTGTCAATGTAAGCCTGATGGTGCTTTGTGTGATGTATCTTCATAGTCTGCTCATCGATATAAGGCTCGAGAGCATTGTAATCGTACGGTAATTTTGGCAATTCGTGCATTGATACCACCTCCAATGGTAAAGTGGGATATACTCAGAATGTATATATATTTTTTGTTTATACTTTGCATTTATATTGAAGAAATAAAAATTACATTAAAATAGGAATAGCTGCTTTGCTTCCAATTTCATTCAGCATCTGAATGCTCAGTGGGTCCTTTTCAGGCTGAGGAATGTCTATACCATTTTTGAGAAACTTATAAAGAATAGTTTTCATTATACTTGGAGGTATAGATTTAGATTCTACCCATTCTGGATCAAGCGGAAGACATCTTAAATTAAGGTAAAAACAAGGTTCCATTCCTTCCTCGCAAGGCGGTTGAACATAATTGAATCCCACAACATGAAACCCCCTGTTTTCCCAGAAACGTTCCCTTTCTTCCGGATCCATTGAGTCTCTTTTGTCTATTTCTATCTGAGCTGAAGTCATCTTTGAACTCGTGTTTACTTCTTCAAAAACACTGGATAAATAGGGATATCCTAAAACAGTTGCATCTCTTTTTAGGATATTTATAGACTTATTGAGCAAAAATGTTCCCACACCCTTCCTTCTTCTATCATTTGTAATAGTAAGATACCATACAACACCAAAGCAAATATTATTTTCACAACCCAAAAATTCGCAAAGGCAGCCACCACATACCTTTTCCTTTAGTTTTACTAAAACAAGATGTGTATGACTCTTATTTTTTCTCATATGATTATGTTGATAAGTCAAGTGTGTGTATGTTTGCATCCATCTTTTTGGATCTCTCTCATTAGGGTCTGGGTAATTAGGAAGATATATTTCCTTATGATACTTTTCAAAATTTATGCCGCTGGGATTAACCATGTCTTCAACCTTAAGAGAATTAACAAAATTAGTTTTTGTGGAAACTTGAATAAATTCCTGAGTTTCCCGCGTTATAAACAAAATATTTTGTTTTAGTCGCGCATCTAATTGCGATTCGCTTAACAGCCAAACATAAAATGAGCGATGTTTTTCGAGATCATAGACTATCTGACCAAGCCCGTTTTTAGACAAGTATAATGACTGAGATAATAAAATATTTTTTAGAAGTTTTAAGTTATCTATTATCTGGTCAGAGTATTCCTTCAATTTTTTTAAGTGCTCATCTGCAGATGCTAATTCTTCGCCTTTTGATTTTGCCTCTTCAATTTCTGCCAAAACCAGCTTTGATATAATTTTCCGTAACCGCCCTCCCTCTAATAATTTTTTAATCAATGACTGCAATTCTTTGTTGTATTTTGGTATTACACTAAGAATCTGTTCTGCCTCTTTTATTTCAGTTATTTTGCTGCCTTCCCAAAGGGGTATCAGTTTTTTTATTTTGTTTATTTTCAATTCGTATATTTTAAGGAACAGTCTTAGCAGTCTCACACTTTCATTGATTTCTTTAGAAATTAAAGTGATGCTATCTAATTTATTTAGAAAAACATCCTGTAGGAAGCCCATAAAAAGATATTTATAGAAACTTGTATTTAACTGTTGCGATTCTTTATTGACGCCAAATATTTCCTTTAGATTTAAATGAATAATCGACCGAATTAGAAAGATTTATTTAAGAGTGCCTTAGTAAATAATATATGGGATTTCTTGATAAAAGCCCACGCTGGTTCAGAGCTGAACTGGAAGGTCAACTGATAAAATTAGAAGGACTACATAAAAGAATAAATGATATTGTAGAAATTGTTGACAATTCACATGAAAAATTGGAAGAATTTCCAAAAATTGAAAGCTTGGCGGAAGAAATAAGGGAAGTTTATGCCATAATTGGAGAACTCTTAAATCTAATGAATGGTCTTGGCTACACATCTAAAGATTTGCTTAATAAATATTATTATCCTATTCATAGAAGTAGGGACCGGCAGATAGCACTTGAAAGATTAGAGAAAGAGTTAAATGATAGAAATAATTATGTAAATAGAAAAACTATATCGACACAAATAGATTTTGCAACTCTTGCATCGTATAACGAAAGGGTAAACATTGAACTTTTGAATGTTATATTTCAGGGGTATGAGTATGAACCTACCATTAAGAAATTCAAGATAAGGGTGTGAATTCGTGCTTAATGTGCATAAGCAGGAGCTCCATTATACTTTAGCCTTTCTTCTGCAACTTCTTTTAATTTGCCTTAATATTATTTACTATATAGAAAATAATAGTAATTACAAAAGAACAAATAAATACCAAATCTGGAATATTAATAAGCGCATAACTAACTGGCAAACGATATATGAATAACCATATCCTAAAATCAGAATGCCACAAAACGTCTTTGAAATATTTCACCACTTTCAAAAGCTCAACAAAAAAGAAAGATTTAAATAAAATGAGTTGGAGGGATTGGATTAAATCATAATATTAACTAAAATAATTAAAAGGTGAAATGAGATGGCGGGATTTTGGACTGAATATTATTCAACTTTATTTAAGGGTCTTACAGCTACTTCTTGGAAAGAAAAAATAGAAGCGAGGAAACTTGTAAGGGGGCTTAAGAAAGAAGACCACGCATTATTTGTTACAATAAGGAAAGAAGTCGGGGAACACAGAGTTACCCGTGCATTGAAAGACTTAAATAGGATTGTTCCACAAATCAACAAAACAGCAGAAATTGCTGAAAAGCTCATCTTTAATGAGATAACTCAGGAAAGGCAAGCTATTAATGCAGAAAAATCTATTTTGGATGCACTCAAAAAACTATCTGATGTTGCTGCAGCAAATCCAAAGAATCAAGTAATAAAGAAAATTGAACGGGAATTGGCAGTTAGCATATATCAGGGAAGCAAGGATGCGGAAAGCGAAGATAGAAAAGAATACAAAATAGTTCTAGAGATTTTAGATGAGTCGCATCTTCATCATAAAGATTGGATGGAAAAAATAAGATTAATGTTCCAAAAAGAGGATAAACAGAGCATTCTAACCAGATGGGCTTTAAGGTCTGAGATAGCGGATGAGAAAAGAGATATTAAAATGTTAAGAAGAGTTGCAGAAGATATTCTTGGTTTAATTCCAAAAGTAAAAGCGCAAAAAGACGCTAAAAGGGCAGGAGACTTGCTTGAGTCAACCTTGGTTAAGGAATATGAAAGAGTGAGGGTTGCTGTTCAAGGGGCATTTAAGAATACTTATCTTATAAAAAAGAGAGTGTTGCTTATGTTCATGAAAATATTATTTGATTTGCATACCTTAAGACAAATGATTAACAAGTGGGAAGAAGAAAGTAATTTACCGCGTGAAAGTTCTGAACGTATAATAGAAAAAGTACAAGAGGTGGAAGATAATATTGCAAAACACTTCCAGCCATTGGCTCAGGGTTTCAGAATCTTAGTAAGCGCGATAGATAATATCCAAAATCTTGCTCTGAAAGAAGAAAAAGAGTTTAGATAATTTCTTTTAAAAAAGAGGTCTATTAAAATGATGCAGATGCGCGATTGGATAATTGGACTGATAGGCGTAGTTATAGGCGCAATTGGTATTTTGTCACTGCTGAAAATTCTTCCGTTTGAATTGTCAAGAGGCGCTCTCGTATGGATTGCGGCAATTGCCGGAATTATCCTTGCTTATGCAGCGATTATTGAAGTCACGAACAGCAACATAATGGGAACGGTTTCAATCATAGTTGCAGGTTTAGCTTTGGTATTCTCCCTTTTGCCGGCGCTAAACAGCATGGGAATCCTCGGAAGCTGGGCAGCATTTGGCTGGATTGGAGAAACCGTTTACAAGCTAATTCTCGTTGTCGAAGGGGGTTTTATGGCCATGGCAACCTTTGCAATGGAATTATAACTATTTCTGAGAATAAAAAATTAAAAGAAACTCAAAGACATCTTGAATCTATTTTGTGCAGAACGGGTTTGGGATGCTTATATAATTTATCCATACATACGCCAGCACCAATCCAAGTACCAGTGCAACAACAAACAACATTGCCGGATGCGTCACAAATGCCCTCCTATTTTCTAAAAACTTCATTAAAATCACCTTTTTTATTTATTACTTGCAGAACGGGTTTGGGATGCTTATATAATTTATCCAAACATATGCCAACACAAGCCCGAGTATCAGCGCAATAACAAACATTCCTGCTGGGTGTGTTATAATTCCCTTCTTATTTTCTAAAAACTTCATTAAAATCACCTTTTTCTATTTAATGCCCTGATTCTGAGGAAGCCGATATTTAAAAGTTTCTATTTTAAAATTTTGTTTGAGAAGTTTAAAGAAAAAACTCGTTAATGGAATGCCTTCAAAGAAACAAAAAATTAAACGCGCCAGGGAAGATTCGAACTCCCGACCTAGTTAACGAAGTTTAAATATCACTTCTCAGCTCTCGGCCCTCAGCAGATAGAAGGTTCGACTCGGAATTTTTCCATACTGTCGCTCTATCCAGGCTGAGCTACTGGCGCACATAACTATAGCAAATTAGTTTATTTATAAAAGTTATCAATAAAATCCAAGAAATCTACTGCTGCATCGTCTCGTCCCATGAAGCTGTCCACATCGTGCAGTGCTTCTTGCCTTCCCAGTAATAGAAGCAGCTCTTTCCAAATCTTTCCCATCTTACGCATCCCACGCAACTGGGAGGCGCATTACTTTTTTTTGGATTTTCTTCAGTTTTTTCTTCCGGCATTTTAATCAAGGAACTCTTCGTTCTTTATCTTCTCCGGTAAATACTTCTCGGATATAAATGTTATTCCTTTTGATGACAATGACTGAATTTCCAGCTTAGCTCCAAAATCTTTCATCATCTTGAACTGCCGCTGCCACTCTTTATTCTTCTTGAACCAGTCGTAATCTGAAATCTGTTTTAATCTCGTCATGTCAACATCCTTGAATTTGATGAAATGTTTTTTCAAATCGTAATTTCCGACGTCGTCAGCTGTGACTCCCAAAAATCTTGCATCCTGGAGTGTCATAGTGCCGGACATGTGAGCAAGATTAATGGAGCCAAATTTCAGAACAGAATAAATATAAAATCCCCAAGGGTCGAAGTCCGCAAGAACATAAATTGGCAGCTTGTGCTCCTCCGTCAGTCTCTGCAATAATCTTCTAATTCCCCGGGTGGTCTGGCCCTGGGACGTAACTATCAGGCAATTCTGTTTTTCCCAGAACTTGTCCTCGTGCAGCCTTTCCCAGACTGCCTGCTTCTCCATATAAATTATGTATTTTGCCTTGACACTTTTGAATTCAATATTTTCAACATTGGAAGGAATGCTCCATCCTCCCGAACCAAGCTTTGACCAGTTTATTGAATCACCAGAATCTTCAATCACAACATTTCCGGCAACAGAGCCCATCTTGTTTGCGTTGATATTAATCTGCTCCCTGGATAATCCAGTAATTAATTCCAGGTCTTCTATTGCTTTGTCACTTTCCGGCTGCTCATCAACAATATTAATGTTGGACTGAGGAATAGTCCTCTTTGCCATGTAGAAAACATCTCTCAAGCTTGCGTGCTTCCCGACATCAAGAAGATTCTTGCTCACTTTAGCAACCTCAAGCGTTTGCAGGAATTTTTTAGCATGCCCAACGTTAAAGAAAGTCCTTTTTTGCTGTTTGTCTCCAAGTCCCAATGTTTCTGTTTCTTTGTCAAAAACTACATTGGACAGGCTTCGCACACTGAATTCTATAGTCGGATTCCTTCCTTTTTCTATGTCACTTACTAATTTTTTTCCCAAATCCTCAAGTTCCTTAACCGGTTTCTTTTCCTGTTTCTTCATTTTATTTATTTTTTAAATTTTAAATCAATTTTTATTTTATTTTCCATTAATATTTTATGTATTGGGGAATCTAATTAATTATTCTTCTTTGGCTTCGTCATTTGCTGCTTCTTTCTTGTCGAATTTCATCCTGTACAATTTATCATCCTCATCTTCCTGCAGTATTTCCTGCTTTATCTCCGGCTTCACTAGCATCTTCTGCAGCCCAAGCAGAATTTTTTCTATTTTCTCGCCGCTCAGGAATGACAATGAATCTGCAACTTCAGGAATATATTTTTCAAACATATTTGCCCTTTCAATCTGATCGCTGATTTTTGATTTCTTCCTGACGTAAGAGCCAAGCATTCTTCCGCATTCCTGTAATCCCAATTTAATTTCCTTAATAATTTCGGCATAATGGGCGATTGCTTCCTTTGATTCAGATGTGAACGGGACCCAGACAGATGACATGTGCACAACAATAACAAGGGGTCCGACCGGAACAGAATCACCGGATTGCTGCAGCCCGTAAGTTTTCCAGTTTGTCTCTATTATAGACTTTGTCATTGAGCATGCCCCTTCCTGATACAACAACGGAACTCTGTTTGCAAATCTAAGGATGTTCGCCCTTTCCTCTTTTGGAATTTCCCCGCCATACGCAATTCCTACCTCGATTATGAAAGGATTTCCCCTATAAACTGCGGGCGGCCGTGAAATCGTCGCATAAAATTCCGCCCTTATTTCTTTTCTCAGCCCTTTTTCAAGCAATTCATGCCCAATCGGGCTAAGGCAGTCTGTCGGCGGCGCAATTATTTTAGTTTGCTGTATCCCATGCAATAATTTTTCTGCCATATCTCGGCTTACTTCGCTTGGGCTTGTTTTTGGCAGCAACGCGGCGTGTTCACATATTTCTTTCGCCGTTCCCGGCCCGACCCTGGAAAATTCTGTTGTTAGGAAACTCTGCAAAGTCCTCGATTCTGTAAATCTTAATTTGTCCATCAGCATCCCAAGCTCAATTCCATACGGATGCGGCTTGATTTCCTGCGCCTGGGGTGGCAAAGTGTCAGTCGCCCTTGCATAGATTACCTGTTCTGATTTTGGATTTGTATAGATTATTGTGACGTGCGGGTTGATGACAGCAGTCTGTTTCAGGTATTCATCAACTGACTGGTTGCCTTTCAGGTATTCCGCCTCCAAGTCAATCTCAACTCTTGTTCCGTGCTCCTTGCTCCATTCAACAATTTCTTCTTTTACAATGTTAGGCTTATTCGCCTGAGTGTCAATATTTAATTCATAATAATGAGACGGCTCCTTGCTGGAAACTCTTGAAGTGATTTTTGCGGGCCTTCCAGTTGTCAATTGGCCGTACAGAACCGCGGCGCTTATTCCTATACCTTGTTGCCCCCTCGCCTGTTTTAAGGTGTGGAACTTGCTCCCATACAATAATTTTGCAAAAATGTTTGGAATTTGTTTTTTTACAATCCCGGGGCCGTTGTCTTCAATTACAACCCTGTACTTGAATTCACCCATTTCAATTATCTCAACGCTTATCTCCGGCAGTACTCTCGCCTCTTCGCATGCATCCAAAGAATTATCAACCGCTTCTTTTACCGTCATAAGCAATGCTTTTCTTTTATTGTCAAATCCTAGCAGATGCCTGTTCTTCGTAAAAAATTCGGCCACAGAAATCTCTTTCTGGTGCTTCGCCAACTCATAAGCTATCGGCTCGTCTGATTTTTCTGTCTTCACTTTTGCTTCCTGTTTTGGCATTTTCATATTCCGACAAGATAACTGATATTTATAATTAAGCATTTAGCTTTCATATTCTTATTAATAAATAATATAGAAAACTTTTAATTTTTATTAATGAAATAAACGATTAATATTTAGAATCTATCAAAAAATAAGTTTTCACATCTCCATTATCGCCTTTCTCTTCATATCCCTTCTTCTCCTTTCGAGCCATTTGTAGACGTTGGCATGAGTCGAGCCTTTTAAAAGAGATTCAACAGCGTGCCGTGCGCTTGAAGCCGAGTCAGGCGTTCCGATTATGCTGATAGTCTTTCCGAAAACCGAAATGTTGCATTCTGTTAGTTCTTCAATCAGCCTTCTCGATTTTCCCTCTTTCCCTATCACTCTTCCTTTCAGGCGAAGCATTGCATTTATTGATTTTCCCGTAAACTCCCTCAAATCTACAACTTCGAAAATATAATCCGGCTTCAGCAAAAGTTTTGCAATTTCCGGGTTGAATCCGCGGCCAATTGCACGAATTATTTCCCTTGCAGTATACAAACCCAAAGCATCTTCTCCCGAAACAAAAACATCCCCTTCCTTTGAGTCAATATTGAGCTTTGTTGACGTGGCTTCTTCTAGTTCTTTCTTCACAGCCCCTTCCTTGCCGATAATAACCGCAACCCGGTTCTTAGGCACCTTTAACTCATAAGCATATTCAGCCATTTTTAATTGAAAGACTAATTTGTTTTTAAGTTTATGGATTCAAATTTTTTGATTTTAATATTTTAGTTTTCTTAATTTTTATTTTTTGATTATTAAGATTATATTTCAACTATTAAATTTATTTTCCAATTATTTTCTTTTTAGTTTCTTCTTCATTGACGATTAAGCCAATCTTCCTAAAAAAAGTGCAAATGTTTCTTACATCCCGGTCAAAATATTCTTTTGCCCGCGAACTTTGCAGGGGAGTTGTTTGGGAGAAATCTATGAAAACGGGAGTTTCGTTGTGGTTCAGTATGTTGAAAGCAGACAAATCTGCATGCACCAACCCGGCCTTGTGGAGCTTTTTCATGTTTGTTACTATTGCGTCAAAAAATTTCTTTGGATTGTTCGGAATGTCATCTTTCAGTTTAGGTGCAATTATTCCGTGATCCCCAATAAATTCAAGCACGAGAACGTTGTTGGAAAAAGCTGAAGGAGTGGGGACATTTACGTTCGCTTCCCGCGCTTTCATCAAATTCCTGAATTCCCTTTGCACCCATGCAAAGATTACATTTCGCTTGCCGCCTTTCAGGTTTGGATATCGCGGATCATCTTTTATGTAATCGCTCATTCTGTTGAAATCGCACGTTTCAAGGCGATAAATCTTTACCATTATTCTTGTTCCGTCTTTCTTTAAAGCAGAAAAAACATTTGATTCTTTACCGATAGAAATCGGGCTTTCTAATCCCTCAAAATGCCCTTGTGAAATTAATTTGTATACTGTTCTCTGCGTGAACTGATCAAATACATCTCCCCATGTTTTGAAATCTTCCTTTGGCTTTGATTTTTGAGACATAGATTAAAGTTATTTTTCAAGGTTTATAAATTGTATAGAATTTTTGTTGGGGAAATTAAATTATTTTTTATTGTATTCTTAGGTTAGGCATTACTGCAGAGAGTTGCTGAAAAAGAATTTCCATTTGTTCAGGGGTCAAAGATTCCATTCGCCTTGTTTGACCTCTAAATTCATATTCGCTATTTTCCGCGATAGTTCCTAAAATGGGCGCCTCAATACGCCTAGTTGTTGTAATTTCAGCTGCCCTTTTAACTAAAGATTCTTGTGATGGAAAATACTCCGGGATAACACCTCTGCTCATAACCCAAACTGTATTGAAAGGGTGGCTACGAGCACTTTCTGAAGTGTCAAGAACTTCTCTATAAATTACAAAATTTTGATAAGGACCAATTGGCTGCACTTGCATAATTTGAAGTAAACATGTTTAGTATAAATATTTTTCCTACTCACCACTCCAAAATAGTAAACAAACCGAAAGATTTATATAGATGTTCCATTATACAGTAGTAACATAAACGTTGGGGAACGTTTTTCGTTATAGTTTTTGAGGAGAAATCGCTATCACCTCTTTTTCCTCAGCAGGGCTTCGCAAGGGGCTTTGCTGGGGTTTTCATTTTTAATGAAACTTAATTGTCATAAAAGAGGCGATATTTTTTCTATACTGAAAATAAATAACCAACTATATTTACGTAACAAAGATTTATATAGATACGTGCAATTCACAGCATAAAGCCCGGCGCGAGAGTACCAAATGGAGCCAACGGTAAAACCAAGAAAACATTCAGTTTTCGTGGCACCAAAAATTCGCAAGAATTTTTTAGTGCCAAGCTATGAGCTTTGGGGTTAGTGTTACGGGCTACAAATTTTATTTGTAATAATCAAAAAGCAAGAGAACAAGATTATCATCGTTATCATTCATCATTATCCATTAGGATTATAATAGTGCAGATAGATGATTGACATAACTTGTTCTTAAAGCTAAAAATAAATAAACTGAGGAAGCTATTATATTCATCAATCACGTTCATACGATAATTTATTTGATGGAATAGTTATATAGCTTCTTCTGAACTCGTGGAGGTTAGATTAAAATGGGAAAAATAAGCCCTGTATCGTCAAAATATATTATTCATGCCAATATAGACATAGAAGGCGTAGTTGACAGGCCGGATGTTATCGGAGCGATTTTTGGGCAAACTGAAGGTTTGTTGGGAGCAGATTTAGAGTTAAGAGAGCTTCAGAAATCCGGAAGGATTGGAAGAATAGAAGTCAATACAGAAACAAGGACAGGAAAGACAAAAGGCTCAATTATTATTCCATCTTCTTTGGACAAAGCCGAAACATCGATTGTAGGCGCAGCTTTGGAAATTATACAGAGAATTGGGCCATGCAACGCTAAAATTGAAGTTGTGAATATAGAAGATGTCAGAATCAGCAAGCGAAGCATGGTTGTGGAAAGGGCAAAAGAACTGCTCAAGAAAATGATGGAAAACACCATGCCAGATTCCCAGGAATTGGCTGATGAGGTCACTGCGTCTGTCAGGGTAATGGAAATAGTCGAATATGGCAAAGACAGGCTGCCGGCAGGCCCTGCAATCAATGAAAGTGATGAAATAATTGTTGTTGAAGGCAGAGCTGATGTTTTGAATTTGTTGAAGCATGGTTTCAAAAACGCAATTGCAATAAACGGAACATCAGTTCCTGAAACCATAGTTGAACTGTGCTCGAAGAAAGTTGTAACAGTTTTTGTTGATGGCGACAGGGGGGGCAATCTGATCATCAAAGAGTTAACTCAGGTTGCGGAAATTGATTTTGTGACAAAAGCTCCTGACGGAAAAGAAGTTGAGGAAATTACAAAAAAAGAAATTCACAAGGCAATAAGGAGCAGAATCTCGGGAGAGCAGGCTAAATTAGAGCTTTCCAGAGAGCCGGATAGAACCGCCATGGAACTCGTCAAACGGCAGCCATATCAGCAGCATCATCAGCCTCAGCAGCAGTTTCAGAGGCCAATGCAGTCGCGGCCTTTTACAGCAGCGCCTCCAATAAGAAGGCCCCAAGTTTCACCAGATGAGAAAAATGCATTCAAGAAAATGCTTGAGGACTTGATTGGGACGCGCGGCGCCGAAATTCTTGATAACAAGTTGGCTGTACTTGGAAAAGTGCCAATAAGCGAAATTCACACAGCGCTTAAAAGCATAACCAACGCCCATGCTGTTGTTTTCGACGGAAGTATTGAAAAAGAAATCGTTAAGGCAGCTGAACAATCCAATGTCAAGTTCCTGATAGGAATGGACTCGAAAATAAGGCCGAACGAGACAAGAGTAACTTTGTTGACTGTAGCTGAATTGTAAATTAATTTCGTTTTTTATTTTTTCTATTTTTATTTGTTATTATTAATTGTGTTAGCTTTTTTCATAACAATTTTTCTTAGGGGAACAGCACAGTTGCTCTTGACCGGCTTATGACGGTTCCCACACCTTCTCGTTGTGTTTCTTTTATCGAGCACGATTTTTTTTAAATGGTTTAGGGTTGGTGGAGGGCGGATAAAATAAATATAGTGCGATAAGAACATTCCCTCCCTTAAGAAGATAAGTTAATAAAAATATATAAAATTAAACCAAACTCTTCGACAGAGAATTCTTGCATTCATCAGCTTTATTCACAGAACAAAAATTATTCTTAATCACATCAGCCGTCTGAACACCGCCAAATTTAATTTGATTATTAATTAAGAAAGTTGGAAAAGTTCTGATATTAAGCTCTGAAGTTAAGCTGTCACCCTGTATGTGTTTCTCAAGCTGAACATTTTTGAATGAATTCAAAAATTCCTGCAGGTTCTTTTCTGCCTTTGCGCTTGCGGGATCATTTGGTTTTACAAATAAATCAAGCTTGTTTGGTATATTTTCGCGCCTGAAATAATATACAGAGCCTGCTGCATCTTCTTTCATGACGTACCCATCATACTTTTTGATGAAAATTTGCTTAAATTGCCCGAAAGAAGAGCTGTTAATTATCTTTTCATCTAAAACATAGGCCGGCAGCACATTTATTCCGTATTTATCAGATAGTAATCTTCCCTCCTCAGTATCATAATTTATTTCCTTTTCATCAATTATTCCAAACCAGCTTTCCAGCAAAGACAAAATCCTCTTGGTATCGCAGTTAAAGCATTCGTTTCTCCCGTTTAATACGATGACTTTAATCTTTGGAACTTCTGGAATTTGACATTTCGCATTTTTCGTTCCGGGGCTGGAGCACACAGAATTAACGTTATCTTTAATACAGTCTGTATCAGAATTGCATAAAGCGGCAGGCTTGATTTGGGGTTGGTTTGACGTGCCGGAATGCCACAGAGAATATACAAAAAAGACCGCAAGCGCAAGCACGACAAAAACAATTGCATACTTGAAAAGTTTGCTCTCCTTTTTATCTACTTTAAAACCATCTTCAGCAAAATACTTTTCTTTTTTTGTTGATTCTTGCTTAATTTCTGTTTTTTCTTCGGGAATTGCTCTTAATTTGTTGCCATCCTCCAAATAATTATCATTTTCATTCTTGTCCTTGCTTGCACTTTCAGTTTCTTCAACTTTCTGAGCTTTTTCTATGCCTTTTGATTCCTCATTGTCCTCATCATTATGATTTATTTCTTTCAGTTTCTGCTCTACTCTTTCCTTTCCTTTTTCATATTCATCTTTGCTTATTACCTCAGCCTCAAAGCTTTCCTTGAGAAAATCCAGTTCCTGCTGAAGTTTATCCCTGCTGTTTATGTCATCCATACAGACTAAGGCAGCTTAAGGCTAATAAATAAATCTTTCTAATAAAAAAAGCAAAATTTGTTACTAATAAGTTTCACTAAAAGCATTTATAAAATGCTCTTCAAGATCATCAGTATGTACGACATTGTAATAGGCAGAAGCGAAGCAGACAAGGAAAAGTACGGGACAACTGGCGCTATATTTCTGGGCAAGCACTACGTCAAAATGGGCCAGACAACTTCACTGTCAAACAAAGTTTATCTTGATGTCGCAAAATCCCATGTTGTTTTTGTGGTCGGCAAAAGAGGTTCGGGAAAGTCGTACAGCATGGGCGTAATCGCAGAAGGAATTTATGACTTGCCGGATGAAATAAAAAATAATCTGGCCGTTGTAATGCTCGACACAATGGGAATTTACTGGACGATGAAATACCCGAACCACAAAGAAAAAGAATTATTAGACGAATGGGGAGTTGAGGCTAGGGGGTTAAATGTTCACATTTTCACGCCAATAGGCCATTTTCAGGAATATAAAGACAAAGGAATTCCAACAGATTTTCCATTTTCCGTAAAAACTAGCGAAATTGGCGCAGATGAATGGTGCATGATTTTTGGCATTTCTATAACAGAGCCCATAGGGATTCTGGTAGAAAGGATAATTAATAATCTCAAAGAAGAAAATCTGGATTTTGACATAAAAGAAATTATAAAGGCAGTTGATTCGGACGATAGGTCAGACAGAGCAACAAAAGATGCAGTTGAAAACCGGTTTCTTGTAGCGGAAAAATGGGGATTGTTCAGCAGAGAAGGCACTTTAATTGAAGATATAGTAATGCCCGGACAGATTTCTGTTCTGGACGTCAGCGCTTACGCAACTACTTCCGGTGCAGAGAACCTTCGCGCCCTTGTAATCGGCTTGGTTGCGCAAAAGCTTTTCCAGCAGAGAATGACTGCAAGAAAAGCTGAAGAGCAGAAATCAATTGCCGAGGAGATTCATTTCTTCGAAGAAGAAAAAGAAGAGAAGAAAGAACCGATTGTCTGGCTTGTGATAGACGAAGCGCACGAATTTTTACCAAACAAGGGAAAAACTCCTGCAACTTTGCCGCTTGTTACCGTTTTACGGGAAGGAAGGCAGCCTGGAATTTCACTCATATTGGCGTCGCAGCAGCCCGGAAAAATCCACAGTGACGTTTTCACGCAGTCTGATGTTGTAATTGCCCACAGAATAACAGCAAACATCGATGTTCAGGCTCTTGGTAGCATAATGCAGAGCTATATGAGAGAAGGCTTGGATAAGCAGCTGAATTTATTACCTCCTGAGGAGGGCGCAGCAATTGTTTTTGACGATATAAACGAAAAATTATATCCAATCAGGGTCCGTCCTAGATATACATGGCACGGCGGCTCCGCTCCGAATGCAATGCCAAAAGAGAAGAAAGTGTTTGAGTTCTAGATTATTTTTCTTATTTTGCTATTTTTAACAAATTACTTAAGAATAATTCAGTCATTTGGTCTTTCTGTATTATCTGATTCGGATCCACTTTATACTTTTCTGCGACTGATATATCACTCAACGATACAAATCCAGACATCAAAAAAATCTTTTCTCGTTGAACGCCACGGTCAATAAGTCGCTCCCTTAAGTCTAGTCCTGCGCCATAAACCTTTTCTTCATTTTTATTAGGTGGAACTTGCATATCTAAAATATAAGCTGCATAAACATCTCCAGTAGCGTCTAAATGTTTTATAGCATCTTCAACATTTGGTTGTGTAGTTGGAACAAAACTTATTTCTCTTAGTCGTGCTTCTAAAAAATTTCTATCGCTTGGTTCATCTTCCAAAATAAATATGAGGTTTTGTTTCATTTTTACTCAATTGAAGTAATGAAGTAGTATTCTTAAATCATAGTCCTCCTTTTTAGGATTACAATAGAAAAGTTTAAAAATCATTAATGAATCTAATTTTATATGTACAACCTTCATTTAGAACAAATTGGATTAACCAAAAACCAGTCAGCAGTATATTTAGCATTATTAAAATTAGGCTCGACAACTGCGCAAAATATAATAAAAGAGTCAGGATTGCATCGCTCAAGAGTATACGACAGCTTAGAAAGATTAGAAGATTTAGGTTTAGTTAGTTATGTTGTAAAAGATTTCAAGAAATATTTTCAGGCGTCAAATCCAGAAAAATTGCTGGATTATTTGGATGAAAAGAAAGAAATTGTAAATCAAATTCTTCCGGAATTAAAAAAACTGGAAGGAATGAAAAAAGAAGTCATAAATGCGTCAATCTACAAAGGAAAAGAAGGTATAAAAACAATCCATTCAGAGATGCTTAAGGAAGGGAAAGAAGTTCTTGTTTTAGGAGCTAAAGGGATGATTTTCAAGGAACTTCCCTATTTTATTCCAAATTTTGAGAAAGAAAGAATAAAGAAAAAAATAAAATTTACGTTGATATACGACAATAAGGAAGTAAAAGAATTTGAGAAAGACAAAATAAAAAGAAAACTTTTTGAAGGGAAATCTTTCCCAATAGGTTTTGATTCCAAAGGAGTTGTCAATATTTTTGGAAATAAAATTGCAATAGTTCTATGGAAAGAATATCCAAGTGCATTTATGATAGACAACAAGGATATTGCCGACTCTTTCAGGAGGTGGTTTGAATTTGTGTATAAAAAACTAAAATAATTACAATCCCCTAAAAACCTCAAACTTGTTCAACTACAGAATAATCAAAGACAACATATTAAATAATAGACTTGTTAAGATACACTTATCATTGGAGAAACGTCTTGCCAGAAAAGAAAAAGTGTTTGAGATTTGACTTGTTTTACATAAACCCTATTTGGCTGTCTTGCACTCTAAAATTAAAGTGCTTTAGCGTTGGACTATAATGTGTTTCTGGATAATACCAATAATCTAACACTGCCCAATGTCTATCTTTAACTTCAAATTGTTCTTCCAAAGTGGCTTCTCCTTTGATTGAAATTGCTCTTAAAGTATGGTTTCCTTTTTCAAGTTGAAAGATAAACTCCTTCCAATTGTGTTGGTTTCCAACTCTAAATTTATCATCAATGGCTAACTTATCATCTATAAATATCTTAACATCCACAGGGCTGATTGCGAAACTTTGGTCGCTTACGTATAAAACAAAATTACCATTTTGATTCTGGAGAATCTCTGTTTTTGAAGTGGAAGAACAAGATATTAGCATGAAAGAAAATAAAACAAAAATGATTTGGCAGAGTTTCATAATATTCACAATCCCCTGAAAAATTCCAATTTATTCAGGTGAAGGATTATCAAAACCAATACAACCGAAACTAATGTCATAAAATAATATCCTAGCCCGATTGCCATTCCGACTCCGGCAACTGCCCATATTGACGCTGCTGTCGTAAGCCCATGAACTTCTATCTTTGACTTAAAGATTGTCCCAGCGCCTAGAAACCCTACTCCTGTGACAACTCCCGCAATTATCCTGCTGGTTATATCAGAAAATAATTCCGGAGGCGCCCCTTCCAATGCCAATAATAAAAATAAAGCCGAGCCAAGTGAAACGAGCATATGCGTCCTGACTCCAGCCGGCTTGTGAACTATTTCCCTCTCTATCCCAATCAAGCCACCAAAGACTGCTGCAAGAATTAACCGCAAGAGTACTTCATTATATGCTATCATCTTGCAGGTTCAAGGTTTATCGTTTCTTTTTCTCAGCCTTGGATTTTCTCTTTATGTCTGAGCCATGCGCCCTCTTATAGGTCTGTATGTCCTTAAACTTTCCTTTTTTGTCGCGCACTGCATAAAGTTTTTTTCCCGTGCTCGATCTATGTGTTGTTCTTTTCATTTTTTTACACCCCTGTTCATTTTTATCGGCCAGTCGCTTGGCGCGTAAGTCATTGAAATTGCTGAAGCAACAAACATCAGCGTAAAGAACAGCACAAATGTAAATCCCCAGTTCTTTGAAGCCGGAAGAATGTAAAAAGCAGAAATTATGAAGCCCACCATGCTTGTCAGCATAAACCCGCCCGACAAAGGCGCTATATTGAATTCTGCCATTTTATCACCTTCTTTTTTATTAATTTAGAATATAACCCACATTGCCATTGTCATCAATATATATCTTCCTGTTTTTCTGGTCGTCGGTTAATGATTTTACCTTTGCAACAGCCGGAGTCGAATCATCATCCATCCAGTAAATAAATCCGTTTGCATCAATATAATAATTTCCCGGAGCCAGCACTTCCAGCGACTTGACATCATTATATTCCTTTACATCAGTTTGTGTTGCGGCATCGGAATTATAAGACGTGCTTGTTGCAAATCCTGTTAAATTATTTTGCCCGCTCATTAATCCTATAAGAGAAATGAATATTGCCAAAGCTACAACAACAAGCGCAGATTTGAAATGGTCTTTTTGCTTAGGTTTATTATTAGATTGATGTTCATTATGAGAATAATTATTGTGCTGATCATGTGAATAGATTTGCGAATGATGCTGCTTGTGTTCCATTTTATGTAGTTTAGCAATTCTAGTATTTAAATATTCTTTATTTTAACGATTATTTAAAGTTAATGGAAAAAAATGGTAGTCAAGTTCGTTGAATGTGAATCTGAAAAAATTTATTTTTTCTTTATTTTATCTATTATCAATCCAATGATCAGACCAAAAAAACCATAAAAGATTGGAGCGAAAAATACTGCCACTTCTAAATCACGGTAAATGCATTCTGATTTAGCGGCGGGACATAGATAAAATACGGCATCAATAAGTGAAGATAATTTATAAATGGGATAAATAATAAGATTAATAATAAACCAATCAAAGTTATGTGAGAATGCGATAAAGGAGATAATCGTTATTAAAAATCCTATTAATAAACCAAATAGACCCCATTTTATGCTTTTTAGCATTTTAAAATTCTATAAAAAACTAAACCAATTCATCCCCTCAGCATAAACTTCTCTACCATTTTCTTTGCTTTTTCCCGCCTTGCCTGATGCTCTTTCAAATATTTGTTTATTGTGTCGGCAGTAAATTTCTTAAGTTCT